>Ga0207933_1001596_pt1 | contig 16566 bp, 18 predicted proteins | sample NGESurdeep092012_4_FD_184488 | JGI IMG/M metagenome (GOLD analysis project Ga0207933, IMG submission 184488) | Arctic peat soil microbial communities from Barrow, Alaska - NGEE Surface sample F53-3 deep-092012 (SPAdes) | ecosystem: Environmental > Terrestrial > Soil > Wetlands > Peat ...
GGGGCCCCGGCCCGCCGGTCCGGTGGACGCCGCTCCCCATGGGGACGTCGCTGCATCTTACGGCGCCCCCCGCACCTGCCTGACACCCCGGCCGCGGGCTCGACGGACGCCCTGACCGGTGGCCGGCGTGACCGGCGCGTCCCGCATGGGGGGCCGGTAGCCTCGGGGTCATGGATACAGGCGACCAGGTACCGGACTTCGAGCTTCCCGACGAGGATGGTCGTCTTCGGAAGCTGAGTGATCTGGCCGCCTCCGGCCCCGTCGTCCTCTTCTTCTATCCGGCGGCCATGACATACGGCTGCACCAAGGAGAGCTGTCACTTCCGGGACATGAAGGCCGAGTTCGAGGCGGTCGGCGCCCAGCGGGTGGGTATCAGTGCCGACCAGGTGGAGAAGCAGAAGCGGTTCTCCGACAAGCACTCCTTCGACTATCCGCTGCTCTCCGATCCCGACGGGGCCGTGGCCACCCAGTTCGGTGTGCGCCGCGGCTTCGCCAAGCTCTCGCCCACCAAGCGGGCCACCTTCGTCATCGGGCCCGACCTACGGGTGATCGAGGTCATCCAGAGCGAGGTACGGATGAACGTCCACGCCGATCGGGCCCTCGAGGCGCTCAAGGCCAACGCCGCCAGCTGACCGACCGCGGAGCGTCCCCACCCGGGGCGCGCTCCGATGGGATGCTGTCCGGATGGACGTCCGGTCGTCGCCCCGGCCCCGATGAGCCCGGTTCCGGGTTCCGGTCGCGTGGAACAGTTGGCTCAGGCCGTGGCCGAGCGGGTGGTGAGCATCGTCATGGATGCCATCGACATCGACGCGCTCCTCGAGCGGATCGACGTCGACGCCCTGGTCTCCCGGGTGGACGTCGACGGGGTGGTCAATCGGGTCGACGTGGACAAGCTGATCGACCGGGTGGACGTCGAGAAGATCATCGAGCGGGTGGACGTCGAGAAGATCATCGAGCGGGTGGACATCGATTCGCTGATGGAAAAGACCGAGCTGGGCACCATCATCGCCCGGTCCACTTCCGGTGTGGCCTCCGAGGTACTCGACGTCATCCGGGCCCAGGGAGTCGGTCTCGATGACTTCTTCGCCCGTTGGGCCAGCCGCATCCTCCGTCGGACGCCGACCGACCTGCCCCTCGGGCCACCCACCCTGGTCGAGACGGTCCCGGCCCGGCCCGAGCTGTCGTCGGGATCGGCCTGATGGCCACCGCCGTGGTTGAGCCGGTGGAGGGACGGCAGGGCCACTACGCCGGTGCCGTCAGCCGACTGGTGGCGTTCGGGGCCGACGTCGGGGCCTCGTGGGGCCTTTTCACCCTGGGAGCGGCGGCGCTGGCCTTCACCATCCAGCTGGCGTCGGGAACCAAGTTCTCCCTCAGCAACCACCAGATCGCCTCACTCGTCGCCGCGGTGATCTGGGAGTTCATCTACTTCACCTACCAGTGGACCCTGAGCGGGAAGACCATCGGGATGGCCGTGCTCGGAATCCGGGTGGTCAAAACCGACGGGTCGCCGATCGGGGCCCGCCAGGCCGTCATCCGGACGCTGACCCTGCCCCTCAGCATCATCGTCTTCGGCCTGGGGTTCCTGGGCATCCTGACCAACCGGCGCCGGTACGCCTGGCACGACCATTTCGCCAAGACGGCGGTGGTCTACTCGTGGGACGCCCGGGCCGCCCGGCTGCGCTGGCTGGCCCGGCAGGACACGCCGACCCCCACCTGACCCGGCCCGACCCGAGTGAGCCGATCTGATTGCCGGTCGGTGTGCGATTGTGTCGGTGATGCACATCCGATCCCGGTCGAGCGGTGTCCGAGGGGCATGAGTCGGGCAATCCTCCGGAGCAGGGCGTCGTCGGTCGCCGGCCGACCTGTCCCCGAGGTCCGACGGTGGGGCACGGAGTCACGGGGCCCGTGACTGTGACCCGCCTGTTCGATCGGGAGCCCCGGATCGTCGCCCCCGGGGCCGTCCACCTGCCCGGCTGGCTCGATCCCGATACCCAGCGGTCGCTGGTGGAGGCGTGCCGGGGGTGGGGCGTCGAGGTCGGCGGATTCCGCTCCCCCCGGATGCCCCGGGGCGGGACCATGTCGGTCCAGATCGCCAGCCTCGGATGGCACTGGTATCCGTACCGCTACTCGCGGCACCTCGACGACGGGGACGGACGCCGCGTCCCACCGTTCCCCAGCCGGCTGGGCGATCTCAGCCGCCGGGCCGTCGACGATGCCAGGAAGGTCGATCCCGACATCGACGGGAAAGCTTCGGATGAGACGGATGAGACGGATGAGACGGATGAGACGGATGAGACGGCCCTGGCCTATGAACCCGATGTGGCCCTGGTCAACTGGTACGGGCCCGGTGCCCGCATGGGTATGCACGTCGACCGGGACGAGCCGTGCCCGGCTCCGGTGGTCTCGTTCAGCCTCGGCGACTCGTGCACCTTCCGGTTCGGCTCTCCCGCCGGTCGGGGCCGTCCGTGGACCGATGTGCTGCTCGAGTCGGGCGACCTGTTCGTCTTCGGCGGCCCGTCACGGCTGGCCTACCATGGCGTGCCCAAGGTCATTCCCGACAGCGGCGATCCGGGGGTGGGTGTGGACGGTGGACGCTTCAACATCACCGTCCGCCAGTCGGGCCTGACCGACGACGAATAGCGTCTGGCCAGGGTCGACGCCCCTCTGGCCTGACCCTGGTTTTTGCCCCCAGACCCCCGGGTTTTGGCCCGGAATCGTAGCTAAGACCGAATGGCCGATGGTACGATCTCCTGATCCAGAGAAAGGGGCAGTTCATGGAGAACAAGCGCACATACGAGAAGCCCGAGCTACAGAAGCTCGGCCTCCTCCGGGACCTCACCAAGATGAGCAACTGGGGTTGGAACCAGGGCCCACGCTGAGTTGATTGCTTCGGCCCGGTTGTCCCGTAGGTGCATCGATGAGTGACGAGTCGAGCACCTACGGGCGCCGGGACCGGGTGATGGTGCAACAGGTCGAGGGCAGTTCCGTGCTCCTCGACATCGACAGCGGTGAGTACTTCGCCCTCAACGAGGTCGGCGGGCGGGTCTGGGAGCTGTGCGACGGGTCGCGGTCGGCGGCGTCCATCGCCGAAGCGATCAGCGCCGAATACGACGTAGATGCCACCACCGCACTGCGGGATGCCAGCGAGTTGCTCGCCGGCCTCGCCGGGGCCGGGCTTGTCGTCGAGTCCTAGCCCCACCGACCGGAAGCCGCCTCTACTTCTTCTTTTCCGGTTGGCCGTCATGGCTGTGTCGGTCCCCCTGATCATGCGGGCCGATCTGCCCCGGGTCCAGCGGTGGCTGGAGCCCGACTGCACCCGTCGGCCCGACCTGTCCGGGGCGTCCGAGACCGACGCCACCGTGGCCCGATACGGCCGGTGGGTCGAGGGGATCATCCGACGAGGAGGGCCACTGGTCCGGTCGAGTTGCCTCACCCGGGGTGTCACCGGCTACTACGGCCTCCGGCGGGCCGGTGTCGACGTCTCCCTCTGCTTCGGCATGGGGTTGGTGGGCGGGGCCATGTCCGGACATTGCTGGTTGGAGCTGGAGGGCCGGCCGGTGCTGGAGCCCGACGATCCCCGTACCGTCTTCGCCGAGGTGGCCAGGATCTCGCACTCGGGTGTGACCGAAGGGGCCCACGTTCCCGAACGGATGGTCGAGTGGTCGCCACCTACGCCGTAGCCGGCCTGACCATCGAGGCGCGCTGCGAGGATCCCACGGTCGCCGCCATGGTGGAGGCTCGGCTGTCCGCACTCCGGAGCGATCCGGCGCACCGGACGGCTCCCGCCGACATCACCATCGAGATCACCGGTCCCGGTTCGGGCACCCCCCGGTTGTCCGCCCCCTCGGGATCAGGTCGGCCCATGTACGACGGGCCGGATCAGGCCATCGACTACTTCGAGCAGGACGATCAGCTGTTCGCCGACTTCGCCGGTCACGTGGTGCTGCAGTGTGAGCCGGCCGCCGGGCGGATCCGGATCGCCGTGGCCAGCTCCGATCCGTCCGACCGCGTGGTGGCCGCCCACCCGCTGTTGACGGTGGCCCTCCACGAGACGGTCAAACGGTTCGGCCGGTTTCCGCTCCATGCGGCCGGGCTGGCCCTCGGAGGCCGGGGCGTACTGGTCCCTGGGACGAGTGGGGCGGGGAAGTCCACGCTGACCGTCACCCTGGTCCGTGCCGGCTTCGACTTCCTCTCCGACGACACCGTCTTCCTGACCCCGGAGGACGGGATCCTGGTGTCGGGCTTTCCCGACGAGATCGACGTCGGTGCCGGCACCATCGACATGTTCACCGAGCTCAACCACCTCGCCCGGACGCCCCTGGCCCTCGGCCGGGAGAAGCACGGGTTCCGGGTCGAGGAGGTGTTCGGGGTCTCACCCCGGCCGAGCTGCCGGCCGGCCGTGGTGGTCTTCCCGCGGGTGGAGGAGGGACCGAGCCCGCACCTCGAAGCGCTGTCCCCAACGGAGGCTCTCATCGAGTTGATGCCCAATGTGCTGGTCACCGAGCCCGCCTCCACCCAGGCCCACATGGACATGCTCGGGGACCTCGTCCGCACGGTACCCGGCTACCGCTTCCGCCCCGGCCCCAACGTCGACGCCGCGGCGGAGTGCATCGCCACGCTGGTGTCCTGATGACCGCGGCGCCGGGGCGGGCGGCCACCGAGGAGGTCGGTCGGGCCCTGGTGCAGCTGACCCGTCGTCCCGACGCCCGGACCGCGGATCCCCTGGCCCTCCTCGACCGGGTTCCCGCCGATCGACTGGTGGAGATGGCCGCCTACCACCGCGTGCCCGGGATGGCCTACCGCGCCCTGGTCGAGTTGGGCGGCGACGATTCGCTCTACGCCGGTCTGCGGGGGTCGTACCAGATGGCCGCCATCGGGCACGCCCGGTGCCTGGTCGAGCTGGCCACGGTGGTCGAGGCCTTCGCCGCACTGGACCGTCCATGGATGGTCATCAAGGGACCGGTGCTGGTGGAGCTGGGCTACGGCGACCCCGGTGCCCGCCTCTACGAGGACCTCGACCTGGTGGTGCATCCGTCGGAGTTCGCCACGGCCATGTCGCTCCTCGAGGACGCGGGAGGTCGGGACTCCGACCTCAACTGGCCTCTCGTCACCCAGGAGGGTCGTGCCGAGATCCCCATGGTGCTGCCTGCCGGCATGTCGGCCGACCTCCATTGGCACCTGCTGGTCACGCCGAACATCCGGTCTCGGTTCACCGTCTCGGTGGACGAGGTGGCGGAGCGACTCCGGCTGGTTCCCGTAGGCGGGGTCGGGGTACCCACCCTGGATGTCATCGACGGCATCCTCTACCTGTGCCTCCACGGCTCACTGTCGGGAGGTCACCAGCTGGTGTGGCTGAAGGACCTCGAGATGATGCTGGAGCAAGAGCACATCGACTGGGACCAATTGCTGGCCCGGGCCCGTCGCTGGCGGGCCGGTCTGGTGGCAGCCATGCAGCTGGAGCGGGCCCGGGCCGTGCTCGGCGCCGTCGTACCCGACGGGGTGGTGGAGGCCTTGGCGGGGGGAGGACCGTGGTGGCGGTGGTGGCAGCGGAAGGAGCGCCAGCTGGCTGACGTCCGATGGGGAGGGTACGACCACACCGGTCGGACCTTCGTGGCCGCCACCTCTTCCACCACCTGGGCCAGCCTCGTGCAGCTGGCCCGATCGATGAAGGACGACGTCGTACGGCCGGCCGTGGCGGACCGTTGGTTGTCGTGGGGTCGACAGACGACGGAGGATCCGCCTGAGCTCTACCGGCCGGTGGGCGGGCCCGAGTGGCGGGCGGAGTACCAGCGGATGGCCATCCGGACCGGTTGGGGCTGAGCCCAGCGCCCGGTGGCTAGCGGGTGGTGACCGGGGGTCGGCCGGAGCCCGGAATGGCGTCGCGGGGGCCAGGGGCGTCCTGTCGCCCGAGGGGTACCCACCTCGTCGAGGTGGACGTTGTCGCCGCGGCCCACCAAGGCGACCAGGCCGTGCAGGGCGGCGTTGGCGACACGGACGGGCAGGGAGTCATGCAGGTGGCGGGGCCCCGTGCCCGTCGGTGGTGGTCGGAGTACGGCCGGCCGCCCCTGTGCCCCCGCGCAAGAGGCCGTGGGTGCCGATGTCGGGCCGGCCCCGACCGGTCGGGGCCGCCGGGCGGTCGGCGCGCTCAACGGTCCAGGGTCCGGAGGGCCTCCAGCTCGGCCAGGGATGACTCGGCCCGCTCCGGGTCCCGCTGCGCCAGGCCCATCAGCAGACCCTCGAGGAGGATCATGGTGGGAGCGTGGCTGGTGAACAGCCCGGGGCTCCCCCTCCAGCAGACCAACGTCTCGGCGGCGCGGTCTCCCAGCTCCGGCTCCAGCACATCGGTGATGAGGATCACGGGCACAGCCCGGTCGGCGGCCCGTTGGAGGAGCGCCTCCACGTGCCGGTGGCGCCGCCCGTACGTCAGTACCACCGCGGCGCTGGACGGCGTCACGGCCATGAGGTCATCGGCGACGCCCGGTCCCGACCGGGTCAGGGCCAGCGACGGGCGGCCCAGCCGACCGGCCAGTACCGCGGCGTACTCGGCCAACGGGGCGGACGGACCGATGCCGCTCCACAGCAGCCGGTCGGCACCGTCCAGAATATCGACGGCGTGGGAGAATCGGGAACCCGACACCTGGTGCAGGAGTGCATCGACCGAGACGACGAGGGCGTGCGCCGAGTTGGTCAGGACGTCGTCGTCGGTCAGGGCCAGCGTGCGGTGCAGCCGCTCGGCCAGTGTCACCCCTTCGGTCTGGGTGGCCAGGGTGCGGCGCAGCTCGGGCAACCCCGAGTAGCCCAGGGCCTGTGCCGTCCGGACCACGGTGGCGTCGCTCACTCCGAGCCGCTCGGCGATGACCGAGGCCGAGTCGACCATGGCCGCCCGACCCGAGCCGACCAGGTACTCGGCCACCTGGCGCTGGGCCGGGCTCAGCCTGGAGGCGGCCCGGGCCACCCGCTGGGACAGCGGTTCGGACCGCTGGTCATGTAGCGGTTGCTGCACAATTGACCCACTCATGTAGCAAATACTACAGTCAGCATCGCCGCCGAACGAGGAGACCGGCCCATTGCACGTGGCCCTGCTGGTACTGAGCACCTTCGCCGCCTCGCTGGTGGAGATGGTGGAAGCACTCACCATCATCCTGGCTGTCGGGGTGACCCGGGGCTGGCGACCGGTGGTGCTGGGCGCCGCGGGGGCCTTCGTGGGCCTCGGCGGCCTGGTGGTCGTGTTGGGACCAGCGGTGACCCGGATGCCGCTCGACTCGTTGCGGCTGGTGGTCGGTGGCCTGTTGTTGGTATTCGGGCTCCAGTGGCTGCGGAAGGCCATCCTGCGGGCTGGCGGACTGAAAGCCCTGCACGACGAGGACGTCATCTACCAAGAGGAGCTCCAGCGCCTGCGGGCGGCCGGCGGAGGCCGAGGTCGTGAGGACTGGTACGGGGTGACGGTGGCGTTCAAGGGGGTGTTCCTCGAGGGCCTCGAGGTGGTCTTCATCGTGCTGACCTTCGGTGCGACCCAGGGCCACATGGGCGCGGCCGCCCTGGCCGCGGTGGGGGCCCTGGTGGTGGTGGCCCTGGTCGGCCTGGTGGTCCACCGTCCCCTGGCCCGCGTGCCCGAGAACACCCTGAAGTTCGTGGTGGGGATCATGCTGACCTCATTCGGGCTGTTCTGGTCGGCGGAGGGCGCCGGTGCCGTCTGGCCCGGCAACGACCTGTTCATCCTGGCCGTGATCGCCGGCACCGCCCTGGTGTCGTGCACCACGGTGGCCGTCCTTCGGGCTGCCGACGCCCAGCGGGCCGGGACGCTCGGCTGATGCAGACCCTCAAGCGCTTCGGACTGTTCTGGGTCGACTTCATCGTGGGTGAGGACTGGACCCTGGCCCTCGTGGTGGTGGTGGCCCTGTTGATCACCTGGGGCCTCTCCTCCACGGGTTTCCCCGCTTGGGTGGCCATGGTGGTGATCGTCCCCTCTGCGTTGGTGGCGTCCGTGGCCAGGGCCCGGCGCGCTGCCTCCCGGAGGAGCTCCCTCCGGTAGTCAGGAAGGGCGGACGGCCACCTCGGGCGGCGAATTTGGTGCCCCCGGCAGGACTCGAACCTGCGCCACCGGCTCCGGAGGCCGGTGCTCTATCCGCTGAGCTACGGGGGCGTCTGTCGGGCCCTCGGCCCGCTCACCTCGACCCGGTCGAACGTGCACCGGGGGGCCAACTGTAGTGCGACGGGGCGGCCCGGCACCCCGAGTCCACGCATCGACCGACAGCTGACGACGTATCCTCGCAGCAACATGTCCACCCGAGACCAACTGGCCGACGCCATCAGCCGTGCCGCCCAGGCCGTCGCCCGCCGCGACGGCCTGACCCTTGACGCCGCCCCCGACACGGTGCACCTCGAGCGGCCGCCCCGTCGCGAGTTGGGCGACTGGTCCACCAACATCGCCATGGTCAACGCCAAGCGGGCTGGCACCAACCCCCGGGCCCTGGCCGGGTCGCTGGTCGAGGCCCTGCAGGCCGACCCTCCGCCCCACACCACGGCCATCGAGATCGCCGGCCCCGGGTTCATCAATTTCACCCTCGACGACGGCTGGCTCCACGACGCGCTGACCGAGCTCCTGGCCCAGGGCGAGGAGGGTTACGCCCGGCCCGATGTGGGCCACGGTGAGCGGGTCCAGGTGGAATTCATCTCGGCCAACCCCACCGGGCCCATCCATGTGGGCAACGGCTGGTGGGGGAGTTACGGCGACGCGCTGGCCCGGGTGCTGGCCCGCTCCGGGCACCAGGTCAGCCGCGAGTACTACGTCAACGACACCGGTGGGCAGATCCGGACCCTGGGCGAGAGTCTGTTGGCCCGCCGCGCCGGTGGCGACGTGCCCGAAGGTGGCTACTCGGGGGAGTACGTCACCGAGCTGGCCGGGTCCTACGACGGCCCTGACGAGATCACGGTGGCCGGCCGGTGGGCGGCGGAGCGCATCCTCGAGCACATCAGGGCCACCCTGGCCTCGGTGGGTATCGTCTTCGACGAGTGGTACAGCCAGGCGTCCATTGAGGAGAGCGGAGCGGTGGACGAGACCATCGCCCTGCTGGCCGAGAAGGGCCTGGTGTTCGAGCGGGACGGCGCCACCTGGTTCCGGGCCACCGAGCTCGGCGACAGTCGCGACCGGGTGCTGCGCAAGTCCAACGGAGACGCCACTTACCTGGCCGGTGACCTGGCCTATCACCGCGACAAGTTCCTGGTCCGCGGGTTCGACCGGGTCATCGACGTGTTCGGCGCCGACCACCATGGGCAGGTGGCCAGCCTGATGGCCGGGGTCGAGGCCCTGGGCATCGAGCCGGGCCGCCTCGAGGTCAAGTTGGGCCAGATGGTCTCCCTGATGGACGGGGACGAGGCGGTCAAGATGGGGAAGCGGGCGGGCAACGCCATCTCGCTCGATTCCCTGGTGGCCGACATCGGTCCCGACGCCACCCGGATCCTGAGCCTGATGAGCTCCCTGGACCAGGCCAGTACGTTCGACCTGGCCACGGTGCGGGAGCAGTCGGTCGAGAACCCGGTGTTCTACGTCCAGATGGCCAGTGCCCGGATCGGAGGCGTTGCCCGCAAGGCCGTGGAGCGCGGCGTCGTGCGGTCCCCGCTCGACGAGGTCGATCTGTCCCTCCTCACTCACCCACGTGAGCTGGAGGTGATCCGCTGCCTCGAAGAGCTGCCCGAGGTGGTGGCCGACGCCGCCGTGGACCGGGCCCCGACCAAGGTGACCACCTGGGTGCGCCGGCTGGCCGGCTCCTTCCACGGCTTCTACCATGACTGTCCCATCCTGGCCGATGACGTCGATCCGGCCCTGACCCAGGCCCGCCTGTGGCTGGTCGAGGCCTCGCGCATCGGCCTGGCCATCGGCCTGGGCCTGCTCGGTGTGGCCGCGCCGGAGGCCATGTGATCGGGGACACCGGTCCCGCCGACGGACCGACGGCCCGCCTCACCGATCCGACCGATCCGGTGTCCCCCGGGCTCTTCCCGATGACCGGATCGATCGGGCCGGCCGGCCGGCTCGCCGTCGGTGGATGCGACCTGGTGGATCTGGCCGAACAGTTCGGCACACCCCTGTTCGTCTACGACGAGGCCCACCTCCGGGTCCGGTGCCGCGAGGCGGTGGAGGCCTGGGGCGACGGTGTGGCCTACGCCACCAAGGCCTTCCTGTGCGTGGCCATGGCCCGGCTGGCCCACGAGGAGGGCATGTGCCTCGATGTGTCCACCGGCGGGGAGCTCCACGTGGCCCTGACCGCCGGGGTCCCAGCCGACCGCCTGGTCCTCCACGGCAACAACAAGTCGGACGAGGAGCTGGCGGCGGCACTGGCCGTGGGGGTGGGCCGCATCGTGGTCGACTCCTTCGACGAGATCGACCGGCTCGAGCGGCTGGTCCCCGAGACCCCGGTCACCGACGACCCCTACGGGGGGCCACCGGTACGCTGCCGGCCCAGGGTCCTGGCCCGGATCACCCCGGGGGTGGAGGTTCACACCCACGAGTTCGTGCGCACCGGACAGGACGACTCCAAATTCGGGTTCGGGCTGTCCTCGGGAGCGGCGGCCCGTGCCGTGGACCGGTTGACCGGACTCGACCGGGAGGGGACGATCGAGTTCGTCGGGATCCACGCCCACCTGGGTAGCCAGGTGTTCGCGCTGGCCCCGTTCGCCCAGGCCATCGAGGTGCTGGCCGGCTTCTTCGCCCCCCTCGATTTGCCGGAGCTGGTGGTGGGGGGCGGCCTCGGTGTGGCCTACGTCAACGGCGAGGAGGCCCCGCCCATGGCCCAGTGGGCCGCCTCGGTCCGCCGGGCCTGCCGACAGGCAGGGATCCCCGACGCCGTCCGGGTTACCGCCGAGCCGGGGCGCTCCATCGTGGCCTCGGCCGGGATCACTCTCTACCGGGTGGGAACGGTCAAGGACGTGCCCGGCTACCGGACCTACGTGTCGGTAGACGGAGGTATGAGCGACAACCCCCGCCCCGTCCTCTACGGCAGCGGCTACGAGGCCTTCCTGCCCCGGGAGGCCGGTGCAGCCCGCCCGATGCCGGTCCGGGTGGTGGGCAAGCACTGTGAGACCGGGGACGTGGTGGTGTCGGAGGGCTCGGTGCCCGAGGACCTGGTGGTGGGCGACGTCCTGGCCACCCCGGTGACCGGGGCCTACGGGCACTCCATGGCCTCCAACTACAACAAGGTCCCCCGGCCGGCCGTTGTGTTCGTGGCCGACGGCGAAGCCCGACCAGTGGTCCGTCGGGAGACCTTCGACGACCTGATCCGGCTCGACGTCTGATCGACCGGTCGCCCGGGGTCGCCGAGGCTGACGAGGTCGAAGGGTCGACGAGGTCGCCGCCGGTCAGGCGGTAGCGTGACCGGGTGACCTCGGCCCCGCCTCCCGACCGCGTGGTGCGCGTCGCCGTTCTCGGCTGCGGGAACGTGGGCTCGGCGCTGGTCGGGATTCTCCAGGACCGGGCCGAGGCCCTGGCCGTCCAGAGCGGCGCCCGCCTGGAGGTCGCCGGCATCGCCGTCCACGACCTGACCCGCGCCCGCGCTCCTCACATCCCGGCCAATCTGCTCACGGCAGACCCGGCCGGGCTGGTGGCCGACCCGTCCGTCGACGTGGTCGTGGAGTTGATCGGGGGGCTCGAGCCCACCGGGGCCCTGGTGCGCAAGGCGCTCGAGTCCGGCAAGCCGGTGGTCACGGCGAACAAGGCCCTGCTGGCCTCCCCCGAAGGTGTAGCCCTGCGACTGCTGGCCAAGGCACAGGGGGTCGACTTGCTCTACGAGGCCGCCGTGGCCGGAGCCATCCCCCTCGTGCGCGCCCTTCGGGAGTCGCTGACCGGTGACCGGATCCACCGGGTGATGGGCATCGTCAACGGCACCACCAACTTCATCTTGACCAAGATGAGCGAGCAGGGAGCCGACTACGCCGATGTCTTGGCCGAGGCCCAGTCCCTGGGTCTGGCCGAACGTGACCCCACGGCCGACGTGGAGGGATACGATGCCGCGGCCAAGGCCGCCATCCTGGCCGGCGTGGCCTTCGGCTACGACGTGGGCGAAGCCGAAGTCATGCGCGAGGGCATCACGGCTATCCGCGCCGTCGACGTCGAGTTCGCCGAGCGCCTCGGCTACTCGGTCAAGCTCTTGGCCATCGTGGAGCGCACCGGTACGGACGCGCTGTCCGTGCGGGTCCATCCGGCCCTGGTCCCCAAGTCCCATCCGCTGGCCGGGGTGCGGGACGCCTTCAACGCCGTGTTCATCGAAGGGGAGGCGTCCGGCGAGCTGATGCTCTACGGGCAGGGTGCCGGGGGACTCCCGACGGCCAGTGCCGTGGTCGGCGACCTGATCGATGCCGTCCGCAACCGGGCCGCCGGCACCACCGCGCCCACGCCCGACCGTCGGCCGGGCCGCCTGCTGCCCGAATCGGAGCTCCGGACCCAGTGCTACATCAGCCTCGACGTCGTCGATCGGCCGGGGGTGCTGGCCGCGGTCACCACGGTGTTCGGAGACCACGACGTCTCCATCCGGTCGATGGAGCAGGAGGGGTATGCCGGCGAGGCCCGGCTCCTGTTCGTCACCCATCTGGCCCGCGAGGGCGACATCCGGGACACCCTGGCCGAGCTGGCCGAGCTGGATGCCGTGGAGCAGATCGGTGGGGTCATGCGCATCGTCGGTGACGCCGAATGACCCCCCAGAGGAGCGGTCGAGGTTGGCGCGGGGTCATCGAGGAGTACCGCGATCACTTGCCGGTGTCGGACGCCACCCCGGTGGTGACGCTCCTGGAGGGCGGGACGCCGCTCCTGCCCGCCCCCCGCCTGTCGGCCCGGGTCGGAGCTCGCGTCTTGCTGAAGGTGGAAGGGGCCAATCCCACCGGCTCGTTCAAGGACCGCGGCATGACGGTGGCCATCTCCAAAGCCGCCGAGGAGGGGGCCAAGGCCGTGGTGTGCGCGTCCACCGGCAACACCTCGGCCTCGGCGGCAGCATTCGCCGCCCGCGCCGGGCTGACCTGCGCGGTCCTCATCCCCCAGGGGCACATCGCCCTGGGCAAGCTAGCCCAGGCCCTCATCCACGGAGCCAAGGTGCTCCAGGTACGGGGCAACTTCGACCAGTCCCTGGCCATCGTCCGCGAGCTCGGCGAGCGGGCCCCGGTCACCGTGGTCAACTCGGTCAACCCGTACCGGATCGAAGGGCAGAAGTCCGGGGCGTTCGAGATCGTGGACGAGCTGGGGGACGCACCTGACGTGCACTGCATTCCGGTGGGGAACGCCGGCAACATCACCGCGTACTGGAAGGGCTACCTCGAGTTCAAGGAGGCCGGCCGGTCGACGCGGCTGCCGAGGATGATGGGGTTTCAGGCGGCGGGGGCCGCACCCATCGTCGAGGGCCATCCCATCGAGCACCCGGACACTGTGGCCACGGCCATCCGGATTGGCAATCCGGCCAGTTGGTACGGCGCCACCTCGGCGGCGTCCGAGTCGGGTGGGGGGATCGCCGCCGTCACCGACACAGAGATCCTCGAGGCCTACCGGTTCCTGGCCGCCGAGGAGTCGGTGTTCTGCGAGCCTGCTTCGGCGGCGTCGGTGGCCGGCCTGTTGAAGGTGGGGCTCCCCGACTCCCTCGGTGCAGGGGCCACCGTGGTGTGCGTGCTGACCGGTCACGGGCTGAAGGACCCCGACGTGGCCATCGGCCAGATCTCCGTACCTACGGTGGTCGACGCCGATCTGGGTGCCGTTCTGCGGGAACTGGGACTCGACTGAGGGAGCCGGGTGGCCGACCCGCCTCCCGGCGGTAACGGTTGGGGTTGTTGCCGCGGTGTCCGTCCCCCTGTACACTGGTTGCACCTTCGCTTCCACAACGTGCCCGATCGGGCTTGTGGGCGGGACTCCCTGTATCGCTTCCGACGGACGCGGTCAGGCCGTAGCCGGCGTCGGGGGGAGTGGTAGGCGAGAGAACATCTCGATACCCGCGACTCCCCACCCCTGATTCCCTGGCAGTGGGACTCACTCCACCTGCCAAACGAGGACATGTGAAACGAGGAAGCCGATGACTGCCGAACAGCAGCTCGAGCGCTCGGTATTGGAGGGCAAGGAGCGAGATGAGCTCCACGCCATCGCCCAGGCACTCTCTGTGAAGACCAATACCAGAACGAAGAAGGCGGACATGATCGATGGCATTCTGAAGGCCACCGGTGTCTCCGTCGATGACGGCACCCCGGCGGCCACCGCCTCCGGCACCAACGGGGACGGCACCGACGGCGGCACCGCCAACGGCCGAAGGCCGACCCGGTCCGGCCGGAGCTCGGGCGGCCAGCCGACCGCCGAGTCCGATGAGGCCACCCCCGCCGAGGGATCCGACGAGCGGCCGTCCGGCCGCCGGCCAGCACGACGCCAGGGCACCGCACACTCCTTCGGTCCGTCCGACGACGCAGAGCAGGCCGGAGGGTCGGTCGACCTCGACGAGGACTTCGGTGACGTCGGTTCGGGAGCCAACGGGACCGAGCGCTCCGAGTCGAACGACTCCGGCGACAGGGAGCCGACGACCACGTCGTCCGGCGGCAACGGGGGTCAACCGGCCGGCGACGGCGGGCGACAGGGATCGTCCGGCGGTGGCAACAACCAGAACAGCCAGAACAACCGCAACAATCAGAACAACCAGGGCAACCGGAACAACCGTAACAATCAGAACAACCGCAACAACCAGGGCAACCGCAACACTCAGGGCAACCAGGGCGGCGGGACCGACGACATGGGGAACCGCCGGAGCAACCGCCGGCGCCGGGGCCGTGACCGTCAGGGCGGCGGGGGCGAAGGCGACCTGCAGGGAGCCGGCGGACAGGAGCAGCAGTACCAGGGCGAGCTGATCCCGGTGAAGGGGCTGCTGGACCTGAGAGACGAGGGCTACGGCTTCCTCCGCTGCGACGGGTACCTGGCGTCCACCAAGGATGTTTACGTCTCCATCAGCCAGGCCCGAAGGTTCGCCCTCCGCAAGGGAGACAGCATCGAGGGCTTCTGCCGCCCGGCGGGGAGCACGGAGAAGTTCCCGGCCCTGCTGCAGATCGACACGGTGTCCTCGCTCGATCCCGAGGCGGCCCGCAACCGCCCCCGGTTCGAGGACCTGACCCCCCTCTTCCCCGACGAGCGCCTCAATCTCGAGATGCCCGGCGAGAAGGAGAACATGACCACCCGGATCGTCGACCTGCTGTCGCCCATCGGGAAGGGTCAGCGTGGACTGATCGTCTCGCCGCCCAAGGCCGGCAAGACCACGATCATGAAGCACATCGCCCACTCCATCGAGGCCAACAACCCCGACGTGCACCTCATGGTGCTGCTGGTGGACGAGCGTCCCGAGGAAGTCACCGACATGCGCCGCTCGGTCCGGGGCGAAGTGGTGGCCTCCACCTTCGACCGGCCCGCCGAGGAGCACACCGCGGTGGCCGAGCTGGCCATCGAACGGGCCAAGCGTCTGGTCGAAGCCGGACGCGACGTGGTGATCATCCTGGACGGAATCACCCGCCTGGCCCGGGCTTACAACCTGGCCCAACCGGCCACGGGACGGATCATGTCCGGTGGTGTCGACTCCGGTGCCCTCTACCCTCCGAAGAAGTTCTTCGGTGCGGCCCGCAACATCGAAGAAGGCGGCTCGCTGACCATCCTCGCCACCGCACTGGTGGAGACGGGATCGAAGATGGACGAGGTGATCTTCGAAGAGTTCAAGGGCACCGGAAACATGGAGCTCCGACTCGACCGTCGCCTGGCTGAACGCCGGCTCTACCCGTCCATCGACGTCAACGCCAGCTCCACCCGGCACGAGGAACTGCTGTTCAACCGGTCCGAGCTCCAGCAGGTCTGGAAGCTCCGGCGGGTGCTGAACGCCCTGGCCAACGAGGGGAGCGCGGCGGCCGGTCTGGAGTTGCTCATGGACAAGATCCGCACCACCAAGAGCAACGAGGAGTTCCTGGCCGAGATCGCCAAGGGACCGGCCACCTGACCCTCCCCGACCCCAACGCCCGCGGAATAACCCCGGCCCGGGTTCCGTTACACTCGGAGCGCTGCGTGGGCGGTCCCGATCCGGATCACTGCGCCGCCACCACAGGAGAATCCCATGAAGACTGACATCCATCCCTCGTACGTCGAAGCCTCGGTGCGCTGTTCGTGCGGCAACACCTTCACCACCCGCTCGACCAAGCCGGAGATCCACCTCGAGCTGTGCAACGAGTGCCATCCGTTCTTCACCGGCAAGCAGAAGCTGGTGGACTCCGGTGGTCGTGTGGAGCGCTTCCAGCGTCGCTACGCCAAGACGGGCTCCCGCAAGAAGAAGTCGCCCCCCACCTCCTGAGCGGGGGCCGGGGGCGCTCCCTCGGTGAAGCAGGACCGGCGCAGTGGGACGGGCCGGCTGACCCTGACCCCAACCCGGGTGACCACGGAAATGGCGCGGCAGAGGGGCGGGGGGCCCACAACGTTGGGACTACCCTGGACCGGTGTTCAATGAACGCCTGAACGAGCGGATGGCCGAGCTCGAGCGCGAGTACGAGACGGTCCTGGCCGAGCTGAATGACCCGAACCTCTCGTCG
>Ga0207933_1001597_pt1 | contig 16560 bp, 15 predicted proteins | sample NGESurdeep092012_4_FD_184488 | JGI IMG/M metagenome (GOLD analysis project Ga0207933, IMG submission 184488) | Arctic peat soil microbial communities from Barrow, Alaska - NGEE Surface sample F53-3 deep-092012 (SPAdes) | ecosystem: Environmental > Terrestrial > Soil > Wetlands > Peat ...
TGAGCCGCTTTCTGGTTGACGGGCTCAGTGGCCGATGTCCCGCACCCTGTGAGCCAGAGCGACCTCCCGACAAAGCCCACGAGCAGGGAGGCACGTAGGACTGGTGGCACCATCTCGATCGGGATGACGTCCCCTCGGCCAATCCGGTTCCCGCCGACGCCCTGCCCTGGTCATCAGGGCAATGGGGCGCCGCCCTCACCAGCCTCGGCGGCGCCGGGTGTGTCTGGCCGCTGCTCATCGTCCACTGGGGCTTGGCTCTGGTGCTCGCTTGTTGCGGCGATCAGCTTGCGACTCGGACGGTTCTGCCAGAGAAAGTACCGATGGAGGCCGACCGAGCCGAGACCAAATACCACGAACAGGACGATGGCGGTGATCAGAGGAGCGTTGCCGGCATTGACCGCACCCGGCTCGGGGTGTAGCAGGACCTGGATCACGCCGAACCCAGCGATTCCAAAGACCGCTGCCCAGACTCCCTTGTGCCAGGACATGACCGAACCGCCGAGCGTGAACCGAAGGGGCAGCAGGGCGAGCACGTTGCCCACGATGCCGCCCACGAAGACCGAGGCACAGAGGTCATCCAGGAAGATCAGCGGCGGGGCAGCGCCCGCGAAGCCTGCTGGTCCGTGGACGGCTGCCCAGAGGAACCAGGCGATCAGCCCAACGCCCAGGTAGGTGAGGGCGCCGATGGCGGCAACATGGCCCTGCTCGTGGCGGCGCAGCCGGGTGGCGAATACCACGCCGCAGACCAGCCCGTAGAAGTACCCGGGCTCGAAGGCGCTTAGGCGGGAGATCAGGACACAGATAGCTGCTACCCCCAAGCCCAAGGGGATGGCGTGCAGCTCCCACTTGATGTCGAGCCGCCGTCTCCGCCGGTAGAGATAGTCGACCAAGGGGACGATGGCGATGCTGATCAGCAACGCCACACCGGTGGCAAGGTAGCTAAGTAGCGAGGTTCCGTTCCATCCAAAGTTAGGGCTGAGCAAAGCGTCCAGCAGGGCGCCGATGGCCAGAGTCCCAGCGAACAGCCAGGTGGCAAATCGTCGACCGGTGGACTTGGCGTATCGCTCCCGGAGTCGGCGCAACCAGCGCACCCGCCGCTCCGTCAATTCGCGGATCTCTTCGTAGTTCTCTTGAAACGTGTGGTTGAAGAGGGAGGAGGGGAAGGTCACCAGGAGGACCAGGGGGATGGTGATGGCCAGGTTGGCGGCTGCCAGCTGAGGCGACCGGAATGCGCGCCAGGGAGTGTTGAGAGAGGAGGCCAGGGTCGATACGGTCACACCCGGGCTGGCCGCCGCTGGGACCGTGTAGACGAAGCTGGGGTACTGGTTGAGTGGCAGCGTCCAGCTGTCGTTGTCGGCGACGTCGTACACCACCAACCCGGTGCCGAACTGGATTCCCGCGCCCGCCAGGATCACGTACTTCCCGTCCGGGGTGCTGGCTGCACCCCCCACCACGGGCACGCTTGAGGTACCGCGCTCGGTGTCGGCCCCTGTCTTGGTGTTGATCTCGGTGACTGAGTTCCACTGGTGGGGGACGAAAACCTCTGAGCCGTCGGGCGTTATCGCGATCCCGGTTGGAGTCAGGGGGCCCACCGGCAGGGAGCGGACCCGGCCGGTGCTGAGGTCGACCTCACTTATCTCTCCGGAGGTCCCACCTTGGCTGTCCGCCACCCACAGACGGCTAGCATCGGGAGACACGACCAGGGCGAACGGGGTAGTCCCCTTGGCCAGCTTGATCCGGCTGACCGAGTCGTTGGAGGTCTGGAGCACCGCGATCTGGGCGAGGTTGTTGTCGGCCACGTACACCTGCTGGCCATTGGGGCTTATCGCCACTCCCTGGGGATCTGCGCTGGTGGGGCCGAGACGGACCGCGGTCACCTGCCTGTCCGACAGATCGACCACGGCCAGGGATGCCGTCGATTCCTCCACCACGTAGGCGAACTGTGCTCCCGTGCCCACCACCACCCCCTGGGGGTTGGTGTTCAGCCCGAGTGGGATCGGCGGTCCAAAGAGCCTCCCGGTGGCGAGGCTTACCTCAAGGAGCTCCCCCATGCCCCTACCGGTGGATGCGGTTACGTAGATGTAGGGTGAACTGGCTGAGTACGCCAACTGGTGGGCCAGGTCGTCGGGGGGACCGCTGTTGGCTCCCAGTTGGAGCGTGATCACCTTCACCCGGCCGTCCACCGGATCGACCACCGCCAGTTGCGGCGCCCGGCTGTTGATCACCACCACCTGGTAGGAAGGTGCCGGAGGCTTGTAGCGCAGCAGGTCAGTCCCGGTGAAGCCATCGCTGGCCAGGGCGTAAAACTCGCCGCCCAGAGCCCGAAGTTTGGTCAGGCTAACCCGATAGGTGGGGTCGCCTTGGGTGACCAACGTGCCATAGAGAGGTCGGGTGACCGACCCGGTCATGAAGGTGAGGTAGGCGGCCTTCGCGGGTGCCCCCCACGTCTGGAGGTTTCCGCTCGATCCAAGCGCACGAACCGAAGTTGAGGTGCCGCCCTCATGGGGCGGCGCGTTGGTCGCAACGTAACCCAGGTAGAGGACGAGGTCTCCCCCGGCGTAGCGGCACTGGGAGACCTCGCTGGGAGTGCCTTCAGCAGCGAAGCTGGGCACTCCGGCTTCGGTGCTCCCCAGCGCGGCCGCTATCTCGCTAGAGGGGATCTCTGAGCACAGATTGGCAAGGGGAGGGTAGGGATTGGTGGACGAGGCGCTCGCCGTCAGGGGGGCAGTCATGAGAGCCAGCGCAACCAAGACGGGCGCACAGCGCGCCAAACGAACAATCACCCGTCTCTCCTGGGCCATCCGGCTGCCGATCGGAAGTTGGTTGCAAGATAGGATCCCGGAACATGGCCGTCAACTGACGGGTGTCGGTCGGGGGACCTCTTCTGAGTGGAGCGGGCCCCTTATTGGGGATCCGGGGCGAGCAGGATGTCGCGCAGCACCGCCGCCAGCTCCTTGCGGAGTCCGGGATGAGCCTCCGGTCCGAGCCCCCTGGTGGTGCCGACGGCGCCTGCCATGAGCGCGCCTAGGGCGGAGGAGACACGGACCACGTCGCGCAGCGGGATGTCTCCATTGCTGATGAAATCGGTCCACTGCTTTTCGAGCTTCTTGTGCTCCTCCAGGTGCTTTGGGTCCCGTTCGCCCAGTGCCTCAATGGCCGTGCGATTCCGCTCTATCAAACCGAAGATCTGACGCTGGGCCAGGACCTGGTCAAGGAGGACTTCCAGCGCTTCGAGGACGGCCTGCCGATCGACTGGCCCCTTCGTCGGAACCAACACCTCAAGTACGTCGAGGCCGTGATGCCCGATGCCGTGGACGCGTTCGATCAGCGACAGGAGAAGCTCTTCCTTACTGCGGAAGTGGTAGTACAGCGCCGCCTTGGTGACGCCGACGCGGTCGGCTACCTCGCGCAGCGATGTCTTGTCGAAGCCCTGCTCCGTGAACAGATCGATCGCCGCCTCCATGATCCGATCGCGGGTGGACGACGGCTCGTCGGGGTTCGGCTTGTCCACTCAGGCTATTTTACTTGACGGCCGGTAGGTAACGCCTTTAGCATCAACGGACAGTTTACCGGTCGGACAGTAAGGAGGCCGCCATGGGCGAACCACCAGCCATCCTGGTCGAGGGCCTGGTCAAGGTCTATGGGAAGACCCGCGCGGTCGACGGCCTCGACCTGGAAGTGGCCAAGGGCAGCCTGGTCGCCGTCCTCGGGCCAAACGGTGCCGGTAAGACAACCTTGATCCGCATCCTGGCCACGTTAGCCAAACCCTCCGGGGGCCGCGCGATGGTGGCCGGGTGCGACGTTGCCTCGCATCCGGCCCAGGTACGGCGCAGCATCGGAATCGCGGGCCAGTCGGAGAGCATCGACGAGTACCTCACGGGTCGCCAGAACCTGGTGATGGTGGGGGAGTTGAGCCGGCTTCCCGGGTCGGAAGCGAAGCATCGGGCGACCAACCTGCTGGTCAGGTTCGAACTGACCGAGGCCGCCGACCGGCCCACCAAGACGTACTCCGGGGGCATGCGCCGAAAGCTGGACCTGGCCGCGAGCATGATCACCCAGCCTGAGGTCCTCTTCCTGGACGAGCCGACCACCGGGCTCGATCCCCGCGCGCGCATGGGCATGTGGCAGCTCATCCGGGAGTTGGGCGAGGCCGGCACCACCATCCTTCTCACCACGCAATACCTGGACGAGGCAGATCAGCTGGCCCACAACATCGCTGTGGTGGACTCGGGCAAGGTCATCGCGTGGGGGAGCCCGAACCAACTCAAGACCCAGGTCGGCGGTGCGGTCCTCGAAGTGACCCTTCCGGAGAGTGCGGATCTGGAGGAGGCCGCCGCGCTTCTGCGCCGCGATCTCTCGAAATCGGTAACCGTCGATCAGCGCCGATACAAACTCACCCTGCCGTCTACCGAGCAGACAGGCCTGGCCACCAGAGTGATTCGCACTCTCGACGCGGGCGGTGTTCTGGTGGACGACGTGACCGTGCGGCGCCCCGCCCTGGACGACGTGTTCATGACCCTGACGGGTCATGGGGCCGAGGAAGCTGGGGAGGACGCCGCATGAGCGCTCTGGCAGTAGTGGAGCCCACCCACACAACCGGCGAGAGCGGACTCTCCCTCATTCTCTGGTTTCTCAAGGATGTGTTCGTCCTGAGCAGGCGCAGCTTGGTGCACGTGATTCGCGATCCAGCCCAGTTGGCGGACGTGACCATCCAGCCCATCATGTTCGTGGTTCTCTTCACGTTCGTCTTCGGCAGTGCGATTCACCTCCCCGGCGGTGGCAATTACCACGAGTACGTGGTGGCTGGCATCTTCGGAATCACCATGGGGGGTGCGGCTCCCGGCGTGGCCGTCGGCCTCGCCAACGACATCCAGTCAGGCATCATCGACCGCTTCCGTTCCTTGCCGATGTCTCGTGGCGCGGTGCTGGCAGGCCGGCTGACCGCCGACCTGCTGACGGCTTGCTTGGGCTTGCTGGTGGTGGTGGCGGTCGGTCTCGCCGTTGGCTGGCGGGTACACACCGCACCCCAGGATGTCGCCGCCGGTTTCGCTCTGGCGCTTCTCTTCAACTACGCCATGAGCTGGGCTGGGGCGGCCGCCGGTTTGTGGCTGCACAATCCCGAGTCAGCGCAGGCGATGGCGTTCGTCGTCTTCTTCCCCATGATCTTTGTGTCCAACGCCTTTGTGGCGCTGCAGAACATGCCTGTCTGGCTGCGCGTGATCGCCGAGTGGAATCCTCTCAGCACCGTAACTGCCAGTTGTCGCGAGCTGTTTGGCAATCCCAACCCGGGCGGGTCGGTCCACGTCTGGCCCCTGCAGCACCCTGAGCTGGCGACCATCTTCTGGGCGATCGCCCTGATGCTGGTCTTCGTACCCATCTCCATTGGTCTTTACCGCCGGGAGAACCTCACCTGATCCGGGCGGTGGCGCAGACGCAAGAGCCTACCTAGCTGGCGCCGGATCGTTCGGGTCGGCCTAAAGGAGCATCTCGGCCAGCGCCGTCTTCTGCTGACCCTGGCGGTCAAAGTTCGAAGGCAGCAACCAATTCTCCAGGCGTGCCCGCCGGGCCGGCCATTCACTGTCAAGGATGGAAAACCAGGCGGTGTCGCGATTGCGACCCTTGACGATCATGTGCTGGCGGAAGACGCCCTCGAAAGTGAATCCCAAACGCAGAGCCGCTCGCCGGGAGGCCGCGTTGAGCGCGTCGCACTTCCACTCGTAACGGCGGTACCCGAGCTCCTCGAAGACATAGCGGGCCAGCAAATACATTGCCTCGGTGGCCTCGCGAGTGCGCTGCAGAGCGGGAGTGTAGAGGATGTAACCCACCTCGATACATCGGTGCCGTGGCTCAATTCGCATGAGCGCGGCCCAGCCCAGGGGTCTCTTCGTTGCGTGGTTCACGATGGCGAAGAAGTGGTACGCATCCGCTTGGCAGAGGCGCGTCACTGTGGCCTGAAATTCGCCGGCAGCGGAGAACGGGCCATCGAACAGATACGCCCAAAGATCGTCGTTTGCCTTGTTCCCGAGGGATTCCCAGAGCGCCGGCGCGTGGTCCTCCGGATCGAGGGGGAGCAGGTCCACGTCGCGGCCGGGCAGCTTCACTCGGCCCGGGAGGGCCGCCGGCGAGGGATCGACCCTGAGACCGACGGGGGCTCCCGAGTCGGCCGCAGGCTCCAGCACCGACACCTCGAACGCACCTCCTCAGGTCCGGTGGGCCTGAGCGACAGAACTGGCCGGCCCTAGATTGGCCGGACTGGCGGGCCCCAGGGCGCGCTACCCGAGGGCCGCCCGTTTTGCCCGGGATCTCCCCCTCCCGGAGCGTCAGCCGCGAATCTTAGCAGCGAATAGTCGGCAACGGGAAGCTTTTTAGGGCTGAAGCCGGACGACCCGCCAACCGGCGTGTTGGCGGGAATAGAGGATTCGGTCGTGAAGACGGCCCTCTTGGTGCTGCCAGAACTCGTAGGTGGCGGGCTGCAGGCGGTACCCGCCCCACCAGGGCGGCCGGGCGATCGCCGCTCCACCCAGCTTCGCCTCCAGCTCGGTCACCCGTTCATCGAGTTTCTGGCGGTCAGTGATCGGGCGGCTCTGGGCCGAGACGACCGCCCCGATTTGGCTCATCCGGGGCCGACTTTCGAAGTACGCGTCCGACTCCTCGTCGGTCACCTGTTCGACCTTGCCTTCGAGGCGCACCTGGCGACCTTGAGAAGGCCAGTGGAAGAGCAAAGCGGCCTTTGGATTAGCCAGTAGTTCGGCGCCCTTACGGCTTTCGCGGTTGCTGTAGAAGACGAAGCCTCGCCGGTCCCAGCTCTTGACCAGGACCATGCGCACCGCCGGTTGAGCGGTGATGTCGGCGGTCGCCAGCGCGGCAGCTTCGGCAAGGACCAGTTCTGCCCGGGCGGCATCGAACCAGCCCTGAAACTGGACCAGGGGGTCAGGGTCTAGGCCGTTCTCCCGGAGGGGTGGGAAGCGCTCCGTCACCGGTCGCCCGGCGCGGCTGCCATCACGTGATATAGCCCTGGACTACCAGGAGTTCGGCGTTGAGGAGCGCCGCACCGGCGGCACCGCGAATCGCGTTGTGCACAACCAGGGTGAATTTCCAGTCCATTACCGAGGACGGTCGGACCTGCCCCACGCTGACCGCCATACCCTTAGCGCGGTCGCGGTCCAACTGCGGTTGGGGACGATCGAGACCATCGGGTAACAGCAGCGGGCGAAGGGGGGCGCTGGGGAGCTGCAATCGCTGCGGTTCTGAGGTGAAGCCAGCCATGACTTGGCGTATCTGGTCAGCACTGGCCGCCGTCCGGAGCCGAACCGATACCGACTCAGTGTGGCCGTCTAGCACCGCCACGCGATTGCACTGGGCGCTGACGCGGAGGTCAGCGGGGACAAATCGATCCCCTTGAAGGCGACCAAGGATCTTCAATGATTCGCTCTCGATCTTTGCCTCCTCGTCGGCTATGAAGGGAATCACGTTGTCCACGATTGCCAGAGCCGCCACCCCGGCGATGCCGGCTCCCGAGAGCGCCTGCATGGTCACCACCGAAACCTCGGAGAGGCCAAAGGCATCCTGCAACGGCTTGAGCGCCAGGGCTAGGCCGATGACAGAGCAATTTGGGTTGGTGGCCAGGAGTCCGCTAGAGAACTGGCGCCGCGCGCGCTGCCCGGCGAGGATTGCGGTGTGCTCCCAGTTGACCTCCGGGATCAAGAGGGGTACATCGTCATCCAGGCGATGGTTACGGGCGTTGCTGATCACCGGTAAGCCGGCGCTGGCCAAGGAACTCTCTGCGTCTCCGGCCACCTGGCCGTCGAGGGCGGAGAACACGAGATCGCAATCGAGATGGCTCGACAGGTCTTTCACCACCAGCTCCCCGGTCTGGCTGGGGATGCTGGTGGTCAGGCGCCAGGAGACCGTATCGCGGTAACGGCGGCCCGCCGAGCGCTCCGAGGCAACCAGTTCAGTGACGCGAAACCAGGGGTGTCCGTCCAGGAGCTGGACCAGGCGCTGTCCCACCGCTCCGGTGGCTCCCAAAATGGCGACGCCGAAGCGCTTCATCGGCTGGTGAGTTTGCCAGCTTCGGGTGGCATCGCGCCGGGCCCGGTGCTCACCAGCTGGCACAGTGTCGGTAATGTTGTCTCATGGCGATGGCCACGACTGTAACCGGCTCGGCCTGGCTCCTCACTCCTGGGGGTCGAATGCGCCAGCCTGCCACCGGGGGCTTCCGAATTACCTACTAGCGCCTCTGGGTGCTAGCCCCCCGGTCGACCCCCAAGCCTGGTCCAGGCTCGGGAACAGCTCAGCCGAACGCCTTTCTGATATTTCAAGGGAGCCCATTCATGTCCGAACTATTTCAATTGCGCTGTGAGCAATGCCTGCGCCAGGTTGGCAACGGCCCGTGGACGCTCTGCGAAGAGTGCTTCGCCCCTCTTGAGGTGGCTTATGACCTAGCCGCAATAAGGTCGGCGGTGAGCCGGGAATCGATCGAGCGGCGCCCGCAGGACATCTGGCGTTACCGCGAGTTCCTCCCCGTGCGGGAGGGGTTCCAGTCCGACCTCCCGGTCGGCTACACCCCACTACTGCGTGCCAGCAAGCTGGGCGAGGCACTCGGTAGTGGCGACCTCTGGCTCAAGGACGACGCCGCTTGTTTCCCCACCTTGTCCTTCAAGGACCGAGTGGTCGCGGTGGCGTTGGCCCAGGCCCGAGCATTTGGTCTGGAGGTGGTGGGCTGTGCCTCGACCGGAAACCTGGCCAACGCAGTCGCTGCCCAAGCGGCTCGCCTCGGCCTCGAGGCTTGGATCTTCATCCCCGCTGACCTAGAGGCGGTCAAGGTTCTCGGCACCGCGGTCTATGGAGCCCGGGTGGTTCGGGTGGAAGGAAACTATGACCAGGTCAACCGGCTCTGTGCCGAGATCGCCGAGACCCGACCCTGGGGCTTCGTCAACGTCAACCTGCGCCCCTACTATGCCGAGGGCTCGCGGACTGTAGGCTTCGAGATCGCGGAGCAACTAGGCTGGCGGTTGCCGGACAACGTCGTCGTCCCCATGGCGGGCGGCGCCCAGATCAGCAAGATTGCCAAGGCCTTCTCCGAGTTGGTGGCGACCGGTCTGGTGGAGGAGCGTCCGGTGCGGATCTTTGGTGCCCAGGCGCTCGGTTGCTCTCCCATCGCCAGCGCCGTGGCTGAGGGGGTTGCCCAGATCACGCCGCAGCGTCCCGACACCATCTGCAAATCCCTCTCAATCGGAAACCCCGCCGACGGTTACCGAGCCGTGGGCGTGATCAGGTCGAGCGGCGGCTGGGCTGCCTCAGCGAGCGACTTGGAGATCGTGGCAGGGATGCGTCTCCTCGCGGAGGAGGAGGGGGTGTTCGGAGAGACCGCGGCCGGGGTGACGGTGGCGGTGGCCGGTGAGCTGATCCAGACCGGGCGCATCAAGTCCTCGGAAACCACTGTGCTCTGCATCACCGGAAACGGCCTCAAGACCACCGATGCCCTGGTCGGCCACCTACCCGAGATCCCCATTCTGGCTCCCCGACTCAGTGCCTTCGAGGAGCAGTTGAGCCTGGTCGGAGCCGGCCGGTGACGGCTTTCACGGCGCTGGAGTCAGCGTGCTAGCGGTAACGGTTCCAGCCACCTCGGCAAACCTCGGCTGTGCCTTCGATTGCGCAGCCCTGGCGTTAGACCTGAGACTGGTGGCAGAGGCAACCACATCGCCTGCCCCAGGTCTGGAGATAGTCGCCTACGGCGAGGGTGCGGCAAGCCTCCCCACCGACGGGTCAAACCTGGTCTTTCAGGCGATCGCGAGGCTTCTGCAATGGGCCCGACGCCCGTTGCCAGGCCTCCGGCTCCATCTTCGCAGCGAGATCCCGATCGGAGTCGGCCTGGGGTCCAGTGCGGCCGCCATCGTGGCCGGCCTGCTGCTGGGAGTTGAACTGGCGGGACAGCGGCCGGCCAACGGCACGTTGCTCTGGCTGGCCGCCGAGATGGATGGCCATCCCGACAACGTAGCCGCGGCGTATCTGGGCGGACTGGCAGTGGCGGCCGTGGACGCGAGCAAGACGTCGGTGATGACCCGCCGGGCCGAAGTCCCGGCGGAACTCCGCTTCGTTGTGGCCGGGCCGGCAGACCCGCTGGCAACTGTGAGGTCCCGAGCAGTTCTGCCCCCCACCTACAGCCGGGAGGACGCGGTGCACAACCTGCAGCGCACGGCACTTTTAGTCGCCTCCGTCTTCTCGGGCAAATTCGATTTCCAACCGGAGTTCTTTGACGACAGGTGGCACCAGGCGCGGCGGGCCGCGCTCCTGCCCGGCGTCGCTGAGTGCCTGGATATGGCCCATCCGGATCTGCTCGGTGTTTGCCTCAGCGGTTCCGGGTCGTCGGTCATGGCTATCACCCGAGACGGAGCCGCAGACAAGATCGAAGTTGGCTTGCGCCAGCTATTCCAAAGCCGAGGCGTGGCCGCTCGAACTCTGATTTTGAGCGCCGACAACGTCGGTGCCAGGGTCACCTCGCCGCCAGAACCAGGGGTGCTGTGAACCCGTCGACCCGGGTGATGAAGTTTGGCGGCACCTCAGTCGGAGACGCGCGCCTGATGGGGCTCACTGCCGACATCATCGTTCGGGAGGCGAGCCAGACTCGGCTGCTGATAGTCGTCTCCGCGATGCAGCGGGTGACTGAATCCTTACTCTTGGCGGCGAGCGCGGCAAGCCGCGGCGAGACCGATGCCTGGCGACTCATCGGTGGCGAGCTTGCCGATCGTCATCGCGAGGTCTGCGACGACCAGGTTCTGGCCTCGGAGCGAACCCAGATCCAGAGCCAGATCGATGCCGAGCTGGCCACCCTCGACGATCTGTGCTCCGGATTCACGCTGGTGCGGGAGTTGACTCCGCGCTCGCTCGACTCGCTCGCCTCGCTGGGCGAGGTGATATCCGCCACGCTTCTAGCGGCGTGCCTGCGGGCACGCGGTCGCAATGCGGTGGCGGTGGACGCAACCCGGCTGATCGTCACAGACGACGGCTTTGGCAATGCCTCACCCATCTTCGAGCCGACCCAGAAGAGGGTTCATGAAGTGCTCGATCCCATGTTGGCCGAGGGCGCCATTCCGGTGATCACAGGATTTCGCGGCGCCACTATTGATGGCGCCTGCACAACTCTCGGCCGAGATGGCTCCGACTACAGCGCCACCATCTTGGGTGCCGTCCTTCCCGCCGACGAGATCTGGATCTGGACCGATGTCGCGGGAGTGATGACCGCTGACCCCAAGCTGGTGCCGGAGGCTAGGGTGATCTCGGAGCTGTCATATCCGGAGGCGATCGAACTCTCCTTTTTTGGGGCCAAGGTCCTCCACCCCAAAGCGCTGGACCTGCCGTCAAGAGCGGACATACCGGTTCGGATCAAGGACACCTTCCATTCCGACCTCGCCGGAACCGAGATAGCTGGAGCCAGCCCCCGGAGGCCCGGCGTGCGAGCCATCGCATCCACCAAAGAGGCGGTCCTCTTCACTATCTCAGCCGATAGAGCTCAGCCGTTCGCTCAGCTGGCGACGCTGGTGTGGGGATGGCTCGACAGCGATCGCATCAGTACCTTGCTGATGGTTCAGTCATCCGCCGAGAACGTTCTCTGCTTCGCCGTCACGCGTTTGGACGCGGTCCGGGTGCGGCGTCGCTTGGAGCGCGATCATGGACCCTTGCTGGCCCGGGCCGAGGAGCTGGCCGGCATGGGCGTGGTAGTCGCGGTGGGTTCGGGGATGAAGGGAACTCCTGGCCTGGCGGCCCGAACCTTCGGAGCTGTCGCCGGACTGGGAATAAATGTCGCGGCCATCGCCCAGGGCTCTTCGGAACTCACCATCTCCCTGGTGGTGCGGTCGGAAGAGGTTGAGGCGGCGGTGCAGGCCTTGCACGCTGAGTTCGAGCTCTAAAGTCGGGGGGTGACTCGCTCCTTTCTTCGCTGCTCGGATCCCGCCTGTGCGACAGAGCTCAGCGAGCCAGGCATCGCCTTCGTGTGTCCCGTCTGTGGCGGCTTGGTGGAGGTCGGCTACCAGATCGACGAGCCACATCCGGATCGATGGCCCGCCCTCTGGCGAGGGCGCCAGGGAAGCGGGTCGGTAGCTGATCGGAGCGGAGTGTGGCGCTTCCGGGAACTGCTCCCCTTTCTCGCCGATGACCAGGAACCAATCTCGCTCGGCGAAGGCTCCACCCCCTTGGTGAGCGCTCCCGGGGCGGCCTCCTGGGCGGGTCTCGAGCACCTCCAGGTCAAGCACCAGGGAGTCAATCCGACCGGATCCTTCAAGGACCTGGGGATGACCGCCTGCATCAGCCATGCCGTGGCACAGGGGGCGGAGATGGTGGCCTGCGCCTCGACGGGGAATACATCGGCCTCGATGGCGGCCTACGCCGCCCGGGCTGGTATCAGGGCCCTGCTGTTCATCCCCGGGGGAGCTATCTCCAGTGCCAAGTTGGCCCAGGCGACCGACTTCGGAGCTCTGGTGGTGGAAGCGGGCAGCAACTTCGACCAATCGCTGAAAATACTCCGCCTGGCGGCCACCGCTCTGGGTTGCTACGTGGTCAACTCGATCAACCCCTACCGGCTCGAGGGGCAGAAGACTCTGGTAGCCGAGCTGCTCGAGCAGCGGGGCTGGCTGGTCCCGGACTGCATCGTGGTGCCAGGAGGCAACCTGGGCAACGTCTCATCGATCGCCAAGGGTCTGGCGGAGCTCCTGGGATTTGGCTTGATCGGCAAGCTGCCCCGTCTGATTGTGGTGCAGGCGGATGGGGCGGATCCATTCTTCCGCCTCTGGTCGTCGGGCAGCCTGGTCCTGGAGCCCGTCCTTGATCCCGAGACGCGGGCCACTGCCATCCGCATCGGCAATCCGGCCAACTGGCCCAAGGCCCTGCGGGCGCTGCGCTGGACCGACGGCACCTGTGAGTCGGTCTCTGACGCGGAGATTGGAGCCGCCAAGGATGCCCTGTCCCGGGACGGGATCGGCTGCGAGCCGGCCTCGGCGACCACGGTCGCGGGCCTGCGGAAGCTTCGCGCCGCCGGCCAGATCGAGCCTGAAGCCGACGTCGTCGCAATCCTCACCGGCCATCAGCTGAAGGACGTCGACTACATCATTGAGGAGAGGACGGCGACGGAGAGGAGGCTGCGCCTAGGCAAGGAGCCCGACCGGGAAACGACCCCCGAGGTCATCGCCGCCTGGCTGGCCACCCTCAGCTAGCGGGCTGTGGCCTGAACCTCGAATTGCTCTAGCTGCCGCCGGTCTCCTGCAGGCTGGTGGAGTCGGTCAGCGGGTAGTCGAAGCGGATGACGTCGAACGGGCGCTCTAGAACCCAGGCCAGAAAGCTCTGGTGCAGGGGGGCGACCACATAGGCGGCGTAGCTCTCCTGATCCGTGAACTCGGTGAACAAGCCGAACTGATAGCCGTCCGCTCGGTCCAGGATGTCTCGACCGAAGCGCAGGCGGCGCAGCCCCGGCATCCCCACCCAACGGGAGATTTGGCGCCGCATCTCCTCTTCCACTTCCGGTCCCGGCTCCTCCCGAAGCCGAAACAGGACCAGATGTTGGATTGGGACAGGCGAATCGCCGAGTTGGCTCACCGCCGCTCCACCTGGGCCGTCGGCAGGTTAGAAGAAGGCAAAGTATTCCTTCTGCTCCCACTCGGTGACCTCGACCGGATCAGCCGCGTTGCCCGCCTCCTCGACGTAGCGGTTGTATTCGAAGCGCTTGAGCATTACCAGATAGTCGACGATCTCCCGGCCCAGGGCCTGGCGGAAGAACTGGTCCTGGTCGAGCGCCTCGATGGCCTCGCCCAGACTGGCGGGCAGGGCAGGTGCGTCTTCCGAGTAGGGATCCGCGTGCACCATCGGCGGCGGGTTGAGCTGGCGCCGGATCCCGTCGAGACCGGCCGCGATGTTGGCCGCCATATAGAGGTAGGGGTTGGCCCCCGGCTCACCCAGCCGATTCTCCAAGTGAGCGCCCTGGTCGCCGGGCTGCCCCTGGACGCGCAGCATCGAGCCACGATTCTCCAAGGCCCAGTTCACCCGGTTGGGGGCGAAGGAGTAGGGCTTGAAGCGCTTGTAGCCGTTGACCGTGGGGGTGGAGAAGACGGTCATGGGGATGGCGTGTTCCAGTATCCCCGCCGCGAATTGGCGCCCGGTCGGAGAGAGCACCTCCTGGTCGCTGCTGGCGAACGCGCTGCCGCCCTTGTGGGCATCCTGGAGGGACTCGTGCAGATGCCAGCCGCTGGACGAGACGTTGGGCAACAGCGGCCGACACATGAAGGTGGCGTGGTAGCCCAGTTGATGGCAGATCTGCTTGGCGGCGGTCCGGAAAAGGATCATGGCGTCGGCCGGCCCCAGCCCCAGCTGGGGGTCGAAGGTTATCTCCGTCTGGCCTGGACCCCACTCGTCCTCGATGGTGCGCAGCGGGAGCCCCAGCGCCTCGAGGTGGTCGCGTAGAGGATCAAGGATGGCGCTGATCTCGGCGAGGCGGGTCTCGGACAGGTACTGGTAGCCCTGGGCCACCACGCTCACCGGGAGTGCGGGTGGCGGCCAGCCGGTCTCGTCGATGGCGATCCTGCCCTGCTCGCGGTGGAAGATGTAGAACTCCACCTCGAGTCCGGCGGCGTACTCGAAGCCCATCTCTCGCGCCAGCTCGAGCTGGCGGCGCAGCACCTGGCGGGTGAACAGCCCGACTGGCTTGCCGTTGCCGAAATAGGCATCCGAGAGCACCCAGGCGGTGTGGTCCGCCCAGGGCAGGATGTGGAAGCTGGTCGGATCCGGGACCAGCACCACGTCGGGGAATCCGGTCAGTTCAGGGACGCCGAAACCGCCGCCCTCGACGAAGGCGGGGGGGAAGACCTTGTTGGCGCTGTCGAGACTCAGGATGGCTCCCGAGAAGTCGATGCCGTTGCGCAAGGAAAGCAGAAAATCATGGCTCGAAACGAACTTGCAGCGGACCGCCCCGTGCTGGTCGACGACCCCGATCCGCACCGTCCGGATGTCGTTGTCCGAGACCAGCGCAGTCGCTCTCTCGGCAGCCGCCTGCATGGCTTCTGTGAAGAGACCGTGCTCTGCGATGAACCCTACCTTGCCGACCGCCAAGTCCCGCACTGGCGTTGTGCCCATGTGCCTTTCCTCCACTTTGACCGTGTCCCCCCGGAGCTCAGCCGCCGCCCGCCGGTGCACCGAACCCGGGTCAGGCGGGCACTGCATCCAGCGCAACCACCTCGGTTGGCGTCAGCCTAACCTGCCCACTGGCCTCCGGAAAACAGAGGCTGAAGATGGCCTCGTCTGCGGAGTGGAGGGCGGTGCTGACCAGCTGGGCCTCGCCCATCCCGAAGCGCCAGCCATCGTTGCCGCTGTTGCCCCCGTAAAAGAGCGGAGCTCCGACGGCCGGCAGGTAGGCCAGGTTGGCGGTTCCTCCCAGCTGGCGGTGGACCTCGGGAAGCGCGGCCCCGGGCTCGAGCCCATCGGCAAGCAGCGCCTCGAAGAGGCGGAACCCGACCTCACTGTCTGCCTGCCCCGCCAGACTTCCGGCGAAGCGCTCGCGTAGCCGGCTCGCCCCTTCCAATCGGCCGTTGTGGGCGAAGGCGAAGGAGCCGTCCTCTGCCACGAAGGGTTGGGTGTCGGCCAGGGAGACGGTGCTCAACTGAGACGGTCGGCGGAGGTGGAGCAGAAAGTGAGTCGAGCAAACCTCAAGCAGCGAGGCTTGCCCAGCTTGATCGTCTGCCAGGCGCGTCGGGCTGCGATAGCGGCGCACCCTCTCACGCTCGCGCCAGGCCAGTCCCCAACCAAAGCCGCCAATGCCCGTTCGCTCCAGCTCCAGGCCCCAGGGAAGGACGTCCGAGAAGGGACGTGGCTCGGGCCAGACGGCGATCAAGATCTCACACACGGCGGCCACCCAGGATGGGAGTCGGGTCGGTCCCCGCAGCCGACCGGAGCGCCTCCACCTGGTGCAGCAGGGACTCGATGAGTTCCAGGTCGAATGACTTCGCGGGTAGCTCACCCAGGCAGAGGAGCGTCTCGGTGCGCTCGATGCCACTGATCTTCCAGACCCGTTCGAAGAGCACGTCGCGGAGGTGCTGCTGATCCCGCGCTCGTAGGCGTACCAAGAGGTCGGAATCCCCGGTCACCACTTCCACCTGCTCCACCTCGGGCAGCTTCCGCAGCCGAGCCACGGTCTCCGACTGCTCGCTGCCTTGGACCCCAGTGATCCGTACATACACCAAGAGTCCGTAGCCCAGGCGGCACCAATCGATCTCGGCGCGGTAGCCACGGATGACGCCGTGACGCTCCAGGCGAGCGATGCGCTCGGCCACCGCCGGCGCCGACATGCCTACTTCCGCGGCGATCCCCCGCACCGAGCGCCGGGCATCTCGGAGGAGCAGGACGAGGATCTCCAGGTCAACTGGGTCCAGAGCCGGCAGAGGGCCCTGGGGGGTTTCATTGGCGACCCCACTGGTATCGCTATCAGTAAGGTGCGGGAGAGGCTTGACCAGCACGTCATGAGGATCGGTTCCGATGCCCACCTTTTCATGATATGGGTAGAGCTGACAATTCGGCTATCAT
>Ga0207933_1001599_pt1 | contig 16544 bp, 12 predicted proteins | sample NGESurdeep092012_4_FD_184488 | JGI IMG/M metagenome (GOLD analysis project Ga0207933, IMG submission 184488) | Arctic peat soil microbial communities from Barrow, Alaska - NGEE Surface sample F53-3 deep-092012 (SPAdes) | ecosystem: Environmental > Terrestrial > Soil > Wetlands > Peat ...
CATCGACGCCCTCAAAGCCACCGGCTACATCACCCAGCGCGAGTCCGAGTTCGACGAAAAATCCCCCGGCACCTGGGGCGACAACGAACTCATCGAAGTAAACCCCATCGTCCCACCCGGGGAACAGCACGGCCAACTCTCCGCAGGCCAGGACAAGCGCCACCACTTCGGCAAAGCCGCCGGCTACTAACCCGTTCTTCTCAAGACCTACTCATTTTCAGAACGGAAATAAATACGCTGGCTAATCCACTACTTCCTGGCTATGCGCCGTACTACCCACGTAATGAATGCGCTTATTCTCCACAAGGCAAAGGCCATTCCAGCAATCGCTAAGAGCAACATGACGGTTGTGAGTATTACAGGTGCCATGCCAGCCATGCTACCGCAGCAGAAAGCCCGGCACTAGAGAATTACTGACTTCTCAACCTTGGGTCAGCCAGCGCATTTATTGCCTTTAGAATTGTCATCCTTCGCCGCAGGCGGAGGATCTGCTTCTTGCCTGGAGTCGCGACGATCTTATTGCGCCACCACCACCCCTACTTCGCTGCCAACGCCGCCTCGGCCAACGGCTCCATGATCGCGTACCCCGCCGCATTCGGATGCACGCCATCCAAACTAATCCCCGGCTTCATCCCGCCGTCCTTATCCGCCATCGCGGTCCAGTAATCCAAATAAGTCAGCTTCTCCTGCGAGCAATACGACTTCAGCCACGCATTCAAATCCTGAATCTTCGTAGCAGGATCAGCGATCTCCGGCCGCCAAGGATACTTCGCCACCGGCGTCACCGACGAAAGGATCACGCGAATCCCATTCGCCTTTGCAATCTCCGTCATCGAACGAAAATTATCCTCGATCATCACCAGCGTCGACGGCCCCGTATTCCCCGCAATATCATTCGTCCCCGCCAAAATCACCACCGCATCCGGATGCAGATCCACCACATCCTGCCGAAACCGCACCAGCATTTGCGGCGTCGTCTGCCCGCTGATCCCGCGATTCACATACGGCTTCCCCGGAAAAAACTTCCCGCCATTCGCCACCCACGCATCCGTAATCGAGTCGCCATAGAACACCACCCGACCCTCCTGCGTCCCCGGCAACTCCAGGTCCGCCGCGCGATAACGCCCCAACTGCGCCCAATCTTCAAGCTGCACCTTCATCCTCGCAAGCTCTTTATCCTGCGCACTCACCGCAACCACAGGAGCCACCGGAACCGCAGCCGCAGGCGCCGCACCCTGCTGCGCCGGAGTTGGCTGCGCCGGACTCTGCTGCCCATAACACTGCGCACCCGCCGCCATCATCCCCGCCATCACCACACAACCCATCGTCCGCATTGCTCTCCCCGTCGTCATCATTTGCCGGCACCGTCCTCTACCAATCCAAGATCCTTCAGCATCGGCGCAACACTAGGCTCACCGCCCAGCCACGTCGTATACATCTTCTCCAAATCCTCTGTATTCCCACGCGACAGCACCATCTTCCGGAACCGGTCTCCATTCGCCCGCGTCAGCCCGCCGTTCTGCTCGAACCACTGGTACGCCGCATCATCCAGCATCTGCGTCCACGAGTAGGCATAGTATCCCGCAGCATATCCATTCGCCCAGATATGCAGGAAGTAGCTCGACCGATACCGCGGAGGAACCGCCGCCAGGTTCAGGTGCGTCTTCGTCAGCGCGTCCTTCTCAAACGCATCCACATCCTGCAACGGCGCACTCGCCGGCAGCAGATGCCACTGCATATCCATCTCCGCCGCAGCCAGCGCCTCGGTCACCTTGTATCCCTGGTCGAACTTCGCCGCCTTCTTGATCTTCGCCACCAACTCTTCCGGCATCTGAGCGCCCGTCTTGTAGTTCACCGCAAAGTGCTTGAACACCTGCGGATAGCTGGCCCAATGCTCATTGAACTGCGACGGGAACTCCACAAAATCCCTCGGCACATTCGGCCCTGACAAGCTCGGATACTGGGTGTCCGCGAAGATCCCATGCAGCCCATGCCCAAACTCATGGAACATCGTCGTCACGTCCTCAAAGCTGATCAGCGCTGGCTGCCCTGGCGCGGGCTTCTGAAAGTTCGCGACGTTATAAATCACTGGCAGCGTGCCCATCAGCTTCGACTGTCCCACGAACTCACTCATCCACGCTCCACCCGACTTGTTATCCCTCTTGAAGTAGTCGAAGTAAGCCAGCGCCATCGGCTTGCCATTCGTATCGAACACCTCGTACACCATCACGTCCGGCTGATACACCGGAATATCCTTGCGCTCCTTGAAGCTGATCCCATACAACTCATGCGCCGCATAAAACACACCGTCCTGCAACACGCGATGCAGCTCAAAGTAAGGCTTCACCTGCGCATCATCCAGGTCATACTTCGCCTTCCTCACCTGCTCGGAATAAAAATTCCAGTCCCACGGCCGCACCTGGAATCCTCCACCTTCCATCCCATTTCCAAGCCCGCTGGTCTGCTTATCGATCAGCGCCTGGATCTCCTTCTGCTCGCTCTTCGCCTTCGCCGTCGCCGGCTCCACCAGCGCATTCATAAACTTCAGCGCCGCCTCTGGAGTCTTCGCCATCTGGTCCTGCAGCGTCCACGCCGCATAGTTCGGGAACCCCAGCAGCGCCGCCTTCTCTGCCCTCACCTGCGCCAGCCGCGCAATCGTCGCCCTCGTATCGTTCGCATCGTTCCGCTCAGTCCGAGTCCAGGAGTCCTCAAACAAAGCCTTCCGCGCCGCCCGATCGCTCAGGAACGTCAAGTCCGGTTGCTGCGTCGTATTCTGCAGCGGAATCACATAGCCCGCCTCTCCGCGCCCCTTCGCCGCCAGCGCCGCCGCCTCCATCTGCGCGTCGCTCAACCCCGCCAGCATCGCCTTGTCTTTCGTACTGAACGCCGCCGACTTCGTCCCCGCCAGCAGCTTGTTCATAAACGTATTCGACAGCACCGACTCTTCTTCATTCAACTTCTTCAGCTTCGTCTTATCGGCGTCGCTCAGCTTCGCCCCGGCCTTCACAAACGCCTTGTAGTCCACCTCCAGCAACCGCATCGACTCCGCATCCAGCCCCAGCTTCGAGCGCTCGTCATAAAGCGTCTGCACCCGAGCAAACAATTTGCTATTCAAATAAATCGAGTCCTGCAGCGCCGTCAGCTTCGGAGTCACAATCTCCTGCACCTTCTGCAGCGTGTCATTCGTATTCGCCGACGTAATCCCGAAGAACACCTGCGTCACCCGCGTCAGCAACTGCCCCGACTTCTCCATTGCCACAATCGTGTTCTCAAACGTTGGCGCCGCGGCACTATTCGCAATCGCCTCATTCTCCGCGCGAGCCTGCGCCATCCCCGCATCAATCGCAGGCTCATAATCCGAGTCCTTGATCTTGTCGAACGGAGGAGCCTGAAACGGCAGCGTGCTCTCCGCATAAAACGGATTCGAAGGCCCAAACCCCGCGCCCCCGCCAGCCGCCCCATCGACCGACCCGCTCTGCGCTCCCGCCACACCGACTGCCATCGCTCCAACCATCACCAAGCCGCACATCCTCTCCAACTGCTTCATCATCGCGCGTAACTCCTATCACCCCGACGCTACGCCAAGCCCCCTCCGCAACACAACCCCACCACCACCACAAATCTGGGTGCTCCATCGTTAAGAGTGGGAGCCACAAGAAGCCAGCACCCAACGCAACCCCATCCTCTCGACTCAAACGCAGAAACTTCCGCCTTGCCGACGCACCTGCCGAAGAGGAAGGACCACGGTATTGGCTGGTGACGTTGCATTGGCTGGTGACGTTGCCGTTCCTCGTTTTTCGCCATCATCCTGGAGCGAAGCGAAGGACCCCCGTATTCGCTGTTGCTGTTGCCTTTGCTGTTGCTGTTGCTGTTGCCGTTGCCGTTGCCTTTGCCTTTGCCTTTGCCTTTGCATTTCTGGCTGTCATCCCGCAGGGATCTGCTTCTGCCGTTGCCTTTACCTAGAAGCTAGTACCTGGAAGCTAGAAGCTCCACCGCGTAAACTAAAGCTCCATGCCTAACGAAACCGCCCCCCTCACCACCATCGCCGAAATCGGCCAACACGAAGGCCAATCCATCACTCTCCGCGTCTGGCTCTACAACCTCCGTTCCTCCGGCAAGCTCCTCTTCCCCACCTTCCGCGACGGCACCGGCACCATCCAGGGCATCGTCCCCAAAGCCGCCGTCCCCGAGCACGTATTCGACACCCTGAAATCCCTCACCCTCGAGTCCTCCCTCACCGTCACGGGCCGCGTCCGAGCCGATTCCCGCGCCCCCTCCGGCTTCGAACTCGACGTCGACGACCTCGCCATCACCCAGCGCATCCCCGACGAAACCCCCTACCCCATCCAGCTCAAAGAAGCCGGCGTCGACTTCCTCATGGAGCACCGCCACCTCTGGCTCCGCACCCCGCGCCAGTCCGCCATCCTCCGCGTCCGAGCGACGATCATGCGTGCGGCAGCCGAATACTTCGACACCAACGGTTTCTTCCGCACCGACCCGCCCATCCTCACCCCCAACGCCTGCGAAGGCACCTCCGAGCTCTTCGAGATGGACTACTTCGGCGACGACAAGGCCTACCTCACCCAGTCCGGCCAGCTCTACATCGAAGCCACGGCCATGGCGCTAGGCAAGGTCTACAGCTTCGGCCCCACCTTCCGCGCCGAAAAATCCAAGACCCGCCGCCACCTCACCGAGTTCTGGATGATCGAACCCGAAGTCACCTACCTGGACCTCGACGGCCTCATGGACCTCGCCGAATCCTTCCTGACCCACATCATCACCCGCGTCCTCGAAGCCCACCGCGCCGACCTCAAAGTCATCGGCAAAGACATCACCAAACTAGAAGCCGTCATAGCTCCCAATCCCTCCCCTAACGCCGCCACAGACTCGTCATCTCGACCGGAGGCCGCAGGCCGCAGCGGAGACACCCCTGTATTCGCCCCCGCCCATGCTTCCGCTTCTACGGAGGGAGCAGGGGGCTTCAGCCCCCTGAATACCCCCGCCACCGTACCGGGCTTTAGCCCCGGCCCCACCACTGAAGCCCGTCATCCCGAGCGCAGCGCAGCGCAGCCGAAGGACCCCGAAGGCGCTCACATCACCCACACGCTCAACCCCCTTTCAGCCACCAACTCCCAAACCTCAGGAAGCAGCCTTGAAGGGGACGGGCTTCAGCCCGTCCATCAAGCCCCCAGCAACACCGCGGCTTTAGCCGCCGAGGGAATGCCCGCTCCGGCACCCAATCGAGAGGGCCAAGCCGAAGGCAGTAAAACGCCACATAGTGGCTTCCCGCGCTTAACCTACGACGAAGCCCACGCCATGCTCCTCGACGCCCACGCCAAGGGCCTCATCGAAACCGCCCACACCTACGGCGACGACTTCGGCTCCCCCGACGAGACCTACATCAGCTCCCAATTCACCAAGCCCGTCATGGTCCACCGCTACCCCGCCTCGGTCAAGGCCTTCTACATGCAGCCCGACCCGCAAGACCCCACCAAGGCTCTCTGCGTAGACGTCCTGGCCCCCGAAGGCTACGGCGAAATCATCGGCGGCTCCCAGCGAGTAGACGACTACGACCTCCTCGCCGCCCGCATAGCCCAGCACAACCTCCCCATGGAAGCCTTCCAGTGGTACCTCGATCTACGCAAGTACGGCAGCGTCCCCCACAGCGGGTTCGGCATGGGTATAGAGCGCTGCGTAGCCTGGATCTGCGGCCTCGAACACGTCCGCGAAACCATCCCCTTCCCCCGCACCCTCAACCGCATCTACCCATAACTCGTCCAAAGGTCTAAGCTCCTCTAAAGACCGATGGATCGGAACCCGAGGAGCAGCACCGATGCTTGAACATAGTTTTGGCGGGACTTGGACGGAAGCTAAACTTGCAGCACTGCGCGATTATTTGACGGCTTATCGCTCCGTATTCGCAAAGAACAATTACTTTACAACTTGGTATGTGGACGCCTTCGCGGGAACGGGAAGCCGCTCGATAGAAAAGGGGAAATACAACCTGTTCGACATCGACGATTCGCAAGCTGATTCGAATGGAGAGTCACAGTCAGACTCAGACGCTTTTGCCTATCTTGATGGCAGTGCCAAAATTGCAATTGGCATGCAAAGCCCTTTCGACAGATATCTTTTTATTGAGAAGTCCAAAGCCAGAGTCGACGAGTTGAAAAGCACCATAGATTCGCAGTATCCGAACCTCTCGGCTAGATGCGAGTTTGAGCAGTCGGATGCGAATGTCGCATTATCGGCATGGTGCGCAAAGCGCAATTGGAAAAAGGAACGTGCTGTCGTGTTCTTGGATCCATATGGTATGCAAGTGGAATGGAACACGGTCAGTCTGTTGGGCAGTACCAAAGCGGTCGACCTCTGGTATCTTTTCCCGCTTGGAGTCGTCAGAATGTTGACGAAGGACGGCAAAATTGAGCAAAGCTGGCAAGATCGGCTTGATACGCTTTTCGGCGCGCAAGATTGGCGAGACCACTTTTACAAGACGAGAACAGTATCAAATCTTTTCGGCGAACAAGATGTGACCAACAGAGACGCCACCGTGAAGAACGTTCAGTCTTTTATTGAGGAACGCCTGAAAACTGCCTTCACCGCCGTTGCACCTAGTATGGTCTTGAAAAATTCGAAATTGAGTCCGATGTTCGCTTTATGCTTTGCCGCTGGCAACGAACGAGGCGCACCCATAGCACTGCGGATAGCAAAGAGCATCTTGAAAGAAGAATAAGCACCAAAGGATGGATCAATATGGCCGCCAAATCCTCGATCGAATGGACGGAGATGACTTGGAATCCCGTAACGGGATGCACCAAGATCAGCCAAGGGTGTAAGCACTGCTACGCCGCACGCATGGCGAAACGTCTACATGCGATGGGGTCAGAGCGTTATCGTAATGGCTTCTCGTTGACCACGCATGAGGATTTGGTTGACCTGCCAAGAAGATGGCGGCAGTCTCGCATGATCTTCGTCAATTCGATGAGCGACCTGTTTCATCGAGATGTCCCAGACGACTTCATCCAGCGTGTATTCCGTACAATGTCGGATTGTCCTCAACATACATTTCAAGTTCTTACTAAGCGAAGCGACCGGCTTCGGCGATTGAGCAAGAAGCTGAATTGGGCATCGAACATTTGGATGGGAGTCAGTGTCGAAAGCGGGGCCGTACTTTCTCGAATCGACGATTTGCGCGAGGTGCCTGCTCACGTTCGCTTTCTCTCGTGCGAACCACTGATCGCACCACTTGATGGATTGAGACTTGACGGCATTCACTGGGTCATCGTGGGCGGCGAATCGGGCCCGGGTGCAAGACCCATGCCACAGGCATGGGTTGAATCGATACATGCTCAGTGCGAAGCCGACTCCGTTCCATTTTTCTTCAAGCAATGGGGAGGTGTATGGAAAAAGCGCTTCGGCAGAACACTCAACGGCCAAACGTTTGATGAAATGCCGTATAGAATCTCGACTGATCACCAGCCATACGTTCAGATTGAAATGGCGTCCTAGATCGAAATTGCCGGGTGCCCCACCCATCGCGCTCTTTGCGATGAGTGGGTATCGCGCGACAAGCGCGCCCGCCCCCGCCCATCTCCACCCACCCAAACCACCCGTCATCCTGAGCGCACCCGAAGCACCCCGAGTCCCTCCACCCCACCCAAACCCTTAACCCTCGCCGTCCGCGCAGACCTTGAAGGGTACGGGCTGGTAGCCCAAGGCTTCAGCCTTGGGTCTCCGTACAAAAATCAACCCGCGTCGAAGACACCTGCCGCTCTGCCGAAGGCCGGAGTGAAGCCGCAGGCGCAACGACCAACCTGCCCTCCTCCGCGTCACCCATCCCGTCGCCCTCCGCGCAGGACTGGACATTCCCCCACGTGAAGCCGACCATGGATACCACCACCGGATCGCACAAAGCGTATCCGCACACGAATTCGAGAGGACACCATGAACATCGCCGCCAACGCCACCGAACTCATCGGCAACACGCCCCTGGTCCAACTAAACCGCGTGTCCGCCGGCTGTAGCGCGCGCATCGTCCTCAAGCTCGAAAGCAACAACCCCGCCGCCAGCGTCAAAGACCGCATCGGCTTCGCCATGATCTCCGCCGCCGAGCGCGACGGCAAAATCACTCCCGGCGTCACCACGCTCATCGAGCCCACCTCCGGCAACACCGGCATCGGTCTCGCCTTCGCCGCCGCCGTCAAAGGCTACAAGCTCATCATCACCATGCCCGAAACCATGTCCGTGGAGCGCCGCATCCTGCTCCTCGCCTTCGGTGCCGAAATCGTCCTCACGCCCGGCCCCGGCGGCATGAACGCCGCCATCGCCAAAGCCGAACAGCTAGCCGCCGCCACGCCCAACAGCTACGTGCTCCAGCAGTTCAACAATCTCGCCAACCCCCAAATCCATCACGACACCACCGGCCCCGAGATCTGGAACGACACCGACGGCACCGCCGACATCCTCGTCTCCGGCGTCGGCACCGGCGGCACCCTCACCGGCGTCAGCCAGTACATGAAGTCCCGCAAGCCCTCCTTCTGGACCGTAGCCGTCGAGCCCACCGACAGCGCCGTCCTCTCCGGCGGCAAACCCGGCCCCCACAAGATCGCCGGCCTCGGCGCCGGCTTCATCCCCAGGATCCTCAAGACCGACCTCATCGACGAGATCATCCAGGTCACCAACGACGAAGCCCTCACCATGGCCCGCCGTCTCCCCAAAGAGGAAGGCCTGCTAGTAGGGATCTCCTCCGGAGCCGCCGTCCACGCAGCCATCAAGATCGCGCAGGAACCCCGCCACGCCGGCAAGCTCATCGTCGTCATCATCCCCAGCAGCGGCGAGCGCTACCTAAGCACGGTCCTCTTCGACGACCTCCGCCAGCAAGCCCTCGCCACCCCAACCTCCACCGTCACCGTGTAAGCCAACGCCATCCTATAGACACGCCATCCTATAGACACGCCGCCCTATAGATACGCCACCCGCGAGCACAGTTTCCAAAGGGCCAAAGGCCCGACACATCATAGCCTAGGGCAAAGCCCTAGGTTCCGAGACACCAACACACCAGAGGGCTGAAGGCCCGACACATCATCGCGCCCACCTTCCGCAGGACACCCTTGGCCCGGTGCCCCATCTTCGCGACGGCTTCATCGTCGCTAAGGTGGGCCTTCGCGCCGGTACATTCGAGCCCGAGTTACAGGTTCGATCCCTGTCTCGCCCGCTGTCACGCGTAAATGAAGTCTATGGCTACTGCGTCACCACGCCTGTAAACGGAATCGAGATCATATTCCCGCTCGTAAGATCAGTCACCACCAAAGTATCCTGCGACGTCTGCCCGGCGACGTATCCTGTCGGCACCGTGAATACCACTGTCAACGTGCACACCTGCGACGTGCTGGCAGGGCAGGCCGATCCTCCAGATAAGCTGAACATACTTTGCGGTGAGAAGGTCGCACTCACTGGATGCCCCAGCGGATTTCCATTCTGATCGACGATTGTCGCAGTGTACCCCGGACTGGTCGTTCCGGCCGGTGCCCCCAACGAAATGGGTTGGAGCAGTGAATAGTTGCCATCGCGAAGAATCGAGTAGCCAACATTCACATTGAGTGGCGTCGTGTTTGTCACGCCAAGAGACGTATCCGTCACCGCCAGCGTCGCAGCATACGTGCCAACGGCCGTTGCATTGAACGTTATATTCACGGTGCATGTCGCGAGCGATGCCAACCCAGAACATCCGCTCGTCGCTGCGGAGAAATTTGCAGCGGCTGGTCCCGTAATACCCACCAACGTCGGATTAACCGTGGTGGTTCCGCTGTTGGCCACCACCACCGTCCCTGTGGTAGTCGCGGTATTATTCGGCGCCAGGAAAGTCGATCCAAAGCTCGTGGCCCTCACTGCAAACGATGGACCCACACCCTGCCCAACCCCGCTCACGTTCAGATATTGTTGACCGGTCACAAATTGGCTAGATGTAGCCGAAACCAAGATCTGCCCAGTTCTCAGCCCGGTTCCACTTGGCGAGAAGGAGACACTAACTGAGCAGTTCTCCGGAAATGAGGTGCACGCCGGGGCAGTCGTGCCAAAGACTTGGAAATCTTGCGAATCCGTCCCGCCCAATGAAAAATTAATACCCGAGGCGAAGTAGTAGCTCTCGGAGGCCATATATAGAAGTTGTGTTTGTTGTGAACCCTGAACCACCGCACCGAAGGCTGGCAACGGAATCAGCGGTTGACCCCAGGATGGTGTCGACGCGCTGAGAAGCTCTTCGTTCACAGAACTCAGAGAGACCCTCTGCGGACTGTTTGCCGCGCTATCGGTTATTACCAGCGCATCGGTCTGCTGCGGGATTCCCAGCGCGGTCGAAGGTGCCCATGCAATCGACTCGATTGAGATTGTGCAACTGGACGCGGCTGGCAAGACGGTGCCGCAAGTCGATCCCATCACAGGGAAGTTTTGCGACGCCGTTTGGAAGTGATCGATCGTGATAGCTGTCGTCCCAGGATTAGAAAGCGTTACGTCCTCCAACGTGCCCCCAATATTCCAAACCAGCGAAGTAGAACTCAAGGTCAAGTTACCCTGCGCACCAGTTGCCACACCGGGCACGCTCAACGAGACCGGCGCGAAGCCCCCGGTCAGCGCAGCATATTGAACTCCTGGCTGTGTCGGCTTCGCCGTCACCTGCACCGTACAGCTACCACCCGCTGGCAGTGTCCCGCAATTACCCGTTACCGCAAATGCATTCTGATTAGCTCCGGAAATCGCGATCGGACCCGCTCCGAAGGCTCCGCCGCCAGTATTCAAAATCGTCACGCTCTGCGAAGCCGTGGTCGAACCCACTGTCGTGTAAGGGAACGTGATCGAAGTCGGAGATTCCTGAATAGACCCGATGCCGGTGTCCAGGCCAATCGCGAAACTAATCGGCACCGCAGTCAACTGCGGCTGAAATGGCGCCTGCGGTTCCGATAGATCGTAAAGCTGTGTCGTGTTCAGCGACAGATCATTCGCCAGATTCAACAGCGCAGCCACGGTATTCGTGGGTGCCACACCTTGCGGCGGCGTCGTCAAGGTGAACAGCGTTCCGCAAGGACTTCCATCGCCTGCCACTCCGCCACCCGAATTGAGGCATGCCGCGATAATGTCTCCCAACGTATTAATCGTCGCCACTGGCACTATCCATCCACCCGGCACATTCGTCCCGGGGGATACGCCCGTCGCCGTATTCACCAGTTCACCCGCAACCCCAAACGCTGTCACCAGAGCCCCGGCATCTCCGCTACCCGAACCAATAGCCGCATACGACTTCATGAACGGTGCCAAGGCATTCACCCCCGCAGCGGTCGTCAGCTCATTGACAAAAATATACGTCCCTGAAGTCAACGACGAGCACGGCCCCAACGCCGTCATCATCGCCAGGTTCGCATTCGTCTCTCCCGGGCTGGGATTTCCACCTGTCGCCGTAATGTAGACCTCGGTCGCATCGCTGCAGGAGTATAGCCCCGTGATCGTGAAGCTCCCCGTAGCATCCGTTGTCACCGGCTTGGTCAACAACGACGTCGCGTTCGAGCCATCTCCAGTAGTCCCCACTGCATACAGTTGGATCGACGCATTGACTATCGCCTGCTGGCCCCCGTGCACCCGGCCAGAGATTTCCGCGCCCGTCACACCAACCGTAGTCGACCGCTCACCGCACCCCATCAGCCCTACTAAAACCAACGCAGAACCACATGACACCAACGCCTGAAACCTCATACGGCTCTCCTCGGATAACAGCGAACAGCATCTTCAACGTGGCCCTTGTTTCCTCTATATATACACTGCCCTGTAAACCCGATGAGTTGAATTTCGCCGCTAAGCGCAGTCAATCCAACTTCCTCGCGACTCCCGCGCTGGCTTGTTGCCACAGTATCCTCCTTCGAGACGATCTGTTCGCTACCTCTTTCGTGCCGCCCCCTGCCACCGCAATCGTGCACGCGCGCTATCATCAACCCAGCCATGAACCTTCTGCAATCGATCCGCGAAGACATCCGCACTGTCCTCGAGCGCGATCCCGCCGCCACCTCGCGGCTCATGGTGGTTCTCTGCTATCCCGGCCTCCACGCCGTCTGGGCCCACCACATCCAGCACTGGCTCTGGTGCCACAACTTCAAGCTGCTCGCCCGCCTCTGCTCGCAGGTCACCCGCTTCTACACCGGCATCGAAATCCACCCCGCCGCCCAGATCGGCCGACGCCTGTTCATCGACCACGGCATCGGCGTCGTCATCGGCGAAACCACCATCATCGGCAACGACGTCACGCTGTACCAGTCCGTCACCCTGGGAGGCACGGGCAAGGCCGGGGGCAAGCGCCACCCCACCCTGCGCGACGGAGTCTTCGTCGGCAACAACGCCAACATCCTCGGCAACATCATCATCGGCGAACGTGCCCGCGTCGGCGCCGGCTCGGTCGTGCTGCGCGACGTCCCTCCGGACTCCACCGTCGTCGGCGTCCCCGCCCACATCGTCTACCAGCAGGGCAAGCGCGTCCTCATCACCGACCCCCGCGAGATCAACGACCCGCTCTCCGACATCCTCATCGCGCTCGGCGACGAGGTCACGGCCCTCAAGACCCGGGTCGAGCGACTCGACGGCGAACTCCAGCAGGCCGTCCGCCAGGAACCCGCCCAGGCCCTCGTCTCCGAGCAGCAGGAAAGCGCCCAGTACCGCTCCGAGCAGCTCGAACGCTCCGACTACATGACGATGGGCGAGGGCATTTAGCCCCCTGCAGCCTGGAACCTGCTTAAGTCACGCGGTTTGCAGCCCCAAACCCGCCGGAATGCGCTCCAAAATCAACCATTTCTGCCTTAAACAGACCTGCCCGCTCACCAATCTCATCGCTGGCGAGCGGGCAATCCTGAATTCAATCCCCGCTAAACCTATGGTTTTGAAGGAGAAGATGCTGAAGCAGTCACTTCCGTCCGCGGCAAAACGCTCGCTGGCATCGGTGGCGGCTGCACAACATGCGCATCCCGGTCCCTCTGCTCAGGCGAAGAAAGCGGCCAAACGTATGGAGAATCAGCAACATCGCCGAATCCCATCCGCGGATAGCGACCTGCGGCAACCGTCGTGCGATCGACCCGGACATACACTGGCGACGACTGGTCCTTCCGCTTCGCTAACAGGCTGCTGCCCTTGCTGGTGAGCTCAAACGTATGGCCACCGGCAGTAAACGTCAGCGTGTTTCCGTCGAAGGCGTTATCTACCCTCTCCGCTTCCGCAATAGGAGCCCGCGAAACTACAGCAGTTCCCATACCCGGAACAAAGAAATACAGGTATCCAGCGCGCTGGATATCATAGTTCAGCTGGACTTTTGCGACCATTCCGTCAATCGTCAAGATCCCGTCGCGAACTTGCGCAGAGATGAGCCGATCCGGCATGCCGTCATGCGAATTGAGGTTGGGTGAAGGGGTAGAGTTGCTGGGGCTGGACGTAGTTGACATGGAAACAGGCATAGCTTGCGCCGGGGCCTGTGCCTGACTCGCGCCAGCCAAGGAAAAAGCTGCCGCTAAGGTCAACATAATAGAAACTCTGGGAGAAAAGTGGTACATGGGTGCCTCCAAACCGACGTCTCGTCGTACGCCGACCTAACTAATATCCCACTATCTAAAGCACTTGTGGGTGAAATCCGTGGTGCGTTGAAGCAACTAACTGTGCAAAAACTGTACAAAAACACACACGTTGAATGGAGCGCCAAGAATGCTAGGCCTTGTTTGGCCAGTAGTCAACCCTGCATGATCCAGGGCTTTTGATGCTGATCATTCGATCCAAGGTCGTAGACCCGTGAAGCTCATCCTGTGAACAACCTGTGGATCGCTCGGCATCCTACGTTGCCGTCGGCTGTAGAGTTGGGTCGGTCAAGCTGGTCGATCGGGATGCTGTGCGACTGAGACAGCTGTTTCAATTTACTCACTTTCGATTCTGGTAGTTGTTCAACTTGTCTCACCTACTCTGACGTGCCGCTGTGGAGAGAGGTTGTCCACTTGCTTGCGCAAATTTCGCGGGCACTACAGCCGAGTGGGAGGTGCCTCTGACTGCTGGAGGGAGGGACGAACGTTGGTGCCTAGTAGGTGGATGGCGTGGAGCATGCGGGCGTGCGGCAGCGGGCCTCCGCTCATCATGAGGGTGATGCGGGAGACACCACCTAGAACGTCGCTGACGCGGAGCATCTTCTGGGCAATTCGGTCTGGATCGCCGACGAAGAAGGCTCCCTGTTCGCTGCACTGGGCGTCGAAGGCGGTGCGCGTTGTCGGCGGCCAGCCGCGCTCGCGACCGATGCGGGTGAAGGTGGTGGAATAAGCAGGCCAAAGGGCGTCCGCAGCCTCCTGGGAGGTGTCGGCGAGGAAGCCGATGGCGTGGACTGCCACATCGAGGGCCTCGGGCGCGTGGCCGGCGCGACGTCCAGCTTCGCGGTAGAGGTCGATCATGGGGCGGAAGCGGTGGGGCTCACCGCCGATGATCGCGACGGTCAGGGGAAGCCCGAGTGCTCCTGCGCGGGCGAAGGATTGCGGCGTTCCTCCGACTCCGATGCGGATGGGAAGACGCTGCTGGAGCGGTCGCGGCCAGACTCCCTGTCCGGTGAGCGAGGCGCGGTGCTTGCCTTCCCAGCTGACGCGGGTTTGCTCGCGGAGCGCAAGGAGCAGATCCAGCTTCTCGGCGAAGAGATCGTCGTAGTGTTTGGTGTCGTAGCCGAAGAGCGGATAGGACTCGATGAAGGAGCCGCGACCGACGATGATCTCGGCTCGTCCCTGGGAGATGAGGTCGAGGGTGGCGAAGTCCTGGAAGACTCGGACTGGATCGTCGGAGCTGAGGACGGTGACAGCGGAGGTGAGGCGGATGTTGTGGGTGCGAGCGGCTGCGGCTGCGAGCAGGACTGCGGGAGAGGAGGCGATGTACTCCTCGCGGTGGTGTTCGCCGATGCCGTAGACATCGACTCCGACGCGATCGGCGAGCTCGATCTCCTCGAGCAGCTCGCGGACGCGCTGGGCGCCGAGTTCACCGGGCGAGCGGCCTGAACCCACGATGGTCTCCACGAAGCTGTCAATGCCGATCTGCATGGTGGATTCGATGAGGGGAGAGGAAGGGAGGACTCAGGGCAGGCTGCGGCTGTGCTGCGGGAAGGCTGCGCGCATGTTCCAATAGAGGTTGAAAAGGAACCTCTGAATTATGCCTCTGAACTGCGGAATCGTCGGGTTGCCGAACGTCGGCAAGTCCACCATCTTCAACGCGCTTACGGCGTCAAAAGCCCCGGCTGCGAACTATCCCTTCTGCACGATTGATCCGAATGTCGGGATCGTGCCCGTTCCGGATGCGCGGATGGATCGCATTGTCACGATGGTGAAGCCTCACTCCATCGTTCCGACGACCATGGAGTTTGTGGACATTGCCGGGATCGTGGAAGGCGCGAGCAAGGGCGAAGGCCTGGGCAACCAGTTCCTGAGCCACATTCGGCAGACGGACGCAATTCTGCATGTGGTGCGGTGCTTTTCCGATCCGGAAGTGATCCACGTTGCGGGCGGCGTGAACCCGCTGCACGACATTGACATCATCAATACGGAGCTGCTGCTGGCTGATCTCGACACCGTGGAGAAGCGGCGGAACAAGGCTGAGAAGGCGGCGAAGAGCAACTCTGCGACTGCTGCGCAGAAGTCGGAGCTGTCTGCGATTGTGAAGCTGGCTGATGTGCTGAACGCGGGTAAGCCCGCACGCACGGCGGAGTTGGCCGACGACGAGAAGCCGATTGCTCGCGACCTGTTCCTGATCACAATGAAGCCGCAGTTGTATGTGGCGAATGTGGATGAGGCGGCGATCGCTGGAGGAAATGAATATACGAAGCTGGTGGAACAGCGCGCGGCCGAAGAGGGCAGCGAGGTGGTGAGCATCTGCGGTGCGATGGAGGCGGAGATTGCGCAACTGGAGCCTGCGGAGCGCACCGAGTTCCTGGAGGCTGCGGGGCTGGAGGAGCCGGGGTTGAACCGGCTGATCCACTCGGCTTACAGACTGCTGAATTTGATTACGTACTTCACGTCGGGAGTGCAGGAGGTTCGCGCGTGGACGATCAAGCGCGGGACGAAGGCTCCGGGAGCCGCGGGGGTGATCCACTCGGACTTCGAGCGAGGGTTCATCAAGGCAGATTGCTATGCGTGCGAGGACCTGTTCCGGCTGGGCAGCGAGCAGGCGGTGAAGGAGGCCGGGCTGCTGCGGTCGGAGGGCAAGGAATACGTGGTGAAGGACGGCGACATCCTGTTCTTCAAGTTCAACGTCTAGGTCCTGCGCGGACGGCGAGGGGCTTTGCGTGGTGGAACCCCAGGCGTATAGGGGGGCCCTCCCCCCACCCCCCCTGTTTTGGCCTGATCTCTGGAATCAACGAGTTACAGAAGTGTTTTCCCGTAAAATATTGATTCCAGAGATTTTATTGGCAAAAGATTGAAAACAGGTGGCTTAGGGGAAATTTCCCAATACGTATGCCGTGTGCCAGCGCCAGCAAACTGCAGGTCTCTCCACCACGCCAAACGATA
>Ga0207933_1001602_pt1 | contig 16535 bp, 13 predicted proteins | sample NGESurdeep092012_4_FD_184488 | JGI IMG/M metagenome (GOLD analysis project Ga0207933, IMG submission 184488) | Arctic peat soil microbial communities from Barrow, Alaska - NGEE Surface sample F53-3 deep-092012 (SPAdes) | ecosystem: Environmental > Terrestrial > Soil > Wetlands > Peat ...
CTTCTAATATTGAATCTTCCGTATCAAAACTTAAAAGATCCTGGTGAAGAAAGCCGATGGTAGTTTCTCTCCCTTTCTCAACAGAACCCACGGAAGGGAGATATTGGCTGGTTAAGACTTTTAATAATGTTGATTTTCCCGTTCCATTGTAACCTATAAGTCCGATTCTTTCATTCGGTTGAATATGCCAGGTAGCATCTTTTACAATAACTCTTGCTCCAAATTCGAAGGTGACATTCTGTAATCCTAATAACATAAAAAAATAAGAAATTTGAAATAAGAAATAAAAAGTAGACTTTACTTTTTCAAAGCGTGCAAAATTAAGAAAATATAGGCATTTTTCGTTTAAATTGTATAACAAAAGGTTGCCATGACGTGGGTTGCTGAAGCATTTTGAATTTTATCTAATTTAAGTTCGTATCAGAGTGTACCACTTGTTTATTGGAGTACGACTTCACCACGTTGTATAGCGTATCTCTTTCTACGGCTTCACGACCTGCTTGTGAAATCAACATAACGAGTTCATCGGTACTCATCGACGGATTTTGTTCTTCGCTTCCGGCCATTGAATAGATTTTTGTAGAATCATCAATGGTCCCATCCATATCATCTACACCGAAGGATAAGGAAAGTTGTGCATTCTGCCTTCCAAGCATTGGCCAATAAGCTTTTAAATGGGGAAAATTATCCATGTAAATTCTTGCTACAGCATACATTTTCATGTCTTCAATAATAGATGATTCCGGCACATTGCTCATGTCATTATTCTGATTTCTAAATTTTAGTGGAATAAATGTATTAAAGCCATGAGTGGTATCTTGTAAATTTCTTAATCGGCTCATGTGATCGATACGGTGGCTGTAATTTTCTATGTGACCATAAAGCATGGTTGCATTGGTGTGCATTCCCAATGCATGCGCTTCTTCGTGAATTGTTAACCAACCTTCCGCATCTACTTTGTCGTGGCAGATTTGGCTTCTTATTTCTGCATCAAAAATCTCTGCGCCGCCGCCGGGCATCGATTGCAAACCGGCATCGTGTAATTTTTTCATTCCTTCCTTTACAGATAATTTCGCCTTGCGAAACATATAGTCTAGCTCTACTGCCGTAAATCCCTTAACATGCAGTTCTGGCCTGTGTGCTTTTATCTGTGAGATAAAATCGCAAAAAAAATCGAGATTCATTTTGGGATGAACGCCGCCTACAATATGAACTTCCGTAACTGGCTTCCCGTCATAGCTTTTTACGATGTCCATCATTTGTTCCGTCGTCAAAGTCCATCCTTCGTCGCGGTGAGCATATAACCTTGAATAAGAACAGAATTTGCAAGAGAAAACACAAACGTTCGTTGGTTCAATATGAAAATTCCGGTTAAAGTAGGTTTTATTGCCGTGTTTCTTCTCCCGGATGTAATTTGCTAATGATGCGCTAAGGCCCACGCTGGCTTTTTCAAAAAGAAATACTCCTTCCTCATCCGTAATTCTTTGGTCGGCTATGATTTTTTCGGTAATGAGTTTGAAAATTTTTCCTTCGGGTAGCGTGCTTATTAATTTCAATAATCCTTCGTCTTTAGTGGCTGGTTCCATAATGCGAAATTAAGTATTTACATTTTAGCATGGATGACACCTTTTCCTGTCAACTTTGGTTGTCCGATATGAAAATTTAATTTTTTCGCCTAGTGATTCAATCTAATATCGGCTTATTCCGACCACGCTTGCGTCTTAGAAAATCGATAACAATAGTATATTCATTATCTGGTGAATACTATTCCGAGATGAACTACACCGTATTTTTAAAAAAAAAGTAGAAAATATTTGGATTAATAAATTTCTTCCCTATTTTTGTTGTTCCTGAGCAACTAACGTGCTTCAGGGCTTTCCTCCAAAGATCTTCTGAAAACATCCAATTCGGATTTTTAATTACCTATTCCTTTTTCCTTGTTTAAAGCCACAGACTTACAATCTCACTTTGTGGGCTATTTTACTTAACTCTAAACTAAAAGGAATGAAACATTTCAACGCACTTTTACTGGTCGCGATTAGCGTGCTAACCTCTCAACTTGTATTGGCTCAAACAGGAGCTCTATGTAATGGAAACAAGGGACCCAACTTATTAGGTGCCCGTGGAACATTTAGTATTCCGTATATTACACCTAATGCTAACGCTGATAACTGTCTTCAATCAGGAAGCAATACTTACAATCCACTAAATAATGTGGGTAATAAAATAGATAACTGCGGTACCCCGACGAATGGAAATATATTTCCTTGTTCAGATTATGGCTATAGAGCAACGAGTCATAACGATCCGCCTCCCAATAATGGGATGCAAGACGAAACGACTTATTCTATTCTTAAAGTAATGGGTGATGCAACTGGTTCAAACTGTATCCATGACCCTATTTGGATTGCTGCTGATCATACCGGTGACCAGGGTTACTTTTTGGCTGTAAACGGCGCTCCGGATATCACCGTGTCTCCGATATTTTACCAGATCAAATCGATACCAGTTTGCACCGACGCTGATTATGAATTTTCTGCGTGGGTAATAAACATGATGCCAGACGGAACCACAGACGCGTCGCCCAGTATTTCTTTTGTGGTCAACGGTACAGATACTATCGGTACATCCGGGCACATACCTTATGATCACCAATGGCATAAAGTAGGTGGTTCATTTAGGCCCACCACTAACATCGTAGATTTAAAGGTAGTTAACTCTACTTCGGTTGCCGGGGGTAATGACCTTGGGTTAGACGATATTTCTTTCAACGTTTGCGCCTCACAAATTGTAGTAAACGGGCCGTCAGTCGCCACTGAAGGAAATACGGTTTCACCAATCTATACAATCACTGGTCCGTCTAATGCCGTTGCATCCTATCAATGGAAGGTGAGCAGGAACGGGGGTATCTCCTTTACCAATCTTTCCGGAGCAAGCACTTTTACTTATGACGGCAACGGATCGGCTACCTTGCAATATAATATTACTGGTGTATCTTCTGATCTTTCAGCGCAAAATTCAAATGGGAATATTTATAGGCTGGTGGTAGCCGCTTCAGCCCAGGGTCTTTCAAATCCCGATTGTATATACTTTAATGACTACGCGCTCGTGGTAGCAGAAGGCGGCCCTATGCCGGTAAAACTTACTTCATTTGACGGTACTTATTCAAATGGTGTTGCTACGCTAAACTGGCAAACCAGCCAGGAATTGAATAATGATCGTTTTGAATTGTACAGAAGTAATGACGGAAGTGATTTTGAACTGGCAGCTACCATAGCAGGTGCGGGTAATAGCTCTTTGCCTAGAGATTATATGTACCAGGATCGCATCAATCTTGATGGAAATGTATATTACAAGTTAAAACAAATAGACATCGATGGAAAATTCAGTTTCTCTAAAATAGTAAAACTTTCATCAAACGATAAGAAGGCTTCCTTTAAGGTATATCCGAATCCTTTCACGGATAATTTCATGGCTTCCTTCAATGCACCCAAAACAGGAATAGCAACGCTTTTGATCAGAAATACCAGTGGGCAAACTGTTTATAAGAAATCTCTTAGTGTGGTGGCCGGTGATAACACAGTTTCAATAAGTGCTCAGCAATTAAGCACTGGAATGTATTATATCACTATTGTAAATGATGACATTAGTTATAATGGCAAATTGCAAAAACTTTGATAGGGTAAATTTTTAAAATACAAACCGCGGCAACCTTATTGGTTGCTGCGGTTTTTTTTGATTGATTATTGTTTGAGGTACCATTTTCCCCTATAAATGTATCATTGCAATGAAAATTGTTAAATCACGTTTTAGCGGAGTGAAATATACTTTTTTGTAAGATGAAAAAAAACATTTATTTTGTAAGTAAGGAACTGAAATGTAACCTGCAGACATCAAAACAACACTTTTGAATGAAATTTAAAATTCTACTTTTTTTATTTTTTTATATACTTTCCTTTCATGCAAAGGCGCAATATTATTATTATAACGATGAATATTATGATAACCCGCTTACCTTCGAAGCTGGGATTTCATTTGGTCCAATGAATAGCCTTACAGATATTGGGGGCAGAAAAGGTAATGGAAGCGGTGGGGCAAAAGATTTGAATATTAAAAGCACCACACTTTCAGGTGGTATTTATTTGAGCGGACTTTATGAACATTTTTTAGGATTAAGGGTCGAAGGAACTTTTGGAAAAGTGCAGTCCAATGATAGCCTGCTTGCAGGGGTGAAATCTACGGCAATTGGGCGCTACAACAGAAACCTGAGCTTTAGAAGTCCAATAAGCGAGTTTTCGGTTTTAGCAGAATTCTACCCTGTTCAGTTTTTTAAAAATTTCAACCCGGACAGCCGTCCAACCTCTTTCGCGCCGTACATTGTAGGCGGTGTGGGTGTTTTTCATTTCAATCCCCAGGCTAATCTGAACGGTCAATGGATTGATCTGCAGCCACTTCATACAGAGGGCGAAGGATTTGTTGAATACCCTGAAAGCAAGCAATACAACCTTACGCAGATGAACTTTTCCTTCGGTATTGGTTTGGCGTACGAATTATCTCCGAAGTTTGATTTGAAAATAGAATATATTAGTCGTGTATTACGGACCGATTACCTGGATGATGTACATGGGAGATATATAGATCCAGGTGTCTTTTCCAAATATTTGAGCGGCACCCAGCTGGCTGATGCACTCATATTGAACGATCGTGGGAGGTCAGATGCAAAACCAAATGACAATACGAACCATCCAGGAGGCATAAGAGGTAATCCCAATAATGATGATTCTTATTTCTCGATTAATATTAAAGTCGGGTACATTTTCGGTAGGAAAAGAATATCCGGAGGCGGTAGCAGGAGCTTTAGAAATCAATACAAAAGCCCAAGACTTTTTTAATACATAAACTTTTTGCCGGAGTTTTGGTCACGTTTTAATATTTTATATACCTTAGCGATCTTTCAAAAGACCTTTTATGAAAAAATCCTATAGACCATTAGCTTATTTAGTTTTACTGGTGATTATTTTTATACTATTGCCTGATCTGATCCATGCGGGCGGCGGCCCTGGCGATCCTGGCGGCGGCGATGGCGGCATCCCGAACCCGAACTGCCCACCGGATGATATTTGCCCTATTGATAGTGGCCTTGTAGCTTTAATTGCAGTTGGTGTGGGATATGGAATAAAAAAGATTTGGTATAATAAAAAAGCTGAATCAATTTCTTAATTATTTATCCGAATGTCTGCCGGTAGGTAGGTTTCCTGCATTTGGTTTTTAAGAACAATAAAAGAGCATTGCCACTGTAAGTCAAAAAGGTATTCATTTTCACGCGATAATTTCCCTTCGAAAACCCTCCAATTTAGATTTTTTCATCTAAATTGCAACACCTGAAGCAGAACCCCGTTCATACAAATTTATTGCCATTCAAACTGAGTATGCATATTAATTATCAAGAATCCAGTAGCAGATACCCGGTAGCAGGTAGCAGGTCTCGGTTACCAGGTAAGAAGTGTAGGGTACGAGGTAAGGGCCGTCAATTTTCAAATTTCAATTTTCGACATTCAATTTTCGACATTCAATTTTCAACTTTTATAGTCCTCATTATACTTTTTTCGTCTTGTAGCTCCACAAAAAATACGACTTACTTTCAAAATATTCCCAAGGATACAATACTGACTAATTTGGTGTCAAAAGATTTTGAGCCTAAAATTCAAAAAGGGGATTTGCTGGGAATAACCGTTGCAAGCCTTAGCCCGGAAAATACAGCCATTTATAACGCACCTCAAAATGTGCAGGGCCCGCTTACCGGTTATCTCGTAGATGAAAATGGCGATATTCAATTTGTAAAATTAGGAACCCTGCATGTGGAAGGAATGACCCGCAAAGAGATAAAGGATACATTGGAAAAAAAACTGACCCCTTACCTTGCACAAGCGGTGGTGGCTGTAGGGTTTTTAAACCGGCACATCACTATGATAGGTGGAATATCGCCACAAATAATCCCGATGCCAAATGATAATATGACCATTTTAGATGCTCTTGCAGCAAGTGGAGGAATAGCGGAAAAAGGGAGGCCTGATAATATTTTAGTCGTAAGAGAAAAGGGGAATTCAAAAGAATTCAAAAGATTGAATCTTACTGATAACTCAATATTTTATTCTCCTTATTTTTATATGCAGCCCAATGATATAGTATATGTAGAACCTGTGAAGGAGAAGAAAGATCAATTTTTCAGAATATATTCTATTGTAATTGGCAGCGCTTCTTTTGTTTTTTTGTTACTTAGCCGTTTTCATTTATAACCCAATAGTCATTAAATGGAGGAAGAGGAATTTTTTAAAGAAAAAACAGAATCTAATATCTTTAAGCAGGTAATTTATAAATATCTGCCTTTCTGGCCTCTATTTGTAATTACGACGTCTGTCAGTATGTTCCTGGCTTATTTGGATTTGCGTTCACAGGTGCCCGTATACGTTGCATCTGCAAGAGCGTTATTGAAAGACCCGCAAAAGAGTGGAAGTGATTCTAAAGTGCTGGACGCGTTAAATATTTTTGGAGAAAAGAAAATTGTAGATAATGAAATTGTCGTGCTTCGCTCCCCTGACTTGATGACCGAGGTGGTAAAAGAACTTGATTTGTATGCCTTGGTCTATAATAAAGGGAACGTGCGTACCGAAGAATTGTATAAAGACAATTCACCGGTGCAGTTTGTAGCGCTCGATAAGGACGATCTTAATTTATATGGAACCTATTTTTTTTCAGTAGATTGGAATAAAAAAATTATTGAGATTGATAATAAAAATATTCCTTTCGATTCTACCGTTGTATTGGGTAAAAATGTAATAAGGCTGGATGTCAATCATGATTATAATCAAAATGTTGTAGGCAAAAATTATTTTGTCCAATTTCTTCCGCCAGGTGCCGCGGCAGGTTCCATTGTGGGAGGGCTTAAAATTTCTCCCTATTCTTACTCTTCCACCATTTTAAATATCTCTCTTGAAACGCCTGTACCCGAAAAGGGGCGTGATATTTTGAAAAAACTTCTTGAGATCTACAATGTGGATGGGGTTCAGGACAAAAATGAAATCTTAGAAAAAACACTTCATTTTATCGATGATCGACTGGGCATCGTTGCTTCGCAACTGGATAGTGTGGAAAGAAATATTGCTGGTTTCCAGGCAAAGACATCAGCAGTAGATCTTGGTACCCAGGCAACGGCCTATTTTAGTAACGTAACAGACCTCGACAAACAAAACGCCGCGATAGACCTTCAATTAGAAGGCCTTAGCGATATCAAAGCCTACATAGAGCGCAAAGGTAAAAAACCCGGCGTGGTACCTTCGCTCTTGTTAATTAACGATCCGTCGCTCTCCGGATTGCTGGATAAACTTTATACCGCAGAAATGCAGGCCGAAGCGGTAAAGAGTGTGACCGGTGAAAATAATGATGCAGCCGTTCTTGCCAATGCGGAAGTGGAAAAAATTAAGGGAGATATCAGGGAAAATATGACTAACATTCAGAGCAACCTGATGGTAATGAAAAACCAGGTTAATTCAGAGATTGCAGCCAATGATTACCTTCTTAAAAAAGTTCCTGAGCAACAAAGAGTTTTTCTAGACATCAGCAGGCAGCAGGCTATAAAAAATAATATCTACACTTTTCTGTTGCAGAAAAAAGAAGAAACAGCCATATCGTATGCTTCTACTACGCCCGATCTAAAAGTGATAGAATCCCCGGCATCTTACGGCCCGGTAAGGCCCGTTGACAAAAACTTTTATCTTGCCGGGTTAGTGATTGGGTTACTTGCCGGAGCCTTTATTGTTTTACTGAAAGAGATATTCAGCCGTAAGGTCTTGTTTCGTTCAGAAATTGAAAATAAAATTGACATTCCCATATTAGGCGAATTGGTGCAGGTTGCCGGGAAAGACTCCATTGTAATCATGGATGGAAAAAGAACTGTAATAGCTGAGCAATTCCGATCCATCAGAACAAATCTTGCTTTCATGGGCCTTAATGAAAAACGAAATACTTTAATGATAACATCAAGCGTTTCCGGTGAGGGTAAAAGCTTTGTTGCCATCAACCTGGCAATCAGTTTTACGCTCACAGGAAAAAAAGTAGCCTTGATGGAAATGGATCTTCGCAAACCCAAGCTTAGTAAAATTCTGAAAGTCAAAAAAACGCCGGGGATATCTAGTTTTTTAGCCGAGAAAGCAACCTTGGATGAAATAATTAAAGAAACTGAAATACCGGGACTTTATGTTGTTTCCGCAGGGCCTATCCCTCCTAATCCTACAGAGTTAATACAAAGTGATCGTTTTGAGGCGTTGTTTGCAGAACTTAAAACCCGGTTCGATTATGTGCTGTTGGATACTGCCCCGGTTTCGCCGGTTACAGATGCCCAATTGCTGCAAAAATTTGCCGATATTAATTTGTTTGTGGTACGTCATGCGGTTACGCCAAGAGTGTTCCTTACTATGATTGAGGCGTTGCACAAGCAAAAGAAGTTTAAGAATATGTCGATGGTATTTAATGGGATTAAGCCACGCGGATTTAATATTTACGGATATGGTTTTGGTGGTTATGGCAACGGATACGGATACGGATATGGTTATGGTTATGGTTACGGAGGCGAGTATGGTGGAGGATATTATTTGGAAGAAAAGAAAGGACTCAGGGCATTTGTAAAAAAACTTTTTCGTAAATAAGAAAAAATAAATTATTAGAAAGATGTACCCGTAATGACTTCAGTTAAAAATTTATGTAACTGAGGAATAGCAAAGCTTTGGGTAATTCGGAATTGAAAATTAAGAGTTGATAATTGGGAATTGAAAATTGGGAATTGAAAATTAAGAACTAAAAATAAATCGTCATCGAATCTATAAAAAAGACTTGGTACGCGGTATACACCAAGCCCCGTTGGGAAAAGAAAGTGGCTTCATTACTTCTTGAAAAAGGAATTGAAAATTATTGCCCCATTAATAAAGTAACACGACAATGGAGTGATAGAAAAAAAGTAGTGTTCGAACCTGTATTCAAAGGATACGTTTTTGTAAAAGTGGAGGATGACAAAAAATGGGAGATAAAAAGTGTCACCGGGATTTTGAATTTTGTTTATTGGCTTGGGAAGCCTGCTGTAATACGTGATGACGAGATTGATATTATCAGGAAATTCCTGAATGAATTTGATGATGTGCAAGTAGAATCCAAAGGGTTTGTTGTCAATACAGAAGTACGCATCAAGCAGGGAGTACTTATGAATTACAACGGTATTGTGGTAGAAGTATTGGGCAATAGGGCTGTCGTGAAAATTGATACGCTCGATTTACAATTAAGCGCGCATTTTGATAACAAGAATCTCGAGTTGTTATAGTGAAAGTCAATAGGACTTAAAAGCAAAAACTTCTCTTTTTGTTGGTTTACTGCGTTCTAATTAAATTTCTCTATTGTCCTTATCCGTGCGAGTTCAGGCATTAGCATCCTAACAACCCTTCAAGTAATTCGACAGCTATCGAAATATGACTATATCAATTCAAAATAATAATTCATGGAAAAGAGTTCAAAAATATATGTAGCAGGCCATCGGGGCCTTGTCGGCGGGGCGATAGTAAGAAAATTAAAAGACGAAGGTTATCAGGATCTTCTATTAAAAACTTCCGCGGAGCTCGACTTGCGCGACCAGCGATCTGTAAAAGAATTTTTTGAGAAAGAAAAACCGGAATACGTTTTCCTTTCTGCAGCTAAAGTGGGAGGTATCAATGCCAATAATATTTATCCCGCCGATTTTATTTATGACAATTTATGTATTCAGAATAATGTGATACACCAGTCATATAAAAATAGTGTAAAAAAATTATTGTTTCTGGGCAGCAGTTGTATCTATCCAAAAAATGCTGACCAGCCTATTAAAGAAGAATATTTATTGAGCGGTTACCTGGAACCTACCAACGATGCCTATGCTATTGCAAAGATCGCAGGGCTAAAGATGTGCCAGTCTTATCACAAACAATATGGATGCAATTTTATCAGCGCGATGCCTACCAATTTATATGGACCCGGAGATAATTATGATTTAAAAAATTCCCACGTACTACCCGCATTGCTACGCAAATTTTTCGAGGCTAAAATGAATGGTGAACCCACAGTAACTATCTGGGGCACTGGTAATCCGCGTCGTGAATTTTTGCATGTGGATGATCTCGCTTCCGCGTGTTTTTTCCTGATGGAAAAATATGATGCCCCGGATATTATCAATGTGGGTGTAGGCAAAGATATTTCTATAGCTGAGATGGCAGCCATGATCAAAAAGATTTCGGGATATGAAGGCAAGATGGTTTTTGATACTTCAATGCCCGATGGTACTTTTCAAAAATTGTTAGACATCAGCAAGATTGCCTCATTGGGTTGGCAACCTTCCATTGGTTTTGAAGAAGGCCTGCAACGAACTTATACAGAACAGTTTTTAGTTCAAACTGCATAGCTTTTGACCTTACTGGTTTTTTATTCTTTTATTTTTCCTCCCGATAGCGATCGGGACTAATTTTCACATCATAGCTTTGTGTAGAATTTCCGGCATTATCAATCCTTCCTTACCACCTGAATTATTAAAAACGATGGTAAAGGAAATGTGCCGTATCCTGCAACATGGCGGCCCGGATGATGAAGGTATTTTTGCCTGTGATGACTACCACATGGTTTTAGGCCATCGTCGTTTGTCGTTGCTTGACCTGTCTGAAGCCGGCCACCAGCCTATGAGTTACGGTGAAGGGCGTTATCAAATCTCCTTCAATGGGGAGATCTATAATTACCTGGAACTTAAACACCAGCTGATAAGTTTAGGCTACACTTTCAAAACCCAAACAGATACAGAAGTTATTTTAGCAGCATTTGCCGCATGGGGAACGGATTCATTCAACAAGCTGAATGGCATGTTTTCCTTCGCGTTGTGGGATCACCAAAATGCAAAGCTCTACCTGGTAAGAGATCCTTCTGGCATCAAGCCGCTTTATTATGCAGCTACAAAAGAAGGGCTTGCTTTCGCATCTGAAATACGGGGATTTAAACCTGTCCCTTATTTAAAAGAAGAAAACGTTTTATGGCCGGTTTACCTGATGGCTTATGGTCATCTGCCCGAGCCTGTTACGGTGTTAAAGCACGTGCGGCCGGTGCCAAAAGGTTCTTTTTTATGCTACCATGCAAAAGATGGCACATCGTCTATCCGGTCTTATAAAGAGTTTTATTTTAACTCAAAAATATTTAAACGGGAGGAGGCTATTTTTCAGATTAAAGATATCTTACAAAAATCAGTAAAGCGACATCTCATAGCGGATGCGCCTATCGGTGTTTTTTTAAGTGGCGGATTAGATTCAGGAATTGTCTCACTGCTGGCTGCATCCGATCAGCAAACGAAGGTAAATACCCTTTCTTTGTTTTTTGAAGAAGATGAATTTTCAGAAAAAAAGTACCAGGATATTTTGTTGCAAAAAATGTCCTGTGCCAGCAATCAACATCTTTTAAAAGAAGCAGAATTTCATGAAAGTCTTCCTGCCATATTGCAGTCAATTGATCAGCCGGGCGTTGATGGCATCAACACGTGGTTTATTAGCAAGTATGCCCGGGAAAACGGGCTGAAGGCGGTATTGTCCGGCATTGGAGGCGATGAATTATATGGAGGCTATCCTTCTTTTAAAAGAATGGAAAAAGTAAAACTCCTTGAAAAGCTGCCGCGGCAACTTTTCAAGACAGGGAAATACACAAGCCTCAAAAGCTTAAGGCGTTTGGGTTATTTAGGCCTGGAAGGTGCCACCGGTAAATACCTTTTTTTGCGCGGACAGTTTATTCCTTTTGAAATTGCAGCGCATCTGAATATTGCTGAAGAACAAGTGTGGCAGGCATTAAGGGAACAACCCGTTTGTGAAAACATAAATCAATTAAGCGCTTATAACCAGGCAAGTTGGATAGAATTAAACTTGTTCATGCAAAACCAGTTGCTGCGCGATGTAGATGTAATGAGCATGACGCATGGCGTTGAAATAAGGGTCCCTTTTCTTGACAGGGAATTTGTAGATCTTTCCATGCAAATCAACGATCAGCTAAAGTCGGATGGAGAACTCCCGAAGCAACTGCTGATTGATTCCTTCAAAGATATTTTGCCTGAACCCGTTTGGAACAGGCCCAAAATGGGGTTTGGTTTGCCGTTTAAAAAATGGCTTGCCAATGATGAATTCGTAAAGGATTTAATTAAGCCCGACGGTAGCGATTATAAAAATTTTGCCTCCGGAAATATGCACTGGTCGCAGTTCCTGTCATTGGTCTTACTGAAACAACGGGGTATTGAGATCCCTGCGGCAGAGATAATAAAAGGCACCAGTATCAACAGAAACGAGCCAGAAGAAAACTTTTCTGTTTCACAGGAAAACGGTGAACAAAAACAAAAAAAGAAAATACTGTTTCTTACTTTAAGAACTTTTTCTATCACCGGCGGCATTGAAAAGGTAAGCAAGTTGGCGGGCAAAGCCCTCTATGATTTGTCACGCGAATTGGGAAGTGAACTGAGTGTGTGCTCCATGTATGATGATCAGGACGATGTAGATGAAAAATATTTTCCAAATAAGAACTTCAAAGGTTTTGGCATCCGGCGATTGACGTTTACCCGAAAATGCGTTCGGATGGGAACGAAAAACGACACGGTTATTTTGAGCCACGCGAATCTTTTACCGGTCGGTTATTTCATCAAGCTATTTTCTCCTTCGACAAAATTGATTCTGCTTGCCCACGGCATTGAGGTGTGGGAGCCGTTTAAAGGATTTAAAAAGAAAATGCTTTTTAAATGTGATCAAATATTCGCGGTCAGTAAACACACCAAAGATGTCATCATCGAACTAAATGGATTCCCGGAAGAGAACATCAAAATCCTTAATAATTGCCTCGATCCGTTTTTAGAAAAGCCCGTGCAAAAAGAAAGAGAAACGTATCTTCTTGAAAGATATCATCTAAAGAAAGACGACGTTATTTTGATGACCCTTACAAGGCTTGCGGCCAAAGAAAGATATAAAGGGTACGACATTGTTATTGAAAGCCTTCAAAAATTGAGAGCTTCTTATCCTGGTCTTAAATATTTAATTGTAGGAAGGTATGATGATGAAGAAAAGAAAAGGTTAGATACGATCATTGAAAATGCAGGTCTGCAACAGCAGGTAACTTTTACAGGCTTTGTGCCGGATGAAGAATTGGCCGATCATTTTAACCTGGCGGATGTTTATATCATGCCCAGCGAAAAAGAAGGTTTTGGAATCGTCTTTATTGAAGCGATGTATTACCGAAAGCCTGTGATTGCCGGCAACAAAGATGGCTCTGTTGACGCACTCCTCAATGGAAGGCTGGGACTGTTGGTAAATCCTGGAAGCCTCGATGAGGTTACGTGTGCCATTACAAAAATGATGGGGAACAGCGGGCAATATCTTCCCGATGAAAAACTGCTGATGGAAAATTTTAGTTTCCCTGCTTACAAGGAGAAGTGGAAGGACTTGCTGATGGAGGCTTCGTAAATTCGTATCTTTTTATTCGTCATTGCGAGGCACGAAGCAATCTTTTCTTTTGCGTCATTGCGAGGCGCATCAATGAAAGTTGTTAATTGAAAAAAATATGTGCGCCGTGGCAATCTTTTGAATTGAAGGTAGCATGTTCTTTTCGCGTTATTGCCAGGCACGAAGCAATCTGTAATTTAGAAGGATTCACCTCCTCAATGTAGAGATTGCCGCGTCGCCAAGTAATCTTACAGAACCGATGATGATTTTACAGGCTTCTCGCAATGACGTAAATAAATATTCGTTTACTGTTACCTGTTAAAACACATTACGACCCATTAAAACACAAACAATCGAACCTGATACCTCATACCTGATACCTGACACCACCTCCGACGATCAATGGGACATGATCATCCAGCCAAAGGCTCATTTGTTCGACCTGAATCTAAAGGAAGTGTGGCGTTACCGCGACCTGCTGTTGCTGTTTGTAAAACGCGATTTCATTGCACAATACAAGCAAACCATTCTCGGTCCCCTGTGGCATTTGATACAGCCCATCTTTACTACCATCATGTTCCTGTTGGTATTTGGGAAAATTGCCAACATACCCACCGACGGTGTTAACCCGATTCTGTTTTACATGAGTGGCATCACCATCTGGAATTATTTTTCAAGCTGCCTTAATAATACGTCCAGCACTTTTGTAGCCAACGCGGGCATTTTTGGAAAAGTATATTTCCCACGGCTCATCATTCCGTTGTCGAATGTATTGTCCAACATCGTGAAATTTGGCATCCAGTTTTTATTGTTGCTGGTGATGATGATCTATTATTCTTTCAAAGGTTTTCCGATTCATTTTGGCATTGCATGGTTGTGGATACCTGTTTTATTGATGATGATGGCCGGCCTCGGACTTGGCCTCGGAATTATCATCTCGTCACTCACTACCAAGTACCGCGACCTGACGGTATTAATAGGTTTCGGTGTACAACTACTCATGTACGTTACACCCATTGTGTATCCCTTGTCATTTATAAAAAATAAATGGTACGGCAAATGGATTCAATGGAATCCGCTAACACCGATAGTGGAAAGTTGGAAATATGCTTTGTTTGGAAGAGGAAGTTTTGATATCGCGGGCCTGTTATACAGCAGTGGCATTATCATATTCATCTTATTTGTTGGTTTGCTGATTTTCAGCAGGGTGGAAAAGACGTTTATGGATACGGTGTAGTTGTTGCCACTAACCTGCCTTTGTCGGACAGACAGGTTTCACGAATTTGCACGAATTGTTTTCAACCACCGACAATTTGAATGCCGCCCGTTTTCTCCATTAGATTTACAGTTGCAGGAAAAAATGTAAATTTGGTAAACATCCATAATACACTGGTAAAAATGCTAGATAGAAAAGAAATATTGAAAAAGTTACAAGTCTTAAAGCCCGTATTGCAAAGAGATTTCGGGTTAACTGAGATTGCTTTATTCGGATCTTCCGCACGGAGCGAAAATAGAGTCGATAGCGATATTGATTTACTGATTGATCTTTCGAAAAATACTTCTTCTGATTTCTTTAATATTGCATTTCAATTAAAGGATTTATTTCATCCTGTAAAAGTGGATGTAGTAACAAAAAAAGGGGTTAAGCCCGCTTATTTTAAATCCATCGAAAAGAACCTGATTTATGTCTAAACGGGATGAACTTTTATTTTATCCTATACCAAAAATATCCAACGGTTTCTTTCAAATAAATATCCCAACTCATCAGTACGGAAGGCTTTGGCAAAAGATCCCAAAAAGAAGAACTTCCCCTGCCAGCGGTATAGTTGCAGGGAAAAGGAACCACAGGCACACCGGCCTTTTCAAAGATGAGTGCGGCCCGCGGTACATGATAAGCCGAAGTGATCAACAGGTAAGGTGGTTTTAAATTTTGCGCATCAAGAATTTGTTTGGAGTAAAGCGCATTTTCCTGTGTATTGTTTGATTTGTCTTCTACAAAAATCAACGAATCGGGAACACCGAAAGTTTTCAATTCACCTTTTACCCAGGCGCCTTCACGAAAATGATTGTCTTCAGTTTTACCATTACCGCCGCTAACCAGGATATGTTTAATAATACCAAGGCGATACAGTTTCACCGCCTGGATAAAACGATCAGCAGTGGAATTGAAATACCCGCTGTCTTTCTCGTCGGGGCTTGCAAAGCCGCCGGCTACAATGCCGCAACTATATTGTTTCGTCGTATCAATCGCAACAGGTTTTGGTTGCCATGTTTTGGCATATAAATTAAACAACCATTCATTGCCAAACAAAAGAAAGATAACCAATGAGCCGATCCAACAGATTTTTTTTAACGATCGCTTCCGGATGGCCACTGAGACAATCAGCAAAATAATGATCCAGTTTAGCGGCGATAATAAGATAGAAAATAAAGAAGAAGAGAACTGATGCATTCAATAAATTTTGATAAAAATAAAAGAAAGATAGTATAGTGCTTTAAAAAAAATGATGCTTTCGAAGGAGATGAAGAAAGAAAATCGTGAGACTCGACTTCAGGATGAGGATCGCAAAGAAGAAGAATCCCTTGGTGCTCCTTCGAGTGCTTCGTGACTTCGTGTGAAAAGAAAAGAAAGAAAAGCTCTTCGCACAAAGCCACAAAGAGCACTAAGATTCACAAAGAAGAAAAAAAACTTAGTGCTCCTTCGTGTACTTCGTGGCTTCGTGTGAAAAGAAAGAAAGCAGTCTCGCACCAAGCCACAAAGAGCCCCAAGATTCACAAAGAAGAAAAAAAACTTAGTGTACTCCGTGGCTTAGTGTGAAAAGAAAAGAAAGAAATGCATCTTCGCACCAAGCCGCAAAGAGCACAAAGGTTCACAAAGAAGAAAAAAAACTTAGTGCTCCTTCGTGTCCTTCGTGTACTTCGTGACTTCGGGTGGAAAGAAAAGAAAGGCAGGTTCGCACCAAGCCGCAAAGAGCACCAAGGTTCACCAAGAAGAAAAAAAGCCTTCGTGCTCCT
>Ga0207933_1001603_pt1 | contig 16528 bp, 12 predicted proteins | sample NGESurdeep092012_4_FD_184488 | JGI IMG/M metagenome (GOLD analysis project Ga0207933, IMG submission 184488) | Arctic peat soil microbial communities from Barrow, Alaska - NGEE Surface sample F53-3 deep-092012 (SPAdes) | ecosystem: Environmental > Terrestrial > Soil > Wetlands > Peat ...
CCAATGGCGAAGGCGTCACCAATTCCAGGCCCTTCGCTGCCACTACAGAAAGCGCGGCTCGCCTCTGCCAGTCTTCTATCTACAACTGTAGTACTAGGAAGAGAGAAGTTGACAAGTGCTACCCGCAAACGAGGGTCACGGGGCCTTCGTTATGGAGGGCGTTAGCTCTACGACTACCTTCTGATTGACAAACATATTCAGTCGGCGACCACGATGAAGTCAAGAGGTACGAGGTTGAAAATTATAAAAGTAATTTGTGTCCTTTTGACCTTGCCCTCAGAATGCGTATTGACCTTGCCCTCAGAATGCGTATCTCATAACGGTTAGGAAATTCGTAGTGGTCGAGGTTGTGGGAAAGTTGGAAAGCGTTCTCTGCTTTCCTGCTTTTCCATAGCCTGCATTTGCAATTCGCTCCGGTCATGACATGGCTTCGATTGCGATCGTGTTCGCAGCAATGACCGGCTTCTGATGCTCTTCCGCGCGTTGGATCGCGCATCGCCCAAGACTCGCCGCTCCGCTCCGACGCGACGGACACCGCATCACACCCTATGTGTTGATTGGACTTAGCTTCTTGATCTTGTACGAAGCCCAAAGTCTCGCGCTCATCGCACTGATTCTCCCACGCCAAAGAATGTTCACTGCTCGCGGTGCTAGGCTGACCGTAGCGAACGGGAGGACTGCATGCACCATCATTAAAACCTCTGGCCCGATCTGCTGAGTTCTCAGTCTTGACTCTGGAGAACACGCCAGGGTTATCGTTGAGTCTGTGGGCAAGCGATTGCCGTGTGTTTGGGCAGTTTCTTCTTTTCTCAGGTGAAAGTCGTCGGCTCATGCGCGAACGACTGAGCGCAAGTAGCTTGGATACCGTGAGTTCCTGGGTAATTGCCAGCCGGCAACACCAGACAAGCGGGTAAAGATGCAGCTTCGGCAAAGATGCAGCTGCATGGAAGGCGCTTCTCTATTCCGCTGACAACACTTTGATTGTGCTCAGCCAGATTTCCACGGCTTGAGGCCACGTGGTTATCGGCAGCGCGGTGCGCCGCAGGCCGAATCCGTGCCCGCCCTGCGCATACACGTGCAGCTCGGCTGAAACTTCGGCGTTCTTAAGCGCCATAAAGTACACGATCGCGTTCTCCACATGCACCGGGTCGTCCTCGGCCTGCACGATGAACGTTGGCGGTGTGTTGGCCGTAGGCTGAATACCGGGACTCAGCGCAAAGTTCTGGTCCGGCAGTGTCAGGCGCCCTGGATAGACGAGAACTGCAAAGTCCGGTCGGCAACTGAGCTTGTCGGCGGCATCCTGGGGAGGGTAAAGCCGCTTTTCATAATTGTTGCTGAGGGCTGCGGACAGGTGGCCTCCCGCCGAGAAGCCAAGCACGCCCAGGCGGTTCGGGTCGATGCCCCAATCGGCAGCATGGAATCGCACCAGCCCCATTGCGCGCTGTGCATCCTGCAAAGCCGCCGCACTCTTTGGGTAAGGACCTGAGTTCGGCACGCGGTATTTGAGCAGAATGCAGGTAGTACCAATCGAGTTCAGCCAACTGCACACTTCCGTGCCTTCCATGTCGATGGCCAGAATCCTGTATCCGCCTCCGGGAAACACCACCACGGCGGCGCCGGTGTTCCTGATCTTCGGGGAGAATACGGTGATCGTCGGCATGGAGACGTTGGTGAGGCGAATCAAAGGCCGTCCCGCCACCAGGCGGTCTTTGGCCATCGTAAGGTTGCTCTCCGCGGGCGGATTTGCGGGGTCGCCCGGCGCAAGGCCGGGCCACACAGGCAAAGTCAGATGCTCGGGTTCAGGCGGCCAACGGGACGCGTGGCTCATCGAGTTTGGCGACAGTGCTACCACGGCGGCCAGAAAAAGAAGTGCAGTCCTGCTCATATCCAAAACCTCCCGACAAATCCAGCCGCAGCGAACCGACCCACCGTTTGGCTGCCGCAGCGTTTCCTGCTTCCTGGACAGTCAGCCTCACCGCAGCCAGCAATCCGGCCAGGGCAGCGGCAAGCAACAGAACAGCGCGTAGATTCCTTCGTATCACCTAGGCAATGTCCATTCTGGCTTTTGTGTGGACCGGCAATCCGCTTTCCGTGCATCGTTCGGTTGCACGCAATCACAATCTCGGCTCTCGTTTCCCTTGCGAAAAACCGAGAACCCCTCACTGCATTGCTGCCGCCGCGACGAGCGCGTCGAGGGCTGAGCTCTGGCGCGTAGCGTCAGCGGAGTCGAACGGCCCCTCCCAGTGAGCGCCGAACTCGTAGCCGGTTGCTTGATCGCTGGTCCAGATGCTGTTGGCATTGGTTTCGGCAAAAGCCTTGTATTGGGAGATTTGCGCGCTTGTACTGGGCAGAGCGCTGTACAGCGCCATCAGATTGCGCATGAAGACGCCTTTGAACTGCGGCGCATCGGTTCCGGAGGTGGTCCACTCCGTCAAAACGCCGCTGGGCTTGGTCAGGTTCGCGATGGCGGCATTGGCGATGGCTTCGGCCTGCGGCAGCAGGGTAGGATCCTTATCGGCCTTGTACAGTTCCACGAGCCCGCCCAGGATGACCCCCTGATTATATGTCCATGTTGTTTTGCCATTGTTGATGCAGGCGTTTCCGGTGCTTGGAGTCAAGCCGTCATTGATCAGATTCCGCGGGTTGATCATGCCGGAAGCCTTGAACCATGTCCACTCTTCCTGCGCCCACGACAGGTATCCTGCCGATGTAGTCCCGGTGGTCCTGTTTGCCAGCTTGGCAGCGACAGCGAGGAAGAGTTCGTTTGCTATGGCGTTCTTGTATTCAGTCACGCTGGGGCTGGGTTTTTTCCACCATACCCCACCGCCGCATGTGGTCGTGTCCCATTCGGCAGCGATGTCCGCGAATATCGTCTTGGCCATTGTCAGGTAGGACTGAGTGCCGGTCAGGTCGTAGGCGTCAATCAACGCGAGCGCCCACCAACCTTCGTCGTCGTCGTAGGAGTTGATAAAGTTGGCGTGAGTGGCTTGCGCCGCGGCGAAGGTGTTGGCAAGTACGGACTCATACGCGGTGTTACCGGTGACCTGTTCATAGTTGGCCAGCGTGGTCATGGAGTTGGCGGTTTCCCACCAACCCGAAGGAGCCTGATAAAGGCCGGAGCTTCGGATGTACCATTTTTGCAGCGTCTGGATGCCATACGCGGCTTTTTGCGCGTAGGTAAGCGCGGTCGAACCGCCGGGGTTCGACGAAGAGCCTGCCTCGCTTCCTCCGCACTCGGCGGGAACAAGGACAACCGGAAGACAGAAAGCCAGGAGAGCAAGCGCCTGAGTCCAGTGTTTTCTATGCATAATCTTCTCTTTCTTGCGCATCATCTTTTCGGGTTACGGCATTCGGTGCGATTCCGATCCAAGGATTTGTTGCAAGAGTGCGGGCCGGGTGTCGGCGAGTTGCAGAATCAGCTCTCCGAAGAGCGTATTGGCCCAGGCAAACCATGGCCGCGTGAACTTGCGCGGATCGTTGCCGTCGAACGACTCGTGGATGAAGCCGGTGCCGGCGGTCGTGTCGCGCAACTCTCGCAGGCAGGCCAAGATCTCACCATCGTCTCTGGAGGTGAGCGCGCGCAGGATGATGGCGAGCGGCCAGATTTGCCCGAGTCCGGTGTGCGGGCTGCCGACCCCCTCGACGGTTTTGCTCGTGAAGAAGTAGGGGTTCGCGCTGCTCAGGACGAACTGCCGAGTGCGCTGATAGAGCGGGTCGCTCGGGCCGCAAAGGCCGAGATAAGGAAGGCTGAGCAGGCTGGGCGCGTTGGCGTCATCCATCATCAGCACATTGCCGTAGCCGTCGGCCTCGTAGGCCCAGATAGCGCCGAATGCCGGGTGGCGGCAGATGCCGTACCGGGCCAGGGCCTGGCGCACCGTGGCAGATAAATCGGCGCACTCCGCGGCCAGTTTGCTGTCGGCGAGCACGTGCGTGGCAATCTGCTGGAGCTGCGTTAACGCCTGAACGGCAAACAAATTCGCCGGAACGAGAAACGGATAGATGCAGGCATCGTCGGAGGGGCGGAACAGGGAGAAGATCATGCCCACGGGCCGGGCAGGATTGCCATAGCCATCCAGAGGAGGATTCTCGCTGGCCGCCATGGACAGGCGGTCAAAGGAATAGGGCCCAGGCCCGTGCAGGCGTTGTTGCTGGCGAAAGGTGGCGACGATCTTCCAGGCGGCGGCCTTCCATTGCTGATCGAAGGGCGCGGTATTGCCGGTGCTGCGCCAATAGCCATGGGCCAGGCGAATCACATAGCACAACGAGTCGACCTCCCACTTGCGCTCCGCGACGCCGGGCAGCATGGTGGTCTTGTCGTGGGCGGCCCAGGTCAGAGGCGGATCCGAAGAGTTGCGCGTGAAAGCGTTGGCGTAGGGATCGATCAGGACCATGCGGGCCTGGCGCCGCACCAGTCCTTCGAGCAGGGCGGAGAGATACGGGTCCTGCCGGGCAAAGCGCAGATAGGGCCGAACCTGCGCAGCGGAGTCGCGCAGCCACATCGCATCGATGTCGCCGGTGACCACGAAGGTATCGGGCTTGCCCTGGAGCGTGCCGGGAAACACGGTGGTGTCGAGGGCATTGGGAAGACAGCGATCGAACATGGAGGCGAGGCTGGGGTCGGCAATCCGGCGCTTGACGGTAGAGAGAACGGATTCGATGGCCGGACTGGTGAATCGCCGATCGGCGGGAGCAGGGCGCTCCTTCAGAAATTCATCCGCGCAGGCCGCGAAAGGCAGCGGCAGGGCGGCGGCCGCAGCGGTGGCCAGGCATCCGCGCAGAACGGAACGGCGCGTGGTCAGGGGCAAAGCGCACCTCCTGGCGAAACCCGGTTCATGGTGAGCTGCGCCTGGTGAACGAAATTCTGGGTGGCGAGCAGGGGGCAGGGGCGCGGTACGCTGCGCCAATGGAGCGAGGAACAGGAGGCCAGGAGGAAACGCAAGAGAGAGAGCAGCATGGGCTTCATGACATCGTTGTCAGGAGGCTACCTGATTTTCCCCCTTCTTGCAATCCGTTTTTCGCCCCTCCCACTCCAGCCGCTACAATGCGGAGGAATCGGCTTGCGCGGTCTACGCGTGCAAGACTCGGCGGGTACCCATGGCTCATCTGGCTGCCCGACCTCCTTGAGGTGTTGCACGTTGCAAAAGCGCTTGATGGTGGCCGCGGGCATCTGTTCGCTCGGGGGACTCATCTTCGGCTATGACCTGGGAGCGCTTTCGGCCGCCTCCCAGAGCCTCCGCGCGCAGTTCAGTTTGGCTCCCGCCCAATTTGGCCTCACGCTCTCCTCCTCTTTGTGGGGCACGGTGTGCGGTTCTCTGCTGGCCGGCATGTACATTGACAAGCTGGGCCGGCGCCGGCTGATCGCGGTCTGCTCGGTGGTTTACGCGCTGGCCGCGCTCTGCTTGGCTATGCGCTTCACGCGAGCGTTGAACCCGGTTCTGGCGATGCGCTTTGTGAGCGGGATGACGATCGGCGGCTTTACGGTCGGCTGTCCGCTCTATCTGGCGGAACTGGCGCCCCGTGCGCTGCGAGGCCGCTTCGTGAGCTTGTTTCAGGTGCAGGTGGGCATCGGAGTGGTGCTGGCCTTTGCCGCGGGAGCGCTGCTGACTCACTCGAGCCAGGGCAGTGACTACTGGCACTGGTGCTTCGGCCTGGGCGCCGCGCCCGCCGTGGCCCTTCTTCTTCTGCTGCCGCTCATCCCCGCGCAACCGCGGCAGCTTGCAGGCGAAGACGGCGAGCAGCGCAAAGATGTCTTTGCCGCACAGAAAGCCGGGCTGGACGAAGCGCCGCGCTGGCCGCGCGAAAGGCTGTTCAGCCGCAAGTACAGGCGGCGTCTCTTGTGGGCCACCAGCATCGCTGTCTTTAATCAGCTCTCCGGCGTCAACATCCTGCTTCTGTACATGCTGGATGTTCTGGCCAGCGCCGGCCTTGGCGATCTCCTGCGGCACACGTACACGGTCTGGATCTCCGGCCTGAGCCTGGCCAGCACGCTGCTGGGCCTGAGCTTCATTGATCGGCTGGGGCGCAAGCCGCTGCTGGTCCTCGGCTCCGCCGGGATGTTCGCCTGCCTGACCGGGCTGGCGCTGGCGATTCCGCGCCACATGCAGCCGGTCTGGTACCTGGTCATCCTGGGGGCTTACAATCTGTGCTTCGCCTTCTCGCAGGGAACCGTGGTGTGGGTTTATCTGAGCGAGCTGTTTCCGCTGGCGGTGCGCGGCGCGGGGCAGGGATACGGCTCCACGGTTCACTGGATCACCAATGCCGTTTTGATCTCGGTGTTCCCGGTCATCGAGCATGCCTCGCCGGCGGGCAGCTTCTATTGGCTGGCAGTGATGATGGTGGTGCAGATTGGCGTGGTTTTGTTCTGGTACCCTGAGACCAAAGGAACCGCGCTGGGCGCCGTAGCGTAAAGAGCGGCGCGACGCACTCATGGATCGCAGTGCGGTGAGCCGGGCAATGAGCCGGGACAACAGGATTCTCGATTGGCTGGTCATGAAGAAGAGTCAAGCACCCACCCTGGTCGATGTTGCCCGCGAAGCGGGTGTCTCACTGAAGACCGCTTCCCGCGTATTGAACGAGTCCTCCAACGTGAACGAGAAGAAAGTGGCCAGGGTTCAGGCCGTCATGGAGCGGCTTGGCTACCGGCCGAATGAACTGGCGCGCGGCCTGAAGGCGCGCAAGTCGGCGGCCTTCGGCATGATTGTGCCCAATCTCTCCGATCCATTCTTCAGCAACGCGGTCAAGGCCGTGCAGGAGGGAGCGCGGGCCAAGGGCCATGTGGTGATTGTCTCCAGCTCCGGCGGCTATCCGGATCTGGAGCGGTCGGAGATCGAGACCATGGTGCGCCGCCAGATCGACGGCCTGGTGATTGCGCCGGCCGACAGCCGCAGGAACAACCTGGTTAGGATTATCCCGGTGGGCTTTCCGGTGGTGACCTTCGACGAGCCGATCCAGGGCGCGCAGTACGATTCGGTGACCGTCACCAACCGTGAAAGCGCGCGCGAAGCTACGCAGCACCTCTTGGATCACGGCGCGCGGAGCATTGTAGCTATCGGCGCGCGGCCCTACCTGCATACCTGCGCGGAGCGCGTCGCCGGCTATCGCGAAGCCATGGACCGGGCCGGGCGTGCGCCCCGAACCTGCCTTGTGGAGCATGAAAACATGCTCACCCCGGAGTGGCTGGAGCCGCACATCTCGGGGGAAAAGCGCGCCGATGCCATCTTTTCCCTGAACTGGGTGTGCACGGTGCTGACTCTGCACGCGCTGCGCGCCCTGGGCAGGAAAGTGGGTCGCGATACTCTGTTTCTGTCTTTTGACGATTTCGATCTGGCGGACATGCTGACGCCGGCGCTATCGGTGGTTGCGCAGCCGTCAGAGAGGCTGGGCGCCGAAGCCATCCGCCTGCTCTTCGAGCGGTTGAACAGTGGGACGGAGACGAGCCCTCGCTCGGTCGTTCTCCCCACGCGCCTGGTGTTACGCGAGTCCTGTGGATGCCGGCGGTGAAATGAGGCATGTCGGCGGCTAAACCTGGAACGGTCTTAGCAGGGCTCGGTCGCAGAGGACCACCTCCGGCAACCCAGCCCTGGTCTGGGCCCCGATGTGCGGGCCAGGGGAGGGGTATGTCTGAGTATGAAGGGTAGGAGCGATGGCACGGAGAAAGCCGGGCAACAGCAGCAAGGAGGGGTATCAGCTACCGTAGGTTGGGGAGCGGGCGGCCGGATATCCTTTCGCAAATGCTCTTGACAACGTTGTAATAGGGGGCGTAGAGTCCCACCTCGTAGCGTAGGAGGCTTGCGGGAAGGCCGCCTGCGGGGGTCGGAGGCATTTGATGTTTTGTTTCTCGAGCTATGATGACAACGTTGTCTTATATCTGACGAACTTGCTGAATCCAGCCTAATGAAGTGCCTGTATTCAGCAGATTTCCCGGTCGTAGTAAAGGTTGGTCGACAGATCAGGGCCTCGCATGAGTACTCATTCAAAAAGGGAGATTGGTGACATGGTTGAGACGATTCGAATTGGAAAGGGATTGGGGTTCTGGAGCGTAAGGCGCAATCTTTGCGTTTTGGGGCTTCTTTTGACAATCCTGAATGCAAGCCGTGCGTTTGCCCAGGAGTTCCGCGCATCCATCACGGGCCAAGTGGCAGACTCCACAGGAGCTGTGATTCCCGGCGCCACCCTCAAGGCGGTTAGCGAGGAGACACAGGTGACGTATTCCACCAAGTCTGGCAATCGGGGCGAGTATTCCCTGCTGTATCTGCTGCCTGGCCAGTACACGGTTACGGTCACGGCCAAGAATTTCCAGACCATGATCTACAACAAGGTGGTTCTGGATTCGGGGCAGCAGTTGGGAATGAATGCGGTGCTTAAGCCGGGTGGTGTAGACCAGCAGATTACTGTAACCGCCGGGTCCGTCGATCTCGATACCATATCAGCGTCAACCGGGGGCGTGGTGGATCAGACGAGGGTCGAAAACATGCCCTCGACTGGCCAGATGGTCTGGGATGACATTGCATTTACCCAGGGAATCCGGAGCACGGCGACCCAGCCCTTCAACCTTACTCCCCGCAATAATGGAAATAACTACGGCGTATCCGGTGCGCCGACCGATGAAAACGCCTTCTTTATGAATGGGGCTCCGGTGAGCGATTCGGGCAGTTGGTACTTTGTCCCCAGCCAGAATGCGACCCAGCAGCTACAGGCCACCGCCATGGCCTATGACACGCAGTACGGGCGAACTGGAGCCGGTGCCTTCAATGCGAACGTCAAGGCCGGCACCAATGCCTATCATGGCAACATCTACGACTTCTACGGCAACGACTACCTGAATGCAAATACCTGGATTGGCGACCTGTCGAACATCCGGAAGTCGGTGAATATTCGCAATACCTTTGGAGGCGCATTCGGCGGGCCGGTCCGCAAGGATAAGACCTTCTTTTTTGGCGCGTACGAGGGCTTCCGTCAGGATCAACCTGGGATCGCAACGGATACCGTGCCGCTCCCAGCCTGGGTACAAGGGAATTTCCTGGGATCGGGTTACACCATCTACGATCCCACGTCGACCTACTGTGCGACCACAAACTCCTCCGGGGGGTGTACCAAGTATGCAAGGAAACCCTTTCCTAACGACCAGATACCGGCAAGCGCGATGAGCAAGAGCGGACAGGCGATTCTTGCCCTGTATCCGACTCCGAACGAACCTGGCCAGATCAACAATTACGTTGTCCTGCAGTCGACCACCTACACGTATGACCAGTACATCGGCCGGGTGGACCAGAGCTTCTCAGAGAATACCCGCATGTACGGGCTGTTCACGCTGCAGAATAACGGCAATCATGCCGGAGGCAACGGATTTCCCAATGCAGCCATTACCAGCAGCAGCTCGAGCGGCCGGGACTACAATGCGATTCTCGATATGACGCATATCTTTTCTCCGACGCTGGTGATGGACCTCAAGGCATCCTACGGACACAGCACCTCGTTGTCAGTTTCGGGTGTAGCGGTCCAGCAAAACTACCTGGCCAGCAAGCTGGGACTCAACATGCCCGCGGTGGCAACCACGCCGCATCAGAATATTGTTCCCAGCATGACGGTCTCGGGCATGTCCGGTCTCTTTGGCAACACCGGGAATGGCACTGCTCACGCCGACGCGGATTTTTCTGGAAGCATGACGCAACAGCTCGGCCGCCACAGCCTGAAATACGGCGCCGAGTATATGGATATTCAGACATCGCCTACCGGCGTTCTGGGAAATCCCAACGGATCCTTCACGTTTGATGCAACCGCTACCCGGGGAAACCCCCTGGCAAGCACCACCGGTCAAGGAAACGAGATTGCATCGACGCTTCTCGGAGATCCGACTTCAGGCAGTGTCAGCTGGAATACACCGACCTTTATCACAATGCACTACTTCGGGCTTTTCGCTCAGGACGACTTCAAAGTCCTCCCGACGCTGTCGCTCAATCTCGGGATTCGCTGGGATATTAATTCGTCGCCGCGGGACCGCCACAATCGGATCAACGCCGGCTTCTGTCTGACCTGCACCAATCCCTATTCGAGCCAGATCAGTTTCGCTGGGTCTCCGCAACTGCAGGCGCCTCTGCTGGGAGGCCTTCAGTTCGCCGGCGTCAACGGCATGCCGGGTGCGCCCTTCAAAGCGCAATGGAATGACTGGCAGCCGCGCGTCGGCTTCAGTTGGCAGGCCCTTCCAAATACCGTCATCCGCGGCGGCTATGGAATCTATTTCCCATGGGCGCCTCTTGCTGTGGACGATATCGGTTTCAGCGAGACCACCGGGTATGTTGCTTCGCTCGACGGCGGCCTGACTCCCAGCCCCTATTTCAATTCCGGAACACCGTATCCTAACGGAGCGATTGCTCCCACGGGAGCGAGCACCGGCCTGGAAACCAACGCCGGACAAGGCATCAGCTACAACAACACGAGCCGCCGCCTGCGCGTGACACAGCATTGGTCGGTCGGTTTCCAGCGCAGAGTCCCATGGGGGATCCTGCTGGATGTGGAATACCTGGGCACCAATGTTCACGGCATCCCGTTAACCACTTCTCAGGGCGTCATCACGACGGCGCAGCAGCAGGCCTGCTACGTAAACCTCGCCCTGTGCAATACCAACGTCACCAATCCCTTCTACGGCGTACTGGCGGCAAATACCGGGCTGGGTGCTTCCAAAACCATTCCAGCATGGGAACTGCAGCGAGCCTTTCCACTCTTCAACGGCGTTTCGGAGCAGCGGGTTCCGTCGGGAGATTCGTTCTACAACGCTCTCGCCGCCCGGGTGGAACGCAGGGTAAAGACCCTCAACTTCGTATTCAATTACACCTATTCAAACTGGATGTCCACCGACAGCTACCTCAACAATGGCAGCTACATCGACGCCCATCTGTGGAAAGGCCTCGACCCCCTCGACAGAAGAAACTATCTGGCCGCCAATATGGTCTACCCGCTTCCGCATATCGACAGAAACAGACTGCTGAATACACTCGTGAATGGTTGGCTTGTGGACAATACCGTCATGTGGGGAACCGGCACCCCGTTAGGGCTTCCGACGGCGGACTTCAACTGGGGCGCCCCGGGCTGCACCAGTTATGCCCCCGTGGGTGGCCAGACCCGTGCGCACTGGCTCAACAACAACCAGAGCTGCTGGACAGATCGGAGCACATGGGAACCTGTGACGACGCCGTCTCAGATTGGATTTCTGCGCAATCCGTCGTTCTTGCTATGGAGCGCGGCGTTTCACAAGAACTTCCCGCTCGGGCGCAAAGGGATGTTTGCTCAATTCCGCATGGAGGCTTTGAACGCCGCCAACCACCCCAACTGGGGGGCGCCCAATACAAACAACGACAAGGCGCCTGCCTACACGCCCAGTACAAGTTGGACTGGATTTGGCACCCTGCCCACATCGCAACAAAACACTCCGCGCTCTATGCTCGCTTCCTTGAAGATCATCTTCTAGGAAGAGGAGAGCTGCCAGTTACCACCTGCAGAGCGAGGGCCTATCCCGGTTCTCGTTTTGCGGTGTCATCCGCTCGGCGAAGCATGGAAATCTGGATCAGACGCACTGCAAGCATCCTCCGCGGAAGCCGGACTCATCGCGAGAAGGAAACACAGGGATATCATCGCCGGAGGTTTGTCCATGAGTTGCAGATACAAAGAGCGCCTCGGGCGTGAGCGGAGATTCACAGGCAAAAAGCCACAAAAGATACGAGAGGGATCAGTGAACAAGCAAAGCACCGAGCTGCTGGGAAGCCATCCCACCCGTAAAAATCTGAGGCGCGGCTCTTCTGTCGAAGCAGAGCCGGGGACAGGCGCGACGCTTTCCGCCTTCCTGATGTCAAGCCTCAAGCGCCGCAGCATTAATAATGCTGTCCTGTTTCTATTCCTTCTTGTCTATTGCTCACTGCCGTCCGCAGCCCAGCAATCGTTCCACTACCATTTCCAGTATCCCTTCCAGAACCCCGATCTCCCCACCGAGCAGCGCATCACCGATCTCCTTTTCCGCATGACACTTGAAGAAAAGGTGGACATGCTCAGCAGCGAGGCGCTCTCCAGAGGAATGATGTCGAAGCCCGATGTGCCACGCCTGGGCGTGCTGGGGACAGGACATGTCGAGGGTTTGCACGGGCTCTCGCAAGGCGGGCCGGGCGGGTGGCAGGGACACGGTAAGGCGGCGATTCCCACGACGCAGTTTGCCCAGTCGCGCGGGCTGGGTCAGACCTGGGACCCGGCTCTGCTCAGGCAAGTGGCGGGCGTCGAGGGCTTTGAAGCCCGCTATGTCAGTGGCCGCTATCTCCGCGGCGGCCTGGTTGTGCGCGCTCCCAATGCCGACCTGGCCCGCGATCCGCGCTGGGGGCGCGGCGAGGAATCGTATGGCGAAGATCCGTACCAGACGGGAACCATGGCGGTGGCCTACATAAAGGGCTTGCAGGGAGACAATCCCCGCTACTGGCTCTCGGCGTCGCTGATGAAGCATTTTCTGGCCAACAGCAACGAGAATGGGAGGCTAAGCGATTCCTCGAACTTCGATGAGCGGCTCTTCCGGGAATACTATTCGGTGCCGTTCCGCATGGGTATCGAGCAGGGACACGCCGGCGGCTTCATGACCGCATACAATGCCTGGAACGGAATTCCCATGGCTGTGCAACCGGCATTGAAGAACGTGGCGATGAAAGAATGGGGCTTCAATGGCATCATCTGTACGGATGGCGGAGCGCTGACCATGCTGGTGACGCAGCATCACTACTACAAGACGCTTGCGGAAGCAGCTGCCGGAGCGATCCACGCCGGAGTCAATGAGTTCATCGACAACTATCAAAAGACCACGCAGGCCACCAGCGACGCAGTGAAGCAGGGTCTGGTCAGCGAGACGGATATCGATGTGGATTTGCGTGGTCTGCTGCGGGTAATGATCCGGCTCGGCATGCTGGATCCGGCCAATCGCGTGCCCTATTCCGGAATTGGCATCTCCGATGTGGATCCCGCTAAAGGCGACCCCTGGTACTGGCCCGAGCACAAGGCACTGGCCCGCAAAGCCACCGACGAATCTATCGTGCTGCTGAAGAACGACGGGCAAACCCTGCCGCTGGACGCGGCGAAACTGAAGTCGATTGCCGTGATTGGCCCCGATGCTGACAAGGTGTTACTGGACCTGTACGGAGGATTGCCTCCCTACGCAATTAGCCCACTTGAGGGTATACGCAACCGCATTGGGCCAGGTGTCTCCGTCGCGTATAACACCGGAGCCGATCTTAGCCAGGCCGTCGATCTGGCACGGCGTTCCGATGTGGCGATTGTGATCATCGGGAACGACCCTACATGCCATGCAACAGGCTGGCACAAGTGCGCGCTGCCCAGCGAAGGCCACGAAGCCGACGACCGCACTTCGCTCACGCTGGAGCAGGAGCAGATTACCAAGGCGGTGACGGCCGCGAATCCGCACACTGTGGTGGTGCTCAATGCAAGCTTTCCCTATACGACCACCTGGTCACAGGCCAATGCCCCAGCGATTCTGGAGATGACGCACGGCAGCCAGGAGGAAGGAAACGGCCTGGCAGATGTCCTCTTTGGCGATTACAATCCCGCCGGCCGCCTGACGGAAACATGGGTCGCTTCGATGGATCAGCTTCCTCCTATGACGGACTACGACATCCGCCACGGGCGTACCTATATGTACCTGCGCCAGAAGCCGCTGTACGCTTTCGGATATGGCCTCAGTTACACGACATTTACATACTCGAACCTCAGACTTGGTTCGGAAGTGCTGCATCGCGACGGCATGCTAAGCGTAAGGATTGACGTCCGCAACGCCGGCAAGCGGGCCGGAGACGAGGTGGTGCAGCTTTATGCCGCGCACCTGAATTCGAAGGTGGAGCGGCCGTTGCAGGAGCTGAAGGGATTCGAGCGGGTTCACATTGCGGCCGGAGAAACAAGGACGGTCACCCTCCCGCTGGATGCCGCGTCCCTTCAGTACTGGGACACGGACGGAGAGCATTGGGTCCTGGAGCCGGACGAGGTGGAGATTCGCGTCGGCGCTTCCTCCGACGATATCCGAGCCAGGCAGACGATTCACGTCGTTCCATAGGGAACTGGAGAAAAAACCTTTTCCGAGGACTCGGTGTACAACCTCGCGCAGAGCGATGCCATACCCGAGAACGGGTCGGATTACGAGTCCTGAAACGTCTCCAGCTCACTCCCGAACTCAGCTCGCAAATTGGTGTCAGCGAATAATGACTGGTGATCCGATGCCATACTCCAACTCTCCGGGCCAACGTGCAACATTCCAGCAAACGCTGTTGAAGCACTTCAAACTCGTGCTTTGGCGCCCTGAAGTATCGCTTTCGTATCCAGAACGCGACATTCACGAGGCCGATAAGCGCCGGGACCTCAATCAGCGGTCCGACGACGCCAACGAACGCCTCCCCCGAGTTCAGACCGAATACGGCGACGGCGACAGCGATCGCAAGCTCGAAGTTGTTGCCGGCGGCCGTGAAAGATAGCGTTGCCGATTCTGCGTAGTTCGCCCCCAGTCGCTTTCCCATCCAGAAGCTGACGAGGAACATGATCAGAAAGTAGATGACCAGCGGCACGGCGATCTTCACCACGTCGAGCGGCAGCCGTACGATCAAGTCGCCTTTGAGAGAAAACATGATGAGAATGGTGAAGAGCAGAGCGATGAGCGTCAGCGGGCTGACGCGCGGGATGAAGCGTGTCCGATACCATTCTTCCCCTTTAATTCGGATGAGGAAGAATCGGGTCACGAATCCGGCCACGAACGGCACGCCGAGATAAATACCCACACTCTTGGCGATTTGGCCGATGCCGATCTGGACAATGCTGCTTTCGAGTCCGAACCACTTCGGCAACACAGTCAAGAATGCCCAAGTATGAGCACTCCTGGCGGGCAACGTCCAGAATCGCCTCGGCTGCATTTCCATACTCGACGCGAACGTTGGTCTTGCACTGTTGCTCGGCATCGGCCGGAAGAAGCCGTCGCAATTCCTCCTTGACGCGATCTGCGATCAGTTCCGGCTCGACGCCTGGAATTCGCTTTTTCGACTCAAGGACAGCCACCAGCCGCTTCAGCTTCGCGTTCTCCTCGCGCAACTGACGCAACTACCGCAGCTCGTTCAATCCCAGACCGGCGTACTTCTTCTTCCACAAGTAAAACGTCTGCTGGCTGATACCGTTCTTGCGGCAGACCTCCACCACCGTATCCCCAGACTCCGCTTCCCGCAACACTCGCAGAATCTCCTCTTCACTGTGTCCACGCTTGCCCATAAGGCTCTCCTCTCGTCCTTCCAGAGAACCACCACAAACAAAATCCTCAACTTCAACTTGGATTAGTTTTTGGGTTTTGGGTCACCTCACGCTGGACTTACTTCGGTTCTTGTTCTTCTGTAACTGGTCCACTACACCGGACTTAAGGAATTGAGTGCCCGCCAGGGAAACCGGCGGAGTAGAACTGCTCAAAGTCGGGGAAACTGATAACCAATTGGCGCCCCTCTCGTCCAGCGTCCCCCATCGAACGCTGCTTTCATCCGCCGGAAGGTTTTTTCTGAGAGCCTGTTCACGATCTTCTGAGTAGGAGTACAAGGAAGGCGAGATGGATCATTTGCAGGCTGGTGTTGAGTGGTCGTTCGCAGTTTTTCCAGAGTTTTCTACATTTTTCCAGCCATGCGAAGGATCGTTCGACCACCCATCGCTGGGGCATGACGGTGAAGGTATGCAGTTCGCTCCGTTTGGCGACTTGCACCGTTGCGCCGAGCTTGTCCTGGACGGCTTCGGCAAACGGCTTGCCGGTGTAGTTGCCATCGACCAGCACGCTGCCGACTTGCTTGAGGTTGTCGGCGCAGCGGTCGAACGCGGCCAGAGCACCCTTGCGGTCGGTCACGTCGGCTGTCGTTACGGCTATCGCATGCGGCAGGCCCTGCGTATCCACCGCGATGTGGCGCTTGATGCCGGAGACCTTCTTGCCCGCGTCATAGCCCTTCTGGCTGGCGGTATCGGTGTTTTTCACGCTCTGCGCGTCCACGATCAGGAAGCTGGTCGTGGAACTGCGCCCCTGTCTGGCGCGCTCCTCGCCAACCGATTTTTTTAAGGCCCGTTCCAGGGCGCTGATGCCATCCGGACCGGGCTCCGACCACTTCTGGAAGTACGAATGGACCGTGCGCCACTTGGGATACTCGCCCGGCAGCATCCGCCACTGGCAACCGCTCTTGAGCAGGTACAGCACACCGCAAAACACCTCGTACAGGTCGACTGTCCGCGGCTTGGTGCGTCGCCGAACTCCCTCCAAAAACGGACGAACCAGCTCAAACTGCTCCCGACTCACATCGCTTCCGTACACCTTCTTCCTCATAGAGAAAGTGTCCCAGCAAAAAGACCAGTCTGCTAGTAATGACCTTGCCCTCAGAACGCGTCTCTCATAAGCGTACCGGTTTTGGACTTTCGTCGTGTTGCGGTTGAACCTTCGCGGTCAGGCTGCGAGGGGCGATTGCTTGCTGCTCGAACTGAGCGGGGC
>Ga0207933_1001605_pt1 | contig 16515 bp, 11 predicted proteins | sample NGESurdeep092012_4_FD_184488 | JGI IMG/M metagenome (GOLD analysis project Ga0207933, IMG submission 184488) | Arctic peat soil microbial communities from Barrow, Alaska - NGEE Surface sample F53-3 deep-092012 (SPAdes) | ecosystem: Environmental > Terrestrial > Soil > Wetlands > Peat ...
TAGACGCGGTCCTCTCCCCAGTTGCTCCGGTACGTGACGAGGTCCCACTCGCGGCCGTGAAGTGGATGGAACGCATGAGTGACCCGGAAACGTCGCGGCGCTCCGCTCGCATCGGGTGCATTTGACGGTGTGCTCCAACCCGCACGCGGAGCGCTTCGTGAGAACGGTCCGCAGCAAGTGCTTGGACCACTTCGTGATCTTTGGGGAGCGACACCTACGCCACCTGATCAAGCAGTTCATCGAGCACTATCTGAGCGAGCGCTAGCACCAAGGCATCGGTAGCCAGCTCATCAGACCTACGATGTTGCCGAGCGACGATAACAGCGGAGCGGGCTCGATCAAACGCCGTTCGCGTCTCGGCGGACTGCTCAACTACTACCATCGGGACGCGGCATGACGAGCCGCGATGCGTTTATGGACACTACGGGGTCGCGACCGAGCACACCCCGCTCGACGAGGAACAGACGGGTCAGAAGATGTCGTCGAGGCGCCCGATGGCACCATAGAAGATGCTGAGTGTCGACGTTCCCTCGATCGGGCCATGGCGCGCGACTCCAGCATCGTCGAACACGGTCGCGACCGGTTGCTCGCCGAACATGAACCTCGTGTACGCCTCCAGACTTACGTGATGAGAGAGGCGATAGCCGACGTGGCCGCGCGTAGTCCAGAGCACCGGCCGCTGGACTTTGGGACCGTCTGAAGAAAGAAGATATTCGGTGAATGCCGGACCGAATGCGAGACCGATGGTCAGCGGAATGGTCCTGGTCTTGGCGGTCATCGGCAATTGCCAGTTGAGTCCGATCGTGATTGGGAAACGCCAATACGGGATTCGCTCCCAGTCACCGGCGGAGCAGCTGCCGCCGTCGGCGTCGCTCTTGGACCGCGAGCAGTAGGGTTGGGTCCCCAGGATAGCCGCGACGCGCAGCTCCGCATCCATCGCCTCGATCCAATCACGAGGTTTTCGCCAAACCAAAATCAGGTCGGCCTCCGCTTGAGGGCCAAACACCAAGGGACCCGCGCCACGCGTATAACGAGCACCTCCGCCGACCGCGCTGGCGAGACTCCAGTTGTCGCTGCGAAAACGGCCCGGGTCGTCGAGCTCGACTTGACCGTTCTGATCGACTTGAACGACCTGCTCCTCGTATTGCCGCTCTCCCACATAGCGGTAGGAGACGAAGTCATTGCAATCGAGCTCGGGGATCCGAATCTGGGTCGCCGCGTAGTGAACGTTGTGAACCGTGCCTTCCGGCGTGCGAAGCTCCGTGTGGTCGATCAAATCGCCGGCTGTTCGTTGCGCGCGCGATTCACGAAGCGTGCGATTGTGCGCTTCCACGCAGTGATTGCGCTCGGCTAGCCAACTCGATGAAGCTACCCGGGAGCCGGGCGCGCTGCAGCCGACGCCGTGGCGCGCGTCGTAGCCATGCAAGCAGGCGGCTTTTGCTTCCGCTGTTTTCGATTTCTTGCATTCGACCGGGTCGAGCTCGAGCGCTTCTTGCCAGTTCCATTTCAGTGCTACACGTCGTTGATCCTGCGAGATATAGCCCAATAGCAGCTCGCCCGGCGTGCTGAGGGTCTCGTTCCAAACGCGAGAGAACGTGGCATCCGGATCCGCAAAGCTCAGCTGCACCTGAACCGGAAAGCGCGCAGCACCGGAGCAGCTGTATGTACATTGCCCTTCCTTGGGCTGGGGGGGCGTGTCGCACGAAACGCTTGCTCCGGGTAAAACGACCTGCGGGCATTGGTTGACCGGGCTCAGACAATTGGGGTGCCAACGAAACGTCCACTGACGAGTCTCGAACTCGAGCCTCTTCGGAGGAACCGGCCCACTCCACTCCGCGGCGAAGTCATGCTTGCAACGGTGCAGGCTCAGCGTGCCGCCGGTGGTCTTTGCGTTTGGAACTACTATCGAGACGTTGCGCCCCGCGGGGATCGCGGCGTGCGCGTCGCCGATCGTGGTCTTCGTGTCTTTCGTGTCTTCACAGGTGACTTCGGGAACTTCGATGGTGCGCTGCACACACATCGGGACGAGGGGGATCGTGACCACTTGCGTGCCGTCGGTCAATCGCAACGGCAAGGCACTTTGCTCGTGGTATTGGCCGGCCATGAGCGCGATCTGAGCCGGTGCGTGTTGAGTCGGGACGCCACCGGCGGTGCTTGCCTTGTCCGGATTGATCTGCAGCGTTACCGCGCCGCGTTCGAACAAGAACGCGCCGACTAGCGCATGAGATACCGCCAGCACGGCGCGTCCGCCTTTGCCATCGCCACTCTTTTGGCAAAAGAGCTTTGGTGGTACCGGAGGCTTTAAGGCTTCCGTCGCGTCCGCTTCGGTGGGGGTGAGCGAGCCGCACTCGCCAGCTTTCTGTGTTGGGGGAGCCCAGTCTACGGACGTGGCCCTGAACCCCGCGAACGCCGTGGCGATGCACACCTCCGCTGGCTCGTCCTCGCCGTAGGTCTCGAAGTGAACCGAGAGTTGGTCGGCGCGAGCCTGCTGGGCAATCAACGCAAGCGTGAGCGCAAAAAGCACGCTCAGAGCGTGTGGAGGACGATAACTCACGGCGCGAGCCTTGAGAGGTGGGTGTCGCAATCGTCGGGGCCCTGGGCGCTATACCAAGCGATAGATTCGGCGTTTGGCGGCTTTTCGCATGGGCCGACGTGTGTCGTGCGATTCGACTCCATGCAGCAGATTCGCAACCCGTGCGTGAGCTTGTAGCTTCGCCCTGGGTTACTGCGATCGGATGGACTTGGAGGGAGCGCTGCGCTCCAAAGACCCTTGCCGCGCAAAGTTCTCGGTGGTTGATCACCAATCCAGCACGCCCAAGCCCAAAGATCCGCAGCGTGGCTAGGGTCTGCGTTCCACTTCATCGAGTTTGCTCCGTGGCCGCCCGGCTCGGCCGCTGACGCGGTCAAGGCAGTGAGCTCGGGCCGCATTTGATCGAGCGAAACCGGCCCGATGGTGAAGCGCGCGTCATCGGCCACTGCCGGGCACCTCAGCTCCCCCCAAGCGTGCCCGCTTGGATCGAGAATGGTGAGGCGCTCGGGGCTGAGCTGACCAGGGAGCTCGAGGGCCCAGCCCTCCGATGCCATCCAGCTCGGATCTAGGTGAAGCTCGGCGAAGCTCGGACGTTCGGCTCCCGTCCGGCACGCCGGCACATTGCCCACGACCTCTGGTAGACTTGCGCGGAACCTGCTGTAGCTTTGACCCGTGCTGTCGCGAAACAACAGCTCCTGCAGCCGCTCTCCGCTCGTCGCCGCCCAACATCGAGGCTGCGTGCCGGCTGCCAAGCGCGCCGAGAATTCCCCCGTCACCGTTTGACCCACACGGATCTGCGCATCGACAATTCCCCCCTCCTTGTTGGGCACTGTCGTGAGCAGCTTCTGCGCTGCAGGATCGGACAAATCAATCGTTGTCTCGAGTGTTAGCTTCGGCTCGGCGCGACGAAACACGAGGCCCAGGAGGTTGCTGCTCCTCGCGCTCGACGTTTGACCATGAGGTAGGGGCCAAGGTTCGAGCGAGAGTGACAGGAGATCATTAGCGTCCTCCCAGTGCAACTGCGCCGGTCGCCTCTGGCGTTCGGGGCCCCACAAGAGGTGCGTCGTGACGCGTTCGGCGCGCCCGCGTGATTCGTCGTAGTTTCCGATCGCATCTTTGGCCCTCTGGCCTTCGAGTAGGAGCTCGCTCGGCTGACAAGAGCGCGCTTTGCTCCAGGGACCGATTGGCGTGCCGAGCGGCAAAGAAGCCGGGTGACGATCGATGCAGCCGATATTGACGCGCTTGAGCAGGAGCAGTGACGCGAGGACCAGTCCGACGTTTGGCGGCGAGGCGAACCTCACGCAATCCTCCGAGCTCGGAGCTGGCGGCTCGGTCGTCAGAGGGATGCGATCGGGCATGCCTGCGAGCACGCAGCGAGCATCGCCCAGCAGTTTCTCCGACACGCTCGTGATCGCGTACCCACCCGGCTTGAGTTGTCCACCGTCCGGCAGCGCGATCGAATCGAGAGACTCGTTGACCACGAGCCGGCGTTGCGAGAATAGAATTCCTATGAGCAGCATCGCTCCGAGCGCAGCGCTCGTCATCACGATCGGGTGCCGAATCAAACGCGCGACCCAATGACGCCACCAGCCCAGCAACAACGCGCCAGCGCCCAACACTGGTAGCGCCGGAATCTCATTGAAGACTTTGAGCGCGTCCTGGATGTTCGGGATCAAAATGCACACGTACATCGCAGCGAGCCCAACGATGAAGCGTGCGACCGCGGCCACGTTCTGCAGGGCCGGGCCGACGACTCGGACGCGCAGCGAAAGCGCCGGGCCGTCCACCACGGGCGTCGCGGTCACGATCAACACTGGGAAAAAGTGTCGGCCGCGCGGGGTCGGGATCAAATACTCTGCGGCGTTGCCGTCGATTCGCTCCACCGTCAGCGGTCGCGAGTCCAACGAGACCGTGACGTAGTACGGCTCGATCGCGGGCTTACCGGTGGGTTCGTCGACGACGGAAACCCCGACCATGACGGGCTTGAGCGCAGGGATTGGGTAGATGTCCCCATCAGCATTACCGGGCCAGGTAAGCTTCAGTCGCATGCGGCCTCCTTCGCGAGCACGCACAGGCCGAGCGCGCTGGTTGCAGCGGCGGGATCGCCCGAGCAGACGTGATTGCCGACGCTATCTTGCTTGAGGCAGACGTAAACGGGCTGAGGATCTTCGGGGAAGGGGGTCATGCAATCCGAGGCGTCGAGGCAGCGCTGGCGGCAGTCACCTGCCAGGCAGGTGCCGAAACCCAGCACGTCACGATCGAAACAATTGAGCCAGTCGGTCTGCGCCGAAGCGTCCTTCTGTGGCGTGCAAGTCGCGACCACGAGCGGCAAATCCAGATTCGCGGTGCTGCCCGTGACCGGGCTGCAGTGCCCCTCGATACAGCGTCCGAACTGGAAACCCGGTGTCCGCTTGCAGAGCACGTTGTCCGGTTGCGCGGTGCAGTTCCCTACGGGAGCTGCCGTGTCGATCGAGCCACCGTCGTTTCCCACTGCGCCGCCCGCGTCGCCCGCGCTCGGCGGCGTACCAGCTGCGGAGACCGCACTCATCGTCGGCAACGCAACGCATTGTTGTTTGCGGCAACCCCCGGTCTCTAGCGGCGGATAGCAATAGCGCCCGTCGGGTTCTGAGCTCAAATTCGTGCAGTCTGAGACCGGCGCGTTGACTTCGGGAATGTCAGTGAGGCTCACGTCTTCGAGCCTGGTCGCCGCAATTACCCCGCTGCTATCGCTCGCCCAGCAACCAACGCGCAGTGACGTGACGATTGGGTACGTCTTGCCCGCCGGCTCCACGGGGCGGAGTCGGGACTCCGCTTCGCAAGGCGTGGGCTCGTGTGGCGTGTTCAGATCGGCAATCCCAAAGGTGACGGTTTGTGGCTGAAGTGGTGAAGGTGAGACGCGGAATGTGTGGGTTCGATACAGCGCTTGGCTGTCGTTGCGAATGTGGCCGAGCGAGCCGCCCAGCGCCTCCGGGTCCGCGACGAACAACCCACACACGACGCGCGTCGCGCCGGGCGGCTGCGTCCAGCTGAACTGACTCGGCGTACCCGGAATGACGCGGAGATCGAGCTCGATGGCTCGAAAGCCTTGCACCAGTTGGTCCGTTTGTGTCGAACCGAAATACCGCGGCCGGCACGCGCATGTCGTGCCGGCGGTGCACGGCATGTCCGCGTCCACGCACGACATGCCGGCGGGGCAGGCCGCGTCCTCACTGCAATCCTCACGCAGACGCCCAACACCGTCGACACGCGGAGGCTGCGGGCATAGCCCGGCCGCATCGCTCTCGTCCTTCGCTGCCGCGCATGAGAAGAAGATCGACGCCAGGAGGGCCCCGAGGCCGAAGCTTCGGATTCGACTCCAGCGCGGCGGAGCACTGACTGAGCAATGTGCCCGACCTGGAAGAAGGGCATTGGGTGGTTTCGTCATTTGCCGATTTGTGGGGGCTGTCGAGCGACGAGCGTGCTGACGAAATGCACCACGTCCGCGTTGGCACTGGCCGTATCGAACGCGACGAAGTGGCCGTCGACTCCAGCCGGCGGCGCGTATTCGCGCACTCCGAGTGTCACCGGTTGAGCTCCGGATACCGGGACGTTGCCGACGAGCGGCGCGGAGCGCGGCGCAAGCGTGCCGATTCGATCTGGCTCGCCGACGCCGATGTCCGCGCTCACGAGGGCGAAGCCGCCTGCGAGCGCGTAGTTCGCCATCGTCACGCCCGGCGCATAGTTGTCTCTCAGTCCGTAGACTTGAAACACGCTTTTGGCTCGATGCCCCGACGCGGGTCGAGCGGCATCGAGCACGGCGTAGTTCACCGGATCCGACGGATCTTCCCAGTGCTGGAGCAACGAGAGCAACGGATGAAACTCGCCGATCTCGCCGAGCAGCGGATCTTGCAATGCCTTCGCCGCATCGCTGGCGACGTCTTCGGGGAGGTGCTTCTGCAATAGGCCATCGATCAAGCCAGCACCATTACCCGACAGCACCGCCCCGGAGAACTCGTCCGCGAATGGCAGCATGAGACTGCCCTCGGTTGCGCCTTGCGAGTGTCCCCAGAAAACGAGCGCCGTGGGATCGAAGTGAATTACGCCTTGATCCGTCTCAATCGCAGCTGCCTGTGCGTAGCGGGCCAAGCTGATTTGATCAGCCGCCCCTTGCAACGGATTACCGTTCGCGGAAAGGGGATTGAGTAAGTTGTAAAATAGGTAATCCGGCGGCCAGTCAGAGGCACCACGGCGCGTCCCGTGTTGCACTTGATCGATCCCGAGTACGCCCGTCCGAGTCTCTGCGCCAGCGAGCGCGCCAGCCACGCCCTCGGAAACATGGGAGCGGAACGAGCCACCCGTGCCGTGAGCGAACACGACCAGTGGCCAGCCTCGGTCGGGCGTCGGAGCGCCGCTCGGAACAGTGAGTGAGATGCACACGTCTTCGTAACGCACGGGCTCGGCTTGGACGTCTCCGCCCTCACTTTGGTCGAGGTAAGGCGGAGTGCCGCGTTGAAATATTGGCAGCGAGATCAATGCTTGATACTCTTCGTAGTTCGGTCCGCCGGAGTCGCAGCTAGGCTGCACTGTCGATGGCTGGCACGAGGCGAGGTTCAGGGGACATTCCGTAACCGACACCGGACAGGGCGAGGTGGCCCCAGCTTGGCAATGCACCCAGCTCGAAGTCGCTGGCGGCGCTAAGCCCTCGACGGCCGCGGCGATCGATGCCATGTCTTTTCGCACGTCGCGCACGGTGATCACGGTTGCGGCGATCAGGGTCGCGCGGTCGGCCGACGTGTTTCGCAAATAGTCGCGCAGCGGCGCGTATGCGGAGTAAGCGTGCGCGAGCTGGGCGGCAGCGGGCGAGTCGTCGCTCAGCATGGCGCTGAAGTCGGCGGAAGGTTGGATGAGGTCTCCGCTCGGCGTCTGCGCGTTCTTCAGCCAAACTCCGTAGGTGTGGCCGGGCTCGAGTGGTTTTCCTTGAGGACGACGCACGGCGAGCGAGTGCTCGCATACGTACGCAGTTCGATCGTCGCGATACTGAATCACTACGCCATCATCACTGCCGTTGGAGGGGGCGTTGGGAGTGATGTCTACCCAGCTGACCTCGTTCGTCGTGATGACCGCGGCGCCGGAGAAACGGAACATGACCGTTCCGGAAGTGCCCCATCCACCCGCACGTGACAGCTCACTTGCATAAGCCTCGAGCAACGAGCCCGCAGGCTCGGGCGGAAGGGGAAACCCCGAAAGGTCGAGCCGGCCGTTATTGTTGAGCGCGTCGTTCGGGAACGGCAAGCGGAAGAAATCATTCTGTCGTGCGTCCGCCGTTTTGGGGACCTCGAAGTATGCCCGCGCAGGCCCGAGCTCCGGATCGGCACAGCTCACACCTGCCCAGGGAGAGCCGGCGAGGCAAATGTTCAGCTCGCAATGCAGCCCCTGAAAGCAGTCCGCATGCGAGGAACAACGCTCGGCCCAGTCCGAGTTGCCGTCCGCTATGCACAGAGGGTGCGCATCCTCAACGGCACATCGAAGTGACCCTGTGCAGTCATCGTCTCCGTGGCACGGGTCGCCTTTTTCCTCGCTGCCAGCCGGTTCACACGTACCCGTCAAGCACTTCAGTGCGTCTCGGCACTCTTCGCCAATCAGGCAACTCGCTCCTTTTACTAGGTCGTGAGCGGGTTCGCACGTGCCCGTGACCGTGCTGGACGAGATGGACGAGACACTGAATTGACAGACCCTCCCCACGCCACACTGCCCACTATTTTGGCATGAATCGCCGACCGAATAGCTGCAGGCACCGACGCCGCACGAGAACGCTAGAATCAACACGAACGAAGTCGCTCGGATCGGCCCATATCCTGCCACTCATCTCCGATGCCGGAACGCGCCGTCCCCCACAATGGTCATTTTTTGCTTTCCCGATTCTGCTCGATGCGCTTGCCTTTCAGTCGGATATGCTGATTTGCCGTCAGCCATCCCACCAGCAGGACCTTGCGCTAGCCGCCAGGCTGCGCGCGCTCGGCTCTTCAGAGCAACTCGAGCGCGACGATAGCGCCGGTCGCGCCGGTCGCATGTCACCGTGGCAGCGAGCAGACGGAAACCGACAGCAATGTTACTATCCCATGCACCTTTGTTGAGCGTCCTGGATGCGCTATTGGTCGGTCCGTCGGAGCGCCGCTTGCCCTCCAGCTGTTCCGGACCCCTAGCACCCCAAAGGACCTTGGGGCGCCAAGGGTCAGTGCGGGACACCCCGGTGCCAGAGCCCGTTAATCCAACCCTTCCCCTGACTGAATGTACCCACGAATTGCAGAAGATGTTCCCCAACCTGGGTCGCCAAACTGGTTCCAGCGTTTACTGTTCCAGCCGCAGATGGAGCGGAGCAGCACTAGCGAGCAGCTTCATTTGCGCGGTGCTCGCCGTCAGCACAACAGGGTGCGGGCACTTCAATGACCTTGCCGGCTCGTACGCGCACACCGGGGAACGCGCTCTCGTAGGAGTCCGCCACGCGTCCACCCTTGCGTTGACCCTCTGCCAAGCGAACGCGACACAGGCCTATTTGCAAATGCGTCTCGGGCTCGGAAGCAAAGGCGACGTGTCATCCCCACCCTCGTGGGGAACTTGGTACCGCACAGAGCCCGCCGAAGGAACCGCCTCGAGTGCGTGGTCAGCCTATTGCAACGAGTTGGATGCAACTGGGATCGTCTTTGATGACGCGGTTGTGGTGCTCGGTGTCTACGGGGAGGCTATAGGCCCTTGCCGAGGCGAAGGACTTCGACGCATCAGGCCTCGATCAAGTTGCCACTGGTGCCGCCACGGCCATTGTGGCCCTCGGCGCCAGCAGTGGCGTTGTATCGACGGCGAAGAGCATTGGCTCGCCCCTCTCTTCCATTGCGACGTTCGTGGCAGACCAGATTCGACAGCGGAAGCTTGAGGCTTTCGTCACCAAGGCCGATCCGATCATTCAAACCATGGCCACCGCGCTCCGAAATTACGTCGATGCGCTCGAGACGGAACGCCTCCTTGCGCAGCAGCGCTGTACCGTGGTTTTGCGCGCCATTGATGCACGACGAGACCAAGCAGGAATGCTCACGGTCGGGGCTGAAGAAGCAAACACCTTCGAACTCGCGAGGGCAGAGACGTGTGAATTCCGGGTAACGCAGACGAAGCTCAGCCAATACGGGACCGCGTTGCAGCAGCTCTCGCAAGCGCACTCAGCCTTGGCTCGCGCGGCTAAGCACGCCGCGTCAGCCAAGCAAGCGGCAAGCGGAGTCAGCAATTTCTCGACCATACTTCGGCAACTGGAGCAAACCCGAGAGTGGGAAGAGTGACGGCCATGAGCATCTTTCAACTGCTGCTCAATTTCGACGACCAGCTCGTCGACTGGATTCTGCACGCATCTCCATCGAACGATGTCGAGCGAGAGGCGATGCGCCGCGTGCTCGCCTTGCGTGGGGAGCTCGAGGATGACTTGAATAAGCTCGTCGCGTTTCGGCTGAAAGCATCAGTCGCCGCGCTCCCCGACGCGGCTGCGCGCCTCACCTCGTTGGCTTCGGCGATGCAGGCGACCGAACAGACCGTAGAAAACGCAGAGAAGGTGATCTCGACTGCAGGTGAAGTGGTCAGTATTGCTGCCAAAGTCCTGGCGTTCGCTCTGGCTTAGGGCTGGTCGGCGCTCAATCTTGCGTCGCCACGCCACCGCTTCCGCCGTCGGCGCTGCGCGACGCACCGCAGCCTCTCAGGGTTGCTTCGCGGGTTTGGCGGCTAGGACCTGCCGAAACAGCATGCCGAGCTCTGAGATCGGCGGAGTCGTCGCAGCGCCGGTGTGGACGACGGGAGACACGAGCCCGGTCAATATGTCGTTGCGGGGTGCCGACAGCGTCAGCGTGCTGCCAAGCGACTGGACCGGGTTGGTGCGATTGGCCTTGCGGGCCAACGCTTGCCCGAAAAACCCCAGATCTGCCTGCGCGCCGAAACGATCGACGACCAATTGCAAGATCGACGTGTGATCGAACAGAAGGTGCGACGATGAACCGGCTGCGACCAGTGGCGAGACGACGATTCCCGGGATCCTTACCCCAAGCGTGGTGAACGGCACTTGCTGCGTCCACTTGTTTCCGGGTGGCGGAGCGTAGGTCATGTGAGGTGGTGCCACGTGATCGAAGAACCCGCCGTGCTCGTCGTAACAGACGATCAGCACGGTGCGCCCCCACTTTTTCGGGTTGGAGGTGAGCGTCTCATAGACTCGGCGCAGAAAATCCTCGCCGTAGCCCACCGGCAGCGGCGGATGATTGCAAGTGCCGTGCTGCCCGAGCACTGTCGCGAAATCGTTGTAGAACGGCTCGCAGTAAATGAACTTTGGTGCGGGCGCATCGCTCTTCCAAGGCTCGGCCAGCCCGTCCAGCGGCTCGCCGTGCGCCAGCACGTGACCCCATTGGGATGGCATCAAGAGCAGATTCGACGGTGGTCCGACGTCTAAGATCGATTTTGCGTCGACATAGATTTTGAAATCGAGGCTCTTGGACGCTAGCCAATCGAGCACCGTGTGCTCGGCCTTGAACAGCGTCAGTGACCCGGGAGTCGCGTCGATCAATGTCTCGCCGCTGAGCGCCATCATGCGGTTTGGTTGCGTGTCTGCCGGCACGGCCGCAAACCAGTGATCGCAGACCGTGTAATTGCGGGCGAGCGCTGCGGTGATGGGAATGTCCACCGGCCGGTTGAAGCGCATTGGTACGGCCGTCTTGTCCAAGTCTTGCGACGCTTGATACGTCGTGATGAAGCCGTCCATCGCCCCGCCACGGAGCTCCGACGCTATTTGGGTGCGGGAGTGCGGCAGATCCGTGGGCAAGTAACCGTCTGGAGTCGCGGTTGGTGCAAACAGCCGCCCCGCGGCGTCCGGATTGCTCAAATCGAAGTCACTGGTTGGCTGCCTTAGGCCGTCGATGTCTTGCCGAGCGTCGAACGCTTCGTGACTCAAGAATCCGAGCATGTGATCAAACGAACGGTTCTCCATCATCACGACGACGATCGTGTCGACGAGACCGCGCAATTGGTCGAGCGTAATCATCGCATCTACTCCTCACTTACAACCAAAGTCGAAGAACACCCGGAGCTGGGGCGGCGGGTCGCCGCTCTCGTCTTGCGCGAGCTTCATGTCGAACGTCCACGTGCCGTTCGCGGGGACGCCCAGCGCCGCGCTTGTCTTTGGCGCCAAACACATGCGGCTGCCCGCGGGCGGCGTCACGCACACCTCGTGCTCGGCAACCTTGAATCCGCTCCGCCATGCTGGAGTCGCGATCTGGATCACTCGGACCGATTTGTCGGCGTCAATTGTCAGCGTACCAATGCAGTTGCCGGAAGCGTCGCACGTCGCCTGCACCGCGCGGTTGTCCGTTTGCGCCGTCACTTGCGCCGTTTGACTAGCGAATGACGCGCCGCGCGCCTGGTTCGCGTCAGGCGCAACGATCGTAAAAGTCGTGTCCTCTGCCACCTTAACCTGTGGCAACCCGCCGACCGAGGGAACATCTTCCTTCCAACCGAGGGGCGACGGATTGGCCTTGAGTTGCGCACGCCCACGCACTTGCCAAGTGATCGCCACCGCCTGGTTCGCGCACACGAGCGGTGGTTCGACGTGGAACGCGAGCACGGCGTCGTGTGCGCAGCACGCTAGCGCAGAAAGCGACAGCAAGACCGAGAGTTGTCGTAGTCGCAGAAATCCCCCGAGCAAGATTGCGCGCATGACCTCTCTCTACTCGGAATTAGCCCCTCGACAAAAGCAATTGAGTGCACGTTGCTCCTGACGAAATCCGCCCCCGTAGCGACTCGTACGCGTGTAGTCGTCGCACACGAACGATCCAAGCCGCCCCTCCTGAACGAAGACCCCTCGACGGGTGGGACTTCGGTGCCGCTCGCAGCCGGCGAGATGCCTGCAGACCGGGGCCACCGAGCAAGCGAGGCGCTCCGTTGCTATCACGGCCCGCTGTCACCGCCCTGCATGCGCGAAGGCTCGGCTTCAGTCTCAATTGGAATATCGACGACATCAACCAACCTGGCTCGCTGCAGACCCGGTGCGCCGCGTCTCATCATCCACAAGACATCGAAGTGTGCCGCCGAGTAGGGATTCCATTACGCGAGCGGACAGCCGAAAGCGGCCGCAGTTCACATGGTCAGCGGGGCTTGCGCTTGGTTCTCCGTTTCGACGCAACCGGCCGTCCCTTGCTCTTTGACGGCCGAGGCTGGCCGGCCATCTTCGCGCCTTTCCTTGCGCGCTCGACATGCTGGTTCCAGGCGGCGCTGCGCCCCTGAATGTAGTGACCGATCGATGAGCTCGAGGAGAGATCGGGCGGGACTTCCTCGTAGCTCCCGTGATCGCTGCGAATTGGAAGCTGCGCGAGGCGCGAGGCGTGGATCCGTTCCATTTTCGACGGCGTCGACGGATTCGGGTGGGTTGCGTTCGAGACGGGCACGAGCACGTTCTTTAACGGGTCGTCCGTTCGCGGAGTCTTCATCGTGAGAACGTCGCCCAGGTCAGGCGCAGCCTTATCGCGCTCAGTCAAAGGCGCGACACCCCACCTTTGCTCGACGGTCTTCAGCACGGACGTATGGTCGATGGTACCGCTCTTTGCTCGAAACACTGTCCCGGGCACAATCCGCGGTGAAACCAGCAGGGCCGGGATCCGCACTCCATATCGGGTGAAGTCGAATCCAAACTCTCCGACGCTGTCGTCGGGTGGAACTGCCGTAGCCGGAGGCACCACGTGGTCGAAATTCCCGCCGTGCTCGTCGTACGTGATGATCAGCAACGTGTCGTTCCACGCTGGCCCGTTGCGGAGGGCGTAGTAGATATCGTGGAGCAGTTGCTCCCCGAGCGCGACGTCGTAGTTTGGGTGTTGGCTGTTGCCGTTTGCACCGAAGTCCGGCTCCAGGAAAGAATATGCCGGCAACGTCCCTTTGGCCGCGCGGTCCTGGAAATCACGAAAGTGCCCGAAGTGGGTCGCGTCTGCTTTTAGCGTGTCAGGGAAATCCATGCGCGTCAGCGGATCACGATTGTATCCGTAGATCGCCCAGTCGATGTTCGCGTCAGAGAGGCGACCAAAAATGCTGGGGCAGGTGAAAACCTTTACGTGGTTGTCCAAGTGCCCTTGTGAGGTACCCGCAGCGGCGAACGCGCGATTGGGGATCGTTTGAGTGGGAGCTGACGCGAACCAGTGATCACAGACGGCAAACCCACGCGCCAACCCCGACATGATTGGCAGCATCTCAGGCGAGTACATACCCATCACCTCGGATGGGTCCGTCCCTGGTAGGGTGTCCTTGAAGTTCTTTGCGAGATCTGAGGCTATCGCAGCCTTGAAATTGATAACAAACCCCTTGTTTGTCGCGGCCGCGCCAGGCGCAGGATCATGGTCCGAGAACAGCTGCAGATTCGTGTTGTAGAAGCCTTCCCCGGGGTCAGCGCCCGGCATGAAATACGGATGGTCAGCGTTGCGATCGATCTTGAACACCTTGATGTCTCGACCTGTCCCGTCGGGATTGCTCTCCTCGCCGGTTAGCCCCTCATACGGTTGATTGGCTCCCGACGTGTTGTTCCTGTCGGCGTATAGAAAGCCAAGCATTTGGTCGAAGGAGCGGTTCTCGAGCATGATCTGGACGATGTGTTTGATCGAGGATAGCTGATTAGCCATTGTTAGCTCGTTGCGTTTTGGAGTGGGCGATTGACGCGACCGACACGACTGTCTTCTCCGTCAAAGGTGAGGAAGAGCAGCGATGGGCCCCGCGCAAGTTAGAGCAACGTGCGTTGGAATTGGAATAGGTATTCTGTCGACCGACCGTGACGATCGCGTGATTGTTGCCCAGTGATCAGCGTCGGTATTCGCCATCACTTAACGCCGCCTGCTACGCCGAGCTCGAGCGACAAAGACAATCAAGGAACCGAGTAGACCGCGGTCAACTCAACCGTGTAGGTTGGCGCGATCAAGGGTCGCAGCACTCCCGCGGCGGAGAGAACGGAAACTGCAGTGACGATTGAGATCCAAGTCTACGCTAACTGTGATGACGCAACGGTTGTTTGGAGGACAGATGCCCGGATAGCAGGTTGCCGCGGCTTCGCATTGCTGCGGCAGTCGAAGGACGACGCGGGGAAGACAACCGACTCCGTGGTCGATACGTGGGTTGGCTTCGCCGGGGATCCGCAAGCCCAGAGCGGCAGACACAAGCCCAGCACCACGTGGCCCATTCAACGCTTCCTGTGGACCGACTACTTTGCAGATGCGATGCAGGTTCGCTACCGAGTCGTCCCGATGCTCGGAACGGCCTCCGCGCTCCAGCGCGCAGACGCAGCAGCGAGCCCGTGGTCAAACTGGGTGCGGGTGGCGACTGGCTCGTCGAAAGGGCTGTCGGCTTACTTCAATCGCGGAATTGTCGCCTCCCAGTGGGTGGCTCGCGCACTCGCAGCACAGGGCGGTGGTCCGCAGGCGGCGCTAACAACAAACATCACGAAGCCCACCTCTCCGCTTCGCAAGGAACTCGGGGGCCCTCTTCGCGAGGGGCTGCTGGATATCCTCAAAACGGCGAACGCAAAGAAGCAGGTCGTCTATGCTGCGCTCTACGAGCTCAACGACCCCGAGCTGATCCCCGCGATCGAGGCGTTCGGCAAGAGATTCAATCTCGTCCTTGGATCGGGGGCATATAAGTCGGGGGTGCCCGACGAAAACGCGGACACCCGGAAAAAGCTCAAGGCGGATCATAAGATCACAGTCCATGACAGACTGGTGAAGTCGCCCCACTTCGCGCACAACAAGTTTCTCGTCTTCTGCGATTCCAAAGGTTCGACCGAGACGCCGACCGCAGTTTGGACAGGCAGCACAAACTGGACCGTGACGGGGCTCTGCACACAGGTGAACAACGGCATCCTGGTTGAGAGCCCGGACCTTGCGACCGGTTATCGGAAGCGGTGGGATGAATTGAATTCTGCCGGCAGCGCCTACCCGCCAGGTCTTGCCGAGGAAGGCTCGACGCCGACCAAGGCCGACCTCTCCGGTGCTGCGCTCACCGCGTGGAACGCGCCTACTGTCAACTTCGTCGACCTCGCAGATGCACGCCGGCTGATTCAGGGAGCTCGCCAGGGCGTCCTGTTCTTGATGTTCAACCCGGGACCAAAGAACACTCTCCTGAACGACATCATCGCACTTGATCAGCAAAACCTGTTCGTACACGGAGTGGTCAACCAAGACCCCGGTGGCAAAGCGGCTCCAGTCCTCACACTTCATGACCGAGGAAATTCGTTCGACGCGGCGCCCGAAGCTGTCGTCCCGCAAGCAGTGAAGACAACCATGAAGGGCTGGTTTCAAGATGAGTACCGCGGTCCAATGGTAATGATTCACAGCAAGGTGGTCGTCATCGATCCATTCGGGTCGCACCCCGTAGTGCTGACTGGCTCGCACAATCTTGGGCCAAAGGCGAGTAGCAAGAACGACGACAACCTTCTGATTGTTGAGAACGCTCCCGGTCTCGCCGCGGAGTATGCGGTGAACGTCCTGGGCGTATTCGGTCACTACAAGTCTCGCCAGAACCAACAGCTCGCCGAAAGCGGAAGCGGTCCTACGCCCCAAGGAAAGTGGAACGGACTGCAAGACAACGATACGTGGCAAGACGGCTACTACGTCGACGCTAAGAAACGAGAGATCGACTTCTGGTTCGGCGATCACACTCCCGAAGGCCCCGCCGTAGGCACGAGCGAGCACGAGGAATTGGCTGAGGACGGGGGCAGTAAGGGCGTGAACAAAAAGGGAAAGGCGAAGAAGAAGCCGGCTCGTCGGAAGGCAACTAAAAAGCGAGCGTGACGCCGAGTTCACACGGGTATTTAGAATGGCTCATCCCGAAACGATCATGTTTATCCGCCATGCGGAGAAGCCGAACCACCATACTCAAGGTGTCGACGAAAACGGCAACAACGATCCGGATTCCCTAACGGCGCGCGGCTGGCAGCGCGCCGGCGCACTCGCCGTGTTGTT
>Ga0207933_1001606_pt1 | contig 16511 bp, 14 predicted proteins | sample NGESurdeep092012_4_FD_184488 | JGI IMG/M metagenome (GOLD analysis project Ga0207933, IMG submission 184488) | Arctic peat soil microbial communities from Barrow, Alaska - NGEE Surface sample F53-3 deep-092012 (SPAdes) | ecosystem: Environmental > Terrestrial > Soil > Wetlands > Peat ...
GCGACTGGTGGGCGCCGTGCTCGCCGAGCAGCATGACGAGTGGCTGGTGGCCCGCCGCTACCTGAGTGCGGAGTCGCTCAAGGCGGCACAGATGGCCATTAGCGAGCCGAAGGAGGTGACGCCTGCGCTGGCTGCAGCCAGCTGAGTGTTGTGGATGACGTGGTCGTCGTCGTACACCACTTGACAGGACGTGGCCCGCCATCGACGGCATTGAGTCGCGTTGCGTAAGTTGGGGCCCTCTCGCTCGCGACGCCGCTCTGGAGCAACCGAACGATCGCTGCACCAGCGGACTCGCGCATCAGCTCAGTGACGTTCACCCATAGGGGGTTTCCGGCCATCTTCGCAGGCGCGTAGAACTCGAACACCTCGTCTTCAAGGTGGAAATGAAGACCCGTGAACACTGCAGGGTCCCCATCGAAGAACTCAGGGGCGCGGCCGCGGATGATTCCGTACAGGGTGGTCATCCGCTGCTGACCATCGAGCAGCAGGTCGACGGTGCCTTCAGCACCCTTCGGGCCGCCCCGCATGGTGGCCGTATCCTTCTCGGTAACCCAAACGAGGAGGCTCCCGGCGGGATGACGTCGGTACAAGGACGCCATTAGGGCGCGAACCTGGTCGCGATTCCATACGAATCCCCGCTGGAATTCGGGCAGGGCGATGGCGCCGAGGTCGATCTGATCGAGGATGGTTTCTACCTTCATTACACACCTCGTACCGGGGCGGGTCTGTTATCGTCGCTCGTCAGCTTGAAGCTGGCCTCTCGGCCCAACACCGAGGTTTCTCGGCTTGTGCGGGAATGCACCTCCCGACGATAGAGCCGCAGGCTACTCTTGCTCAAAACCCGACCCCGTCTCGAACTTCAGCGTCCGGCTGTTTTCGGTGACGGTGCGGACGACGTGATCGGGGGCTCCGGCGGGGATGTCAGCTTCGATCTCGAGCGTCACCTTGACCGAAGCACCGACGACGCCGACCAGATGGGCGAGCACTTCATCCGCGATTTTCCCGGCATCGCGGCCCGCGCGTGTGGGATCGATCCGGACCGAGCCGTGGTATCGAGCCGGCACTTTAGAAACGGCACCCACGCCGGCTGGAGCCGCACCGATGACGGTCGCGTCGCCGCTCGAAGACTGGGCGTCGACTCTGGCTGTGCCATAGGCAGCAACTGGGCTTCCTTCGCCGATGCTGGTGCCGGCTTCGGCTCGCTCACGCTCCATCTGTCGCATCGCGACTTCAGGCTTCACCAGCAAGCCCGATAGATCGTCCTCGGACACATTGACCAACTGGCCGGCGCGAAGGCCTCGGTAGCGACCTGCATCTTCGTCGAAGCTGTCGGCGTAGGCGAAGCCGTCTTGCTCCCAGAGAAGAAGCCCGAGACCATCGCGGACAGCGGCAATAAGCACGTCCGGGCCGACCAGCCGCGGCAGGTAGTGGTATCGGGCGAAGTCGTCCACCAGTTGGCCGATCGACACGTGATCGCCCCGCCAGAGCGGCACCCGGTCCAGCTCCATCCTCAGCCTTGTCCCGGCGAGACCAGTCACCAGCAGCTCGTCTGCCTTTAGCTTCTTGCTCGCGCGAACAGCGAGCGCTTCCAGGCCGCTGAGCCGGAACGCGTCGATCCGGACGGCATCCGTGGGATTGTCCTGGACCGGGACGAGCAGCCACTGGTAGGCCTCAGGGAGGCGAGCGGAGACGGTGGCATTGGCCGAGTTGCGCTGCGTCTCGGCCTGCCGCTGCTGGTTCGGGTCGAGGTTGAGCTCCTTACCCTGCTCGACGATCGAATCCCACGCGAGGTGGCGGCGGACGGCCTCATCGAGGTCCTGCAATCGCGTCTGGTCGATGGCGAGGAAGGCGAGGGTGTTCTGATAGATGCGCGGGCTGCCGCCACGGTGCCCGAGAATCTCGAGCGCGGCTCCCTCGGCGCGGCTGCTCGCGTCCTTGGCGTACGGGTGATCGGGGGTCCCGTCCCATTGGTGCTGTAAAAGTGAAACGACGTAGTCTCCGTTGGCAGGTCTGGAAAACCACCACTGGAGGACTACGCCGTGAAGAAGAGAGTAGCGCCGAGCGCCGCCCTGGAGGCAGCCATCGAGGAGTTGTTGAGCGGTGGGCTTGGGGACTCGGAGCAACTGGCCGAGGTCGGTCGCTTGGGAACCAGGCTGGTACTGCAGCGGGCGGTCGAGGACGAGGTCGCCGACTTCCTGAGGCGGGCCCGCTACGAGCGGGCGCCCCAGGCTCTGGGCTCCCGCAACGGAGTTCGACCACGGCGGGTGCAGACCGCTGAGGGAGAGCTCGAGGTTCAGATGCCCCAGCTCCGCGACACCGCCGAGCGCTTCGTCAGCCGGGTGCTGCCCGATGTCCGGACAACAATCAGGACTCGCCCGTTGGAGGCGCTCATCATCGGCGCTTACGTGCGCGGACTCTCTGACCGCGACATCGAGAGCCTGCTCCAGGAGGCCGGCCTGGGCAAGCTCTCCAAGAGCACGGCCAGCCGGATCTGCCGGGAGTTGCGCGACCGCTACCAGGCCTTTCGGGCGCGAAGCCTGGCCTCGGTCGAGCTCCTAGTAATCTTCCTCGACGCGATCTACCTGCCCACCCGGCCGAGTGGGGCCAAGGAGGGGGTGCTGGTGGCCTGGGGCTACAGCGAGCAGGGGGAACGAATCCTGCTCGATGTCTGCCTCGGTCTGCGGGAGCGCTACGAGGACTGGCTGGAGATGGGTCGGGGGCTGGCCTGCCGCGGGCTCCGGGCGCCCTGGCTGGCGGTGGTGGATGGCGCCCCCGGTCTCAACAAGGCGGTCATGGAGCTGTGGCCGGACAGTGATCGTCAGCGTTGCACGGTGCATCGCTTGAGAAACGTGATCGCCAAGCTGCCCAAGCGCCAGGACCTCCACACCCGGGTCCGCAACGCCTATTGGGCGGCGCTCGACCAGGCCAGCTCGCCAGCTGATGGTGAGGCTCGGCTACGGACCCTGGTCGGCGAATTGGAACCCCAATACCCGGGGGCCGCGGCCGCCCTGGCCGAGGACCTGCCCGCGCTCTGCGTGCATCTCGCCTACCCGCTCCGTCTGCGCAAACGGTTACGAAGCACCAACCTCTTGGAGCGCTCGCTGGGCGAGGTCAAAAGGCGGACCAAGGTCATCGGTCGCTTCCCGGGCGAGACCAGTTGCCTGAGCCTGTGCTGGGCGGTCATGGACTTGGTCGTCGCCGCTGGCCGCGGACTCGCCCTCACCGATTTCGAGCACCAGCAACTGGCCCAGATACACGACGCCAGGCACACCCAGTCAGCCGTCGAGATGACCGCCTAAGGTGCTCGCACTGCCCGGAGAAACGTCTCCTCTTTTACAGCAGCCCGGGTCCCCGACCCTGGGGAGTCTCGAATACTGTCTCCCTGACGAAGTCCAGTAAGCGCCTCGTTGAGGATGTTGAGAATCAGAAGCGAGACGTAGAAGTGGCGCAATCCCGCCTGAATTGCGGGGATTCAAATTGACCCACTACCCACTTCTCCGATCCCTTGATCCAGAAGCCCTGGACTCAGGCGACCGCCACCCGAGGATTGGTTCGATCGACGCTCCCACTGCAGCGACCGCCGTGACCCAGAGGCGTACCCGGGCCAACGCCAAGGGTTCGCCCGGCCAGGACGGCAGGCGTCAAGTACGAACTGATGTTCGGTAACGGGGGGGTCCGCCACCAGATATGCCCACGGCGGGTGGCTCGGGCCCCAGTGGTTGTGCTCGGAGCGCTTTCGACCTCCGAGCCGACCCACGACCATCGCGCTAAACCAGTTGACAGATGGGGGGGGCGCGGATAGTCTTCTGGGGAATCGCGGTGAAAAGTGGGGAGAAGTGGTGAATCCTGTTCGGCTCCGGCAATCGTCTCAGCTCACGTCGCAGCAACCGCTCATGCAACGCATCTCCAGACCGTTTCTCTCCACCGCCGCGATGCATGCCCGGGTCGGGCCATGTCAACGCCGTCCGAGGCCGTGAATGTTTGCCGGCAGCTACCGGGTGAGGATCGACGAGAAGGGCCGCTTGGCCATTCCCGCCACCTTCCGCCGTCAGCTTCCGGAGGGAACGTACATCTCCCTGGGACAGGATCAGGTGCTGGCTATCTATCCACCCGAACACTGGCAGCGCCTGGCCTCGCAGCTACAGGAGCCATTCCTGGCCCAAGAACAGCGAGCCCTGTCGCGGGCGTTGTTCTCGAGCGCGGTCGCCTGCGAATTCGACGCTCAAGGTCGCGTCAGCCTCAGCCAGGAGCAACGGCGCCTGTTGGGGATCGAGACCCCCGCGACGGTGGCCGTGATCGGCAACGGCGCCCAGGTGGAAATTTGGGCCTTGGCCCAATGGGAGTCCTACTCCGGCGACGCCGTCGGCCGGTTCACGCAGCTCGCCGATCGGGTCGTCACCGGTAACCCCTGAACCGTTGGTGCCAATGCACCGCCCTGTACTTTCAAAAGCGCTAATAGAGCTCCTGGAACCCCGGCCGGGTGCGGTCGCGATCGACTGCACTCTGGGCGGCGGCGGCCACACGCTGGCCATTTGGGAGGCCATTCAACCCGGCGGTCGCATCCTCGCGATCGACCGCGACCGGGCGGCTGTGGACGGGGCCAAAGCCCGATTTGCGGGCCTCGAGGCTGCGCCCGTGCTGGTCCAGGGCGACTTTGCGGAACTTACCGCGGTCGCTCTCGGGGCAGGTTTTGGCTCCCCCAACATGGTCGTGTTCGACCTCGGCATCTCGAGCGATCAGCTCGATTCGGCCGAGCGTGGATTCAGCTTCCAGACCCCTGGTCCGCTGGACATGCGCATGGACCAGGACCAACCGCTGACCGCCGAACAGGTCCTGAATCGATTCCCAGAGCGGGAACTGGCGGTTCAGATCCGCCGTCTGGGCGAGGAGCGATGGGCAGCGCGAATCGCCGCCTTCATCGTTCAGCGCCGCCCTCTGGTCAGCACCTTGGATCTTCGTCAGGCGGTCGAGGCCGCCGTCCCGCGCGCGGCCTGGCCGCGCGACATCCACCCCTCGACCCGCACCTTTCAAGCCATTCGGATGCTCGTCAACCGCGAACTCGAAAGCCTCGGCGCGGGGCTCCAGGAAGCCACTCAACTACTCCCCCCCGGTGGGCGTATGGCGGCGATCTCCTTCCACTCACTGGAAGATTCAACAGTGAAGTCACACTTCATCGCCGAGTCGAAAGACTGCCTCTGTCCCCCCCAGCAGCCGGTCTGTACCTGCGCTCACCGGGCCACGCTTCGGATCCTTACGCGCAAGCCGGTCCGCCCTTCGGCGGCCGAGCTTGCGGTCAATCCTCGTAGTCGGTCGGCCAAACTGCGGGTCGCGCAGCGACTGCCGGCCTAGGTCCATCCAATCCATTCCTTGAGGCAATTCCTTGGTCACAACTAGAACGATGGAGCGGCGCCGGATGCGCGGCCGTCAGGTCCCATCCAGCGTTCAGCGACGCCGCCGCAGCACCAGGCCAAGCCTGGCGGATCTGACCGGTGCGATCGCCGCCCGGCGGGCGCGCCTGTCCAGCTTTGCGCGCGCCTACGTCGCCGTCGGCGTGTTGCTGGCGGTGCTGATCGCGTATCTCGTGGTTTCCGCCCAGGTGACCAAGTCGGCCTATCAACTCTCGATGCTCCGTCAGCAGAACCAGCAGCTCCTGAGTCAGGAGGCGCAGCTCCAATACCAGGAAGCCGCGCTGCACACCCCTGCCCGGGTGGCCCAGGAAGCGGCCCAGTCGAGCCTGGTTCAAACCGCTCCGGCCCAGTTCGTGGCCGGGCCGCCATTGGTGGTGAATCTGGCGGCCCCGATCGGTCCCTCGCGCGCGCGTCCTGGTTTGCTGTGGCAAAAGGCGCTGGCGGCGATCTTCTCGATCACCGGGCACGACGCCCTCGCCGCCGATCTGACGCGCTGATGGCGATCGAGCGAGGGCGATCCCGCCCCGCCATCCGCGAGAGAACGCGGCAACCACCCCGCCGGGTCGACATTCCGAGGTCGCGGATCATCTGCCTGGTGGTGTTTGCGGTGCTGCTGGCGGCCTCGATCTGGGGCCGACTCGCCTACTGGCAGGTTGTGCAGAGCCACTCTCTGAGCGCCCTCGCCCAGGCCCAGCACCTGACCTCAATTGTGTTGCCCGCAACGCGTGGACAGGTCTTCGACCGCAACGGTCAGCCGTTGGCCATCGACACCACCGCCTACGACGTGGCGGCCGCGCCGGACCTGATCCCAGCAGCGCAGCGGGCCTCGGTCGCCGCCCGTCTGGCGGGGGCGTTGGGCCTCCAGCCTTCGGATGTGGAGTCGACCCTCAACTCCCGACTCAAGTTTGCCTACATCGCAAAGCGGGTTCCGGAGGAGAAGGCCAGCGCCGTGCGACAGCTGGCTCTGGCCGGGATAAGTCTGGAACCGGTGCCCCAGCGCACCTATCTCCCGGGTGGCACCGCTGACGTCTCTCTGGCCTCGAGCCTGCTGGGATTCGTGAACGACGCAGGCCAGGGTCAGCGCGGGGTGGAGGCCTTTTACCAGGCCCAGCTGGCCGGCCGGGCGGGGCAGGCCACGACCTACCGCGACATGCTCGGGAATCAGATCTCGCTCGGCAACCAGCCTCGCGTCAATCCTGTCGACGGATCCAATCTCTATTTGACCCTCGACGCCAACATCCAGTACGCGGCCGAGCAGGCCATCGCCGCCGGGGTGGCCAAGAACCACGCCCAAAGTGGCAGCGTCCTGATCATGGATCCGCACACCGGTGGGGTTGTAGCGTGGGCCAACTATCCTTCCTACAACGCCAACCTGGCCGACAACTTCAGCGCCGCCCAGGTGGCCGCGACCCAGGATCCGATCGTGTCCAGCCTCTATGAGCCGGGCTCAATCATGAAGGTCGCGACACTGGGCGGGGCCCTCGACGCCGGTGCCATAACCCCGACCACCAGCTTCGACGACCCGGGCTACACGAACGTGGCGGGATCGGTGATCCACGACTGGGACCTCCGCAGCCACGGCGTGGTGACCATGACCAGGGTCTTGGACGACTCCTTGAACGTGGGCGCAATACACGCCATGCAGCTGGAGGGTCCGGACAATTACATCAAATACCTAAAGGCCTTCGGATTTGGTGCCCCGAGCTACGTCGACGTGGCTGGAGAGTCGTCGTCCTGGGGGGGTTCTGGAGCCCAGATGCCCAGCGCGGCGGACTGGGGCAAGGTGCAGATGGCCACCGCCTCCTTCGGGCAGGGTATCGCGGTCAACATGGTGCAGATGCTGGACGCGGTCAACGTCGTCGCCAATGGCGGCAAACTGGCCCAACCGCACGTGGTGGAGCGGATCGGGAACAAGGCCAACCCGGCCCTGGCGGCGCCCCGAACGGTCATCAGCCCACAGGCCGCGGCGGCCATGACCAGCATGATGAAGGACGTCGTCCAGCACGGCTCGGGCTGGATGGCGCGAGTGCCCGGATTCCAGAACAATCAGACCGGCAAGACGGGAACCTCGCAGATGCCCGAAAACGGCAAATACTCAGCCACCGACGTTTGGTCCTCCTACGTCGGCTTCCTGCCCGCCGACAATCCCCAGTTCACCATGCTGGTGGTGATCAACAAGCCCAACAACGGATCCGACAACGCCAATGAGGGTTACTACGTGTCGGGACCAATCTGGAAGGAGATAGCGCAGAAGATCATCCTGCAGTGGCGCATAGCCCCTTCCAGTTGATTCCCGTTTGAGTCAGGGATGAGGATGACGCTGGCCGCGGCTGCCGCCTCGTGCCGGGGTCGATTGCGGGGCGGGCCGGGCGGTCTGGTGCTGACCAGCTATCACACCGATTCGCGTGAGGTGCGGGCGGGAGGGCTCTTCTTCGCCCTGCCCGGGGCTCAGGGCGACGGGCACGACTTCCTGCTCGCGGCCGCCGAGCGCGGCGCGGCGGCCGCGGTGGTCAACCGACCGCTGGCCGTGGACCTCCCCCAAATCGTGGTGGCCGATACCTGGAGGGCGCTCTATGACCTGGCCGGATCGACGCTGGCCTCGATCGCGCCCCTCGTGATCGGCATCACCGGGAGCAGCGGCAAGACCTCAACCAAGGAGTTGACGGCCGCCGCTCTGGAGGGAAATTTCCGCGTTCGCAAGACCATGGGCAACCTCAATACCGAGACCGGGGTGCCCCTGACCCTGCTCCAGCTGGAGCGGGGCGAGCAAGCCTTGGTGCTGGAGATGGGAATGCGGGGCGCTGGTGAGATCGCCCGGCTGGCGCGCCTGGCCCGGCCCCAGATCGGTGTCATCACCAACGTCGGGAGTGCTCATGCCGAGTATTTCCCGGACGGGATCGAGGGCATCCGGGCCGCCAAGTCGGAACTCGTGGAGGCGCTCCCACCCGAGGGCCTGGCAGTCTTGAACGCCGACGACCCCAGCTTTGAGAACCTCCGCCTCCGGACCCAGGCCCGGGTCACGTCTTTTGGCTTCAAGGCCGGCGACCTGCGAGCTCACGGCTACCGCCCGACCGAATTCGGTGGCGCCTTCGAGGTGGGCGGGCTCCAGGTCCAACTGAGCCTGGCCGGCCGTCACCAGGCGGGCAACGCGCTGGCCGCGCTGGCGGTGGCCAGAGACCTGGGGATATCGTTGGGCGAGGCCGCACCGCGACTGCTCGGGGTGTCGAGTCAGCACCGCCTTCAAAGCCTCGGGACCGCGTTCGGATGGACCTTGATCGACGATTCCTACAACGCTAATCCGGAGTCCATGCTGGCCGCCTTTGAGGTCATGGCCGAGCTCTCCACGGGCGGGCGGCGGCTCGCCCTGCTGGGTGAGATGCGGGAACTGGGCGGGCTGGCGCGGGCCGCCCACGAGCGCATCGGACGGCGCGCCGCCGAGCTCTTCGATGAGGTTGCGGTGGTGGACGTGGGGATGGGTTCGGTGCTGGCGGAGGCGGCCGGAGCGACCCTCCTGAGTGGGGACCAAGCAGCCCTGGATTGGGTCCATGAGCACATGACCAGCGCCGATGTGCTGCTGGTCAAGGCCTCCAACGGGGTTGGTCTCCACGCCCTCATCGAGCGCTTGCGAACTTGATTCTGGATGCCATCACGCTGGCGATCTCGTTCCTGGTCGCCCGTGTCCTCTATCCGCGGCTGATTCCGCTCTTGCGACGAGTCCAGCTGGGCCAGGTCATCCAGGCCGAACTGAGCCCCGTGCACCAGTCCAAGGCCGGGACCCCGACCGCGGGCGGAATCCTCTTCGTCGCGCTGGCCGTGCTGGCGGGGATTCTGGCCCACCGGGCCGGGCATCCGGGCACCGCGGCGGTGACCCTGGCTCTGGCTCTCTTTGGACTCCTGGGGCTGGCCGATGACGTGGCCAAGCGGCGACGCGGCGCCAGCGGCCTGCGCGCGCGCTACAAGTTCCCGCTCCAGGTCCTGCTGGCCCTGCCGGTGGTGGCGCTGGCACAGGGATCCCAGCACCTGATCCCGTCTCCGGCCGGCGGGCTGATCTGGCCGCTGGGCGTGGTGGCCGTGGTCGGCGCTGCCAACGCCGTCAACCTCACCGACGGGGTGGACGGGCTGGCGGGCCTCAGCGGCCTGCTGGCGGTGCTGGGGACAACGCTGCTGCTCGGGGGCGCGGTGGCAGGTGAAAAGGCGGTGGCCATGACCCTGGCCGGGGCCCTGATCGCGTTTCTGGTGTGGAATCGACACCCGGCTCGGGTCTTCATGGGGGATGCCGGGTCGCTCGGGCTGGGGGCGGCACTGGCGGCGCTTGCCATCCAACAACACTGGCTGGTCTTGCTGCCCGTGGTGGGATTGGTGTTCGTGATCGAGACGCTGTCTGTCATGATTCAGGTGAGCTATTTCAAGCTCACCGGCGGCCGCCGGGTTTTCAGGATGACCCCGATTCACCTTACGTTGCAGCTGGAGGGTTGGTCCGAGAACCGTATCGCCCTCGTATTCGGGGGAGTGACGGCGATTTCGGTCTTTGCGTCTGCCTGGCTGGGCGCCGTGTTGGCATGACCGAGGCCGCCTCGCAGACCCACGCGGCGGTGGTCGGATTGGGCCGCAGCGGTCAGGCGCTGGCCCGCCATCTGGCGGGACGGGGAGAACGCGTAACGGTCCTGGACCGGGACTGGTCCCTGGCGCCGGGCGTCCCCGATCTCCAGCTCCCGGCCGGGGTTGAGGTTCGTCTGGGCGAGCCCGACGCCGGGATCTTGGATCGCTGCCAGTCCCTCTACCTGAGTCCGGGGGTGCCCTGGGACTGTCCGCTGGCCGCCGCCGCCCGAGCCCGGGGCATCCCCGTGTCGAGCGAGATGGACCTCTTCTTCAAGCTCTGCCCGGCACCGATCGTGGGCGTCACCGGCACCAACGGCAAGACCACCACCACGGCCATGATCGGGGCGGTTCTGGGGGCGGGAGATCGGCCCGTCCTGGTGGGCGGAAACATCGGACAATCCGTGCTCGACCGCCTGGACCAGATCTCGCCCTCGCACTGGGTGGTGCTGGAGCTGTCCAGCTTCCAACTCGAAAGCTGCGAGCGGCCCCACGCCCGCGTCGGGGTGGTGCTCAACGTCACCCCCGATCACCTCGACCGTCACCACGACCTGGAACGCTACGTCGCCGCCAAACGGCGGCTGATCGAATGCCTGGAGGAGGATGACCAGGCGGTGCTCAATGGCGAAGATGCGGTCTGTCGCACCTTTGCGTCGGCGTCCCCTGCGCCGGTGACCTGGTTCGACCAGCATCAGCCCCCGCCCCGCTGTCGGCTGCCCGGCCGCCACAACCGCCTCAACGCCCTGGCGGCAGCGGCGGTGGGCCGCCTGGCTGGCCTCACCGATCCCCAGATCGACTCGGCGCTGGAATCGTTCGAGGGGGTTGAGCACCGCCTGGAATTGGCCGGCGATGGGCATGGGGTGCGCTGGTACAACGATTCCAAGGCCACCAATCCGGACGCTTCAATGGTGGCTCTGGACGCCTTTCCCGACGACCGCTTGGTGCTGATTGCGGGCGGTCGGGGGGCGGGGTCGGAGCTGACCGACTGGATCCGGGCGGTCAAGGCCAGGACGGCCGCGGTGGTGCTGATCGGGGAGGGCGCAGAGGAGGTCGCCCGCCTGCTCGAGGATCACCCTCACCAGCAGGTGCGGACGCTCCGCGAGGCGGTGCTGGTGGCTGCCGACCTGGTGCCCAAGCCGGGCGTGGTTCTCTTCAGCCCGGCCTTCAAGAGCTTCGACATGTTCGCCGACTACGAGGACCGGGGTCGACAGTTCAAGTCGGCCGTCCAGGAGCTGCGAGGGTGAGCGAAGAGGTGGCGGAACAGGGCCAGAGCGGCCGATCCGAGCGCGATCCGTGGCTGGCCTTGATCACGGTGCTGCTCTTGGGGGCGGGTCTGGTGATGGTCCTGAGCGCGAGCAGCGCTCTGGCCTACGTCCAGAACCTTTCCCCCCTCCACTACTTCGATCGGCAACTGGTCTTCGCCGGACTGGGGCTGGCGGGGATGATCGCGGCTAGTCGCGTCGACTACCACCGTTGGCGCCAGTGGGCTCCAATGGGGGCGGCGGTGGTGTTGCTGCTGATGCTGGTGGTCTTGGTGCCCGGTATCGGCATCAAGGTCAACGGTGCGCGGCGCTGGTTCAACCTGGGTCCACTCGGCACCTTCCAGCCCTCCGAGGTCGCCAAGCTGGTCTTCGCCGTCTTTCTTGCCCACTGGGTGGAAAAGCGGGGCGAACGCATCACCGTCATGGCCGATGGGCTGCTCCCCTTCGGGATCATGCTGGCGGCGGTGCTGGCCATCCTGACCCTGCAGAAGGATCTCGGCTCCGCCCTGATCATGGCCACCATCTTCGTCACCATCTTCTTCATCGGGGGCGGGCGCCTCAGGGATCTGGCCCTGCTGCTCCTGATCATGGTGCTGGTCTTTGCGCTCCTGACCGTCTTCGAGTCCTATCGCTCGGCGCGCCTCAAGGTATTCCTCAATCCCTTCTTGGATCCCCTCGGCAGCGGATACCAGATCAGCCAGGCCCTGGTCGGTCTGGGCTCGGGCGGTCTGACCGGGGTCGGGCTGGGGCATTCGGTGCAGAAGTACCTGTGGCTGCCCGAAGCCCACACCGACTTCATCTTCGCCATCGTCGGCGAGGAGACGGGGCTGATCGGGACCACCATGATGCTGGCCGGATTTGTGATGCTGGCCCTGCGCGGATTCAGGGCCGCATTCAGAGCCCCGGACCACTTCGGGGTCATGCTGGGGGCGGCGATCACCGCCTGGATCTCGATCCAGGCTCTGCTCAACATGGCCACCGTTACCGATACTCTGCCCATCACCGGGGTGCCCCTGCCGCTGATCAGCTACGGCGGTACCTCGATCGCCATCACCCTGACCGCGATCGGGATCCTGCTCAACATTTCCGGGCAGGGCCGCCGGCGTGGCTACCCCCGCAGGAGGTCTGATGCGACTCTTGATAGCCGGAGGTGGAACGGGCGGCCACCTGCTTCCGGCGCTCGCCGTCGCGCAAGCATTCCGCGCGGATAGCCCGGACGCCGAGGTCCTGGTGGTGGGGCTGAAGGGCGGGCCGGAGGAGACACTGGTGCCCGCCGCCGGGGTCCGGCTGGAGACGGTACGCCTTCGGGGCTGGAATCGCGACGCTCCCCGGCGCAATCTTGCCCTGCCCTGGTTGCTGCCCGCGGCGCTGGCCCGGGGGGTGGCGATCGTCGGCCGCTTTGCTCCCGACGTGGTACTCGGAGTGGGCGGCTACGTGATGGCCCCGGGGCTGGCCGGAGCCATCGCCCACCGCGTCCCCTACGTGCTCCAGGTGTCCGAGGCGAGCGGCCTCGCCAATCGAATTTTTCGGGCCGGTGCGCGCGCCGCCGCGCTCACATTTGCCGAGGATGGGGAGCGATTCGCCACCGCCAAGACGGTGTTGACCGGCTACCCGCTGCGTCCCGGCTTCCGGCCCCGGGTGCCTCGCGTCCCCCCCCAGCACCTGCTGGTGATGGGCGGATCGCAGGGTGCCCGCAAGCTCAATCAGACGGTGTGGTCGGCCTTACCTCGGCTCCTGGAGCGTTTTGCCCAGATCACCCACCTGACCGGGGCGCAGGGGCAGGAGGAGTCGGCCCGGTACCGCTTTCCGGGCTATCGCGCGCTGCCCTTCACGGGTGAGGTGGCCTCCCTGATGGCCGACGCCGATCTGGTCCTCTGCCGTTCGGGGGTCGGGACCTACGCCGAGGTGACGGCGGTCGGACTGCCCTCGATCGTGGTTCCCGGGCCCTTCGGGGGTGCCCACCAGGAGCGCACCGCCGCCCAGTTGGTGGCGGCCGGCGCGGCGCTCCGGATCGCCGACGTCGAATTCGGCCCGGACCGTCTTTTGACCGAGATCGAATCGCTGACGCCCGATCGTTTGGCGGCTATGGCTCGCTCCGCGCGGGCGCTGGGCCGGCCTCAGGCGGCCGCCAGCGTGGCCCGCCTGCTGCTGGCGGTGGCGCGTTGATGCGGATCCACCTGGTCGGAGTAGGGGGGAGCGGAGTATCGGCGTTGGCTCGCCTCTTTTTGGCGCGCGGCGATCTCGTCAGCGGCTGCGACCTGTACGCCTCGGAGGTCACCGCTCAGCTCCAATCGGAGGGCCTTCACTTCTCTCTGGGCCACCACCCAGCCCATGCTCAGGGGCAGCAGGTGGTGATCTTCAGCGGGGCCGCGAAGGGGGCTCGGGAAGAGTTGCAGGCGGCGCACGAGCAGGGTGCGGAGGTGCTGAGCCGGGCCCAAATGCTTGCGCGCCTGATGACCGAGTCCGATTCGGTGGCGGTGGCCGGCAGCCATGGCAAGACCACCGTCACCTTCATGACCGGGCACGTGCTGGAAAGGGCCGGGTGGGACCCGACAGTGCTCGTCGGCGACGGCTCCAGCTCCCGCGTTGGCGCTTCGCGCTGGCTGGTGGCCGAGGCCGACGAATCGGACGGCAGCCTGGACCTGCACCGTCCCCGCCACGCCATCGTCACCAACGTCGAGTTCGACCACCCTGACCATTTCGCCAACCTGGGCCAGCTGGAAACTATTTTCGGCCAGTTCCTGGGCCGGTTACCAGCCGCGGGCGTGGCGCTGGTGTGCGCCGACGATCCCATCGCCTCGCGCCTCAGCAGCAGTGGCCGGCTGGTGACCTACGGATTCGCGGCCGCGGCCGATTGGCGCTGCGTGCCCGAGGGCCGGGGCGGGCCTGAGGTGCTCAATCAGGGTCGGGCCCCACTCCCGCTGCGGCTCGCCGTGCCCGGGCGCCACAACCTCCAAAATGCCACCGCGGCCCTGGCCATGGCCTGCGAGCTGGGCGTCGAGGGAGCCGTCGCGGCGGCCGCTCTGGCCAGCTTCCCGGGGGCCAAGCGTCGCATGGAGCTGATCGGGAGCTGGCGCGGGGCGCGGGTCTACGACGACTACGCCCACCATCCGACCGAGGTCGCGGCGGTCATCGAGGCGGCCCGATCCCTGGGCGGGGAGCGGGTGGTGCTGGTCTTCCAGCCCCATCGATACAGCCGCTTTGCGGTCTTCGCCGGGCAGTTCGGGGCGGCCCTCGGAGGCGCCGATCTGGCCCTGGTTACGGAGATCTACGGGGCTGGGGAGCCCAATCCCGACGGGGTCAGCGCCCGGGCCATGGCGGCCGGCGCCGGTCTCGACTTCGCCCCCGATTCGGCCGCCGCCAGGCGCTGGATGGGCGTTCACGTTCGCGCCCGCGACGTGGTCATTCTGATGGGAGCGGGGGACATCCAAAGGTTGGGGAATGAGCTGGCGCAGCAGGGCTAACCTGGACTGGCTGGACCGCCTGGCGGGGGTCCAGCCGGACCACCCGCTGGCCTCCCACACCTCCTTCAACCTCGGCGGTCGGGCGGATTTCTTTGTCGAGGTCAATAGCCGGGAGTCGTTGCTGGCTCTGATCTCGGAATGCCACCACCGTGCCATTCCCCGCCTGCTCCTCGGCGCCGGCACCAACCTGCTCATCGCCGACGCCGGTATCGAGGGGCTGGTGGTGCGCTGCGCCACCCGGGCCCATCGAATCGAGGGCGAGCGGGTCTGCGCCGAGGCGGGCCTGAAGATGATGCGATTGGCGCGGATTTGCGCCGCCGCCGGCCTGAGCGGGTTCGAGTGGGCGATTGGGATCCCCGGCACGGTGGGCGGAGCCGTCCATCAAAATGCCGGCTGCTTTGGCCTCGAGATGAGCCAGGTCCTGCTCTCGGCCGAGGGCCTGATTCCCGGCCGCGATGTGCAGCGCTGGCCGGCCGCCGAGTTGGAACTCGGCTACCGCAGCTCAGCGCTGCAGCGCGGTGCTCTACTCGGTGCCGTCATCTCCAGCGCCACCCTGCACCTGCGGCCGGGCGACCCGGCGCTGGCCAAAAAGACCATGGCCGAGCATCGTGCGCAGCGCGAGCGCTCCCAGCCGCTGGCGGGCAAGAGCTGTGGGAGCGTGTTCAAGAACCCCCCCACTGACTCGGCGGGGCGGCTGATCGAGGCGGCGGGCATGAAGGGGGCTCGCGAGGGGGGCGCGCAGGTCTCTGAGCAGCACGCCAATTTCATTCTCAACAGCGGCGGGGCGCGGGCCGAGGACGTCGACCGCCTCATCGACCGCGTCCGACGGGCGGTGCGCGACACATCCGGGGTCGAATTGGAGCTCGAGGTGGAGAAGGTGGGTCGCTGGCGATGAGGGTGGCGGTCCTCTGCGGAGGCAGGTCGGCCGAGCGGGCGGTGAGCCTGCAATCGGGCCAGGCGGTCCAGCGGGCGCTGAGGGAGGCCGGCTACGAGCCGGAATTGATTGAGCCCGACGGGCAAATGTTCAGTGCTCTGGGGCGGGGTTGGTTCGACGTCGCCTTCATCGCCCTGCACGGTCGGGGAGGAGAGGACGGTTGCGTGCAGGGGGCCTGCGAGCTGCTGGGCGTGCCCTACACCGGTTCCGGGGTACTCGCCAGCGCGCTCTGCATGGACAAAGCTCGCTGTAACCGCTGGCTCGCCGGACTGGGCCTTGCCATACCGCCGTTCGAGGAGCTGCCGGAACTAATCGAGCCGGGGCTTCTGGTCGAGCGCTACGGTCTTCCCCTGGTCATCAAGCCGATCCGCGAGGGCTCCACCGTGGGGCTCACCATCGCCCGGCGCGAGGACCAGATCGCGGCCGGCTGGGAGTTGGCACGCAAGCACGATCGGCGCGTCATGGTGCAGCGTTTTGTCGCCGGCACCGAGATCACCACCGCTGTCATCGCCACCCCCGAGCCTGAGCTACTCCCGATGATTGAGATCAGCTACCAGGGCCCGGTCTACGACTACGCCGCCAAGTACACCTCGGGCGGCAGCCAGCACATCATTCCCGCCCGGATTCCGGGCCCGGCGCGAGAGCGAGCTGAAGAGTCGGCGCGGACCGCCTTTGTCGGCCTGGGTTGCGAAGGGCTGGCGCGAGTCGACGCCATCGTGGATGGGGACGGAGTGCCCTGGCTGCTGGAGGTCAACACGGTGCCCGGCCTGACCGACCTCTCCCTGTTCCCCGACGCCGCCCGCGCCGCCGGGATCGCCTTCCCCGACCTCTGCGACCGGCTCGTTCG
>Ga0207933_1001607_pt1 | contig 16506 bp, 17 predicted proteins | sample NGESurdeep092012_4_FD_184488 | JGI IMG/M metagenome (GOLD analysis project Ga0207933, IMG submission 184488) | Arctic peat soil microbial communities from Barrow, Alaska - NGEE Surface sample F53-3 deep-092012 (SPAdes) | ecosystem: Environmental > Terrestrial > Soil > Wetlands > Peat ...
GAGACCAAAATCCTCGGGGCGCTCCTCTGGCCCGGGGAAGGGTGCCTCGGGCACCAGCGCGCGCGCCGCCTGGGCGAGCGGCGACGACGGAACGTTGGTCACGGTCTTCGTCAGGCGCGATCGGACGCCCTCCAGGTTGTGCAGCGCGGCGGTCTCAACAAACGGGATGACCTTTAACAGAAGGAACGGGGACAAGCTCGCGAGAATCAACGTGAGTGCGCCGGTGATCACTTGGGTCGCGGAGTTACCGAGCAGTTCATCGAATCCCAGGACCAGTGTGATCACGATGAGGAACTTGCTCACCGCCACGGCGAGGAACGTCTCGGCCAATCGCCAACCCAGGCGCCGCCCAGCGGGGAACGTCGAGAGTGGCACGATGACGGGAACGAGCACCAACAACAGCGTCAGAATCACGGCACGGATTATCAACTCACACCACAAGAGCCACGACCCGATCACGACGGCGATGGCGAGCACGAAGAGCGCGAAGGCCGGGGCCGCCGGTGCCACGCTGGTCAACGCGCTGGTGAGTTCCGCTTGATGATCAAGCACCGCGTTGGACGTACTCGACGAGAGTTGATTCACCGTTTCGAGGATGAGCGAGGCGAACGGTCGCGCGAGAAAGATCCCCAGCACACACGCCGGGGCCACGCCGAGATACACGCGCCACAGTGAGGCGGAGTCACCGTGACGAACCGCCTGCAGTGTCGCGACTAAGAGCCCGACCATCAACAGCGCCGGCGAGAGAATGATCAGGACATTGAACTCCGTCGTCGCCGAACGAATGATGGTGGAAGGCTCGCTCGCCGAATTCAGTACGGCGCCCGCCGAGGTGAGGAACCATCCGACGCTGTTTAGGATCCAGTTCGTCAGGGTGTTGAAGAAACCACCCACGACCGTCGTGGCCGCGGCGTGCGCCACGCAGCTCAGCGGATGAAGGATGCACCCAAAGTGACCCATCAGCGGACGCTGAGACCTGTATTGAAGAAGAAGTTGATCAACGTCGGAGCGGCGCCGATGAGGATCGCCGCGGCCAGCGAGGTCATCACTGCTCGGCGGCCCTGTGACGATTGATGCATGTTCTGGGTGTGACTGCCGACGGCCCACAGCGCGGCCCCCAGCAGTAATGCGACCAAGGCGCCGATCAGGGCCCAGGCGGCGATTCCGTTCGCAATCTGCTGCAGCGCGGCGCTGCCCGGGAGAGCGGTGGTGGACGGGGTGAGACTTACATTGGCCAATATCATGTTGTTCTCGCTTTCAAACGGTGAGCGCCCAACGGTCGCTGGCGCGACCGGCGAGGCTTTGTCTGCGAGAATGGACTCGTGCTCGTCGCGCTCGCCCACAACGTGATTTCGAAATGGCCCCCGGTCGCTCTCTACGGAGTCGGCGCCGGGGTCTTGCTCGTCGGACTCCTCGTGGGCGTCCTGATCAATCGGCAACGAGGGCATCGCGCCATCGCCCAACGACTCATGGCGCTGGCCTCTCGACTCGGCGTCGAACCCCACGACGACAACGGCAAGGTCGAAACGGCGCTCAGTTTCCTGGAAGAGGCCACGGGCGTCGCCAGCACTGCGGTCTCGGAGTCCAGCGCCGACGCGTCACGGTTGCGTCAATCCATGGACTCGCTCCCCCTCGGGCTCGTCCTCTGCGACGAGAGTGGCGGCGTCATCTTTCGCAACTCCCAGGCCGAAGCACTGATGACGAGTCGCTACGGTGACGCCATCGCGGCCCAGGCCGTCACCGACGTCCTGGCCGAAGGCTGGTCCAACGGTGTCGCTGAGCGCACCGTCGACATCTACGGTCCGCCGCGTCGGACGCTCACGATTCGCGCCGCCGTCATCGACGACGGACGTAGGCCGTTGGGTGTGCTGGCCATCATCGAGGACGTCTCGGAACGACGTCGTCTCGAAGACATTCGTCGTGACTTCATCGCCAACGTCTCGCACGAATTGAAGACCCCAATGGGGGCACTCGGACTGCTCGCCGAGACCCTGATGTTCGAGACCGACCCCGCAGTCGCCCATCGATTGGCCGAGCGCATCAACAACGAGGCGTTCCGCGTGAATCGAATCATCGAAGACCTTCTCGACCTCTCGCGCATCGAAGGTGAGGGGTCCCCCACGCGCGAACCGATTCCCGTCGTCCTGATCGTCGCGGACGCGATCGAGCGGATTCGCACCGCCGCCGAGCAGCACGACGTCAAGGTTGACTTCGTGGAACCGGAAGCCAACCTCGTCGTGGTCGGTGATCGTCGTCAGTTGATCTCGGCCATTCACGCGCTCCTCGAGAACGCGGTCGTGTACTCCCCGAGGGGCGGACTCGTGAGCATCAACATCGACCGCATCGAGGCCACGGTCACCGACGACGGCGAGAGTGTCGGTCCGATCGCGTTGATCGCGATCAGGGACCAAGGTGTGGGCATACCGGCGAAGGACCTTGAACGAATCTTCGAACGCTTCTATCGCGTCGATCCCGGTCGGGCCCGCGAGACCGGTGGCACCGGACTCGGACTGAGCATCGTGCGCCACGTCGCACATAATCACGGTGGCAACGTCCTCGTGGAGTCTCGTGAGGGCGAAGGTTCGACGTTCACCCTCGAGCTTCCGATGACGCACTGATGTCCAAGAAGCATTCCAACGACAAGCGCGTCAACATATTGCTCGTCGAGGACGAGGAATCGTTCGTCGACGCGTTGACCATCGGGCTCGATCGTGAAGGCTTCGACGTGGCCATCGCACGTGATGGCCAGCAGGCGGTGGCGCTCTTCGCGAAAGAGACCTTTGACATCGTGCTGCTCGACCTCATGCTGCCCAAGATGTCGGGGCTCGACGTCTGTCGTCAGATTCGCGCGAGCAGCGCGGTGCCGATCATCATCGTGAGTGCCAAGGGCGAAGAGGTCGACATGGTGCTGATGCTCGAAATCGGCGCCGACGACTACGTCACGAAGCCCTATCGACTCAGGGAACTCGTCGCTCGAATTCGCGCCGTGTTGCGGCGCCGAGAGACCCACGAGAACGTCGTCGCGTCAGACGACGAAATCACCTTGGGTCCGATTCGCATGGACATCGACGCGCGCCGGTGCTACGTCGACGGCGAAGAGATCAAATTACGGAAGAAGGAGTTCGCGCTGCTGCGACTCCTACTCGAGAACCCCGGCCGTGTGTTGACTCGGGAAGTCCTGATCGATCGGATCTGGGGCAGCGATTACGTGGGCGACACCAAGACCCTCGACGTGCACATCAAGCGACTTCGTACCCTGATCGAGGACAATCCGAAGAACCCCGAACACATCACGACGGTGCGCGGCGTCGGCTACCGGTACGAAGCTACGAAGCCTTCGGCCTGATCGTTCGCAGTTCGCCCATGTAGGGAGCGAGTACTTCAGGCAACACCACCGAGCCGTCGCTCTGTCGATACGTTTCGATCAACGCGGCCCAGACCCGTGCCCATCCGAGAGCTGAGCCGTTCACCGTATGTACCAGCGTGGTCGTACCGTCGGCCGTTCGGTACCGCACGTGGGCTCGACGGGCCTGGTAGTCGCGGAACCAACTGACCGACGAGACCTCGAGCCAACGGTCCACGCCCGGACTGAAGACTTCGAGGTCGATCGTGCGCGCTGAGGACGTACCGAGGTCGCCGGTGCAGAGATTCAGGAGTCGATAGGTGAGACCAAGTTCTTGCAAGAGGCTCTCGGCGCGCGCCAGGATGTCGTCGAACGCGGACTGACCCTGTTCGGGCGTGCAGTAGGCGAACAGTTCGACCTTGTCGAATTCGTGCACCCGCAACACGCCGCGCGTATCGCGTCCCGCCGAACCGGCCTCACGACGGAAGCACGCCGTCTCCGCGCACAGTCGAATCGGCAGACTCGACTCGTCCAGAATCTCCCCGGCCCGCATTGAGGTGAGCGGCACTTCGGCGGTGGGAATCGCCCAGAGCCCGTCACGTTCGACGCCGTACATGTCGTCCGCGGACTTGGGCAGGTGACCGGTCGACATCATCGTCGCCGTCAGCGCGAAGGTCGGCGGATGAATCTCCTCGTACGCACCGGCGTTTCGATCGAGTGAGAGAGCACTGAGCGCGCGAATCAGTCGCGACCCGGCTCCGCGAAAGAGAGGGAACATCGATCCGGCGATTCGAGCGCCCGCTTCGAGATCGAGGATCCCCAGCTCGAGCCCCGCGTCCCAATGCGGGACCTTCTGGTGATCGGCGAACTCGGGAAAGGGACGGCCCTCATCCATGCCGGGCCACCATCGACACAACTCGACGTTGTCGTTCTCGTCCACACCGTCGGGGACCTCGGGGTCCGGAAGGTTGGGAATCATCAGGAGTTCGTCGTGCAGTGTGGTGCCGACGCGCTCCATCGCCTCAGTCGCCGCGCGCTCGTCCTCGCCGAGTGCCCGGCTCTTCTCGCTCAACGTGGCCGCGGTCTCGGTGTCCTTGTCGCGGCGGGCCTCACCGACCAATCGGGAGAGAAACTTCACTTCGGCGCGGAGCCGTTCGGCCTCTTGCAGGAGCTCTCGGTGCTCCACGTCCAGGGCGATGATTTCGTCCATCGTCGCGGTCGAGACGCCGCGACGAGCCAGTGCGGCCTTCACGATATCTGGTTCACGACGTAGTTGGACGAGGTCAATCATGACGGCAAGCCTACCCAGCACGTGAAAGGGAACCCGAAGGACCGTCTAAGTTCGGTGGTCGTGAGCAACGCGGTTGAGGTCAACGACCTAACGGTCGACTTCGGCACCTTGACGGCCGTCGACGACGCGTCACTCCACGTCGCCTACGGCGAAGTCGTGACGCTGCTCGGACCTAACGGTGCTGGTAAGACCACCCTCGTCGAGACACTGCTCGGATTTCGCGCGCCGACGTCGGGGACCGTTCGCCTGCACGGATTGAATCCCCTTCGCGATCATCGAGAGGTCGTCGTACGAACCGGCGCACTGCTACAGCGTGGCGGCGTGTGGTTCCCCATGTCACCTCGCCAGGTGCTCGATCTCACCGCGTCGTACTACGACGCGCCCCGAGACACCGACGAACTACTCACACTGCTCGACCTGCAGCGATGTGCGCGCACGGCCTGGCGACGCCTCAGCGGCGGTGAACAGCAGCGAACCCTGTTGGCGCTCGCGTTGCTCGGGCGACCGCGAGTCCTCGTACTGGACGAGCCGACCACGTCGGTCGATCCCGAAGGCCGTCAGGTGATCCGCGACCTCATCGCTTCCGAACGTGATCGGGGATGTGCGTTGTTGGTGACGACACATGAACTAACCGAAGCCGAGCGCACGTCGGATCGGGTCGTGATCATGAACCGCGGTCACGTCGTCATCCACGGCACGCTCGACGAACTCTCGGGCGCGCCGGAGATGATCGTTGAACTCTCCGGACCCGTCGACGCTTCGCTGCTCGCGAGAAGAATGGAATGTGGCGTCACCGCTAACGGTGCGAATCGAATTCGCTGTGAGACCGCATCCACGCCCGAGCGAATCGCCGTGTTGAACGACTACCTGACGACCGTCGGCGTCACGCTGCTCTCACTGCGCACTCGTGCGTCACTCGAAGAACGCTACATGGAACTGATTGAACAAGAACGCCGCGAGGTTCAGCCGTGAACGCGTGGTGGGCGCAGAGCCGAGCCGAGGTTCGCATGACGTTGCGACGGGGAGAAACGTTGCTCTTGACCGTCGGCATCCCGGTGCTTTTGCTCCTGTTCTTCTCGCTGACCAAGGTCGTATCGACGCCGACGAAGAGTCGAGTCGCTTTCATCGCGCCGGGAGTATTGGCGCTCTGCGTGCTTTCGACGTCGTTGGTCGCGTTGTCAATCGCGACCGGCTTCGAGCGCAGCTACGGCGTGCTGCGGCGACTTTACGTGACGCCGATCGGCACGCGGCGTCTGATCGGCGCCAAGATCGCCGGCGTGCTGGTGACCGAGGCCTTGCAGGTCATCATCCTCGCCCTCGTCGCGTTCACGTTGACGTGGCGCCCACGCGGAGGCGTGAGCGGTGGACTCGAAGTCGCGGCGCTCTTGTTGCTCGGATCGGCCGGTTGCGCCGGGATCGGGCTCGCGCTCGCTGGACGCCTGCGCGCGGAGGTCAATCTCGCCGCCAGCAACGGTCTCTACCTCGTGCTGTTGTTGCTCTCGGGCATCGTCGTGCCATTGACGTCATTACCGACGTTCATCGGGCGCGTCGCGGTTGCTCTGCCCCCCGGCGCGATGGCCGAAGGCCTTCATCGGGTGCTCGGCCAAGGTCTCATGCCGAGCGGCACCGATTGGCTCGTGCTCGGGATCTGGGCGATCCTCGCGCCGCTCGTCGCGGCGCGGACCTTTCGATTCGACTAGGCGCGAAGCGCCGCGATTCCCCTTACGAGGACGTTTTTCGGGATCGCCCCGTAGTAAACCTGCTTCAGGACGCCTTGGGCGCTCACGAATACCGTCTCGGGGACGTACGCGAATTGGAATATTCCCGTCGTCACGGTTCCGTTGGGATCGAAAGCGATTGGAAACGTGACGCCGCTCTTCTTCACAAATGCCTTGGCCGGGCCCCGCGAGTCGAGTGCGTCAATTCCGATGACGCGGATCGAGCCCTCGTTGTGATGTCGCAAGTAGTTCGCGACCCTGGGCATTTCGCTCTTGCACGGCCCACAGAAACTCGCGAAGAAGATCAGCACCGCGGCGTGATGACTCTTCCAAGGTGCTTCGACTGTGCCGCTCCTGAGTCCGCCCAGGGAGAAGGTCGCGACGGTCGTGCCGACGAGTTTGCTCGTGGGTTCGTTGCCGTTGGTCACGTGGCCACCCGTGAAGATCGACACGATGACGACGACGATGACGGCGCTCACCGAACCGAGGGCGATCGTCAATCGCTTCTTTCGCGACCATCGCCGATCCGAATTAGTGGTGACGGACAAGGACGTCAACCGCCATCAAGACGAAGAGTGCCGTCAGGTACGTGATGGAGAAGTGGAACAGTCGCATCGCTTCAGCGACATCGGCCTTGTCGGCCATCGCGTGTCGGTACAGTCGCGCGGCATAGAACGTGAACAGACCGCCGAGCACCGTGGCCGACACGGCGTAGACGACGCCGAGGTGTGCGGTGGGTCCGATCAGCATTGTCAGCGCCCACATCACGACGGAATAAATGAGGATCTCCAGCGTCGTGTGACGAAGTGACGTCACGACGGGCATCATCGGCACGTGGGCCGCCTTGTAGTCGTCGCGGTAGCGCACCGCGAGGGCCCAGAAGTGCGGCGGGGTCCAGATGAAGATCACCAGGAACAACAGGACCGGCGTCCACGTGAGTGAGTTCGTGACCGCGGACCAACCGATCAACGCGGGCACGGCGCCGGCGGCGCCGCCGATCACGATGTTCTGCTTGCTACGGCGCTTCAACCAAATCGTGTAGATGCCAACGTAGAAGGCCGTCGCCGACATCGCGAGCCACGCTGAGAGTTGATTCACCCACAGCGCGAGGACGACGAAGGCGACCACTTCGAGCGCGACTGCGAACAACGTGGCGTCGCGCGCGGACATGACGCCGGTGACCAGCGGACGGCGTTTCGTGCGTTCCATGATCGCGTCGATGTCGCGGTCGATCACCATGTTGAACGTGTTGGCGCCGCCCGCCGCGAGCGTGCCGCCGCAGAGGGTCGCCACCACCAACCACAGACCCGGGATGCCGTTCGCCGCGACCACCATGGTGGGGACCGTCGTCACGAGCAAGAGTTCGATGATTCGCGGCTTGGTGAGCGCGAGGTAGCCCCGCAGTATTTCGCCCAAAGAGTGGCGCGCGGGGGCCGTAATCGTCATGGATGCATTCTACGGGAGACCCAATTACCTATCCTGATGGGGTGACCGCTTCCCCACGCCGCGTCGTGCCCGGTCCAACGTTTCGTTGGTTCGCCCTGGCGTCGTTCATTTCGATGATCGTGATCGTGCTGAGCGGTGCCGCCGTTCGCCTCACCGGCTCTGGCTTAGGGTGCCCGGACTGGCCGACGTGCTTCAAGGGGCGAATCACCGGCTCGTGGGGTATCCATCACTTCATCGAATACGGAAACCGAGTCGTCACGCTGCTGCTTATTTGCGTCGCGATCGCGACGCTGTTGGCGGCGATATTTCGCGAGGTTCGCCGCCCGGACCTGATAATCCTCTCAGGAATGTTGATCGCGGGTGTCGTCGCCGACGCGATTCTTGGCGCCTTCGTCGTGTACAGCAAGCTCAACCCTTGGCTCGTCTCTCTGCACATGCTGTTGTCGCTCTCGATGGTCGTGATCAGCGCGGTGCTCTATCACCGATCCAAATACGTCTACGGACCGACCGCGCGTCGCGACGTCCGCGACCGGCACTTCCTCTTGATCGCGCGCCTGCTCTGGATTCCATTCGTCGTGTTGTTGATCACGGGCACCATGACCACCGGCACGGGGCCACACGCGGGTGCGTCACAGGGCCAACTGGTGGCTCGACGACTGCCGTTCGCGTTCTCGTCCGCGGCGTGGGTTCACTCGCTCGCCGCGGTTCTGTTCATCGGCCTCGTCACCGGACTGCTCTTCGCCATCTGGACGAAGGACACGCCGAGCGCGCTGCTATTCGGGGTCCGCCGACTCGTCTTCATCGCACTGGCGCAGGCGGCAATCGGCGTCACGCAGTACCTGACGCACGTACCGCCGCTCTTGGTCGAACTTCATATCTTGGGGGCGGTGTCGCTCACGATCGGCGTCACCCAGTTCCACTTGAAGCAGACGGCCCATGACCGTGAGCCGGGCACCCGGCGCCTCGAGCGCACCGCTGTACCGATCAACGCAGTTCCGTAGGTCAATTCCAGCGATCGTCAGGCGAATTCACGTCGTCGCGGTGACGACCCTCAACTTTTCGAGCGAATCGAGCAGTACCTCGGCCAGGTCACACGGCTCCGATGACGAAACCCAACGTTCGAACGAGATCTTGAACAGTGCGATGGCGACCTCACCCGTAAGTCCCGCGGTCGGATCGCCGACCCCGCGTTGGCGCAACGCATCGGCGAGTGCCGCGGCCAGCGAGGAGAGTTTGATGAGTTCGCGTTCTTGAAGCTCGGTGCTTCCTTCGATGATGCGCTGACGTTGGACCGAGAAGTCGCGATGCGCGTTGAACACGTCTCCCGCGGCTTCGAGAGCGAGCGACACAGCTTGCATGGGCGTCGCGGAATCGGGCGCATTCGCGACGGTGTTGACCAGGAGCTCCTCGAGGGCCTGCGCCCCGGAAAAGAGGACTTCGCGTTTGTCAGCGAAGTGACGAAAGAAAGTTCGTTCGGTGAGTCGCGCCCGTGCCGCAATATCGGCGACCGTGGTCTGATCGAATCCTCGCTCGCCGTAGAGCTCCATTGCCGCCTGAGCGAGTCGCCCGCGACCGTCCGGTTCCCAACGCACCATGAGGTCACTCTATTCGGTGTTGGCAGTCACTGACATCATGGCTATAGTGATGACAGTAACTGACATTGAGAGAACGCTTCGAGCGTGGATGTCAACTAAACAAAGGAGAATCAGAGATGCGAGTATTCGTCACCGGAGCCTCGGGCTGGATTGGCTCGGCGGTAGTACCGGAACTTATTGGTGCCGGCCACGAAGTCGTGGGACTGGCGCGATCGGACGCGGCCGCCGCCGCCATCATGGCTGCCGGAGCCGGGGTCTTTCGAGGATCACTCGATGACCCCGCGAGTATTCGCGACGGCGCCGCGCTCTGTGACGGTGTCGTCCACCTCGGCTACAACCACGACTTCTCGAAGATGGAAGAGGCGGCCAAGACCGACCACCACGTCATCGAAGCCATCGGATCGGCGCTGAAGGACAGCGATCGGCCCTTCGTCGTCGCAGGCGGAGTGCTCGGACTCACCCCCGGACGGATGGCGACCGAGCACGACGTGCCGGATCCGGCAGTTCATCCGAGAGTGGCGAACGTCGCTCTGGCGCTCGCGCTGGCCGAGAACGGAGTGCGATCGTCGTGCGTACGATTCGCCCCGACGGTCCACGGCGACGGTGACCACGGCTTGATCGCGACGCTCGTCGCGATCGCGCGCGCGAAAGGGAACTCGAGCTACATCGACGTCGGCGCCAACCGCTGGTCGGCCGTGCATCGGCTCGACGCCGCGCGACTCGTACGCCTGACCCTCGAAAGCGCCCCGGCCGGATGCTCCGTCCACGCCGTCGCGGAGCCCGGTATCGCGACCAAAGCCATCGCCGAGGCGATCGGCGAGGGACTCGGACTGCCGGTCATCTCGATACCGGCCGATGCGGCGAGTGACCACTTCGGGTGGATGGGTCGTTTCTTCGGCGCGGGCGCGGCGGCGTCGAACACCATTACGCGAGAACTGCTCGACTGGGAACCGACGCATCAAGGTCTGTTAGACGATTTGAACGAAGGTCACTACTTCCAATAATCGTTGGATTGACAACCGGCTGGTTGTTGCTGGCAGGTTGTTGCTGTGAAGTGGAGACGATGGGGATCGAACCCACGACCTCAGGCTTGCAAAGCCCGCGCTCTACCAACTGAGCTACGTCCCCGGGGGCTCCATCCTACCAAGAGTCGCTATTCAGTTTGGTGGCGTCCAATGGAGCGCTCGCGCAGTTGCTCGACTCACATCGACGTTCGTCCACGTAAACCAGTGCAAGAGTCTCGTCACTTCGCGTGAAAGAGGACTGCGATGGCGACGGCTTCGTCGGCAGTACTTTCTGCGAAGTTTCAAGGGAGCGGTTAGATGGTCACGTCGCCAACGGAACGCGACCCTCTTTCGCAGCGCTCTGGAGTGCTTTGAAATCGCTCAACGTTCGGTCTCGATACGCCAGGGCGAAGGCGGCGAATGCCTGGTCGGCCGCGTCGGTCTTACCGAGGTAACCGGCGACCTCTGCGCCGCCGCCGCCTCGAGCGTGAGCCCTGGCCAGCGTCCACGCACAGATTCGACCGTAGGTCACGAGGAGTGACTCGTCGAGCCGGTCAATAGCGATCGCGGCCTTGTTGTCGTAGAGCTGACGGACGTAATAGTGCCGCGCTGACGCACCTTTCTTCACCGAGTGCCAACCCAAGAACACGTCGGGGGTCGCTTGCATCAATCGCTGGCCCCGCACCACCCGCTCCCCCGCCGGTGTGGTGGACTCGCGACCGGTCGCGGTGGCGATCACCGACGCGCCGGCCTGCTTCACCTGCAAGAAGAACGGATCGAATTCGTCCCTACCCAAGAGCAACAGTACGTAGCATTCGGTACCGACGGATCCGACACCGACGACCTTGCGCGCGGCGTCGACGGTCGTGAACTGCGAGAGCAACACTTGGCGATCGCTGCTCAACGTCGTGGCGTAGCCCGAGACGAGGTGTCTGAGGTCGGCCGTCGTCAGATAGCCGCTCTCTTTGAGTTGCGAAAGCGGAACGAGTAGCGGAGGTTTCGCGACGATGCGCGGACCGTCCTTGCCGTCGACGATCATCTTCGCGTACGCCTTTCGCGTATCTCGTCCATTGGCGTAGGCGACGACGTGATCGATCTTGTGGATCGCGTTCACATTGAAGAATCCACCGAGGTCGGCCATGACCGCGTCGATGTCGAGCGTTGAGTACCACGTGGCGAGCCGGTCTTCATTGGCGAATCGTCGAATCGAAAGTCGATATTCCTGGGCGGCGGCCAAGGCGATGCGCTCTTGCTGAGCGTCGGTGTGACCGAGGTGCATTGAGGCGATCGTGAGGGAGGCGACGAGACGCTTGAGATCCCACTCGAACGGCCCCTGGTCGGTCTCGTCAAAGTCGTTGACGTCGAACACCAAGTGACGCTCGGGCGACGAGAACAGGTTGAAGTTCGAGAGGTGTGCGTCACCGCAGATCTGCACTTCGAGTGACGTGCTGGAACCTCTCGCCAAGTCCTCGGCCATCAAGAGCGCGTTCCCGCGATAGAACGACAGCGGGTCACTGAGCATGCGTGAATAGCGCAGCGCCAATAGATCGGGGCGGCGTGTCTCGCCCTGCCATATCAATCGAGCCACCGGGTCGTAGTCGGCCGGTCGGTCGCTCACTTTGGCCATCGCGCCGCGCGGCGTCAATTCGCGCTGCGCCCGTCCGTGGGTCTTTCGCGATGCAGGAGTCAGTGGTTCAATCGTTGACATAGTCACGCCATTTTCGGATTCGTCACGCCGTAGTGTTCGCCGCGCACTCGCGGCCCGACATTGCTCACGATGAGCAGGCCCATAATCAGGTCCGCCACCAAGATACAGCCGGGAAAAAGCGCCCCGGCCGTGGTCAGCTTCGTGAGCGTCAGCAACGTGATGGCGCAGTTCGCCGATCCCAAGAAGAAGAGTCGCGGCGACTCCGAATTCGGCGCGAGCCACGACTTTCGAATCGTGGGCAGTGCCGCCATTTGATCGGCGATCACGAAGGAGGCCAGCGCGACGGTGGGCTCACTGATGAACGCCCAGAAGATCAGACCGCCGACCGAGACCGCTCCACAGACGACGTCGAAGACACCGAGCTTCCACACACCATTGGGATTGCGAAACGACGCAACCACCACCGCGCACGGCACGAGTCCCAGCATCAGCGTCATCAACGCGGCGAGACCCACGTGTTGTTGAATCTCGACTGAGAACGCGAGAACACCCTCGACTCCCCAGAGTGACCACGTCACCCGGTTCGGTGACGTATTGCCCCGAAGCGTGTCGCGAATATATCCGTAGGCACCCACGACCGAGAGCGCCGCGGCGAGATAGACAAAACGCGGATCGATCACCGAACAAGTCTGCCCGTTCGCACTGTTCGTCGTGAATCCAGTTCACTTTGGCGCGGTGCAACGTTGCATTATCCTCGGCGTTCGTGGATGCACGGACATTTCTTGGAATGGAACGAACCGGAGAGTCGACGTGGACCTTCGTAGTCACCGAACGGGTCATTACGCCCGGCAACTTTCTCTTCGGCGGATGCGGGCTGGCCTCCGCGCTCGTCGCGCTCGAAGAGGCGAGCGCGCGACCGACGATCTGGGCGACCGCTCAGTACCTCTCGTACGCGCCTCTTGGCACCACGGTCACCGTGGAGACCGATCTCGCCGTCATCGGCGGACACGTGACCCAAGCCCGTGCGACGACGTATGCCGAAGGTCGAGAGATACTGACCGTCAACGGCGCCTTCGGGACGGGTGAGCTGTCCGCGAAGACTCCGTGGGTCACTATGCCCGAGGTCAAGGCTCCGGAGGAGTGTCCGGAGCGCATCATGCCCGAGCGTTTCAATCGCTCGATCTTCCATCACCTCGACGCCCGCATCGCGCTGGGCCGACCTTTCGAACAGATCGACGGGACCCCCGGTTCGCCCGTCTCAGCGCTGTGGTCACGCGTGCCCGGTCACTTCGATCTCTCTGCGGCGACACTCGCCATCTTCGGGGACTACGTCGCGGGTGGACTTTCTCAGCCACTTGGTTTTTCGACGATGGGCCGCAGCCTCGACAACACGATTCGGCTCGTGACCCTCGAGCCGACCGAGTGGGTACTCACCGAGATCCACATGCACGCGCTCGCCGGTGGTTTCGCACAAGGTACGGCCTACATGTGGAGTCAATCAGGAACACTGCTGGCCACGGCGAGTCAGTCCATCGCGGCGAGAGTGTGGGACCCGTCCGCCCTCTAGGTTCGAATCGTCGGTCGGCTAGATTGGAACCCCTGCGGGGCTATAGCTCAGTCGGTTAGAGCGCGTCACTGATAATGACGAGGTCGTAAGTTCGATTCTTACTAGCCCCACCCCAGGGATTCGGACAAATACTCCTGAATCGTTCGGACAAACGTTCTGACAAATGATTGTCCGGTTCAGGAGCATTGCTGCGGGTGGGCTAAGTGTCGAGGCAGTACGCGAGGATTCCCGCCGGTACGGCCCACGCTGAGTCAGTGTCAAGGTCGAGCACGTTGCGTGTGCACATCAGCCCATTCCACTCTGACGCGTTGACTGTGGCCGCGTCCGCGTGCCAACTCCCGGATTCACAGTATTTTCCCTCGAGAGCCGCACCGGCAAAATCTCGTGATACGAAATCAACCTCTTTACGGGTTGGTGTTCGGTAGTAAAAGAGAAAGTCGTCATTAAGTGCCGTAGGGTTGGTACTCGCAAGCCTTCTTCGGACAGCCATACCTATCTGCATTTCGGTGAGGACCGTCGGGTCAATGTCGCTGCGGGAAGGGCTTCGTAGATACGGGAGCCTGGCAACGAGAGGATCGATTGCGTAGATCTTGTCCTGAGCCCTTTCGCGTGCCACCCACGCGTTCTCTGCTCGCTGAGGGCAACGCCAAAGTAAATAGGAATCTTCAAGGTAGCGAACATGGCGAGCTACGGTCTCGTCGCTCATTCCGAGATCTGCTCCCACATTCGAAAAGTTCAACGGCGATGCCATTGACGACCAGAGCCGCTCAAGAAGGGCCATCTCTGCGGCTACGTTCAGTCGGCTGGATTTGAACGCGTCACCAGCAATCACGTTGAATACATCTTCAACGAAGTCGGCAGGTACTGGTTTCCCTTGTGCGGCAGCCGCGACCGAGCGCGGAAACCCTCCGTACTGGAGATAAATTTCCCACAGCCGCACAAGTTCGTCGAGCCATGGCAGAAGTGATCCGAATGCGGTCCGGGCTTTTTCACTTCTAAGTTCCGACGCGTCAATCGTCGACACCGGTGCGGGATCATCGGTAGCCAGTGCAACGAAAGTCTTGAACCCAATTGGAAGAAGCACACGGTCGACTTCAGAGTCACGTCCACGCCGTCCGGCGAGGGTTCCGGCCGCACTAGTCAGCGCCGTGACGTTCGACCCAGTCAGGACGACTGTGGCAGCTCGAAACGCCGGGTCGTTATCTCTCAGCCACTTGATTTGTTGATCCCAATCACCGCTGACTGAAGAAATCTCATCGAAGAACCAGACTCTGTCAATCCCGTCTGGGAGAGGCGGCAGTGCGGTGTTCTGAACGACCGTGCGCAACTCCTTCGCGGACCATCCATCGCAAGCCACTCTGACAATCGAGGTTGGTAGTGTACCTTCATCAATTAGGTCACGGATCTGTTGCTTTAACGTCACTGTCTTTCCAACACGCCGCGGCCCACGAAGGATGTAGACGCAGCCCGCAACGAGGTGTGTCAATGCCTTGGATTCGTAGTGGAGTCCGGTTGCAGCAGTGTCGACTAAATCTGGGTCGAGACTCGCCCATCGCGCATCTCGCCACCAGGGATTCTGACGGCTTAGCTCTTGGGCCATAAGGCCTATCTTGGTTGCCATTACCTACACTGTACACGGTTCTCCCCTACTAGCACGGAGGAATGTATACCTTCTTCCCTTACTTACACGGAGGAATGTATACCTTCTTCCCTTACTCACACGGTGGAATGTACAAAATCCGCGCGCCACTCTCGGGTACAGCTTCCGAGCTTGCGCGATTCCCGCAATCCCCCTGCCAAGAACCGCCGCACTAGGGCCTGCTGGTGACGACGACGCCGTTCACTGGTGACCAAATTCAGTGTGACCAGTGAGACTTTCAAATTGTCCCCATTTACATCATTGAAAGCCCTTTGTTTCATTCGAATTTTCCTTTGCCCAGTCGCTAGGACAAACGTTCGGACGATTGCCAAGTTCGTACCTACGCTGCACGGTGATGCGATTCTTGGTGCAGGAGGACGTTCGGTTATCTGGGAACCCCGCGAGGCGCAGGAATCAGTTGCAAGCACAATGGCCGAATCGGGCTGACGTGGAGCCCCATCGGAACTCCCCCGACTGTGCACACGTGTGCGAAGTCGGGTGATTCGCTTTGTGCCTAGAACCTCGGGGTCAGCCCCTCGACCACGATGTTCTGCGTGCCCGTTCAGGACTCTGCGCTTGAAAGGAACTTCAGGGCGATGTGCGAGCAGCAAACCTTGAGCGCCGAGTCGTTTCCACCTACTCGCCTTTCCGCATCAGGTCACTACAGTGGCGACCAACGCGGATTTCGACGGTCAGAGAATGAGGGACGAAACATGGCTCCAACGACGTTCGACGCGGCAGTCCAGTTGGCTCGACAGAATCTCGGTTCTATGGCGAAGGGTGACGCGGGACCGAGCACTGCGCTATGGTCACGGCGCGACGACGGCGTCTTGGCCAACCCCCTCGGTCCGCCAATCGTCGGGTTCGCGCTCGTCGCAGCCGAAACAGCGCGGGTCGCCTTGATGTTCGTTGGCGGTGAGCCAACTGAGTTCGATGAGGTTGCCCGGTGGGCAAGTGACGATCTCGGCTACGTTGTGGCCGTCGAACATGCGCACGTCCAACGCGCTGGCAGCGACGAGCTCGTGGCCCTGGACCTCCGGGTCACGACGATCTTCCGTCGCGAGGACGACGAGTGGCGCGTCTGCGTCCGTCACGCTGATCGCGTCACCGCCCCAGGGCGACCGGCCCCGTTTACCTGAACGATCCGACCAGCCCGGCGGCGTCCCCGAGCAAGGGTGAAGGCGGGTCTGAACTTTGGCGACCACGATCAAATGCATTGCGCCATCTCGCGAGCGAAGACTCAACCGGCGCGAAC
>Ga0207933_1001608_pt1 | contig 16504 bp, 15 predicted proteins | sample NGESurdeep092012_4_FD_184488 | JGI IMG/M metagenome (GOLD analysis project Ga0207933, IMG submission 184488) | Arctic peat soil microbial communities from Barrow, Alaska - NGEE Surface sample F53-3 deep-092012 (SPAdes) | ecosystem: Environmental > Terrestrial > Soil > Wetlands > Peat ...
CGGCGTTGAGGACACGCGATTCCGCTACCTTCTCATGCCGGTGCGCGTTCAGTAGTCACGGTCGAACGTCGTGGGCCTCCACGAGTTGCGTCTGCGGAACTTCCGACTCTTCGAGGAGCTCTCCTTTCAACCCGATACCGAGGCGATCACCGTGCTTCTGTCGCCGAACGGAACCGGAAAGACGACCGTCCTCGAAGCCGTCTACGCCCTGGCCACGGCGTCGTCGTTTCGAACGGGCGCGGCCAGCGACCTGATCCGAAGTGGTGAGAGCGCGAGCGAAGTTCACGGGGTGCTCTTTCAGCGCGAACGGCGCGTCCAGGTCGATCTAAGCCTGACGCGCGGCAGGCGAAACACCACGAAGCGCATGCTCGTGAACGGTCAGAGGCCCAGGTCTCGCGCCGACGTCGCCGACGCATTGCCGCTCACTATTTTCACGCCCGAGGGTGTCGACATCGTTCGCCAGGGGCCCGAGAACCGACGCGAATTCCTGACCCACCTGCTCACCGACGTCGACCTCACGACCGGTGACGTCATCGAACGCTTCACGCGAATACTCAGTCAACGAAACGCACTGCTGCGACAACTCCAGGGCGATCGCCCCACGACGGTGCAGCGAGGTGAACTGGACGTCTGGACGAGTGACTTTTGCGGCGTCAGCGAAGAGCTCGTCGCGCTTCGAAAGAAGTTGCTCGACGACGTCGCGCCGCTCGTGGCGAACTTCTACCACGAACTCGCCGAGGACGATTCGATCGTCGACGTCTCGTACGAGCAATCGTGGAGCGACGACCTCGAACGCGCGCTGCACGAATCCTTCGATGACGATCGTTTCCGCGGTCACACGACGATCGGACCACAACGTGACGACGTCGCGCTGACGTTGGATGGCCGCGACACGCGCCGACAGGCGTCACAGGGAGAGCAGAGAACGTTGGCATTGGCGATTCGACTCGCCGGTCATGAACTGGTGCAGAGCCGACGCGGTGTCGACCCGCTCCTACTGTTGGACGACGTGTTCAGCGAGCTCGATCCACACCGAAGCGACCGACTCCTAAATCTGCTCCCAACAGGGCAAACGCTCGTGACCACGGCGTCACCGCTCCCGGCGGGAATGAGCCCGGCCGCCGTCATCGATCTGACCACGTTGGTACCGTGAAGTCGCGCGACGAGCAGCCCGCGAAGTTGGGCGAACTACTCAATACCCTCGCGGGACGGCTGCGAAAAGTCGACCTACGCGACATCGACGAGATCCGAAATCTATGGCCCAGCATCGTGGAACCAGTGATCGCCGAACACTGTCGACCGGAGTTTGTGAAGAACGGTGTGTTGCTCGTGAGCGTCCCGTCGGGCGCATTTGCGCAACGCGTCATGAGCGACGCGACGACGATTCTCGAAGGTTTTTCATCGCTTGGTGCACGGGCGCCGAAGACTCTGCGGACGGTACTCGAGAAGCCTTAAAATGAGGCAAAGAAGTGATCGAATACGGTCCACGAACGTCCGAGAGTTACACCATTTCGGGTAGGATAGAACAGTCGAAAATTTGTCCTCGACCGCGCGAAAAGCGCCTCAATCTTGTCACCGAAAGGAAGCCTTCGTGCCCCAGAAGACCAAGGAACCCGCCAGCTACGACGCTAGCGACATCACCGTTCTCGAAGGTCTAGAACCAGTCAGGGTCCGACCGGGCATGTACATCGGTTCCACCGGTCCTTCGGGGCTGCACCACCTGATTCGAGAGCTTGTCGACAACTCCGTGGACGAGGCAATGGCCGGTGTGTGCACGAGGATCGATGTCACGATCCTCGCCGACGGCAGTTGTCGCGTGAGCGATGACGGCCGAGGTATTCCCGTCGAAGAACACCCCCAGTACCCCGGCCAGTCGGCCGCGGAGATCGTCATGACGACCCTGCACGCCGGCGGCAAGTTCGGTGGCGGGGGATACAAGGTGTCGGGGGGACTGCACGGCGTCGGTGCTTCGATCGTCAACGCGCTCTCGACCAAACTGACCCTGGAAGTCGACCGAAACGGCGAGCACTACCAAATGTCGTTCAAGGACGGCGGCAAACCGCAAGGGAAGCTCAAGGTCACGGGACCGGCGCCTCGCGGCCGCACGGGAACATCGACCACCTTCACGCCCGACCCGACGATCTTCGACGACGTCGAATTTCGCGCGCAAACGATCACCGAACGCCTCCAGATCATGGCGTTCTTGAATCGCGGTCTCGAGATCCGATTCATCGACGAGCGCGCCGGACGTCAATCGAAAGAGACGTACAAGTACAGCGGCGGCATCGCCGACTACGTGCGTCACTTGAACAACACCAAGGAGTCGCTCTTTCGCAAGGTCGGCTTCTACGAGCAGTCCGAACCCGGTCAAGAAGTGGAAATCGCCTTCCAGTGGAACACCGGGTACTACGAAAGCATCCACTCGTTCGCGAACGGAATCGCCACCATTGAAGGTGGCATGCACGAAGAGGGTTTTCGCAAAGCCATCACCAACGTGGTCAACCGATACGCGCGCAAACGCAACCTGCTGAAAGAAAAGGACGAGAACCTCGCTGGTGAGGACATCCGTGAAGGTCTCACTGCGATCGTTTCAGTTCGTTTGGCCGAGCCGCAGTTCGAAGGTCAGACCAAGGGCAAGCTCGGTAACGTCGCGATTCGTTCGTTGGTCGAACGAGCGACGAATGAAAGGCTTGCTGATTGGTTGGAAGAGAATCCGAAGGAAGGTGGACAGATCGTCGCCAAGTCGGTGCAAGCGTCGCGAGCTCGTCTGGCGGCGCGCCACGCGCGTGACCTCACTCGACGAAAGAGCGCACTTGACGGCGCCGGACTGCCGGGCAAGCTCGTGGACTGTTCGTCCAATGAGCCTCGCGAGTGCGAGCTGTTTATTGTCGAGGGCAATTCCGCCGGGGGATCGGCGAAGGATGCGCGTAATCCGCGCATCCAAGCGATCCTTCCGATTCGCGGCAAGATCCTCAACGTCGAGAAGGCCCGCTCCGACAAAATTCTGAAGAACACCGAGATTCAAGCTCTGATCTCGGCGATCGGCGCCGGTGTCGAGGCCGATTTCGACGTGACGAAGATTCGTTACGACAAGATCATCTTGCTGGCCGACGCCGACGTTGACGGCAGTCACATTCGTACGCTCCTGCTGACGTTCTTCTTTCGACAGATGACCGAATTGGTGAACGAGGGACACGTCTACGTCGGACAGCCGCCGCTCTATTCGACACTGGTCGGCAAAGAGAAGGTGTACTTGCACGACGACGCGGCCAAGGCCACGTTCCTCGCCGATCACCCGGACCACAAGAACGACTTTCAACGGTTGAAGGGTCTGGGAGAAATGGACTTCGATGAACTCCGTGATACGACGATGGATCCGACCAAGCGCGCGTTGTTGCAGATCACGGTGGAACAGGCCGCGCTCGCGGACGAAGTCTGCTCGATCCTCATGGGCGACGACGTACCTCAGCGTCGACACTTCATTCAGACCAACGCGAAAGACGTTCGCTTCCTAGACATCTAGGCGGAGAGGCAGATGGCACGCACAACCGGTAATGGAGGCGGGGGACCACCGCCACCCGAGGACGAAGTTTCGGGCTACATAGAGCCCATTGAGATCAACCTCGAGATGGAGCGATCGTTCCTCGAGTACTCGATGTCGGTCATCGTCTCGCGCGCACTGCCTGACGTCCGTGACGGTCTCAAGCCGGTGCACCGGCGAATCCTGTATTCGATGTTCGACCAGGGACTGCGGCCCGATCGGCCGTACGCGAAGTGCGCCAAGGTCGTCGGCGAAGTCATGGGCACGTATCACCCGCACGGTGACTCGGCGATTTACGACGCCCTCGTTCGAATGGTGCAGGACTTCTCAATGCGCCACCCGCTCGTCAGCGGCCACGGAAACTTCGGTGGCACTGGTCCCGACGAGGGCGCCGCCGCCATGCGTTACACCGAATGCCGACTAGCCCCCCTGGCACTCGAACTGCTCGATTCAATCGACGAAGAGACCGTCGATTTCGAGGCGAACTACGACAACTCCACCCAACAGCCGACGGTGTTACCGGCGCGCTTCCCGAACCTCTTGGTCAACGGCTCCCAGGGCATCGCCGTCGGCATGGCGACGAAGATTCCGCCCCACAATCTCGGCGAAGTGATCGACGCCACGTTGCACCTACTGGCGAATCCGGAGTCGACCCCCGATGACCTGATGGCGTTCGTGAAGGGTCCCGACTTTCCCACCGGCGCACAAATACTCGGTCGACAGGGAATCCTGGACGCCTATCGCACTGGTCGCGGATCGATCAAGATGCGCGCCGTTGCCGAGATCGAAGAGAACAGCAAGGACGTCCGCATCGTCGTCACGGAATTCCCGTACGAAGTCTCCGTGGAGTCGATCGAAGAGAAGATCTACGATCTCGTCAAGAACGGCGACGTCGATGGCATCTCGGCGGTGCAGAACGACTCAGCCGGACGCAAGGCGCGCCTCGTCGTGAAACTGAAGCGCGACGCCAACGCGAACGTCGTACTCAACAAGCTCTACAAGAACACCTCCCTGCAGACGACCTTCGCGGTCAACATGCTGGCGTTGGTCGACGGCGTGCCGCGCACACTCAACCTCGCCCAAGTGCTGACGTACTACATCGCTCACCAGGTCGAAGTCGTCACGCGACGCACGCAGTTCCGTCTTCGCAAGGCCGAAGCCCGCGCCCACATCGTCGAAGGTCTCTTGAAGGCCATCGACATGCTCGACCTCGTCATCGCGGCAATCCGCGGTTCCGATGACCGCGGGGCCGCGCGCATCGCGTTGATGGGCGCGCCGTTTGAGTTCTCCGAGGAGCAGGCGAATCACATCCTCGACATGACGCTCGGACGCCTCACGCGACTTGGTCGCACCGAGCTCGAAGACGAGATGGCGAAATTGCGCGAGACGATCGCTGAACTCCAGTCGATCCTCGCGAGCGACGTGAAGCTTCGTGGCGTCATCGCTACCGAGATGACCGCGATTCGCGACAAGTTCGCCAACGACCGTCTGACCCAAATCGTGAATGACCCGGGCGAACTCGGCATGGAAGACCTCATTGATGATGAAGACATCGTGATCACGATGACCCAAGCCGGTTACGTGAAGTCGGTCGCCGCCGATGCGTTCCGAGTGCAGGGTCGCGGAGGACGTGGTGTCCAGGGCGCGAAGTTACGCGATGAGGACTTCGTCCAACAGATCGTGCACACGACCACGCACGCGTACCTTTTGCTGTTCTCCAATCTGGGGCGGGTGTTTCGACTCCGTGGCCACGAAATCCCGATGAAGGAGCGCACGGCAAAAGGCACCGCCATCGTCAACCTATTGAATCTTCAACCGAACGAGTCGATCCAGGCGATTGTCACGACGGGCGATTTTCCTAAGGACAAGTTCCTTGTCTTCGCGACTGCCAACGGCACCGTCAAGAAGACGGCTTTCAGTGAGTACGACAAGTCTCGCCGAGAGGGATGGATCGCCATCAACTTGCGCGAGGGCGATGAAGTCGTGCGCGTGGTCGCGACGAGTGGTGACGAGGACCTCATGGTCGTGACCTACCGCGGCATGGCGATTCGTTTCCAGGAGGCCGAAGTTCGCGAAGTGGGTCGCGACTCGATGGGCGTGCGCGGCATCAAGTTGCGCGGCGACGACAAAGCGATCTCGCTCGACGTGGTGCGCGACGACGCCGATCTTTTCGTGGTCACCGATACCGGATTCGGCAAGCGCGTCAAGATTGAGCGCTTCAACCGTCAAGGGCGTGGGGGACAGGGCGTTCGCGCGATCAAACTGACCGCGGCGCGCGGTTTCTTGGTCGCGGCGTTCATGACGCGCCTCGACGACGAAATCATGCTGGCCTCGACGGGTGGCGTGCTCATTCGAACACCGGTGCGCGAGGTCTCATCCCAGGGTCGTGACGCCACGGGCGTGCGCGTGATGAACCTCGACGAGGGCCATTCCGTGGCAACGGCGGCCTTGGTGCCGAGCGAAGACGAGGACTAGGCGGCTCGACGAACCCAGGCCCGTCGCAGTACGTCGAGGATCTGCTCAGAACCTTGGGCGCCAGTCACCATGAACTTCGAGTCCATCAGCATTGACGGGACACCGGTGATGCCGAGTTCTTGGGCTGCGGTTTCATCAGAACGCACCTCGTCGGAGTACGCGTCGCTCTCCCACAGGGAGTGTGCGTCGCTCACTCCGATCTGTCGGGCGAGTTCGCTGAGACGGACGTGGTCGCTCACGAGTTCACCCTCGCTGAAGTAGGCGCGGAACAGCCGCTCGCTCATCTCATTGCCGAGTCCCCGCGATGAGGCGAGGGCGATGACGCGGTGTGCGTCAAAAGTGTTGGTCGGTTGGGCCGTCTCAAGCGACCACGTCATGCCGAATGCCTGGGCGTCACGCGACATGCGTTCGTGCATGGCGTGAACTTGCGAAACGGGAATGGCGTACTTCGAGGCGACCATATCGGCGAGCGGGCGGTCGTAGGCGAGCTTGGCGCGCGGATCCAACTCGAAGGCGCGGTGGCGAAGGACGACGTCCTCTCGGTGTTCGAAGCGCTCGAGCGCCTCGGCGAGTTGACGAGTGCCGAGGTAACAGAACGGGCACACGACGTCGCTCCAAATGTCGATGACGAAGTCCTCACTCACCACTAAATCGTTGCACAGCGGTCCGGGTCATGCATAAGTGTGCGGTGAAAGCGCGGGAACTGAGTGTCGAAGACGCTGCGGCACCGGTGCTCCCGATCGATTCCATCGGCTTCGGCATCATCACGGGCACGCCGGTGGTGTCGATCAACTCGGCGCTGGAGATCGACCTGCACGGTCAGATCGTCGCGGACACGATCGGAGCACGCCAGTCCTCGGGGGTCGGTGGTCACATGGACCTCACGGAGGGCACGAGCCTGTCGCTCGAACACGTGTCGCTCATCTGCCTGCAATCGAGCGCCACGGTCGGCGGCGTTCTGAAGAGCCGTATCATTGGTGACATGACCCCGCATTCGACAGTGACTTCGCCACGCCAATTGGCCGGAGTCATCGTCACCGAATACGGATCGGCCGACCGACGTGGACGTACGGTGCGAGAACGCGCCGCCGCCCTCACGGCCATCGCCCATCCGCAGTTCCGAGACGAACTCACTGCAGCGGCTGAGTTGCTAGGGCGCTAAATGCTCATAGTTCGAGATTTAGGTATAGAGATCGGCGCTCGGCGTATTCTCAACCCCGTCTCTTTCACTGTCGGCAACTCCGAAAAGGTGGGCATCGTCGGGCGAAACGGTGCCGGCAAGTCGACGTTGATGTCCATCCTTCTCGGCGAACACCCTGAGCACCTGCGTATCGAGGGCTCGGTCACGCACCAAGGGACGATGAGCCACCTTCCCCAAGAGCCCGTGCCGGGCGGACTCGGCGTCGAGCCCATTGGACTCTCGCACGTGTTGTCGGCACGAGGACTCGATCAACTCGACGCGGACATGCAACACGCGCGCCACGAACTGGCCGCCGATCCGACGGACGCGACGATCGAACGATTTACTGCGCTCGAGGAGAAGTTCCGCGAGCTGGGAGGCTACGAGGCGGAGTCTGAAGTGTCACGACTGGCGGCCGGGCTCGGTCTCAAAGAGGACCTCCTCTTAGAGGATCTCGACTCACTCTCCGGTGGTCAGCGTCGCCGCGTCGACCTGATGCGGGTGCTCTATGAGGAGCCGACGACGATGGTCCTCGACGAACCGACCAACCACCTCGACAAGGCGGCGAAGCGCTGGCTCTTCGAAGAGCTCGACCGCTTTCGCGGCACCGTCTTGGTCATCAGCCACGACCTGCCCCTGTTGGACAAGTCGATCAATCGCGTACTGGCCCTTCGCGAAGGGCAGTTGCGCGAGTACAAGGGGAATTACACGAAGTTCCTCCATCTCCAAGAAGAGCGCCGCTTGAGCGAAGAGAAACTCGCGTCGCACCAGGACGAGGAAATCGGCCGGCTCTCGAAACTGGCCGACTCGATGCGTGGACAGACCGAGACGCGTGCTCGTCTCGCCAAGGTGCTCGACCGCAAGGTCGAGAAGCTGCAGGACAATCGCGTCGAAGTGACCAAGCAGGAACGCAAGGTCTCCTTCAAGCTGCCACTACCTCCGCGAAGCGGTGACGTGCCGATGACCGTCGAACACGTCGCCGTGACTTACGGATCGTTGAAGGTCCTCAAAGACGTGAACTTCATCACGCGTCGCGGCGACCGCATCGTCATCGTGGGACGAAACGGTGCCGGTAAGTCGTCGATGCTGCGCTGTCTCGCGGGCACCCAGAAGGCCCAAAAAGGCCTCGTGAAGTTCGGCGCGAACGTCACGGTCGGCTATTTCGCCCAGGAGAACGAACAACTGGACTTCGAAAAGACGGTGTTGGGCAACCTGGAGAACGCCACGGTGGTCACCGAAGTGCAACGTCGATCGCTCCTCGGCGCGTTCGGCCTCAAGGGCTCAGCGGCTCATCAGATGCCCGCGACGCTGTCCGGCGGCGAGCGGGCCAAGTTGGCGCTCGCGATTCTGGCATCTTCGGATGCGAATCTCTTGTTGTTGGACGAACCAACGAACAATCTCGACCCCGCGAGCGTTCTCGCGCTCGGCGAAATGATGCACAAGTGGAAGGGCACCATCGTCGCGGTGAGCCACGAACGCGGATTCGTAGAGACCCTCGAGCCCACTCACGCCGTCTTGTTGCCCGAGGAGTATTTCGACCTCTGGAACGACAGCTACATGGACCTCATCGAACAACGTTAGGCCGAACGCCACCACCACTCTTGAATCGGCGCGCATCGATTCGACATCGTTTGACGGGAGAGCTCGCGAGGTTAGGGTGCGCTATGCGCGACGTCGAACTTCTCGGATCCCGCCGATTCGATCGACGAGAGTTCGTGAGCGATCATGTGTTTCTCGCCTGAAGGGGACTTGATCGGCGGACTCGTCGTCACCGCGATCGGTGTTGACGCCTGCCTGCACTTACGAGGTCGCCCGGAGTACCGGCTGATCGCTCCGTTCCCGATTCTCTTGGGACTGCACCAAATCGATGAGACGTTCGTATGGTGGCAACTGCAGGGTCATGTCCCGCACGCCATCGGCGTGGTCGCGATGTGGATCTATCTCTTGTTCGCCTTCGTGGTGTTACCGATAATCGTGCCGACGATGGTGTTACTGCTCGAACCGCGCGGTCGACGAAGGGTGATCGCGCCCTTTCTCGCGTTGGGCCTCGTCACGTCGGCGGTGTTGCTCGAGACGATGCTGAGCGGTCATCCCAGCGCCAAACTCGGCTCGTACCACGTGGCCTATACGATCGGTCTCCAACACGGCGTCGTGATCATCGGGCTCTACATCCTGGCGACGTGCGGTTCGATGTTGGCCTCAGGGTTGCGTAACGTGGTCTGGTTCGGCGCCGTGAACCTGGTGGCCGTGATCGTGTTGGCGCGACTGTGCGCGAACGGTTTCGCGTCCCTGTGGTGCTTTTACGCGGCCCTCGCGAGCGGCGCCATCGCCCTGCACCTGCGCTTCGCCAAGGCCCGCAGGGAACCGGTTCCGGTCTAGTCCTCTCGGAGTCGCTCTTCTAGGCGCGCTCGTACATGGGGCCACTCTGCAGGCAGGATCGAATACATCGCGGAGTTGCGCGTGGCGCCCTCCTCGCCGTCGACCTGGGCTGCCTGCCAATTGCGCAGGACCCCTTCGAACTGACCACCGATCCGTTCGATCGCCCGTCGAGAGCGATCATTACGCTCGTCGGTCTTGAGATCGAGGCGACGCACGCCCCATACATCGAAGGCGTGGGCCATCATGAGCATCTTCGCGTCGGTGTTGGCGGCCGTTCGTTGCGCCGGGGCAGTGAGAAACGTTCCGCCGATCTCCGCGGCATCGGGGTACTCACGGTCGAAGAACCATCGCAGCGTGAGGAACCTCGTCATACCGATGATCTCTGACGTGTCGCTTCGTCGCGTGGCGAACGGTACGGCGCTTCGCTGATCACGTTCGGCGAGGAGTCGGCCAACGACGGCATCCATCTCGGGAATCGTGGCGGGCACGATCGACCACCCGAACGTCGAGCGGTCCCCCGACGCGGCGTGGACGAGTTCGGGTACGTCGTCGATCGAGAGCGGCGTGAGCGTGACGTGGCGCCCCGTCAACGTGACCGAGAGCGAGGAACTCATCGTTCAACTGTAGGAGAACGCGGGACAAGGTCCGTTGCGCGCCTACTCTCTAAGATTCGGCGAAGTCGCTCGTGCGAGTGTGGCCGACGAGGAAAGGGGAGTGCGCGTGTACGTCGTCGAGTACGTCATCGGGCTCTTCATCGTCCTCGTCACGATCGTGAGCGTCCTGTTCATCTTGGTCCTGCCGCGTCAGCCGCAGGGTCTCGAAAAGCTCACCGTCATCGTCAACAAGAGCGTGCACTACTCGTTCGTCATGCTGTCGCGCCTCGCGCGGACCTACGAGGTCAAGGACTCGATACTCGCGCCGACGGCGCCGGTGGCGCTGTTGGCCCAACTGCTCTGGTGGGCCCTGAGCCTGGTGCTCGGATTCGCGTTGATGCTGATGAGCACCACGCACTCCTTCGTGCACGGTCTGACTCAAGCGGTGACAGCGCTGTTCACCGTCGGATCGATCCATATCGGTGGTGCGCCGAATACGGTGCTCGACATCGGAGCCGGCGCCACGTGGGTCGTCATCGTGGCCCTCCAGATCGCCTACCTACCGTCGCTCTACAACTCGTTCAGTCGACGTGAATCGTTGGTCACGATGCTCGAAAGTCGCGCCGGCTCACCGGCGTGGGGGCCGGAGTTGCTCGCTCGCCATCAACTCGTCGGTATCAATGACGCGCTGCCCCAGCTGTACGCCGATTGGGAGCAGTGGGCCGCCGAGGTGACCGAGAGCCACACGACGTATCCGGTGCTGCTGCTCTTTCGTTCGCCCGAACCGTGGCTCAACTGGATCATCGGTCTCTTGGCGGTCCTCGACGCGGGGGCGATGCAGTTGGCGCTCTGTCCCACGACCGCCCCGAGTCAGACGCGCCTCTGTCTGCGGATGGGCTTCACCTTGTTCAACCGTCTCGCGAGCTCCCTGGGATATCCGGTGGACGAGGACCCCGATCCGGACGCGCCGATCTCGTTGACGTATGAAGAGTTTGCGAGCGCGGTCGAAAAACTCGTCTTGGTCGGGTTCCCGATTGAGCGCAGCGCTGAAGACGCGTGGCCGCACTTTCGAGGTTGGAGGATCAACTACGAGAGTTCGGCCTACCGCCTCGCCGACGCCTTCACCTCTCCTCTCGCCCCATGGTCGGGGACGCGCCGCAACTTGCGCGCGGGTGTCGTCGAGCCGAAGCGACCGCCGCATCGAGCTCCGTCCTCCGTCGCGAAACTCGCCGCCGCCCGGCCCGAAGTCGTGAACCCTCCACGAGCCCATCAGACCCGTACGTGGAAACCCTCTCGTCATAAGCCAGAATGAACTGACCTCGCCCGAGAGCGGGGATTGACCTGATGCTCGTATGGGTTGCGGACGACTCCACACATGTCGGGGCTTACGATTGCCGTTCTTGCCAATCCCGTAGAACACGTGCGGTGTCGTAGAGTACGAAGCCGACAGACGGACCGGCGATGCCGAGTCGGTTCGCCCTGGTGATCTTTGCGTTGATCTGCTCGATGATCTCGCGCACCTCGATCTCGGATTTGGCGGACAGCGCAGCGCCGAGCTCGCTCTCAGCCTCTTTCTTCAGCGCGAGCGACGGCGGCAGGTATGACAAGTCTTCGCTTCGTAGCTTCTGGCGGATCCACCAGTTCTCGTCATGCGGTTTGTCGAGATCCGGGATCGGCTTTCCCGTACCGGGCAGATCCTCGAACTCACCGCGCTCCGCCGCTTCTCGGATCTGGCGATCTATCCAGCTTTCCCAGCTCATGCCGGGCGGCTTCCTTGTTGTCACGCTGGTGCTCCTATTACCGCTTACATCGTGGAAGGTCTATTCATCGTAATAACCGTACTGTGAGCACCTAACTACGCACTTGCGTGCATACCCCACAGTGCGGTGAACGGGCGTTGAACTTCTCCAATTGCGGGGTGAATCACAACTCCATGTGGAGGGGCCGCGCGGTCAGTCCTGTGGCGAGGTCGGTGAAGAGGAGATTACGCCGGCCTCGGCGACGGACTCTTCAGATGTGATCAGTAGAGGATGGGTCCGCCCGGGTTTATACCTCCTGATGAAGAGGTAGATACTTGGATATAGGTCGGGTCGACGGCGATGGTGGACCAGGTCCCGGTGTAGGAGGATCCGTCGGCGTTGTTGACGACGCCGGTGTAGTTGTAGATCGGCAACATCCATACTGAAGCGTCGGTCAGCTGATAGGTCTGATACGAAATCGTCTCGGCGTCCAGCGTGACGTCGACGATCGGTGGACCCGAGGGCGTCGTGGTCGTCGTGTCATTCGACGCGGCCGTGGATGGGGGGGTCGCCGGCGTCGAATCGTTCGATCCCGCGAGCGGTGTGGTCGACGACCCAGACCCGGCCGACTGGCCCGCGGAACCGTTCGCCGCGAAGTACGACTGCTGTTCGGCTTCGAGCACGGCCACACCCGCGACGGGGCTCTGCAACGGATAGGTAACGGCGGGCAGCACGCCGAAGGCCGGTCCGTCGGCCGACACGACATTGTTGTTCTGGTCGACCGTGAAGTCGAAGTACTGATCGGTCATCTGTCCGTCGACCGTGACGCTGTAGGTCGCCCGCTCCTCATTGGTCGTGACCGTCGCCTGACCGGGCGTGGTCGTGACGTTGTTCGACGTCGAGAACTGGGGATCGGTCACCTGATAGCCGTAACCCAATTGACTCAAATAGTTCTGCACGTCGCCGTTGACGGTGGACTGACTCGGCATGGCGACCGTCGTGCCGTCGGTGGTCGTCGAGGACGTTCCGTCAGCCTGGGGAGTCGCAACGGAATACGACCACTGGGGGACCGTGTCGTAGGTCTGGTAGTCGACGTAGTTGCCCGAGGAGTCGGTGACGGTGAAGTCCTGTCCGTCGCTGTTGGTGTCGACGGGCGATCCCGTGACTCCGAAAATCGTGGCGATGCGCGCGTCCTCGGCCGAAGCACTCGTGGGTAGTTGCAACTCGTAGGCCGCGCCGGTGCCGGCAGTGGCGCTGAGGCCGGATCCGGCGCTGAAGTCGAACTCTTCGTAGATTCGCATCATGGTGGAACCGGTACCGGGCGAGCGCGACGTGCCAAACTTGGTATCCGGAGATTTGCTGGTGTGGGGCGCCGCGAGCGCGAAAACCGCGAGGGACGGCGAGGCGCCATCGAGGGCGGCGATGCCGCCAACGGTTAGGGCCGCGGCCAGGGCGACGGAGCCGGCCATCCGCAGTTGGAAGCTTCGCAATACGTGGCGTCGAGTGCGTGGTGCTTGGGCCATTATCCGCGAAATCATCGCGTCCGCATCCGGGTGTTCGTAACTACTCGTCCCCGCCGGGTCGGCCGCGCGTAAACGCTCTTGAAAATCAATCATGAAAGCTCCTCCGCCTGCATATTTAGTCTTTGTCGCGACGGGCCCGAAACTTTCAGATGACTTGGGCCGCCGCAAATCGCTCGCGAAAACGGGTCTGGGCTCTGGTCAGTCGCACCGCCGCGGCGTTCGTCGTGATCGACAGGACGACGCCCAGGGCGTGGGTGTCGAGTCCGTCCCAGGCGTTCAGCATCAGCACTTCGCGGTCGTCGTCATTGAGCGACAACAGCGCGTCGCGCACGCTCGCGTCGGCGATGACCATGTCTTCGGCCGATGGGTCGTCGGGGGCCGAGGAGAGCGTCGACTCGAAGTTGGTCCGCCGATACCGACTTCGGTGGGCGTTTCTCAGTACGTTGCGCGCGACACCGATCATCCAGGGAAGTTCGGCGTCGCCGGGCACGCTGTCGATCCGTCGCCACACGACGAGGAGCGTCTCTTCGACGAGGTCGTCGAGGTCGGCCAGCGTCAGGGGATAGAGGCGTCGCCGGATGTAGTTACCGATGGCCGCGCTGTGCTCGTGGACGAGGCGGCGAAAACGATCATCTTGAGGTGAGCCCATAAACCGCTTCTGTCCGATCAGGTGCGAGATTTACCGCCGATTTGAGCGACCTCGCGACGATGCGGGGCCTCACACGTTCGTTCGAACGAGCATCGCCTCTTGCTCGCGCGTGAGCCACCACGACGGGGCCTCGCGGTCGTCCCACCATTCGATGACGTCCTCCACGCTCTCGCTCAGGTCTCGAAACTTCAGACCGGCCGCGACCGCCTTGGCGGGATCGACGGCGAGGGCCGTCTCACTGTTCGATCCCGACCAGAGCGGAAATCTCGTATCGAGATGGTGGCTCTTTATATGACGAGGAGAGATCTCGACCAGTCGAGTATCGCTCGGCGAGATCTGTTCGCTGATCGTCGTCATCACCTCGAAGAACCGCCCCGGGGGGTAGGGGCCGGCCGCGTGGAAGGCGCCCAGCGTCGAGTTGGCCGCGAGCGTGACGACGAATTCGCCCAGGTCACGTGCATCGATGTACTGGAGGGCGTTGTCGCGGGGTCCGGGAATGGCGATGCTGCCCCCTCGACGGAGTCGCTCGACCCAATAGGGGAACCGAAGCGTGACGTCGTGGCTTCCGATGACGAAGGTCGGTCGAACGAACGTGAGCTGATCGCCAAAGTCTTCGGTGGCCGAGCGCTCGCACGCGGCCTTCAGCGGCCCGTAGGTCTCGCCCGTCACCTCGGCGTCGGGCGCGAGGGTCGTGTCGTTCCATAAGGTCGCGGTCTCTTCGGTGGCACCCTCCTTGGGTGGATCTTCGTACGCCGAGACCGACGAGATCTGGATGTGGTGGCCCCCCCGGTCCCCGAGCGCTGCCGCGAGAACGTCGACGTCGACCGGCCGAAAGGCGATCGCGTCGACGGTGACGTCAAAGGAGAGGCCGTCGAGCGCCGACATGTCGCCGTGACGATCGCCGACCAATCGAGTGACGGATTCCGGCAGGTCGCTCGGCGTTTGCCCACGGTTGATCACCGTGACTTCGTTGCCGGCGTTCAACGCGGCCCAGGCGATCGCGCGACCGACGAACGACGTGCCACCAACGATGAGTATTCGCATTAGTTGTCCTTCCCGCGATACTCGTCATGCTACGAGGAAGCGTTGCAAAATCTGGTGATTGCTCGTTCCCACGGTCAGGGCGACGTCGTCGCGACGTCGCAGCCAATTAGTTGAGGTGACGCTCGCTCGCCCAATGCGAGAGTTGATAGCGACTGGACAACTGCAACTTGCGAAGGACCGACGAGACGTGGCTCTCGACCGTCTTAGTCGAGATGGTCAACTCTCTCGCGATGTCCTTGTAGGAGTAGCCGCGAGCGATCAGTCGCAGCACTTGACGCTCGCGCGCGGTCAGTTGGTCGAGGTCCGGATCGGCGAAGACGATGGGCTGATCGTCTTGTCCGGTGCTGAAGGCGTCGAGGACGAATCCGGCTAAACGAGGTGAGAAGACGACGTCGCCGGCCGCGATTCGGTAAATCGCGTCCACGAGGTCCGGTCCGGAGATGTTCTTGGTGACGTAGCCCCGAGCGCCAGCGCGAATGACGCTGATGACGTCGCCCGACGCGTCAGAGACCGAAAGGGCGAGGAAACGAGTGACGATCTCGTGTTCGCCAACCGCACGCAAGACCGCTTGACCGCCGCCGTTGGGCATGTGGACGTCGAGGAGGACGACGTCGGGCGTGCGCTCGAGGATCATCTCGATGGCGGCCTCGACCTCATCGGCTTCACCCACGATGTCTACGGAGTCGGCGATCTCGGCTCGTATGCCCGAACGAATGAGTTCGTGGTCGTCGACCAAGAACACACGAGGGCGGTGGGACTCGGTCACTGGGATCGCGGCATCACGAGCTGGACTTCAGTGCCCGAGCCCACCGCGGTATTGATGAACGCTTCACCGCCGAGTTGACCCATGCGTTGTCGGATCGACAAGGCGATGCCCTTACGGTCGTTCGGGATTGCGTCGAGATCGAACCCGACGCCGCGGTCGCGAACGAATATCGAAATCGTGGCGGGCTCGACTTCGGTGAAGATCGACACGCTCGAGGCGTCGGACCACTTCGCTGCATTAATCGCGGCCTCGCGACCGGCCGCCACCAGTGTCACGACGCGATCGTCGGGCACGCAGTCGCCGACGGTCACGAGCTCCACGCGCACGCCGTAGTCGTTCTCGACGTCATGCTCGATCGCACCGACGAGTCCCACGAATGACGTCGATGCGTTGGTCACCGTTTCGGGGCTGAAGAGCCACTGGCGAAGCTCGCGCTCTTGGTTGCGCGCGAGTCGCACGACGTCACCTTCGTTGGCCGCGGCGCGCTCGATGAGCGTGAGCGTCTGGAGAACGGAGTCATGTATGTGTGCGACCATGCTGGCGCGCTCTTCGATGCGCACCCGCTCGCGGCGCTCGCTGGTCAGTTCTCGCACGTTCTGCAGCCACCAGGGAGCA
>Ga0207933_1001609_pt1 | contig 16470 bp, 13 predicted proteins | sample NGESurdeep092012_4_FD_184488 | JGI IMG/M metagenome (GOLD analysis project Ga0207933, IMG submission 184488) | Arctic peat soil microbial communities from Barrow, Alaska - NGEE Surface sample F53-3 deep-092012 (SPAdes) | ecosystem: Environmental > Terrestrial > Soil > Wetlands > Peat ...
CGCGTTCACATCGGGGAACGGTCGGACGTACACTTCCGACTGCCCGGATTCGGTCGACGCGTACGCGAGCCAGCGCGAATCGGGCGAGAAGGTTGGCCCATACTCCGCGAACCTTGCGCCTTTCGAGAGTACGCGAGCCGTCGAGTCGCCGCGCCGCAGAAGCGTGATGTGAGAGGGTGCTTCAACGATTGCGGTCCACTGCCCGTCCGGACTCCAGGACGCATCCATGATCGGCGTGGGGCGACGCAAGACCAAACTGTCGTTACCGGTTCCATCCGCTGCGCGCTGGTAGAGCGCTCCGCCCCGAATAAATGCGATGTAGCGGCCATCGGGGGTCCAACCGCTCCAAATGTGCGGCGACCCGGAGGTCGTGAGGCGAGTGAGCGCCCCATCTGGAAGAGACTTTACCCAGATGTCCTGCTCCCCACCCGACACGCGGCTCACCGCGAGCGAGCGGCCATCGGGGGAGATTCCCATGCCACCTCCCAGTCCCCCCTGCATCCCATCGATGCCCAGCGGCGTGATCGTCCCCGCACGCGAGACCCAGACCAGATCACCACCGCTCGCGTCGCCGAGTTGATACAAGAGCCGGCCACGACCCGAAAAACTGAAGTCTGCAGATCCGAATGCGCTCTCGACCCGGACGTGCTCGAGCACCCGCGTCGGCGCACCAATCGCGAATGTACGCGTGTTGAGTGCCGCCGAGTAGACAGCTCCGTCGGCCGTGGCCCATACCAGCTGCCCCGTCGGCGCGTATCGAGCGTATACTCCAGCGACGATGTCGACGGACTTTCGGCCGCCCGGCGGGATCGCGACAATGCGCGACGCTTCATTGTCGCCGCTCGACGGGCGAAACGACGCGATGAGCGCATCGCCACCGGGGAGCACCTGCGGCCAGAAGTAGCCCATGCCGACACCCGCGTCGGTTGGTGGTTGAATCACCGTCTCCGAAACTCCGCCCGCGGCGGGAACGCGGTTCAGGCCGTCGCTCGTCGCCCGATAATACAGTTTCCCATCCGCCGCCCAATCGAGTCCGCCGCGACGGGCCGAGTCCACGACGACCCGTGGCACGCCTCCTTCGATCGGAACGACTCGTATCTTGCGGTCGGTCAACGTCTCGAACGCCACCTGTCGCGCGTCGGGCGATAGAACGGGGAGCACACCGCCTTCGGTGCCGCGAATCGGGGTCGCGTCAAGCTGGTCGAGCCGACGCGACCAGAGCTGATGGCTATCGCCGGTGGACGGTCCCCAGTAGACGAGGACGGTTCCATCGCGGGAGAGGACAAAGCTGTTCCCCTGAGGCGCGGCCTCGACCTCCTGTCCCGATGGAAACGCAATCATCGTCCGGAGCACGCCACCGTCAGCGCGCGGACGCCGCAGCCACGATCCCCAGACTCCGGCGGCGGCCCCGACCAGGAGCGCGGCGGCGATGGCCACCCACCAGCCTCGCGAGCGCTTTGCGCTTGGTGATTGCGTGCGTGACACGGCCGTTGCGCCGCGCGCCTCCGCGACGACGAGCGCGTCCGCGAAGTGTGCCGCGCTGGTGAAGCGATCGGCTGGCAACTTTGCGAGTGCGGTCAGTACAGCATCCTCAACATTCGGCGGCACCGTGTCGCGCAGAGTGCTGAGCGGTGTGGGACGCTCAGTCATCATTTTCGCGACTATCGCCTGGACGCTCGAACCGGTGAACGGCGGGTCGCCGCACAGCATCTCGTATGTCACGGCGCCGAGGGCGTAGATGTCGGTGCGCGCGTCGATGTTCTTCTCGCCCATGGCTTGCTCGGGCGACATGTACTGCGGAGTGCCGAGCGACAGGCCGGTCTGTGTCATGCGAACGCCACCAGCCTGCTGCACTGCGAGCGCGATACCGAAATCAGCTACGAGTGCACTGCCGTCGTGAAGCAGCACGTTCTCAGGCTTCACGTCGCGGTGGATAACGCCATGACGATGTGCGTAATCGAGCGCGCTTGCCACTTCGCGTGCGATCCTCACCGCATCGGCGATCGGAAGCTGACGTTCGCGGGTGAGCCGGGTGCGAAGCGTTTCCCCGTCCACGTACGGCATGACGTAGAAGAGATATCCATCGGCGTCACCCGAATCGTGAAGCGGGAGGATGTGTGGATGCTGCAGATTTGCCGTCGTGCGAATCTCGGCCAGGAAACGGGCCGCGCCCACGACAGCAGCCAGATCCGGGTGAAGCACCTTCACCGCGACATGCCGGTCGTGCTTCAGGTCGCGTGCCAGGTAGACGGTGGCCATTCCACCCTGCCCAAGCTCGCGCTCGATCGCGTAACGGTCGGCGAGGGCACGCGTCAGACGCTCGAGGTTAACGGCGTCCGCGTTCATGCGGGGTGCGCGCGGAGCAATGGACCGGCCTTGTAACTGCACGCCATTAAGGGATGACTATGTGAGAAGTCCAGTACTCGCGTCACCGACGTACTCAACGAGCGCGAGCCTTCTCGAAGAGTTCGTGGAGCGTAATACAGATCCTGATTCAGCGGACGTGGCTACGTGTGCGCTCGGCCCAGGAGGATGAGTGGCACCGCCGGGCAGAATATCCGCGGCAGCAGCGGACGACGCAAGGTGTTACACGGTCACTACGCTTCAGGGCTCGCCCCACGGCGTCCCGAGGCGGCGAACTGCATCCGCCCGCGTCGTGTTGAGCGGAAGGCAGATCGAAGTCGTCACATGGCTAGCTTTCGGCAGCTCGATCCCCAGCGACTTGCCAGTCCCGAGTGCGAACGCGGCATCCTGCTTCAGGTCCCACGCTTCATACCTGGCCTCCTGAAGGGCTTGGGCGAATGCGAGGCGAATGCGAGGCGTGCGGCCGGGCCGAGTGGGCCGGGCCACGTTTCGAGCGTGCGCAGTTGCGTCCACGCCACCTGCTCGTGCGTTTCGTGCGCGTTGACGCGGGCCAAGAGGCTGTACAGAAGGTCGAAATTGCCCTGCTCCACGGGATCGAAGAGGCTGGAGCGGCCACTTGCGGTGGCGGACTGCCAGCGCTCGCTGAAGACGGGGTCGATGCTAGGACGTCCAATCCAGGTCGGCGCGGGATCGAGTGCTCCGTCGCGCGCGCTGCCTAGCAGAGCGGCCAACTCGTCGATCCGTTGGTCAATGCATGGCTCGTTGCTCACTCGATCGCGGATGAATCCGAGATTGAACTGCACCTCTGCGAGAACGTTTCGGCGCGCTTCGTCAGCTGCATGGCGCTCGCGCAGCGCAACGACGCTCTGTTCCGCGCCGAGCGCGATCAAGACGCCGAGCACGATGATCCCCACCTCTTTCAGCAACTCGCGCCAACTGTGGATCGGATGTGGTTTGTGGATCTCCATCGCGCCATGTACTCCTGTCAGTTAGCGGGCGACACTTGACGACTACATACAATAGTCCTGTACAGTACGAGCTGGAAAGTACAGGAGCACTTGCAGGACGTCAAAGTAGTCTAAATCCGGCGTCCGTTGAGTCGGATCAAGTCCAGTTTGCGATCAAGCGAGCGAAGCAAAGTGAGCTAATGCGAAATGTGAAGGTGCTTCACGATGGCCTCGGTGTTCGGTGATGCATTGCACTCGAACGTCATGAGTGCCCGCTCCATCTAATGCTGGAGTTGCCAGCGCTGCGTTGTACTCGTCGATCCGATGTGAAAGCGCGATCGGTCCTCATCTCCGTCTCACTCATCGCTGTAGCATCTGCGTGCGCGCGGTACGAGTTGAAGCCAGATTATGAGACGCCGGCATGCGCGGGATATCGTCGGCCGGTCAGCAAGATCGTGACGGACTCCAGCGCGGCAGCCACGCCGGACGACCTGGTTACGCTCCGCATCGTCAATGCGCGCGATCTGACTCCAGTCGAGGGCGCAACATTGCCCGGTCCGATCGAGCCACGCGTAGTCGCGGCTTGGCTATGAAATCCCGCAGGATTCAATCACGATACCGCACCTTGGTGGCGCGCGGCTGCTCGTTATCATGACACCGGCGATGCTCGTCGGAAAGCCGCCGGTACCGGCGGAACAGTGCATGGCAGTCCTTCGACACGCGACGGTGAGCGCGGACCATTTCCCTGACGCTGAGAATCCAACCGAAGTCATCCGGCCTCACTCATCACCGACCGCTCAATCGGCACGAGATATGCTTCCGGCACTCGGAAGGGAGTGCGCTTCGATGCCCACCCACAACGCGGAGAGGGTGACCAATGTCAGCACCTTTGGGTAACAGCATACGTTTGTTGGCGGTCGCGCTCTTTGCCGCGACCGCAAGTACGGCAGGCGCCCAGTATTCGCAAACAGTTGGCGCGGCGAGCGGTTCAGCAAGTACCACGGTGGATAACTTGCCAGTCGTTGCCAGCCCATTCACCGTCGGCACGTTTACTGGAATCCCAACTGGTACCATCACGTCGGCGACGATTACTGGATCGTTCGGCGGAAGCGGAGATAATGCGATGAGCGGGCCAGCGCAGATCTTCCTCAACTCGGTAATGATCGCCGAGTGTCCGACGGACGAGGATTGTGAGTACAACGACATGACGCCATTTTCCTTCACGTTTGATGCGTCCAATTTCGCTGCACTCATGGGTTCGACGGCGACGCTGACGGCAGTGCCGACAGATCCGAGTGACAATCACAACTCGTTGATCCGGCTTGGGCCGACCACGCTCTCTATCGATTTCGCTACGACATCCACCACGACCCCCGAGCCTGCAACCACCGCGTTGCTCGCGACCGGAATGTTGGGTCTTCTGCCGATGCTGCGCCGACGTCGACGCTGAACAATGTGGATCGCCAGACGCCGGTGCAACGTATCCTTCTTGTACCGGCGTCTTTTTGTTGGGCCTCGGCGACCGGCAACAGGAGCGCGCCCGGTGAAGTACGTCCTACGCGCACAAGATCGGATAGAGAGTAAATAATGCGTCTCGTCTTGATCGAATGGGAGGATTCGCACGTCGATGCGGTTTGGCACCAAGTCGGCGGCGAGATTGAGGACCGGACCCTCTTGTGCCGCTCATCGTGAATCGGACAGAATGGCCGTATAATGGTCGCGCCCCGTTGATTGCGCATCATGCTCTTTTGGAAGGGATCAAATCTTGCTTTATGCGACAGTGGCGTGGCGGCCGCCCTCTTCTTCACTGTCACTGCGTGAGCTAGCTCTCCGGTTCCTCAGTGCAAGCAGGAAGTCTTCGATCCAGCACGCGATCCGGTAGGCGAACTTTCACTGCGGGAGCACAGAATGTCGAGCACTGAATTGAAGCACTTTCCTCTTGGAAGAGAGCGATATGAGCGGTCACTCCGCACCATCAGGCCGAGGCGTACCGTTCGAGTGGCAGCGTCGCTCGCTGTTCTCGCAATCGCATTCCTTGGTGCCTCCCAACTCACCGCTCAGGGAACGCTTGGCACGGCCCAGGCCTTCGGCGTCCTCGGGGCACAGGCGGTTACGAACACTGGTGCCACAACGATTACTGGCGACCTCGGAATCTGGCCGAAGGTGCTATCCTCAATCACCGGACTGGAAACCGTCACTCTAAACGGTGTCCCTGCAGTGGGTAGTTCTGACGTGCATGCCGACGCCGTTGCGCAGCTGGCGCAGCACGACGCGAACAATGCGTTCACCAGCTTTGGGTTACTGGCTTCTAATCATGACCTGACGGGTCAAGATCTGGGCGGCCTAACGCTGACACCGGGCGTGTATTCCTTCTCGTCGTCGGCACAGCTCACCGGAAGTCTGTTTCTCGATTTTCTGGGCAATCCGAACTCGACGTTTGTGTTCCAGATCGGGAGCACGCTCACTACCGCCAGCGGATCCAAAGTGTTAGCGAGCACCGGTGCATCGGGCGCAAACGTGTTCTGGCTGGTCGGGAGTTCCGCCACCCTGGGGACTACCACAGAATTCCAGGGGAGTATCATAGCAGACCAGAGTATCACGCTGAACACCGGCGCTTCGATCTCGTGCGGCAGAGCGATCGCCTTGAACGCTGCGGTGACAATGGACAACAACGTAATCTCGACGGGCGATTGCGCTGCCGCCGGCACCAGCACCGTCCCCGAGCCAAGCTCGATGGCGCTACTCGGAACCGGGATGGTTGGCCTGGTCCCAGTGCTTCGCCGTCGCAGAAACAGCTAGTATCCGGAAAAGCCTCGGGCTCACGGCCGCGTGGCCTGGTGACGGCAAGCAAGCCCCGCACTATTGCGGGGCTTGCTTTGTAAGCGTGATGACGACCGCCTGCTTATCGAGGTTATCACACCCATCGCGTTGGGAACCTCTCGCATTCTGAAGCAATGCTTGTCCCGGCCCGTGCCTTGCGCTTACGTAGATCAGACTGACAGCCGCACCCAAGTCTGAGGTAGACAAAAACAATGAAAGCAACCATGCTCTACGCTCCGCGCGACGTTCGCTTCGAGGACCGCCCGGATCCCACGATTATGAAGCCGACCGACGCGATCATCCGCATTTCGGCCACCTGCGTCTGCGGCTCCGACCTCTGGCCGTATCGCGGCGTGCAGCCGGTGAAACAACCGACGCCGATGGGTCACGAGTACTGTGGAATCGTCGAGGAAGTCGGGCGCGACGTGAGGAACGTGAAGAAGGGGCAGTTCGTGATCGGCTCCTTCGTCGCCTCGGACGACACGTGCGCGATCTGTCATCACGGCTACCAGTCGCGCTGCGTGCAGGGCGAGTTCATGAGCGGCGCCCAGGCGCCCCTGCTGCGAGTCCCGCTCGCTGACGGCACGTTGGTAGCCACGGCCGCGCTACCGTCCGCCGACATGCTCCCGGATCTCCTTGCGGTTTCGGACGTCCTCGGCACCGGCTGGTTTGCCGCTGACGCAGCGAATGTAGGACCCGGCTCGACCGTCGTCGTAGTCGGTGACGGCGCCGTCGGTCTCCTCGGTGTGCTATCCGCAAAGCAGATGGGCGCCGAGCGCATCATTGCGATGAGCGGCCACGCAGCGCGCCAGAAGCTCGCACTCGAGTTCGGTGCCACGGAGATCGTCACCGAGCGCGGCGACGAGGGAGTCGCCCGTATCAAGGATCTCACGAAGGGACTCGGTGCCGACTCCGTCCTCGAATGCGTCGGTACGCAGGAGTCGATGCAGCAGGCCATCAAGTCCACGCGTCCGGGCGGATGGGTGGGCTACGTCGGCGTCCCACACGGTGTGGCGTTCGATGGGCAGCCCTTATTTCTTGCCACGATCCACCTGCATGGCGGCCCCGCACCGGTGCGGCGCTATCTGCCCGATCTGATCGATCTGGTCTGGCAGGGAAAGATCAAACCCGGCAAAGTGTTCGACCTGACGCTTCCGCTCGATCAGGTCGCTGAAGGCTATCGCGCGATGGACGAGCGGCGCGCGATCAAGACGCTTCTTATGCCGACGGCGGAGTCGATGCGATGAGCTCAACCACGCGTCATCTGGCGCTCGCGAAAGCTTCCTATTTTACGGGCACACGTCCTGGGAGATCTGGCGGCATAGCCGTTTTTAGATTTGGTTGACGACCGGAAGCCAACGTCAGCCTCGATCAAGCGATTGGCGGCAGGACCGCGAGTGAGTCTGCGACGGTTCTGCATGCCGAGGTCAGATCCGTGACCAGCCGCTCATCAAGCTCAAGGTCGCCCTCGTACTCGCCGCGGTTTCGCATATCGTGGCACTTCGCGAGCACTCGCCATACATCCGGGCCCAGGCCGAGCGTGTGCGGCAGAACTTGAAAGACGATATAGCGTTTGGAGGAGCGGTACCCCGGGCGGTTCGGCATGCAACGGCCCACTGGGGGCGACGAGGTTTTCAAGGGGTGAGGGCATCGTCCTCGCCGAGCAGAAAGATTCTTGGTTGTGCGAGTACCCTGGTGATGAACGCATTGTGCCGCTTGATGCGTCGCGCTAATTCACTTCGTGTGCAAATCGTGGGATTGACGGCTCGGTTGAGACGCCGCCCTGCATCGTCGAGAGCAGCGTAGAGGTCCGAATACGTAAGTGTGTCACTGATGATCATCAGATCGACGTCGCTGATCGCTGTGTCTGCATGTTTCGCGAGCGAGCCGTAAACGAACGCAGCATGTACACTGGCGGTGAGTGGCGCAAGCGCGGAGCGCAGGACGTCAGCGAGTCCCGATGTCTTGCGTATGACGGCACGCAACTCTTCAAATATCGGGGCGGCTGAATTGGCTTGAAAGTGCTTCTGATTACCAATTCGTGAGACAGTAACGAGTCCACCGGCCTCAAGTCTGGATAGCTCCCGCTGCACCGCGCCCGTGCCAGATCCAGCGAGACGAATAATCTCGTTTCCATAGAAGCTCCGTCCTGGATTTCCGAGGAGTATGCCCAGCACGCGCTGCTGTACCTTAGTGAAGAGCGCGTCTCCGAGGTTTGTTGAACGGTCGCCTTGGCAACCCCCCTCGCTCACCGTCGGAGCGACGGAGATGGGAGCGCGCGATGCACCTCTACACTGTCACCAACTACGAAGGCCATCAGGTCCTCACCGACGAGGACTGGCCCACTGTATACCGCTTTGGCGCGCGCCAGCAGATCTGCCACGGCAGGCGGTGGGATAGCCGCATCCGTGGTCAGCAGCACGACGTGCGTAAAGACCGCGAGCTTCGGGTGCACTCGTTGGAAAACGCGTCCCGCGTCCTCGGGCGAAGAATGCCAGCTCAGAATTCGACGCGCGGTGGGCGCCGTCACGGAGGTGGCCAGCAACTCGGGGCGAACCGCGGCGACTTCGTGAATGAGGAGATCCGTGCCGGCCGCGAACTGTATCAAGTTCTCGCTGAAGCGCGTGTCACCGGAAATCACGACGGAATGACCATCGTAGTCCACGCGATAGCCGAAAGCAGGCTTGAGCAGGCCACCGTGGTCGACGGTAAAAGCGGTCACTTTCACCCCGTGCCGATCAAACACGACGCCCTGGCGAATCTCGTGCGTGACGACCGCGATGCCAGCCGGTGGCAGTCCCTCCTGCCTGCCCCGCACATCAATGTCCCATGCATACGCTTCGCGCAGGCCGGCCATCATTGCGCGTGTACCGGTCGGTCCCCAGACTTCCAGCGGCACTGCTCGCCGGCCGAAGGGAGTCGGAAGCCAGCCGGTGAGCCAGAGATCCGGAATGCCCACGGTGTGGTCGGAATGAAGATGGGTCAGAAACAGGGCGTTCACCTGCCCGAGCGGGATCTTGAGTTGCCAGAGGCGTTGGCTCGCCCCCCGTCCTGCATCGAACAGAAGGCGTTCACCACCGGCTTCCACGAGCGTGCTCGGCCCAAATCGGTCAATGACCGGATCGGGCCGGCCGGTGCCGAGAAGCGTCACGCGCAGAGACTGCTCGGTCTGTGCCGCAACGAGTAGCGGCAGGCCAAAGGCGAAAAACGCACCGGCGAGAACGCCGATCGCGATGCGGCAGTGTGGTCTCATTGCTCGTTTCCGCGGGCCGAGGATGGTGGTTATGGCCTTCCTGTCGCGCTAACGATACCGCGCGCTGGCTGCAGCCGTAAGCGTCGCGCGCAAACTTTCGAAGGGATCGGTCCTGCCGAGCGCGCGCTGGCTCGTTGGGACTCCCGTTCTGCCCGCGAGTCAGGGGGATCGCTGGCAGGAGGTGACGCGGCACGCGAATATCATCCCTCCTCAAGGTGTCAAGGATAGCTTACTTCGTCGGCTTGCCTGCCAGTTGCACGGCATCGTACGGGAACAGTGATGAGTGCCGATGCATTCCTCACGAACGCGTCGTTATCGAGCACCGCCAACGCATTGCGCTTCAACCCGCGGAGCTTCGCGCGCTTCATCGGTGACTTCTTGAACACCACCCTGAACTGCTCGTCGTCCATCGCGACAACCTCGTTGGCCAACGTGCGTGCATCTTTCCCGGCCACTATTTCACGCGGCGCGAACGCCACCTCAGTCGCATCCCTCGAAAACTTCACATTCCACGGACACACGTCCTGGGAGATGTATCGGCAAAACCATTTCGAGATCCCGCTCTCAACAGGCAGCCGAAGTCTAAGTCGGACAAGAATTTAGAGCCCGACTTCCGTGCGGCACGTAGGCCGCCGCAGTCTCTGGTGGGAAGCTGCCGGCCTGCTGGATCTCGTTGCACGGCTCGAAGCCGGGGAGCTCCCGTCCGCCAGCGAACCCGCCAACGCGATTCCAGGGTTGACCTGAGGTTAGCAACACTCGCCGGGCCGCTCTGGCGATTCATCGGCAGCGAGCCACGTATTCCATCGCGCACGGATCTTCGGAAAATGAGAGCCATGGGCGCTCTGTATCTCGCTTTGTAGAGATATCGCACGCATTCTACTAGAGACACTCGAGAAGCACTTGATGACGTCATCGTGCAAGTGGCGCACAGCGGGCCCGGACGCCAACGCTACTCGCGCGCCAGCGGTATCGGCGCGGTGGGACCGCAGTGTCTAGCCTGTGCGAGCACGGTGTCGGCCGTTGCTCGCGTGAGGCGCAGCTCGTTGCCACCACGGCTGGCTTCGTCGATGAGTTGGCCGCCGGATCCGGCCATCGCCTGGTTCAGCCGCGCCAGCTCACTCAGCGTGGACAGGAAGGCAGTCCGCTCGGCGGCGCTCAACGTGCGGTCGAAGCCGAGCGGTGCAAGTTTGGGCCATAACTCCTCCTCGCGCGCCTGAGCGGCACGAAGGTAGGAGACATTGTCGTACACTTTGGCGTAGAACGCGGCGCGGTCGCGCGGCATGTGCGTGAGCGCCGTTCCCGGCAGCGCTATGTCCCAAACCTCGGTCTCGTACGGGCGGTCCGGCGTTCGATACACTAGCGGCATTGCCGGCGGATCGTAGAAACGTCCGCGACCGCTGACCGGCACGCTGTCGGATGTCCAGCGGCTCCCATGTTGCAGCAGCTTGTCGCGCAGGTGCGCGATACGCCCGTTCTGGCACTGCTCGTCCACTCGGCGTTCGTATGCGAACCGCAGGTTGAAGCGAACCTCGTGCTGGAGCGCCTCCTCCGTAAGCTCCACCTGCTGCCGCCAGTGCAGCCACTCAACCGCCTGCTCGGCACCGAGTGCGATGAGCACGCCCAGTACGATGATGCCGACTTCCTTGAGGAACTCACGCCAACCGTGGACGGGATGCTTGGACCGGTGGATCTCCATGGTCATAGATAATCGCGCTTCCGACGACCGCGCGCGAGAGTAGCCGCCACAATTGATGACCCGCTACTCGGTTCGTGCCCGCGTGCAAGTGATCAGCGCTGTTCGGCGGAGCGCGATGGTACTGGCGGAGGGTACTCACTCCTGGCCGATCCGCCGGAGTTTCCACACTGCGCCCGCATGTGCAAGCCGCCCGAAACCGCCGACTACCTAGGGGCCGATCAGGCGCTTCGGGTCGCCGACGTTGTGAAGCACCACTCGCGCGTTCCGCTGCAACCCAGCGAGCTTCGCGCGCTTCATCGGGGACTTCCGAAACGCCGCGCCGGATTCTGCCTGCGACATCGCAAGGAGATCCACCGCAAGAGTGCGCGCATCCTTTTCCGCAAGGAACGCACGCGGCTTGAACGCCGGCTCCGTCGCATCCTTTGAGAACTTCACGTTCCAAGGACACACAGATTGACATATATCGCACCCATACAGATTCTCTCCAATCGCCTCTTTCAACGTCTCGTCGATCGACCCCTTCTGCTCGATCGTCTGATACGAAATGCATCTCGTCGCGTCGAGAACGTGTGGCGCGACGAACGCGTTTGTCGGACATGCATCGAGACATCGCGTGCAACTTCCGCAATGATCCGTCTCGAACGGCTCGTCCGCGCGAAGCTCCAGGTCCAGCAGCAATTCGCCCAGAAAGAAAAACGAACCCAACGTTGGATTGAGCAGATTCGTGTTCTTCCCGATCCAGCCGAGTCCGGCGCGCTGCGCAAGATCGCGCTCGAGAATTGGACCTGTGTCAACATACGGTTTGCCGCGTATCGAATGACCAACTACGCCTTCGATCCATCGATGCAATTCATTCAGTCGGTCAACCATCAGTTCGTGATAGTCGTCGCCGCGCGCATATCGCGCGACCGGACCGGGAGGTTGCGTCCCTCCGTAGTTCATCGCGACGACGACCGCGCTGCAAACGCCTTCGAACGGCAAGCGAGTATCGTGTCGCTTCTCTGCGCCGCGTTCGAGATATCCCATGTCGCCCGCGTAACCCGCGGCGATCCATGCATCAAATTGAGCTGCGGATTCTACTTCGCCGAGAGTTGTGATTCCAACCAGGTCGAAGCCGAGTTCGCGCGCGCGCGCTTTGATCTCATCTTCAATGCGATTCACGGTCGCATCGTCATCGCTCATTTCTTCGCGGCCCAGCGCACATACCGCTCCGCGTCTAACGCAGAAGGGATGGCGTCAGGGGATCCGTACGCTGTGTCCATACGCCAGCGAACGTAGTCTCTATCCGGAAGCGGAAGGAAAGGCGGCCTCAGATACCAGCGCCTGTTCCGAAAACGCCAGCTCACGCGCACCAGATCGACGGCGAGCGACGGGTGGCGAATCGAGCGGGCGCCAAGCGCGAGAGTCAGTCTCAGCATGGACATGCCAACAATCTAGACCCGCGCCGGGCAGTCGTAACCGTCTATTACGCACGTTCCCCTTCACGGCGAGCCGCACTTCTGCCTAGTTTTCCAGCATGACGCAGCACGACGTGTCAGCATGATCAAAATCGGCCTCATCTCCGATACACACGGGCTGCTGCGCCCCAAGGTCCACACAGTGTTCCAGGGCGTGGACGTGATCCTTCACGCCGGCGATGTCTGCGGAGACGATATACTCCACGAGCTCCGCACCATCGCGCCGGTCCACGCAGTCGCAGGAAACTGTGATCCGATCGACGATCCGAACCTTCCGCTCACTTTCGAACATACGTTCGAAGGGGCTCGGCTCCATATGAGCCACGGTAACGAGCTTGGGAGGCCCAAGCCGGAGCAACTGCTCGCCGCCTATCCTGGCGCAGACGTCATCGTGTATGGGCACACGCACCACCAACTGATATTCAAGAGTGCTGATGTAATGGTCGTGAATCCTGGCTCCGCGGGTGAGCGCCGTTTCAACATGCCCCCAACCGTTGCGGTCATGACGATCGCCGAAGGGCGCGTTGCCGTGGAGTTGGTCGCACTTGAGTGAAGCGGGTCCATTCAGCGAATGACTGGACTTCCTGAATCTGTCGTCACCCCGCTGCGAGTTGACGAAGTGCGCGTGTTCACTCTTGATACCGGTGACGGAGTTACCGTACGAGAGGTGGCGAAACGCGTTCTCGCGGTGCAGGTCGGTGTTGCAACTGACGCGATCGAGATATACGCTGCACCAAAGGGGAAACCGTTGCTGCGGAACGATCCGTCACTGCATTTCTCCATCTCGCATTCCCACGGTATCGCAATGCTGGCGGTGACGCGTGTCGCGCAGATTGGTGTCGATATCGAACAGATGCGCGCAGTGCCGAATGCAGAGACAATTCTCCGGCGTTTCTTCACGCACGAAGATGTGAATGCGATTCTCTCGGATGACAATCGCGATTTCCGATTCATGGAGGCGTGGACTCGGTCCGAGGCACGTGTAAAGGTCCGCGGCGCAAGTGTCTGGGAGGCTGCGACACCGGATCCCGCGACGCTCGTTCGCCCGCTTGATGCACCAGACGGGTTTGCGGCATCAATCGCAGTGGCCAGCGCCGTCTGGGAAGTGACGCAATACAACATTTCGGTCGCCGACGTCGTAGCCCCGTAGGATGCGCGGCATGGACATGCCGAGTCGTGCGTTCCATACTTACGAAACGCCTTCTGTCCAAATAGCCAATTCTGTCCGCGAGTCAAAATGCACCGTGCCCAGTCGTTCATTACCGCAGTAGCCGCGCTTGCCATCGCCGCAGGCAACGTTCCATCTGTCGGCGCACAGGCTACTCCGACTTTCGACAACGCTCATTTCGATCTGCGCTACAGAATGGTCGGCCCAGCGCGCGGCGGTCGAGTTACCACCGTCATGGGCGTGCCATCGGAGCCGCGCACCTTCTATATGGGTGTCGCGAGCGGAGGATTGTGGCGGACGACCGACGCGGGGGCAAGCTGGGTGCCCATTTCGGATGGAAAGATTCCCGTCGGCTCCATGGGTTCCATCGACGTATCGATCTCGGATCCGAAAGTCATCTACGTAGGAACTGGATCTGACGATATCCGCAGCAATGTTTCGACCGGTCGTGGTGTGTACAAGTCTATCGACGCTGGCGCGACGTGGACTTTTGCCGGCTTGCGTGACGCCGGTCAGATCGGCTCAGTGCGAATCGATCCGACCAATCCTGACATCGTTTATGTCGCCGCAATCGGTAACGCATTCACAACGAATACAGAGCGCGGCGTATTCCGCACCAGAGACGGCGGCAAGACGTGGCAGAAGGTTCTCTATCTCTCCGACAGCACAGGAGCATCGGATCTGGAGCTGCAGCCGGGCCATCCGAATGTCATCTACGCTGGCATGTGGCACGGTGTCCGCAAGCCGTGGACAATCATCAGCGGTGCTCGTGAGGGCGGATTGTACAAGAGCGTCGACGGCGGCGATCACTGGGCAAAAATGACGAACGGGCTGCCATCCGATCTAATCGGAAAGAGCAATATCGCGGTTACAGCAGCGAATCCCGATCGAGTCTACGCGCTGATCGAAGCCAAGCCAGGCGGTGGTCTGTATCGGTCCGACGACGCGGGCGAGCACTGGGTGATGACAAGCAACAATCCACAACTCATCACGCGTCCGTTCTACTATGTCACTCTCGCAGCAGATCCGACAAACGCGGATGTTGTATACGGCGGGGCGGAGAACTTCTACAAATCCACGGATGGTGGCAGGACTTTTCGTATTCTGCGTACGCCGCATGGCGATAATCACGACATGTGGATCAATCCGCATGATGGCAACGTGATGATTGAGGCCAACGATGGCGGGGCGAACGTTTCACTCGACGGTGGTAACACATGGTCGTCAATCGAAAATCAACCGACCGCCGAGATATACGCAGTCGCGATCGACAATCAGTTCCCGTATCGGCTGTACGGAGCGCAACAGGACAACGAAACCCTGATAGTGCCGAGTCTGCCGCTCAACTCCGGTCAGATTGCAGAATGGCGGACGGGGCCCGGGTGCGAGACTGGGCCGATCATGCCCCACATCACGAATCCCGATACGGTCTATGCGTCGTGCAAGGGTCAGTTCAGTCGCATGTCGTTGCGCACCGGCCAGCAAAAGCAGTACTGGGTCGGTGCCCAATCATTGTATGGTAGTCCGCCGTCCGACCTCATCTACCGTTTTCAGCGCGTTTCGCCGATCGAGTTGTCACCGCATGACTCGCACGTGATCTACTACGGCTCACAGTACCTGCATCGTACGCGAGACGAGGGCGTAACATGGGAGCGAATCAGTCCCGATCTGACCGCGCACGATCCGCGTTATCAAAGTGTTGTAAGCGGCGGCCCGATCACGCGTGACGTAACAGGTGAAGAGGTTTACAGCACTCTTTATGCGATTCGTGAATCGCCATTGCAGAAAGGTCTGATCTGGACCGGCTCCAATGACGGTCCGGTTTACGTGACGCGTGACGACGGCAAGACCTGGACGAATGTCACACCCAGGGATCTCCCACCGGGAGGACGCGTACAGACTATCGAGCCGTCACCGCATCGTGCCGGTTCTGCGTACATCGCAGTGTATCGCTACCTGCTCGGCGACTTCGCGCCGTATATCTATCGAACTGACGACTACGGTAAGAACTGGACGCGTCTCACTGATGGCAAGAACGGAATCCCAGCCGACTATCCAACGAGAGTGATCCGCGAGGATCCGGTGCGCGCGGGATTGCTCTACGCGGGAACCGAATTCGGAATGTTCGTCTCGCTCGACAATGGTGCGCACTGGTCGCCGTTCCAGTTCAACCTGCCTGCAACGCCCATCAACGATATCAACGTCCACGGCAGTGACATGGCGATCGCCACGCAGGGGCGCGCATTCTGGATCATGGACGATCTTGCACCGCTGCGCGACTGGAATGTCGGTTATAATGCGTCGAGTGCGCATCTGTTCAAGCCGCGCACTGCGTACCGCATGCATTATCGCGCAAATCCGGTATCCGATCGCGGCAACAGCACTGCGGCGCCGCAATATCCGCGGAGTGGCGCGACGATAGATTATTATTTCCCAACTGCGCCAGAGGGGCACGTCACTCTCGATATACTGGACGCGAGTGGGAAAGTCGTACAGAGCTTCGCGAGCTCAACGGCTCCCGCGAATCGCGAATCAACGGCCGATGCGTCGAGCGAAGACGAGGACGCACCGCGACGCCGGTCTGCGCCCGCCGTTGTGACAACTCACGCCGGTGTCAATCGTTTTACATGGGACCTGACGTATCCCGGACCTCGGCAGTCTGCATCGCGGCCAGCTGGCGGCGGCGGGCCGGACGCAGTGCCCGGTACGTATCGCGTGCGACTTACAGTGGCGGCAACCGGAAACGCCAGACCGTGGAGTGAAAC
>Ga0207933_1001610_pt1 | contig 16463 bp, 17 predicted proteins | sample NGESurdeep092012_4_FD_184488 | JGI IMG/M metagenome (GOLD analysis project Ga0207933, IMG submission 184488) | Arctic peat soil microbial communities from Barrow, Alaska - NGEE Surface sample F53-3 deep-092012 (SPAdes) | ecosystem: Environmental > Terrestrial > Soil > Wetlands > Peat ...
TCTCGATCTCCGCCTGGTTCAACCAGCTTCCGTGCCTGGGGGTGTGGTGAACGGTGAAGCGTCGCCATAACCAATCTCCATGCTTTTCTCCAAAGTTGCAAGCGCGATAAATGCATGGAACGATGCCAACCAAACTAACGGTACCAACGTGAGTTTCCAGCCCGCAACTCCAAGCAACCCACCCTCAGTTACCTTTGCTACTTCGTCCAACCCCGCCGCCATCGGCTCGGCACAGACGAAGGCCTTCGGCGGACAAATCACCAGCTCAAACCCAGCAACCATCACCTTCAATGCCGCGAATAGCAGCGCGTACGCTCCAAACGCCGCTGGCTATTCAACAATGTACCTGCAAGCCGCTCTGCACGAACTCGGGCATGTCATGGGCCTAGCGGATATCTGGGCCGGTTGCCCCGTCCATCCGCGCTTTGGCGGACGGACGGGGTGTGCTCCCGCCCAACCCTCATACCCACTACGGCTCAAAGAGACACGCCGGGTGCGGGGTGCCCTTGTTCAGAATCGAGGTGTGGGCACCCGGTTGTTGTGAGGCGAGCTAGAACTTCTTGCGTTTGAGGGTTTCCTGGGGCAGGCTGCCTGGCCCAACCGGAAGGATGCCGAAGTCCCTCATGCATTCGACGTGGGCCTTGTAGGAAATGCAGACCATGTTGCGCACGGTCAATTGTTTTATGTTGATGCGCTCGTCGTTGTAGTTATAGCCGTGCTTCCATGCGAGGTGTTCTTTGGCCGGGTAGGCGTCGTTCATCCAGCCATCGACGACGACCGCATTGGGCCCGAGTGTGGACATCTTGTTGGTAACGGTATCCAGCCCATAAATGCCGAAGACGTGGTCCCCGGGCGACCCGGTCACGCCCCCGTGGGCTTCCTCCAGGCAATACAGCGCCAGATGAACTCCGCCCGGTGTGCGGTTCATGATGTACATGCAGGCTATTTCGGCCTTTTCCTGGCAGTTGCCCATTCCGAACTTCGCTGCCTTATAGGCCTTGTTCGCGGTATTGAAAAGGTTCATCAGCTCATTGACGTTGCCGGTGTCGATAATGTCCTGGACTTCGTTCAGAGGCAGTCCCGTCCTCTTCGCGATCACCTCGGGAGTCCGCAAATTGTTAAAGACGACCTTGGACTTGCCCTCCCAGAAATAATCCTCGCCCCACTGAGTTCGAAAAACGTCGATCCTCGCTTCTTTCACCTTATTGGAGTCCGCAGAGTTCAGGACGTTGAACAGCAGCTTGCGCCGGCTCACCATGGTCGTATCGCGCGACCAGGACCCATTCACGTTTTCCGTGTAATTTCCGCCGCGGGTCGCGCCCAGGATGAACTCGTTGCGCTTCTGGTTCTGCCACGGCCTCCAGGGTTTGAAGTACGTTTGGTTTCCGGAACGCTTCACTTGCTGCTTTGCGTATTTGACTGCTTCCAGCGCCAGCTTCAGATTGTCTTCCAGTTGTCCCATGGATAGCCCTTCCTTTGTGGGTATGTTTCGCGTTGGGGTCTGTTCCAGTAAGACGTCGGAGCTCTATTTTGCACGGCAAACCGGAGAATAATGCGGCCGAAAGCCGCACGGCCCCGAGGTCATACCATCGACGGGGACGCTGCGCGACCGCTCACCATTCATGCTGAATGTCTCAGAAAATATATCAAAGTTCGCGGCGTCTGAACAGGTTTATACGGCCGACGGGGTGGATGGGAACAGGGTCGCGCGGAGCTCGATGGCGAGCGCGGAGAGGCGGTCCGCGGACGGGATGCCCTCAGCTTCCAGCAGAGCTTCGATGGCGCGTGCAAGCTCCGTGCCCTCGCAGTAGCCGAACATACCCAGAGAGCCGGCGAGTTTGTGCGCTTCCGCGATCGCGTGGCTGCGGAGGCTGTCGGTAAGCGTATTGGTGCCGGCTGCGGCTGCGGCTGTGTCGAGTAGGTCGAGACGCTCGCGGACGACAGGCAGACTCCGCTCCCAGAGCCGTGCGAGCAGCTCGCGGGTGAGGTCGGGGTTGGCCGTTGCGGTAGCCATGGCGTTAGGTGTTCCAGCCGAGGGCGGCGGATATCTGGTCGGCGAGGGTGAGCGGGTCGAAGGGCTTGAAGAGGACGGCGGCGACGCCGAGGCCGGCGAAACGGCGCTGGTCTACTCCCTGGACCTTGGCGGTCAGAAGGATGACCGGGATAGGCGCGAGAGCGGGCATGGCCTGCATTTCCTTGAACGTGGTGGGGCCGTCCATCAAGGGCATCATCACGTCCATCAGGATGGCGTCGGGTGGGTCGGCGAGCGCGGAGCGGATGCCGTCGGCGCCGGAGCTGGCGAGGTTTACCTGCCAGCCCGCCATGGATTCCAGCGAGAGTGCGGCCACCTCGCGGATGTCGTCCTCGTCATCGATGATGAGAATGCGTCGCATTGGCACTAGCCCCGTCGGCTTCCAAGTGTAACGCCTTCAGGCGCTGAGGCCAACGGGCGTATCGATAGCCGTGGGCGCGGGGGACGCAGGCGCCGCTGTGCGGAGGTGACGGACCATGGTGCGGACAAGCTCTTCAACATCGTGCGGCTCGACGCGGTCTTTGGGAAGGAATTGCGTAGGGCCAAGACGCAGCTGCTCCATTTCCGCTTCGGAGAGATGGCGGCCGGAATATACGATCAGGGGAAGGTTGCAGAGCGCCGGCTGCTGGCGCAGCCACCCGACCAGCGCGAAGCCGGTGCCGTCGGGGAGCCCGACGTCGAGGATGAGGATGTCGGGTGGGGTACCGAGACAGGCCGCCTTGGCCTGATGCAGGCTGCGGACGTGCTGAATGGAGACTTCCTCGCCGGGCGTGGCACCGGCTTCGAACTGCGAGAGGACGACCGTCGCGAGGTCGTTGTCGTCTTCCACCAGAAGAATGCGGCCGGGGCCGGCGCTGGCGCGGAGGACGCGGCCCAGCTCGGCGAGCAGAAGGGTTTCGGTGAACGGCTTTTGCACCCAGCCCTGAGCGGCGGCGATCAGCGGCGTTCCACGGGTTGGCTTGGCGGCCGGCGACAGGGCGCTAAGGACCACGACGGGAATATCGGCGGTCGCCGGATTGTGCTTGAGGCGCTCCAGGGTTTCCCAGCCGGACAGGCCGGGCATGTAGAGGTCGAGCAGGATGGCTTCGATGGGCTGGTGCTCGGCAAGCTGTATGGCCTGCTCTCCGCGCTCGGCTTCGAGGACGGTGTAGCCGTGCTGGCGAAGCTGCTCGGCGAGGATATGGCGAACGCCGGCGTCGTCGTCGCACACCAGGATCGTCCCCGAAGGCTTGATGGCGGGCGCCATGGGCATGCTTTCGGCGATGATGATGCGCGGAAGCTGCAGGACGAAGGTGCTGCCGGGGCGGCCCGGGTTGCCGGTGTCGTTGCGCTCGGCCCAGATGTTTCCGCCGTGCTGGATGGCGATGCTGCGGCAGATGGCAAGCCCGAGGCCGGTGCCGCCCTTCTGGCGGGAGTCGCCGGGATCGACCTGCTGGAAGCGGTTGAATATCGTTTCGAGCTGGTCGGCGGGAATGCCGCGCCCCGCGTCTTCCATGCGCAGGACGAAGTCGGTGGGGGTGGTGCTGCTGAGCACCCGGATGGGAGCGCCCTCGGGCGAGAACTTGATGGCGTTCGAAAGCAGGTTGCAGAGCAGTTGGAGCACGCGGTCCGGATCGCCGTCGAAGACGATAATTTCGCCGCCGGGCTCGGGAACGATTTCTACGCTGACGCCGGCGGCCTCGGCCATGGGCGCCATGGTTTCAACGGCCTGCACGAGCAGCTCGGGCAGCGAGCAGCGGTGGATCTGGAGCGAGGCCCGCTCGGAGTCCATGCGCTCGAGGTCGAGTATGTCGTTGATGAGGCGGACCAGGCGGTCGGTGTTGGTGCTGGCGATGCGCAGCAGGTTGAGCGCCGTGGCGTCGACCTGGCCGAGCATTCCGCTGGAGAGCAGCCCAAGCGCGCCGCGGATGCTGGTGAGCGGCGTGCGCAGCTCATGCGAGACGGTGGAGATGAACTCGTCCTTGATGGTTTCGAGGTGGCGATGCTCCCGCAGCGTCTGTTGTTGCTGCCGCGACAGGCGGACCGCCTGTTCGCATTCCTCGGCGAGCAAGCGGATTTGTCGCTGTGCGCGCGTGTACGCGATGAGGAGAGCACTACACGCAACGATCAGCGTGGCAACGAGTAGGTAAGCGAGGGCCATGGTTGATTGCGAGTTCCATAGTAACCCAAACGATGGTTACCAAAGGTACTCTTCGGTACATAAGTGACTATTTCGGCAAATTTCGGCCGAGCATCAGCCTCAGGCGCGGGGTTCGGGCCCGGACGCTGGCGCGGCACTGAGGCGAACCACGGCTTCATGGGCTTCCAGAGCGGCCGTTTTGCGGTCGGAACGGGCGAGATCGCTGAACACGATGGGCTTGTCCGCGAACTGCATAGTGGCGTGCAGTCCATGCAGCGAAAGGAAGCTCCAGATATGGGCAACCAGGCCCTGCGGGCCCCAATGGACGTCGTTGCGGAGGGTCTTGCCGGCGGCGATATCGCGGGCGGGGATGGCGTACGTGATGAAGGCGGGGACAATCGCCGCGCCGGCTTCGATGGCCTGGGCGATGAGGCCGCTGCGGAACGGCATGGCCGCCTGGTCGCCGACGCCGGTGGTGCCTTCGGGAAAGAAGACCACGGGAAGGCCGTCGCGGAAGCCTTTGGCCATGCCCTCGGCGGCTTTGCTGGCGCTTCCGCCGCGTCCGCGGGCAACGTAGACCGTGCCGCTCATCATGCTCATCCAGCCCAGCAGAGGCGTGGAGCGGAGCTCGGCTTTGGAGACGAAGACCACCGGGTGGATGGCCGAGTGGAGCATGATGTCGATGTAGGTGAGGTGGTTCGAGATGACCGCGCCGCTGTTGGGGATAGGGCCGTTGACGCTGTAGGTGACGTGCATGGCGCCCAGGATGCGGCGGCAGAAACGGCTGAGCCAGGCGGCACGCTCGGGGCGTGTGCGGGGGCGCGTAATCGCCAGTTCGACGGCGGCGTACAAAAAGTAGGCGACGACAAGGAACGCGCGCCAGAGGTTTCTGAAGAAGGACAAACGTTCGGCTCCGATATGGGTGCTCCTTGAGTTTACAGGGTGCTGGAACCGCTATGCTGAAAGATGGTGCTTGAAGAGACAAACTTTATTCGGCGGCGAGTGGTGGTGCCGGTCGTGCAACTGCTGCGCATCGGCGCGACGCCGGAGCGGCTGGCGTGGTCGATCGCGGTGGGCGTGGTGATTGGGTTGAACCCGCTGCTGGGCTCGACGACCGTGCTGGCGTTGGCGGTGGCGCCGGCGTTCGGGCTGAACGTGGTGGCGTCGCAGTTTGGCAACCACCTGGTGTATCCGCTGGAGTTGCTGCTGTTTCCGGCGTTCATCCGGGTGGGCAGCCTGCTGTTCCGGACCGAGCGGATCCCGCTGGAGCTGCCGGCGATTTTTCGGGCGGTGAAGCTGCATCCGTGGGCGACGACCCGGCTGCTGTGGAGCTGGGAGTGGCATGCGCTGGTGGTGTGGGGGATGGTGGCGGTGCTGGTCGCGCCGGTGCTGAAGATGGCGCTGAAGCCGGCGCTGGTGAAGATGCTGGACCGGTTGCATCATGAGCCGATTGTGGAGAAGTAGGGGTGGTGCAGTGAATAGTGAATAGTGAATAGTGAATAAGGCACAGGCTATCGGCGGGCCGTTTGTTTTATTCACTATTCATTATTCACTGTGCTGAGTAGGGCACAGGCTCTCGACGGGCCGTTTGTTTTATTCACTATTCACTATTCACTATTCACTGACTACTGCGGTCCTTTGTACTCCTCGATGGGGTCGGCGGAGTGGACCCACGCTGAGTAGATCAGGTCGCGCAGCTCGATGGCGCCGGCGGCGATGCGCTCGGAGGTGAAGGCTTTGCCTTCGGCGGTGCCGGGGCCGGTGAAGGCTCCCGCCTTTTCAAGCTGATAGGTCTTTTCGACGAAGCTGTTGGTGTGCTTCAGGTAGTCGAGGTATTGCGTCCACTCGTCGTCGATGACGTGAGGCTTGGTGGCTGCGACCAGCGGCGCAACGTCGGTGTCGCGCTTGATGTTGGCGCTGACGTAGGTGCTTTCGAACTGCGCGTGGATCTTGTGCTCGGTGGTGTAGCCGTTGGGGTTGGGGCCGGTCCAGCCGTTGTACTGGATGGTGGTGTGGAGCGGCTGAGAGCCGTCGCCGACGTAGTGGCCGAGGATGGCGGCGTCATAAACGATGGCGAGTTGCACGGGCGCGGTGTCGGCCTTGGCGGCGGTGAGCTTGCGGTACTCGCGCATGTCGACCTTGAGCTTTTGCCAGCACTCCTCGACGGCCCAGGGCTGGAAGCCGATGCGACCGGGCGTGAGTTTTAGTTCGGGGTGCTCGGCGACGACTTTTTCGGCGGCGACGAGGAAGTCGCGGCGCTCTTTGGGGAACGTGCCGACGAGGTTGGCGTACTCCATGTCGATGAAGTGGTCGGGGGATTCCTGGTCGCGAAGCTCCTGCTCGGCCTTGTTGTGCCAGCGGTCGGGCTCGGGGCCGAGGTAGTCCATGGCGTCGAGCGCGGCCTTGCTGTGCAGGAATTCGGGGACGTCCGAGGGAAGGTATTGCGCGGCGAGCCGGTCGATCATGCTGTGGCCGTCGTGTCCCCAGGCCCAGACGGGCTGGGTGGCGATGAGGGAGATCAGGGTGGAGGCGACGGCGACGCGGGCGAGGGCGGTGAAGCGGGTCATGGGAGAAGTATAGAGTGGGATTATGAGGAAACCGGCGTTTTTTCGAAGGTGCAAGACGTTAGCGTTTGACCTTATCATCAGCGGGCAAGCATGTTATGGCATTCACACTCAATCCCGAGAAGGCTTTGATCTTCCGAATCATCCACCGAAGCAACCTTCCGTGGATTTTGGAGCATGGGCTACACGCTCCAAACGGAGCGGCGTTCGATCCCAATCATCACAACATCGGAAATGTCGATCTGATTGGAAAACGGACGCAGCGAACTGTCACGGAGGCTCCAGGTGGAACGTTGAGTGATTATGTCCCTTTTTACTTCACCCCGTTTTCGATCATGATGTACAACATCCATACGGGGTACAACGTAACGCGGGTTCCCAATGAGGAGATACTGATTCTCGTTTCGTCGTTGAATCGGATTTCCGAGCTTCATATTCCGTTCGTGTTTACCGATCAGCATGCATATCTCAAAACGGCGAATTGCTACAGGCTACGTGAAGACCTGGCGAATATAGATTGGAATTTGTTGAACAGTAGAAATTTTCAACACGATCCGGACAATCCTAGCAAGAAAGACCGGTACCAAGCGGAGGCTTTGATCTGGAAATATGTTCCTCTTGAGGCATTGCTTGGCATATGCAGTTACACCGACGAGGTTGATGGTTGGGTTAAAGCGGAACTCACCCAACGCAAGTTGAAAATGAACACTAACGTACAGAGGAATTGGTACTTCTAATGATGGACTTTGTCCAAGGCAATCTTTTGGAAGCTCCAGTGGAGGCGCTCGTCAACACCGTTAATACGGTTGGCGTCATGGGTAAAGGGATTGCCCTGATGTTCAAGGAAGCGTTTCCTATGAATTTTCGCGCATATGAACAGGCCTGCAAGCATAAGGAAGTTGTCGTTGGACATATGTTTGTAACCGAGACTTCCGCGTTCGAGGGGCCACGCTGGATCATTAATTTCCCGACTAAGAAACATTGGCGGCAACCAGCCAAAATGGAATGGGTCGTGGAAGGTCTTCACGACTTAAAGCGAGTCATTCTGGAGAGAAAAATCCACTCTATTGCATTGCCGCCGTTAGGATCGGGTAACGGCGGACTCGAGTGGCGAGAAGTACGTCCGGAAGTTGAACGCGTGCTGGGCGACCTCCAAGACGTAAAAATTCTCGTATATGAGCCGACAGAGAAGTATCAAAATGTGGCTAAGCATACCGGGGTTGAAGAACTTACTGCGGCCCGGGTGCTTATCGCAGAGATGATCCGGCGATATTGGGTGCTCGGTATCGAATGCACCTATTTGGAGGTTCAAAAGCTTGGTTGGTTCCTTGAGAAATCCATTCGCTCGATAGGGTGCGAAGATCCGTTAAGGCTTCAGTTTCAAGCAGATAAATATGGCCCCTATTCTGAACGGTTGCGGCACTTGCTGAATGCACTTGATGGCACGTATCTCCATTGCAGTAAGCGGTTGAGCGATGCAAGTCCCACCGATACGATCTGGTTCGATGAGGGGCGAAGGAAATACGTCGATCTCTTTCTCAAGCAAGATGAATCGAAGCCTTTGAACCGAATTCTTGATCTCACGGCTGAACGCATTGATGGCTTCGAGTCTCCACTTGGTATGGAACTCTTGGCGACTGTCGACTGGCTAATCACGCGAGAGCATAAGCAGCCCAATCTTGCGTCCATCCGAGAAGGTCTACGTGAGTGGCCCGCGGGAAAAGCCGCAGCAGAACGCAAACTTCGTCTTTTTGACGATCGGCTCATTGGATTGGCCCTTCAGCAATTGGTCGCTAATCCAATCGAAGTAGCAGCTACAAGTTAGACGAGCACCGGAACTTCCGCGGGCACGGCACTGCCGAAGGCGCGGCGGTAGCGGGCGATTTCGGCGGCGGGGCCGGTGGCTTTGCGGGCGTTGTCGGAGAGCTTGACCGTGGGGACGCCGTCCGCGCTGGTGAGTTTGCAGACCAGCGAGACGGGGTCGAAGTCGTCTTCGCCGCGGGGGTGGCAGTCGCGGAAATCGTTGGTGAGCAGCGTGCCCCAGCCGGCCGAGAAACGGATGCGGCCGTCGAAGTAGGCGTGCAGGCCGGCGATGTCACCGACGTCGAGGCCGTCGGAGGCGATGAGGCGCTTGCGGCGGGGGTCCTGGCCGCGTTGCAGCAGCCAGGCGATGTACTCGTCTCCGGCGACGAAGGGGTCTTTGGAGTCGACGCGCTCGCCGGTCCAGCGGGCGACCCAGTCGGGTGCGCCCTGTAGGAACTGGGTGGTTCCGAAGGTGTCGGGGAGGGTGATGAGCAGCTCGCCGCCGTAGCTTTGCTGCCAGAGCTCAAGCACGCGGTATTGCGAGAGGCGCAGCTCTTCGTCGGAGCCGCGCGAGGCGATCGCCGCCATCGCCATGGGCAGTTCGTGCGCGTTCGTGCCGATGGCTTCGAGGTTGTGCTTGTAGGCGAGCGCGGTGTTGGATGTGCCGGTGAAGCGCGGGCCCAGGGCGGACTGTAGGGCTTCGACGGCGTACTCCTGCCAGAGGAAGCTGTGGCGGCGGCGGGTGCCGAAGTCCGAGAGCGAGAGGCCTTCGATGGGGCGGAGCATTTCGATCTTGTCCCACAGACGGGTTTTGGCGCGGGCGTAGAGGATGTCGAGCTCAATCTCCGAGAGGCCGGAGAGAGCGTAGCGCGTCTTCATCTCGCTGACGATCGCAAGCGCGTAGACCTCCCACATCGTGACCTCGGTCCAGAGGCCGGAGAAACGGATGAGGAGCTGGCCGTCCTCTTCGGAGATTTCGTAGTCGCTGAGGCGGAAGTCGTTTTCGAGCCACGCCAGGAATTCCGGCTCGAAGATGTGGCGCACGCCGTAGAACGTGTTGCCAGCCAGCCAGATGAGTTCGGACTTCAGGTAGCGGAGCGTGCGGACGTGCTCCATTTGATCGCGGAGGGCGGCGGCGGAGACGCGCTCGGCGAGGCGGACGCGGATGGTGCGGTTTTGGACTTCGCTCGCGACCGGAACCGCCGGGAAATTCTTCCAGATGAACTGCAGCATCAGGAGCTTGTAGAAGTCGGTGTCGAGGAGCGAGCGCACGATGGGGTCGAGCTTCCAGTTGTGGTTGTGGGCGCGCTCGGCGAAGTTGACGTTCATCTCTTTCCTCAGATGACAGGGTATCAACTGCTGAGTAAAAGCTCTGACGCAAAGTTCGCGAAGTTTGAATGCAAAGTTTCGCGAAGAGGGACAAAATAATTTGACAAGGGGGCTTGACATGTAAAGGAGACTTGTCGTAAAGTTTGCTTGTCGATAAGTAAAGGAGACAGGACATGATTTGTAGCGGCAGGACATTAGCAAGGAAGAGATATTCAAGGCGGGTCGCGACGTCGATGTCGGCGTATATTTTGACCATCGGTTGCGCGGCATTGATTGTTCGTCATGGACATCCGCAGGGGTGGCATCTGTATTTCTGGTCGCTGTTGCCGGCAATCCCCGTGATCTGGTTCATCGTACAGATGGGCCGCTATCTGCATGAAGAGACCGATGAGTATCAGCGCGTGGTGACGGTGCGTGCGCTGCTGGTAGGCACGGGAGCGCTGCTGGGCACGATCGTCGTCAGCGACTTTTTGCGGTCCTTTACGCCGGTGGGACCGCTGCCGCCGTTCTTTACCTTCGTGCTCTTCTTTGGGACCTTTGGGATTGCGCAGGCGGCGCAGGCGATGCGCGACCGGGTGGCCGGAGATGAATAACCGACTTCGGATATTGCGGGCCGAGCGCGGATGGTCGCAGGCTTTTCTGGCGGACAGGCTGGAGGTGTCGCGGCAGAGCGTGAATGCGATCGAGACGGGGAAGTACGACCCGTCGCTGCCGCTGGCGTTCAAGATTGCGCGGCTGTTTGAGAAACGGATTGAGGAGATTTTCGAGGACTCGGCATGACAAGTGTCAGGTCGCTTTGCTGACGAAGTCTACTGATGGGGGATGGATCGAACTGGCATTCTAGGAATGGATTGAAACTCTAACTGGATTTTGGATTTGGAAAGGAAATTGTGATGAAGGCCCTTCGTTTTCTGGCTACTGTCGCATTTGTTTTGGCGGGGATTGCCCTGCTGATTGCGCCGTCCCATGCGGCTGTTGCCTCTGCCGCCGGATTTGTGCCGACGCGGTTTACGGTTGTCGACGAGGGGACGGTGGGGAAGCCGGATGTGGTGCTGATCCCCGGGCTCGCCAGTTCGCGGACAGTATGGGACGCTGAAGCAAAGTTGCTGGCGCCGAACTATCGGCTGCATCTGGTGCAGATCGATGGGTTTGCCGGTGCACCCGCCGGGCCGAATGCTACTGGATTGATTTTGCCGGGCGTGGTCGAGGAGCTGCATCGGTACATCGTTGCGGGGAAAATGCATCCGGCGGTGATTGGGCACTCGCTGGGCGGGTTGATTACGCTGATGCTGGCGGATGCGCACCCGGAGGATGTGTCGAAGATTGTGATTGTGGACTCGCTGCCGTTTTACGGGATGGTGTTCGATCCGCACGCAACGGTGGAGTCGATTGCGCCGCAGGGAAGGGCGATCCGCGACCAGATGGAGGCGATGCCGGCGGACCAGTTCGCGGCCATGATGCCGACGATGGTGAAGGGAATGGTGAAGGACGAAGAGGGTGGCAAGCTCGTGGCGGCGGCTTCGATTGCTTCCGACAGGGCCGTCTTTTCCAACGCGATGTTCGAGGACATGCAGACCGACATTCGGCCGGACATGGCGAAGATCAAGACGCCGGCGCTGATGCTGTATCCGTTCGACGCGACGATGCCGGGAGCAACGTTGGCTGGCTTCGATGCGATGTACCACGGCGCCTATGCGACGATGCCGAATGTGAAGCTGGTGCGGATCGACGACTCGCGGCACTTCATTATGTACGATCAGCCGGCGAAGTTCGATGCGGCGGTGGAGGTGTTTTTGAAGTAGGTGTACGCTGGAAACATGAGGTTGATCGCCATGCCAAATCTTGATTGGTCGCAGTGCTCAGCGATCGAGAGTGTCCCCGGCAAGGTCAGCGGGGCGTGGGTGTTCAAGGGGACGCGGATGCCGGTGCAAACGGTATTCGCGAACCTCCAAGCGGGTGCAAATATCGATGAAATTATGGAGTGGTTCGACGTGACGCGAGAGGAAGTGCTCGCGGTACTTAACTTCGTCGTTTCCAGTCTCGACGAAGCGCCGGGTATACAGCCTGAGGCTGAGTTGGTCGATGCGCATTCTGTTTGACCACGGCACGCCCGAACCGCTCATCAAGTTTCTTGACGGACATAGCGTCACAACGGCAAAGCAGGCCGGATGGGACAGACTGGTGAACGGGCTTTTGTTGACCGCGGCCGAGCAGGCGGGGTTTGAGCTTCTGCTGACTACGGACAAAAGGATGCGGTCTCAGCAGAATCTAACCGGTCGAAGGATCGCGCTGATTGTGCTTGGCAATGCGCAGTGGCCGGTCGCACGAATGCACGTGGATAAAATTGTCGCAGCTGTGAATGCCTGCACGCCTGGGAGTTATACCGAAGTGGCGATTCCGTTTCGATGACGCTACAGGTGAGCTGGATGCGGCTGCTACACTTCAGCGCGACCGGTGTTGTGAGGATGCGATGAGATTGCTGACCTGTTTTGAAGTTTTTTGTTTGCTTCTTGTAACGATGTCAGGGTCGGCGCAACTCGCGCAGATTGATGCCGCGAAGCTACCGCAGACGCCGGATGTTCAGAGTGCTTATCGGCACGCATTGACGGTAGAGCGGTATGCGCAAAGCTGGAGCAACGAATGGTCCTATAGTGTGCCGAAGGCGGATGTGGCGAAAACTTTGACTGCAAGTCTTGAAACGTTGATGAAGGCTAACAAAACCGCGGTTGATAATCATGAGCTACAACTGGCGACAGGATTAGTAGCCCATTTTGCTTACAACCTCGATGTAGAAGCGGCGTACAAGCCTGCGGTTGAGTTTCTATCAAAGGCCTCACAAGCGAACCCAAACGATATACGCGGCGGTTGGTTCCTGGGAATTCATGAGTGCCAGTCGTTGCACGGTATCTCTGGTATGACTCGTTTGCTTGCCGTAGAAAAGAGCGCGAAGACTCTTCCGATCGACTTCTGGAGTGACTACATCGCTTGTGCGAACGTTGCGATCATGCCGGCGCATGCGTTGCGTGGGATTGACCGTGCCGTCGAGTTGGGAAGTCCCCGGGAAGGTTATCGGAACGTCCAGGAGATCGGGGAATCACGTTACAAGACGGCTGATCTTACGAAGCCGGTAAATGAGCACGATGCGTGGACATCCGAGAATCTGGAGGGTGGCCGGTTGAAATTTACCAGCCGGTTATGCGGAATTTCGTTTGTCGCCAACGGAAATTGGAAATTGCAGGTTCCGCCAGTATCGAATGAAACGTGCAAGGCATGGATGACTCCGCCGGCGAAGAAGGGACAGCCGTCTCCGACGATTTTGGTGATGGCCAGGATGGCGAAGGAGGGGGAGACGTTGGACGCGTTTGCACGAGAACTGCTGGAGAATCCAACCAAAGGAACAAGCGATTTGAGTTCGGGCCCGTGTCCTGTCGAGCACTGTGTGGGTCTGGAGCTGGTCGATAAGAGTATCTATAGCAAGCAAGGTGGCGCGCATGCCCTGGTGATGACTTTCGAGCGGGAGTTGCCGCGGTACGACGGGCTGGTGTTCGAGACGCCACAGGAACCTCCGACAACAGGAAAGATAAATACGCCGGTCGCGTTCAGATTCGCGCTACAGTACCGGCGCATGCCCGGAAAAATTTTCTACGCGGTTTTGCTGGATTCAAACGCACAGATTTTTGATGGGGCGAAGCCAGATTGGGAGGCGGTGGTGAAGTCTGTGGTCGTGGAGTAGGGGTCGGTTATTCACCGAATCGATGCGGGTGAAACGCGATAAACTGGTAGGCGATATGTCTACCAAAAAAGAACTACTGCAAACTCCTATCCAGCACATCGACATCAAGCAGCACAACGTTGTCGCTCTGGTCGATGCCATGGCGTCCATGGCTTATAGCTCGCGCGATCTGGCGCGGGCGGCGAACATCTACGACATGATGCTGCGCGATACCGATTGCGGCGTGATTTTGTGCCTCGCGGGGTCGTTGATTTCGGCTGGGTTGCAGAAGGTCATCGTGGACCTGGTGCGCAACAATATGGTCGATGCGATTGTCTCGACCGGCGCGAACATCGTCGACCAGGACTTTTTCGAGGCGCTTGGCTACAAGCACTACATCGCGGGCGATGAGTACAAGTACGGCGGCGGCGATGCGGGCCTGCGCGAGTTGATGATCGACCGTATTTACGACACGTTTATCGACGAAGAAGAGCTGCGGATCTGCGACGAGACGACCGAGAAGATTATCAACTCGCTCGATCCGCGGGCGTACAGTTCGCGCGAGTTGATCGCGGAGATGGGCAAGTATCTGAGCGAGAACGGACGCACGCCGAAGGACGGCGAGGCCGACTCGATCATTCTGGCGTGCTACGAACTGGATGTGCCGATCTTCTGCCCCGCATTTTCGGATTGCTCGTTCGGCTTCGGGATGGTGGCGCACCAACACGCGCGGCAGGGCAAGGCGATGGTGTCCATCGATTCGGCGAAGGACTTTTATGAGCTGACGCAGTTGAAGATTGCGAATCCGACGACGGGCTTGCTGATGATCGGCGGCGGCGTGCCGAAGAATTTTGCGCAGGATATTGTTGTTGCCGCCGACATCCTTGGCGTCGAGGCTTCGATGCACAAGTACGCGATTCAGATTACGGTAGCCGACTCGCGCGATGGCGCGCTCTCGGGGTCCACGCTGAAGGAAGCCAGTTCGTGGGGCAAGGTCGATCTAACGTATGAGCAGATGGTTTTTGCCGAGGCGACGATCGCGTTTCCGCTGATCGCCGGGTATGCGTTCCACAAGGATGCGTTTGCGGCGCGGACGGGCAAGCGGTTTGCGCGGGTGTTGGAGCCGGTTGCCGTTTAGAAGCAGTGAATAGTTGGAAGTGAATAGTGAATAAAGCGGCGGGCCTTTGGGACTCGCCGCTTTGCTTTTGGGGTGGTTCGGGAGGTTCGTTCGGCGCAGGCTGCCGGCTATTCCAATCGGTAGAGCGTCCGGCTCTGCCGGTGGATATTTACCCGCGCTGCCGCGGATTACTTCGCGGCCATCGCCAGTTGCTCCTGGTACTCCTCATACGGGCCCTTGTGGTCGGTGATGTGGAAGTTGGCGGGGCCGCCCTCGAAGTGCCACACCCGCGTGCCGACTTCTTCCATCAGGTCCTGATCGTGCGTGACCAGAAAGACCGTGCCTTCGTACTTCTGCAACGCCTGGTTCAGCGCATTGATGGCTTCAAGGTCGAGATGGTTGGTCGGCTCGTCGAGCACCAGGATGTTGGGCTTCTGCAGCATGATCTTGCAGAAGAGCAGCCGCGCGGCCTCGCCGCCGGAAAGCGCGTCGGTCTTCTTCATGCCCTCTTCGCCCTTGAACAGCATCTGGCCGAGGATGCCGCGAATGTCTTCCTTGGTCGCTTCGGGGTCGAACTGGTGCAGCCAGTCGGAGGCCGTCATGCCCAGTTGGATGGTGTCCTTGTGGTCCTGCGCGAAGTAGCCGATCTTGGCCTCGTGCCCCCACTTTACGGCGCCGGAGTCGATGGAGACGTCCTTATCTTCCACGCCCGGCCCGTTCGCAAGCAGCGCCTTCAGCAGGGTCGTCTTGCCCTGTCCGTTGCGGCCCACCAGCACGATCTTGTCCCCCCGCATGACGCTGGCGGAGAAATTGTCGATGACGTGCTCGGTCTTGCCGTCAGGCTGGGTATAGCTCTTGTTGACGGCCTCGAATTCAAGCACATGCTTGCCCGAGGGGCGCTCCATCTTGAAGCTGATGTATGGCCGCGCAATGTTGGAGCGGGCAAGATCGGTGGTCGCCAGGCGCTCGACTTCCTTCTTGCGCGAGTTGACCTGCGACGACCGCGTGCCGGCCGAGAAGCGCGCGATGAAGTCGTTGAGCTGGGCAATCTTTTTCTCGCGCTGCTCGTTCTGGCTCTCGATGCGGGTGCGGATCGAGGTCTTCTGCAACACCATGTCGTCGTACCCGCCGGTGTACGTGATGATGGTCTCGTAATCGATGTCGGCGATGTGCGTGCAGACCGAGTTGAGAAAATGACGATCGTGCGAGATGGTGATGACGGTGCCGCTGTAACGGATGAGGAAGTCTTCGAGCCAGTGAATGGACTCAAGATCGAGATAGTTGGTAGGCTCGTCCAGCAACAGGGCTTGCGGATTGCCAAACAGGGCCTGGGCGAGGAGAACGCGCACCTTCTGCCCGCCCTGAAGCTCCGACATCTTGCGCTCGTGCAGCTCGTCCGGAATATCCAGTCCCTGCAACAGGACGGCGGCGTTGGCCTCGGCCTCATAGCCGTCCTCGTCGCCGACGATGCCTTCGAGCTCGCCCAACCGTGAGCCGTCTTCGTCGGTCATGTCGGGCTTGTTGTAGATGATCTCGCGCTCTTCCATGGCCGCCCACAGGGCCTTGTTGCCCATGATGACGGTGTCGACGACGCGGAAGGCGTCGAACTCGTACTGGTCCTGCTTCAGGACGCCGATTTTCTTGGGCCGGACGACCGTGCCTTTCTGGGCGTCCAGCTCGCCGGTAAGGATCTTCATGAACGTGGACTTGCCGGCGCCGTTGGGCCCGGTGAGGCCGTAGCGCCGGTCGGCGGTAAAGGTGACCGAAACATCTTCGAAGAGCAGCTT
>Ga0207933_1001611_pt1 | contig 16436 bp, 15 predicted proteins | sample NGESurdeep092012_4_FD_184488 | JGI IMG/M metagenome (GOLD analysis project Ga0207933, IMG submission 184488) | Arctic peat soil microbial communities from Barrow, Alaska - NGEE Surface sample F53-3 deep-092012 (SPAdes) | ecosystem: Environmental > Terrestrial > Soil > Wetlands > Peat ...
TTTCCACTTCTCCACACCCCCGACGGCGGGGTACTTGAACTCAGAAATAGCTGCGTTACACTAACTCTTCCAACGGCCCAAAAGATCGGGCACTCCAGTTGTGGCTGATACTTCGTGTTCTGATCACTCCAACTCGCCACAATAATGGCTCTGCAGAATCCAACATGCTGGATTCCAGGCGGGTCTGCACTGATTCCAAAGATGTTAACCCACTCGAGTTCTGATCAACTCAACAACGCATTACGATGGGTGCCATCCGCCGGATCCTCGTGCGATCAGCCTGCCACAATGCAGAGAAGCGGGCCGTGCCACCCTTGGAATCGGACACAGATTCCGAGACCTTGATCTTGTCGGTGAAGTCGAGATGCGTCAGCTTCTGGCGCTCTGAATCGAGAATCGCTCGACCAGAGTCAGGATTGATGACACCCCCACAATGCGGGCCGGACTGCGCTTTCAGGTAGGCATGGTTCCAGAAGTAGCCCAGCTTTGCTTTAACCTTGCCCGCGATGAAGAAGGTCGGCCCGGCAAACCGCCGTCGCCACTCTGTTCTCCCCATTCGCCGCATCTCGGCAAGCGTGAGACGTTTGCCCTCGTAGACCGTCCTGTCCTTGCTCAGCTTCACCTCACAGATTCCGTGTGGCTTTTTGGGATCGCCGCCGTTGCGCATATCTTCGATCAGGAACGCGCGTGCGTGAGGCACAGTCAGCAACACCTCCCGGGCCCACTTGTGCGTGATGTGCGAGGGGCACATGACCAGCGTGGTGCTGGGCCGGCCTTCGGCAAGCACATGGATCGTTCCCAGTGCCATGAATGTCTTCCCCGCTCCGCATTCGGCGACGATTCGCGCTGCCTTCGCTTGACGAAGATACTTGGCCGTTCCCGTGATGGCGAGCGCCTGGGCGGGGAGTGCTTTGCGCAAAAGAGAGCTGATGGCTGGGGCCAAAGGGTCTTTCGTACTCTGTAGCGGTGGATAGGTTTCGGGGATGCGAGATCCCAACTCCGCGGCGTGGGCGCGCAGGTAATCGAACGTGGTCTCCATGGAGATGCCTCGTGCATTCTGAGTTGTGAGGGTGTCTTACAGGCTTACACAATGCATGACGACTTCAAGAAAGGAGGATCCGGCTGCCCAAATCTCTTGGTTCGAGATCAGTCGATCACGTGCAGTGCTTTGGATCCATGGACGACGGCGTCGGTCACAAGGCGCCGGTCGAAGGTTGCCAGCTTCCCGGCATGGGCGGAAGCCAGCGCCAGCAGATAGCTATCCGTCACCTGTGCCGAATCCAGTAACCGCTCAGTGTGGATGCGCTTCCGATCAAACAGAGTGACGTCGTCGGACCAGAACTCATGGCCCGGAAGGGCTCGTAGGCCACGCATGACCTCCACCACAGCCGCCGGTGTCCCCGGCGAATTTGGGTATCGTGCATGTCCAACGATGCGTAGCACGCCATTCTCGGTCAACGGACAGGTGGCCCAGGCTTGTTTCCCGGAGCCAGCAAACCATTGATGCGCCCGGTCATGCTGCACATGAGCAGGATCGATCAGAGCGATGAGAACATTGACGTCGAGAAGAAACCGGCTCACTGCAATTCCTCACGAAGCTGCTGTACAAGCTCGGAGGTGACGCGCGCAGACGACGGGTTTACCTGAAGCAGAGGTATACCATTCCTGGTCTTGCGACCCAAATCGCTCGGACGCAATGCCTTGCGGGCAAGCAATGAAATTACCTCTCCGACGCTCTTCTTCTGAATTCCTGCCATCTCTTTCGCAGCAGCCAGCACATCATCATCAATCGCAAGCGTGGTGCGCATTTCGGGCCTCCTCTTGGTAACCATCAAACATCACTCATCATACATCACCGACATGGCCATCCAGAAAGGATAGGGTGCTAGCCGTGGCACGCAGAATTTCGCCCAGCGAAAACTGCGGCCAAACCACGGGCCCACTCTTCTCTGGAAACCTTAGTGCGTGAGAGCGTAGCCCCTCCCCTATCCACGCAAGCACCTCCTCGGTCGTCGCCGAAAGGAGCACGGGTTGGCAACCGATGCCGTCCAGCTCCTTGATTCGTTCCTTCTCTTCCATCACGCCGAGGACATGATGCGCCCAGCTCGGTTCAGCCGGCAGATCCAGAAAGCTTACGAGACTTGCCCAGGCTTCGTCCTGCCGGTATCGGAGAAGCATCGTCCGTCCAACGCCTCCATTGGTATGAAGCTCTTCGGAAACCGCCAGAAGATGACGCACTGGATGTTTCCGATCCGAGAGAGTGACCGCGCGTTTGTAACACGATGCCCTCTCCCCAAGCGATATTTCTCGGGTCGTATTGTCTGGAAAGGTCAGAGTGAACGTGGCCTTCTCGTGTACCGCCGCCGTGATCGCACCGACATCCGAATCGTTGCCAAAGACGCTCAGCAGATGGGCCTGCCAGTCTTCCCCCACGTAACGATCGACGCGCACACGAATGCGGGTCGAGATCCTCTGGGTCATGCGTTGGTATTCAAGCAGCCCTAGCCGCAGGTGTGCATTCTGCATCGGTCTCTCCCTCTGGCTTCGCTGGCGTCTCGGTCAGCTTCAAGGTTCTCCCGTCCGCATAGACCAGTCGAAGTTCGTTGGCCCAGCGTTCCCGGCGATGAACGATCTGCGTGTCGCCGTCGTCTTCGATGAAGGTGGTGACATGTTTCACCGATCTCCAGCGGGCGATATGCCGATCGTCACCCTGACCGAAGACGCCATTCAACAGCCCCGCGGTACACAGAAGTCCCGCATGGCCTCCGTGCAATGGCGTGATGGGACGACCCGTCGCAATGTCCTCGTGGGGCAAGAGAAAAGGCACTGCCTGCTTCCAGGCAGCGGATTGCGGCAAGAGATCCTCTAATGCATCGTAGGGAAGCCCGCGATAGCCCAGAGTTGCGGCGCCGGATGAGGGAACGATATAGGGAGTGCAGGCGGCTTCATGCAATTCAGCCAGTGCGGTAAAGCTGCCGTAGGGGCTGACCTTCTGAAGCTGGCGCCTGTTGCTCTCTAACGCGCTGCCTCTCACATCGCGTCGGACTCCAAACACTGCGATCTGCCGGTACTTCACCGATTCGGGGTCCGTCATTCGAAGGACGTTCAAGTTGCTGAAATGCGAACTCAGGACACCCGCGCAATCATGCAGACGCTCGAAGGGAATAACCAGGATCAGCACCCCATCCATCACGAGCCAGCGATGGGTGTGTTCCAGAAACACGGCTTCCATGCGGCGATTGGCGATGGACCCGATCTCCGAATCATAGGGAGGGTTCAGATAAAGAAGCGAAAAGGATTCCGGTTGGGCTATCGCATCGAACGTATTACCTTGGACGGTCTCGATTCCCGTCGTGCTTGCGATCCGCGCTCGCTCCGCGTCCAACTCGATCCCGTAACGCCGATCCGCTGCACTGCTTGTCACGAGATGCAGCGCTGTTCCCTGTCCGACGCAGGGGTCGATCACAGACGCCGACTCCGTGAAAGACAGCAACGCGCGAAGCTTTGCGCCCTCACTCTCTGGCAGTGGGTAGTAATCCGCACGCAACGAACCTCGCGTGCCAAGTTCGCGCTCCACTCCAAGACTCCATTCCAAAAAGTAGGGCGTCTTGAGGGTGCCGGTCGGAAACGTGCTGAGGTTGACGGCGAGGGGACAGGTGGGTGCAGGCGACGTAACTCCGGCGCAAGGATTTCCGTTTCCCTGAAATAACGTCTGGAACGATTGCTTGGCCTGCACCGTTGCATCGACGGCGCTTCCCGCCACACCGGGGGCGATGCCGACACCGCCAACCTGACCGTTGATACCGCCGACGAAGACCGGAGCGTACGGCGGATTCATTGCGCCGAAGTCGGCCACCTGGGCCGGGATGATGTCGTTGAAGACGCCTCCTCCGGCATGAAGCGCCGTCTTCTCATTGAGCTTGTAGGCAATGCGCGAGGCTGGTAGACGAGCAGAGGCGTACCGGGAAAGAGGTTGCGTACGTTGGCCTGGATAACTTGATTCAGCGGCTCAGTCGGTTCGTGGCTCATGTCGAGAAACGATTCCGCAGGTCGGGCAAACTGCCCATGCTGATTGACGATGTTGGTATTCCATGTCGCGCGCAATCCAGCAGTGAGTGTAATTTTGGAACTCACACGGAATGTGTCCATCGCTTAAAGATCGAGGTTGCCGTTGGATACTCGTTCCCTCTGTGTGACGGGAAAGGCTTGGATCGCGGTCGAGGCAGCTCCGTAGGTGAACTGGGCGAGATCGGTGTATACCACCGTTGGCACCACACCCTCACCCTGGATCAGTTTCCATCGCCTGCCGAGTTGTGGGAGAGATATCGGGGGTGGAAGGGATTGACTTCGGACGAGGAGAAGATCGTCCTCCAGGATTATTTCGACGATGGTAGCGGTAAATCGCCTCGCTATTACCAGTGCAATGCTGTGAATGCCGCCATTGAAGCGATTGCCAAGGGACAGGACCGAATTCTGCTGGTCATGGCTACTGGTACCGGCAAAACCTACACGGCTTTCCAAATCATCTGGAGACTGTGGAAGGCCAAACGCAAGAAGCGCATTCTCTTCTTAGCTGACCGAAACATCCTCGTCGATCAGACGATGGTGAATGACTTTCACCCATTCGGCGCTGCGATGGCAAAGCTCAGCACGGATGCCAAGACCATCGAGCGCGCAGACGGTTCTGAGGTCGAGCTCACTACTGCCATCGACAAGAAGCGCAGAATCGATACAGCCTACGAGGTCTACCTGGGGCTCTATCAGGCTATTACCGGTCCAGAAGAGCGCAAGAAGCTCTATCGAGAGTTCTCGCTGGGGTTTTTCGACCTGATCGTTATCGACGAGTGCCATCCGGGCAGCGCTGCCGATGACTCGGCATGGCGCGAGATTCTTAACCATTTCTCCGATGCCACCCAGATCGGCATGACGGCAACTCCAAAAGAAACCGCCTACGCTTCCAACATCACCTACTTCGGCGAGCCGGTTTACTCGTATACGCTCCGTCAGGGCATTCAGGACGGATTCCTTGCTCCATATAAAGTGGTCAACGTTCACCTCGATGTGGATGTGGATGGATACCGTCCCGAGCCTGGCAAGACAGATCAAGATGGCGAAGAGGTAGAAGACCGGCTCTACAACACGAAAGATTTTGATCGTACGTTGGTGATTGATGATCGCACCAAGTTGGTTGCAGCTAAGATCTCAGAATTCTTGAGAGAGAGCGGCGACCGTTACCAAAAGACAATCGTTTTCTGCGTCGATGAAGAGCACGCCGCCCGCATGCGCAGTGCATTGGTCAACGAGAACACGGACCTATGGCCAGGCGAAAGGATGTCTCTGCGATTGTGGGCCTGGTTACACTGCTTACAAGCGCTCGTTAGGTTCTCCATGCAATTAAATCCACCGCGACCACGCGGGATGATGTGGTCGACAGTCGCCTGATCGGGAACGTCGTCGCGACAGTAGAGCGTCGGGCGGCTGCACCAGTGACACCTCTTGTTAGCGTCAAGCCACAAGCTCATACGTCGTCGTATTTGATGTTGGAGTGGCATCTTCATTATGGGTCTCACCTTTCAGTTAGGGGGGACATTGATAGAAACGCCCAGCTTTTGGGGCTGGGCGCATGGGCAACGTGGTTTACTGACGGAGCGCTGGCGAGGGCACGAACACGAATTCAGCATTCGTTCTGTCCCGGTTCTGTGGCTAAAGCTAGTCACACCGCCGGGAAGTGGCGCATCATTTCGAACAGGACTTCGGTGGATCCTAGTCGCGCTGGATCTACAGCTCTGCCGATCGAAAAGAGGGCGCGGCTGTCTGCGACTTCGGAAACCGCGGGGCGTTTTTCCATGATGCTTGTCTCTCTGAGCTTGCAAGTATGTGGCCGAGAACCGCTAGCGGGGCCGGTGCGACTGCCACGCTAGGGTTTATCCATGCATGTGAATTGCCGGAGACAACAGCTGGCGGGATCAACGCAAAATCGTTTTCTCCCCTCAGGTTTAGCCCAAGAGCAATTCGTTTGCACAACTTATGCTTTGAGAATTCCGCGGGCCAGCGAAAGAACGCATGCCCGACCTCCTCACCGGCGGACATTAGTCGAGTCTGCTGCGACCAATCCCAATCGCCCCAGGAGAGGACGCGCAATGCATTCCGGCCGAGTTCGCCCTTCATCTCGATGCTGAAAACGCCAGACGCCTCCCCAGTTGCAAGGGCAAAAGGGCAGCCCGGGTATTCCGCGGCCCATTTTTCGAGTTGTTCATGGTTGCTCGTCGCGTTTTTCAGGAGAGACTTTTGGGCGGCGAACCGGCCCCGCGTCAGTAAAGGAAAGAATTGCCATTTGAGGAGACTAGAGGCCCGGAGCACTTCGATCGGGACGATGGAGTTGCATGCGTGATTGAGCGAGGAAGGGTGAGGCGGCGGTATTGCTGTTCCGCGACGTTCGATTTGAGAGAGGAATTCTTCAACTGACTTCACATGTTCTCCTGGATAAGTGCAGCCGCAACCTTTGTCTGTGGAAGACAACGATTGAGGCTGGTTTGTGGAATGGTTGCGAGAGCTGGAAAAGGATCGACCGATTTAAGGCGCATGATGGCACCTATCACTTCATGGGACCAGATCGGAGCAACAAACACTCCATGATCTGCGATCGCAATCGGAAGTCACGTATAGGCTCAGAAGCTTTGAGCTACGTCGCGGATGTCGGGACGATGTCTAATAGCTATTTAGAAACGAGGGGGGATGATGGCATGTATGCAACGTGTGAAGACTGTTTCTGCGCCGGTCATAGTGGGGACGTCGACAGTCGACTCTCGGGGTCGAATCACCCTGCCGAGGGCTATCCGGCAGCATCTTGGCGTTGGGCCGGGAGATAGAGTCGACTTCGAGCTTCTCCCTGACGGTCGGGTTCTCCTCCGGGCTAAGCCATCAAAAGTGATAAACGGCCTGGCAGGTAAGACAAGAGAGATTTTCATGCTCAAGAAGGTAAACAAAGCGACGCCAAGGGGTTAAGTAGGCAAGAAATGAAGGATTTGCGCCAGGCTGCAGGCGCAATCATGAGGCTTGTCGAAACACTCAGCGACTCGGTAAACATGCGGAGATCGAATATGTTCAAGGTGAAGCTATGAGAGGTTGGAAACGGTTTAGGAAATGTGTTGCCCAAAGAGGTGCTGGCGCTGCTGAAGGTTGGGGAGGGGACTCGATCGAACTAACTGAGTGCGCTGATGGCTTCATTATCAGGAAATATGGTCCGGAATTGGAACGTTAGATGGGATTGGCTCGAGAGGTGACGCGCGGGCCGCAGGACGTTCTTGGAGAGTTGGCGATTTAAAGCGCTCATTGACATAAGGCGCAGAAGTGTCACGACATCGAAGTTGGTCAAAACACCGTTATTGCGGGAGCTTCGTTAATTGTTCCCCGCTGAGCCTTCGTCTCGCCATTTGAGGTCGGCCTCAACCCGCGGTCATTGGATCGCTGGACACTTGCCGACTTGTTGGGACCAATCTCACTGTGTATAACCAACATCCTGTCTGCACCTGACCCACGGCTCGAAGGGTGTCTCGTCTTACGATCTAGACTCTCACGGAAAGTTGAGCCAGCAGACCGCCGTCCACGGTGATCATCCCTCCGGTCACGAAAGAGGCCTCGTCACTCAGCAGAAAGACAATCACGCGTGCCACCTCAATGGGTTGTGCCACGCGCCCCAGCGGATGGAGTCGTCCCCATTCCGCCACCACCGCATCCACCGTTTTGTCTTCACGAAAAAGCTCCGCAGAAGAGCGCACCATGGGTGTATCCACCGTGCCAGGAAGCACCGCATTGACACGGATCCCCGCTGCAGCATGGTCCAAAGCCATCGCCCTGGTCAACGCGTCCAGCGCACCCTTGCTGGCTGCATAGGCTGCCACCCCCTGCTGGCACGCCACGGCTTGAACCGAGGACACATTCACTATGGCGCCGCCTCTCCGCATGTGGGGCAGGGCGAAATGCCCGGCCAGGAAAGCCCCGCGCACATTGACGGCCTGAACCAGATCCCATTGATCTGCAGTGCAATCGACGACAGTACCGTAGCGCTGAATACCGGCGCTGTATACCACTGCATCTATCGGCCCCGCACTCGTTGCCTTGAGAATTGCCGCTTCTACTTCGCGCGGTTCGCGGACATCGCAATGTACCCACGCAAACCTGTCTTGTTCGCACAACTCTTCCGCAGGCTTCTCAAGGCTTGCGACCGTCACGTTAGCGCCGCGCTCATGCAGCAACTGTGAAGTCGCCAGCCCGATGCCTGAACTCCCGCCAAAAACAATGGCATTCTTAGATTTCATGCTCTCCCTCAATTGACAACAAGTGCTCGAGCGTCCGCTGAACTCCACGGAGTTCCGCCAATCCTCGCAGCCGGCCCACGGCTGGATATCCTGGCTGTGCAAAGCGTTCGATATCATTCAGGAGTTGCTGCCCGTGGTCCGCGCGGTAGGGCATCGGCACGCTGTCCCCCTGGGCTCGCCGCCGCTGCTCTTCCTTGAACAGCACCCGCATCACGCCAATCACGTCAGCATCCCCTTCAAGATGGGACGCTTCGAAAAAGCTTTGCGGATCACGTTCGCGTTGAGTGGATCGCAAGTGCGCAAACCATATCCTGTGCGCAAACTGTTTGGCCATCTCCACCAGCGCATTGTCCGCACGAACTCCAAGCGCTCCGGTGCAGAAGGTGATGCCGTTGGCCTCGTCCGCTGACTGCGCCAGCAGAAATGCGAGATCGTCTGCGGTACTCACGATGCGCGGCAAGCCCAACAGCGGGCACGGCGGATCATCCGGGTGGACGCACAGTCGCATCCCCAACTCCTGTGCGACCGGACAAACTGCACGCAGGAACTCTGCCGCATTGGCGCGAAACCCTGCGGCATCGATGCCTCGATAGCGCTCAATACCATTGCGAAGGTCCTGGATGCTGAACGCCCCGCTACCACCCGGTAGACCTTGCAAAATGATGGCCTGCAGGCGTTCACGTTCGGCCTCGGACAAGCCGTCGTAAGATGTCCGCGCCGCGCGGCAACGTTCTTCGGACCAGTCTGCTTCTGCCCCCTCGCGACGCAGCATGTAAAGATCGAAAGCTGCAAACGCGGTGGCATCGAAGCCCACGGTGAAGCCACCGCTGGCCAGCGGCACCTGCAAGTCGGTCCTCATCCAAGTCAAGACCGGCATGAGGTTGTACGCGATCACATGGATGCCGCAGGCAGCCAGGTTTCGCAGCGACGCAATGTAGTTTTCGATATCGTGCTTGGCGCTGGGCTCGCGCAACTTGATGCGTTCGCTCACATCAAGGCTTTCAACCACCGACCACCGCATGCCCGCAGCCTCGATTTCCTGCTGTCGGGCGCGAATCGCATCCGCGGTCCACACCTGTCCGATCGGCACATCGTGCAGCGCGGTCACAATGCCTTCCGCGCCGGCCTGCCGCGCGTCAGAGAGGGTGACCTTATCCTTCGGCCCGAACCAGCGCCAAGTCTGCTCCATACATTCCTTTCCATCGGCCAGCCGTTTCAGACGGTCGCTCGTTTTCCAATGCGCAACTTGGCTTCCACTTGTTCCAGTGAGAGACCTTTGGTTTCAGGGAAGACCAGCAATGTGACGACAAACTGAACCGCCATTACGACAGCAAAAATTACAAAGGGGAGCGAGGCGGACTTTGCCGCGATTGCGGGAAACACTTGCGAGATGATCCCATTCATCACCCACAGCACGGTGCTGCCGAGCGCCTGCCCTTTTACACGCACTGCGTTGGGGAAAATTTCGCTCATGTATACCCAAATCACCGAGCCGGACGACATTGAGAACGAGGCGGTGTACCCGCCCACGAAAAAGATCAGCGCGCCGCGCCAGCGGCCAGTCGCAAATATCGTTGCAATGCCGCTCAGCCCAATCACCATGCCCACGCACCCAATCAGCAGCAACGTTTTGCGGCCGATCTTGTCGATCAGGGTCAGCGCCACCAGGGTAGAAGCCAGGTTCACAGCACCGATGATCACCGTCTGCACGCCACCCGATACGCCGCTGAATCCCGCAGAGGCGAAGATATCGTTCAGGTAGTAGAGCACGGCGTTAATTCCCGATAGCTGGTTGAATGCTGCGATCCCAATCGCGAGCAGGATCGGGTAAAGATACTCGCGCTTGAAGAGCGGCTCCCGGCGGGATGCTCGTTCGGTATGCAGCGATAACATAATTTCCTGAAGCTCTGTCTCTGGAGCCGCATGGCCGACCAGCACGAGGGTTTCGCGCGCTTCTTCCACGCGGTCCTGGGTCACAAGCCAACGCGGGCTGTGCGGGATGCTCAGCAACATGACCAGGAATAACACGGCGGGCAACGCCGATACACCAAACTCCCATCGCCACTCGACCGCGCCCAGATGAAACGACACGATCAGCAGGTTGGAGAAATAGGCAAGCAAAATGCCAACCACGATATTGATCTGAAACAGTCCCACCAGCCGCCCGCGATATGCCGGCGGCGCAAGCTCCGCAATGTATACCGGTCCCAGCACCGACGATCCGCCGATCGCGAGCCCTCCCACCAGACGCGCAACAAGAAATGCCGGCCAGTTCCAGGACAGCGCGCAACCCAACGCCGAAACCACATACAGTACGGCTAGAAAGCGCAGGGTTGCCCGGCTGCCGAGTCTCTGTCCGATCTCTCCAGCAGAGATCGAACCAACCACAGTGCCCCAAAGCGCAATCGAAACCGTAAATCCTAATTGCAAGGGCGTTAAATGAAATCTGGTGGACAGCGCGTGCGTTGTGCCCGCGATGACTGCGGTGTCGAAGCCAAACAGCAAGCCGCCCAGGGCTCCGGTCACGGCGCTGCGGACTAGATATCGATTCAAAGCAAATGCCATGCGTGCCCTTCTCTATTGCTTTCTTTCGCCATTGCCGCCATGCGTCGCATGCAACGCGTTATACAGTGCCTCACCGACAAGATAAAGCACCGTTTTGGCAGGGCCAGAGTGCTGCAACTCATCGATCACATAGAAGTTATGCAACGTACCTAACGCACGCATGGCGGTCACCTCAACTCCTGCCTCAGCCAGACGATGTGCGTATCGTTCTCCTTCATCGCGAAGAACATCGCATTCCGCTGTGACGATTACGGCCGGGCAAAGCCTCTTTAAATTGGCTTTCGCTGCCAGCAGCGGCGAAGCCTCCGGATCCGTGCGTTGCTCCACATCAAGTACATATTGCGACCAGAACCATTCCATGTCCTCGCGCGTGAGGTTCAGCCCTTCGCCGAACTCAGCGTAGCTTGGGGTTTCCGACGTACCTTGCAGCACGGGACAGAGGAGCACCTGAAGCCGCAGCTCGAAGTCTCCCCGTTTCGCAGCGCGCAACGCGAACGCCGCCGCCAGATTACCCCCCGCACTATCGCCCGCTACTGCCAGACGTGTTCCGTCGACCCCGTGCGTCCGGCCTTCGGCAATCACCCAAAGGGCGGCCGCATAGCACTGTTCCAGCGCGATAGGAAAACGCGCTTCGGGAGAGAGGGAATACTCCGGCACAACGACTGCCGCACGCGCACGCAAGGCAAACTCGCGCACGATCCGCGCATGCGTATCAACACCACCGAGAACCCAGCCGCCGCCGTGCAGATAAAGGACGGATGGCAGCATTTCACCGTGCGCTCCCGCCGCACGCACGATCGTCAGGCGAACGCCTGCGTTCTCGACCGATTCACTTTCGACGGACGGGTGCTCGATTGGGGACGCCTGCGACTCGCGCATATATTGTCTGGCCTCTTCGATCGAAAGCTGCGACAGCGGTTGGCCGCCGTCACGCACCAAGCCCAGCATGTATTCGCGTGCGTGCGGCTCCAGTTGCGTTAGCAGGCTCATACGATCGCCTCCGTGCGCACATACGCTTTCATAGTTGCGCACTCTGTCCCTACGGCTGGGCCATGCGGCCTGACGATGTATTTGCCGACAGCCGCGGGCACAATAAAGGTCTCCGCATAATGCACCAGGAACGGCTCAAACGCTCCTGTTGGACTCTCCACAACGGCCTCGCTACCCTGCACTAGATTCAGAACATTTACTCCGCCGTGGGTGTCGTGCGGAACAACACCGGTAAACCAATGTCTTCGCGTTTCGATGAACTCCCGCTCATGAAGGCCTGTGCGCTCTTCCCGCCAGCCATCGCCCGACGCCACCGGTGTGAACGCATGTACAAGTTGCTCTTTGACCCACTCGGTGGTGCGGTCCCATTGGATATTGGCAAGCCCGTGATCAATGTGAATCGGCCGCGGACGTCCATCCAGCCCCAGCCGTCCCCAATCCCACAGCTTGAACGTAAAGATGTATGGGGTCGCACTGATCTCCAGCACCATGCTGTCCTTGCCTGAGCAATGGATCGTTCCCGCCGGAAGCAGGAAGTGATCGTGGGGCCGGGCTGGGAATTCGTTCACGTAAGACTCCACCGGAAATGCAGGGCCACCGGTCTGCGCATCCCGCAGGTCCCGCGCCATCGCCTCACGATCTACACCATTCTTCAATCCCAGGTAAACGACTGCGCCCGGCTCCGCATCCAGCAGGTAGTAGCTCTCGTCCTGCGTATAGTGCATGCCGAACTTGTCCTGGATGTACTCCGTCAATGGATGCACCTGCAGCGAGAGGTTCCCGCCGCCCATCGTGTCCAGGAAGTCGAAGCGGATGGGGAACTCGGTCCCGAAGCGTGCGTGCACCGCCTCTCCCAGAAGCGCGCGTGGCTGTTCAAACACCAGGTCGATCGCCGGTACTTCTACGCGCACGTCGCCGAACCCCAGCAGCAGGCTATTTTCCTCGGGCACGCAATCAAAACACCACGCGTAGTTCGGTTCCCCTTTCGGAAGGCCACACACTTCCTCCATCCAATGACCGCCCCAGGGGCCCGGGTCGAAATACGGCACCACGCGGAACGGCCGCCGTGCCAAATGCTTCAGCGCGTCGCGAAAGGCCGTGCCCCCGATCATTTTGGGGGTCGCGGCATCGTTCGTATCGAGCAGAAAATCTGCTTCGGGCAGCAACAGCTTTTTCAGGCGGTCGGCTGCCCGCCACTCCACAAAGAAGCCACACTTGTACTTCTCCGCGAAGGTGGCTTCCCGGTTATCGCAGCCCAGATTGCCCACCTCGCAACGGCGATAGCGCAGCTGCACTTCCCAGCGTGCCATGTCAGCGTATACAAGCATGTTCCGCTCTGGCGCCAACACAGCCGCGCCGGTTCCTATGACCAGCACACTGCCGTGGACCGCCGCTTCGGCAATTTGCTGCCGCATGATTTGCGACAATTCCGGATCGAACCAATCCTCGAGCGTCAGTCCATTCATCCGGCCGAACACACGGTCGTCGCCCAGGTGCCGTCCGACCATAGAGCGAATGTCTGAAACAGGTTTGTAGGCCTCTGCTGCGCGGAACACCTTTGTTGAGGGCAAATGCTGCATCAGTGCATGCTCGACGTTCTCGACCAGCACGCCAGGGTAGCACTCGAGGCAGACCACCCCCCCGCCCCGCATTTGCTCCGCGATGCGCAGCCAATCGAGGACACACTCTCCCGCGACGCCGGAGGGAACATAGGGATATTTATCGTAGTTCGATTGGCGCGCCATGCGTCTCCTCCAACAGCAGCGGCAGCGCGCCGAACAGCGCCGCGTGATTTCCCAGCGCAGCCGCTTTCACCTGCGCCTTACCCCAGCTTGACCATGCGTGTTGCTCAATATAGTTCTGCACGAACGGGACAATCAGTTCCTTGCTCCGCATCACACCTCCGCCGAGGACCACCATCTCGGGGTCGTAGGCATGGACCAGCGACACGACAGTGGCCGCCCACACCAGTAGGCAGCGATCACGCACAGCCATGGCCACGGTATCGCCAGCCGATGCGTGCTCAAAGAGTTCGCGAAAGCCAATTTTCTCCACCGCTCTGAGCGAGCTCGTTTTGAAACCGGGCCACTCCTGCACTACCAGCGGCATTGACCACCCGGATGCTTCTGCCTCTGCGCAACCGATATTCCCGCAATGGCAAAGTCGGCCGTCGAACTTCGCCACGAAGTGGCCGCCCAGGCATCCTGCATGCGCATGTGCACCGCGCAAAAGCCGACCCTCGAGGATTGCCGCAGTGCCGATTCCCGTGCCCAGTGTGACCATCACGACATTCCGCTCGCCGCGCGCCGCACCCGCAAATTGTTCCCCCATCAATGCGAGCCGCGCATCGTTTTCGATTCGCAGCGGTAAACCAAATGTAGCCTGTGACCAGCCGCGCAAATCGATCGTGGGCGCATCTTCATACTTCTTCAAGGTCGAATGGATGGAGCCATCGCGCGCATCCACGATACCAGGAAACCCGATCCCAATGCCCGCACAATCGCTCGGCGCGGCGCCGCTCTCATCGAGCAACGATTGCAACTGCGCGGTGATGGCCGGAAGCAGGTCTCCCAATTGTCTGGCACGCTCGGACGCTATCTCCGCGCAAGCCAGAAGGCGTTCGTTTTCCACCAGCCCGCAACCAATGTGCGATCCACCCATATCAATGGCCAAGGCGTACGTCATGGGGTTTCCAGCTTTTTCTGTCTACGTTCGCCATGCAAAAAGTCGGCCGCACCCGCTGCCGCCAGCCGAATGGTGTTGGTTTCAAAATGCACCATAATTTCATCCTCTCCCACGCTCACATCTTGTAATTCGCCACAGCCCTCGGGCATCTCTGCGAGAAAGAGCATCCAGGGCGCGGACCGCGTCTCCTTCGCTTCCAGCCGCAAGGAGGTCGGCATCCCGAGCATGGGCCCGTCGGCGTCCACTGCCTCTTTACCCAGAGGCAGCGGCGTAGTCCCAAACTCCAGCCCACGGGCCGACACTGCACCGTGCCATGGCGACTCCAGCCGCGATTGGTTCTCCTCCCAGAATGTTACCCATGGGAAGATCGAAGTTGCGAAGAGGTATCCTATCGCCATCCTTTGTCGCGGATCAGACACAGCCACGAACCCGCACTCGCGTCCTGGCGTCTGCTGAGCTGCGGCGACAAAGCCGGTTCCGCGCTGCGCAAAAAGCTCGCGAAGATCCGCGTCCCCGCGGCTTGCACGCGGGGCCCATGGCCAAATGAATCTGACGCCTCTCGCAAGAAGATTTTCACCGTCATACCCCAGCGGCCACGTGACGCCGTGTTGCACGGAGGCCGTCACGTGGGCTCCAATCCCTGAGAACATCGGCTGGCCAACCGTGGCGTGCTGCACCCAGTGCACATTGCGTTCGCTCTCAGCAAGGTTGGTGACACGTTCGGCCACACGGAGCACGCTCTCACCTGCGTAAAGCGAAAACTCGCGGGTTACGCTTAATTGAGCCAGGGGCAGCGTAGCCGTTCCAGCCGCCGAACTCTCCCCTGTGCGCGAGAACTTCCAACTTACAATCGAGGCTTCACCGTGCAACCCAGAGCCCTGGGCGACGTCCGCCTCGCTTGCCGGTCCGAACCCGTCAAGACAGAGTGCGTGACCTGTAAACGACCCCAGAAAACGCCCAGCACCCAGGTCGCCTGTCTCGTTCGCAAACTGCGCGTACGCGGGCGTCCCTGGATCGAAGGTGGTCCAAGGTGCTTCCCACAGCGTGTTCTCCTGCGTTGGACCTTCCCCGATCGCAAACCGCCAAGCCGCCAGATGTCCGCCCAGCGGCAACACCGTCGCGCAGACCCATCCATTGGTCAGATCCAATGCCTGGCGGCCTCGCCAGCTTGTCATGTCGGATCGTCCGCTCATGGCTCCCTTTCCGGCTCGGTGATCAACCGCAACGTGACAATGGCAAACGGTTGGATATCGAAGCTCACATTCCCGTTCCGCAGCGGCAAGACCTGCGTACAGTCTTCCAGAAGCGAGCAGGTTCTCGCCTCCTTCAGATGCAAGTGCGGTGTGCTCAAGTGCACTGTCTGCGTGCGCCCGGCAGTCTCGGTCAAGCGCACGATGCTGCCCAGGCCATCTTCGGCCCGTTTCCACGTAGACATAACCACGTTGGGAGCGTCGAGGGTGAGAAAGCTGCGCTCGGCATCGCCGGCCGGTGTGAAGCTGGCGGCCACCGGATCACTTTCCAACGGCGTCATCAGCTCCCAGCCTGAACGCGTCAACTCTTCCGGCGCAAATTTCGGCCCGCTCACAAACTCGTAGCGAAACGTGAACCGGCCGCCCTGAGACGAAATGAAGTTAGTGCTCCAGTAGTTGCTCATCAACCATGAGAAAACGCTCGCATGTTCCGGCGCAAACGTCTCCGGCCACTTGCCGCGGACGATATCGCCAAAGGTCACTATGGGGGCATCCACCGGAATTACCGCAGCGGCCCATGCCCGATTGTGCAACGCCGCCCAATGCTGCACCGCATACCACTCGTGGCTACCGCCGGCCAGTTCATCCCGCGCCGGATTCACCCAGCCATTCTGCGTATCGTAAGCGA
>Ga0207933_1001612_pt1 | contig 16424 bp, 15 predicted proteins | sample NGESurdeep092012_4_FD_184488 | JGI IMG/M metagenome (GOLD analysis project Ga0207933, IMG submission 184488) | Arctic peat soil microbial communities from Barrow, Alaska - NGEE Surface sample F53-3 deep-092012 (SPAdes) | ecosystem: Environmental > Terrestrial > Soil > Wetlands > Peat ...
CATGTCACCAAGTGCATCAATGACAGCGTCGGCGACCTCGTCGGTGCTCGCGGTGCCACCGAGATCGGCGGTCAAGGACTGCGCGCGACGAGTCACGTCGGCGACCGCGTGCTCCACCCTCGCCGCAGCCGAGGCTAGTTCGAGATGGCGCAGCATTAGCGCTCCCGTCAAGATTGCTCCTATCGGGTTAGCTCGGCACATTCCCGCGATGTCCGGTGCCGATCCGTGGACAGGTTCAAACATCGACGGATGCTGCCGCTCCGGGTTGAGGTTTGCGCTGGCAGCTAGTCCGAGGCCGCCCTGGATCGCCGCGCCGAGGTCGGTGAGTATGTCCCCGAAGAGATTCGACGCGACGACTACGTCTACGGTGTCCGGCCGCGAGACCATCCGCGCGGCCATCGCGTCGACATGGACTCGTTGCACATCCACATCCGGGAATTCGGCTCCAACTCTGGCTACAACGTCATCCCACAAGACGTAGTTGTACCGGCTGGCGTTCGATTTCGTGACGCTGATTAGCTGGCCGGATCTGCGTTGGGCATGCGAGAACGCCACGCGAGCTACGCGCTCGACAGCTGTGCGAGTGAACACCGGCACTTCGACTGCTAGCTCGTTAGCAGTCCCCACGTGGACTCGGCCGCCTGGGCCCGAGTACTCGCCCTCTGTGTTCTCGCGCAGGAAGAGCATGTCGATGTCGCTGGCTTGTCGGTCCCTGAGCGGGCCCGTGATGCCAGGGAGCAGCGTGACCGGCCTTAAGTTCACGTACTGCTCGAACGCCTTGCGGATGGGAAGCAGGAGTCCCCACAGGCTCACATGATCTGGAATCGTCGGCCAGCCCACGGCACCCAGGTATATGGCGTCGAAGTTCGCCAATACATCCAACCCATCGTGCGGCATCATCGACCCGGTCCGGGCAAAGAAGTCGGCACCCCAGGGAAATTCCACAAAATCGAGACTGGCCACCTTGGATAGCACGCGAATGCCAGCCGGAATAACCTCTTGGCCCACGCCGTCGCCAGCAATGACGGCAATCTGCGGGTTGGTCATTTGGTCGCTCTCCGCACGGGCCGAGAGTCGAGCGTTCCGCTAGCCTGCGCGTATTGCTCGAGCACTTCGGAGGTGTGTTCGCCCAGCGCAGGAACGGCCAGCGTAGTCACGTTCGAATCGCGGGCATCGAGCGGCGACCTCAGCGCAGATGCAAGCCCACTTGGCGTGTCCACCTGAGTCCAACGTGCCCGCGCGCGCAACTGCGGATGATCCAGCAACGCCCCTACGTCGTTGACCTCCGCCCACGGGATGTCCGCGCGATCCAGCGAAGCAAGCACTGCGGTCAACGGCACAGCTGCGAGAAATTCGTCGATCAGGATTTCAAGTTCGTCTCTGTGACGCACCCGTGCCTCGTTCGATCGGAATCGGTCGTCGTCCACCAGGTCTGGTCTCTCCAGCACCAACGTGCAGAATGCGCGCCACTGCCGCTGATTCTGTACTGCGATGTTCACAGTCGCGTGTCCGTCACCTACTCGGTACGGTCCGTACGGACAGATGGTCGCGTGCATGACTCCGCTTCGTTCGGGCTCCTTACCCGTGTACTCACGGTGGTAGAGAATGGGTGTCATCCACTCCGCAATGCAGTCGAGCATCGCGATGTCGATACGTGTTCCCAGCCCGGTCGACTCACGCTGAAATAGCGCGGCCAACACCCCGCTCAGGGCATACATGCCGCCAGAGATATCTGCTATCGGTAGCCCCACTTTTGCCGGCTGCTCGGGCGCACCCGTGATCGCAAACAATGCAGCCTCGCCCTGCACTAAGAGATCGAACGCTTTCCGATTACGCAGCGGACCTTCGGTTCCGTAGCCGGTGATCGTGCATGAGATCAGCTGAGGCCACTGGGCGTGAACGGCGTCCCATCCGAGGCCGAGTCGCTCAAGGGCGCCGGGTCCAAGGTTGCTAACCAAGACATCGGCGGACTCGAGTAGAGAGTCGACGACAACACGGTCGTTCGCGGATTTCAAATCCAACACTACGCTGCGCTTGCCGCGATTGAGCCACACAAAGTACGCGGATTCGCCGTGCACGACGGAGTCATACGACCGCGAGAAATCGCCTCCCCCTGGTCTCTCAATTTTGATCACGTCAGCACCTAGATCGACAAGATGCCGCGTGCATAACGGACCAGCAACGGCTTGCTCGAGCGCCACGACTCGGATACCACGAAGCGGCGCCGCTCTTGGCTCGGGTCGCAGGTCACTGGTGGGCATTAGGCCTCCATTACCCGACGGCGAGCCGAAGGAGATCACCAATCGACTCCATCTCCCAAACGGTCTCGATGGCGCGCATGAGCTGCTGCGCCTGCGGTGTTCCGATACTCGGGCTAGCGTTCGAGAGGAACTTCGCACGGTGGTCGTCAGCCGAAAACGGATTGCCCGGTCCTCCGCGTTGTGCGGGAATGTCATAAGAGAAGTGGCGTCCGTCGCGGGTCTCGAGGCGCACCTTTGCCGGAAAGCGATCCGGCGCCATGGCAGGATCTGCATCGCAGTAGACACGCGACGCGAGGTCGGCGATGTCCGGATCGGCGTGAACCTCGGCCGTGTAGTCGTCGACTCCAGCGTGGCCCAGAACGGCGAGAATCGCTACTGAATAAGGCAGACTGAACTTCATGTGGTATGGCGTCACCGGCCGGATCTTGGCGTCTCGCGGCTCGCAGACGACTGGTATGCATTCCGGGGGAACGGTGACGTCTACACGCGCGATGTCTTTGTAAGTTAGCGTCTCGGCCGCCAGAATCGCGGCGACGCCGTCCATCGCGGAGTGATTCCATGCGCCGTTGCTGTACGGCTTGTAGGTTGTTTCAGGCAACAGCCATGTAGTGCCGAGTCCATCGGTCAATACATCGAGATCCACAGGCTCCGAATCTCCATGCAGCAACACCGCATACAGTGCCCAACCTCCCTCAAGAACCTGCGGCGGCCCTAGATAGCCTTGTTCTGCGAGAAGCGCCGCCGTAATCCCTCCCTGAACGGCCCAACCAGGATGCAGGCGTTTGACCCAACTCCCATCGTGGAGTCCCTGAAGTAGACCTGCAGCCTGGCTGCCCGCCAACCCAAGACCGCTGGCCAGTCGGACAGCATCCAGGCCGAGCAACTTTCCCGCAGTTGCCGCTGCCGTGAACGGGCCAACTACGCCGGTGGCGTGAAACCCGCGCATATGAAATCTGTGTGGCGCCGCTGCCCCGATGCGCAACCCGACTTCGGCCCCGGCGACAAGTGCAGTTAGCATCTGCGCGCCGGTCGCGCCGGTACGTTCGGCCATCGCGAGTGCGCTGGGTACGGCCAAGCAACCGATGTGAACCATGGCAACGCTGTGCGTGTCATCGAAGTCAGGGCCGTGCGCGTAAGCAGCGTTCACAAACCCTGTGGCTGCTGCGGGAAGCCGCTCGCCACCGCCTATGACCGTCGATTCCCCGCGGCCGCCCATCTCGGAGAATACTTTCTGGATAGGTTGGGCATAGTCCATTCGAGAACCTACGAGTGACACGCCGACCGTGTCCATCAGCCGCCAGATCGCGTCCTGTCTCACGTGTGCCGGCAAGTCGTCGGGCTGCAGCGAACTCACGAAGTCGGCTAAGCGCTGTGATCGTGTCTGAACTGCGTTTTGACTGGTTGTCACTTTCTCGGCCACTCCTTGAGTTGGGTTTGCGGTGTCGTCGCAGCAAAGTAGATGTCGTTAGCCCACGAGAATGCGAGCAACTTCATCTCGTTGACGGAGTTCTTCTGCAGGACCGGAAATCACGTTTCTGCCCTGCGCTAGGAGGTAGACAACGTCCGCGTGGTCCATGGCGATCGTCGCGTTCTGCTCGACGACCAGTAGCGCCACACCCGCGTCGCGAATCCGGTCAATATGGGTCCAGACCCGTTCGGCGTACAGCGGTGACAACCCTGCCGTCGGCTCGTCGAGAATCGCCACCACAGGTTCTGTCATGAGCAGTCGCGCGAGTGCGAGCATGCGTTGCTGGCCGCCCGAGAGCACGCCCGCCTTCTTGTGTCGATCTACCGCAAGATCGGGAAAGAAGTCGAGCAGTTCGGAGATTCGCTTCTGGAGGCTCCCCCGAACGGTGTAGCCGCCCATCTCCAAGTTCTCGACCACAGACAGTTGATCGAATACGTTCATGAGTTGAGGCAGATACGCGAGACCGGATCTGACGAGCTTGTGAGGGCCTTGCCCTGTCACGTCGTTTCCTCGCAGGAGAACTTGACCCTTCTTCACGCTGATAAGGCCAATAATTGCCTTCGACAACGTGGACTTGCCAGCACCGTTCGGGCCGAGAATGACGCTTGTCTCGCCCGCGTTCGCGGTGACCGAAACGTCGTCCAATATGGGTGGTCCGTCGTAGCCTGCCGTAATGGAGACTGCTTGCAACTCATTCACTCGCTCGCTCCCTGGCGGTTGTAGGACCTGAATCGGGAGATCCCACAGCCGCTGTTCCGAGATACGCGGACACCACATCTGCGTGCTCACGCACGATCTCGAGTGGGCCTCGGGTAAGGACCCGACCTTCGGCCATGACGACCACGTCATCAGCAACTGTGGACAGGAATCCCATGTTGTGGGCGATGAGAAGCACAGTCACTCCCTGCGCAGCGATTTCGCGAATCCGAGAAGCGATCAGTTGACTCGTTTCCGGGAAGACGCCAGCAGTGGGCTCGTCCAAAAGCATCAGCTTCGGGTGTGCCATCAGGGCACGGGCGATCTCCATCAGTCGCCGCTGGCCACCCGACAAAGTCCCTGCCGGGCTTAGGAGGTGATGCCCGAGCCCAAGCCAGTCGAGAAGACTGGACGCCTCCTTACGCAAATCCTCTTCTTGGCTCCGCCAGCTACCACGGGAGAACAGTGCCTTCAGCGGGTTTTCGCCAATCTGGTCCTGGGCAGCCAAGATCACATTCTCAATAACAGGAAGCGTCGCGAGGACCCTGGCGGTTTGGAAGGTGCGAGCGATTCCCTTGCGGGATACCTGGGCCGGTCCGAGGCCGGTAATGTCGGCGCCTTCAAAGTAGATCTTGCCTTCCCGCGGCGACAAAGTACCGCTCAGCATCTCGATCATTGTCGACTTCCCGGCACCGTTCGGTCCGATTAGACCCGTAACCTCGCCACGGCGAACCGAGAAGCTGCAGCCCTTGACCGCCCAAACCCCGCCGTACGCGTAGCCAACATCGCGGATAGTAAGGAGATCGTCGGAAGTATCACTACTCATCGCGCACGCCTCACCGCAGCAAATCTTGCTTTGGGGAGGACCTGTTTTGTTGGCTGCCCGTACCAGTGCAGCCACCGTTCAGGGATCAATCCGCCGCGCCTGTATCTGAGCATGAGGATTAGAACGACCCCAATCACGATCGCACGAATAGCGCCGACATCCGCTCCACCACCAAAGCTCGGCAGGAAGCGCGACAACTCCGCGAGTCCTTCGATGAGCACGAAAGCTCCGAGGAGTGCACCCCAGTAGTTGCCGGCACCGCCGACGATCAATGCTGCCAGCAAGATAAATGACTCGAGTGGCAGAAAGGCATACGGGCTCCAGGCCGTGATCGAAAACACGAAGAGACCGCCGGCTATCCCCGCGATGAAACAACCGATCATGAAGATCCACAACTGCGGTTGCCAGGAGGTACGGCCGAAAGCAGACGTAACCGCCTCGTCCTCTCGCATGGAGCGCAGCAACCGACCGAACGGCGACCGGAAGATGCGACGCGAAGCCCACACGCAAACAGCGAGTATGCCCGCCGATAACGCAAGCATCACGAGCGTGTACCGGGCGGTGCTGGTCGAGATGATGTTCGGCACGTTATACAGGCCAGTCGCGCCGTTGAACAGCGGCTCGTAGGTGTTGATGATGTTCCAGAAGATGAACGCGGCCGACACCGTGACGATCGCAAGATAGTCACTCCGAAGGCGCCTAACTGTGAATCCGAAGACAACGGCGCCAAGAATCGCGGCGACAACCCCGCCGATCAACAAGCCGACATACCACGGCAGCGTCCACCCGAGGATGTACGTGCCGCCTCCCAACATCGCAGTCCGTCCCATGGTCGTGACGGCGGCCACGTACGCACCGATGGCGACGTACGTGTAGTAGGCGAAGTTCAGGAGGCCGGTATACCCGTACTGCAGGTTCAGGCCGACAACCATGATCGAGTTGATACACCCAAGCAAGAGCAGGTCCGTGACGTAGTAGACCATCAGCTGATCTTCCCCTTAGTCGCAAACAGTCCCTGAGGCCGGAAGAGGAGGAGGACGATCACGACGCCGAATGCGATCGAGGTTTTGTAGGCAGCGTTGAGGTATGCGCCAGAGATCTCCGTCAGAAGGCCAATGGCAAGCGCACCGAGCATCGCGCCGTAAGGCCGCCCGATACCGCCGAGGATCACTGCACCGAAGATCACGAAAAGCTCAGTGAAACCTGTCGTCGGATCGAGTGTGCTCTCCTGCAGTACGAGCCCAACACCTGCGACGGCGGTTAACAAGCCCGCAAGGAACCAAGTGATCGACACCACCCGCTCGCTGTCGATACCGCACGCCTTCGCGAGGTCTGCATTGTTAGATGTCGCGCGGAGCGCCTTGCCGAACTTCGTGTAAGCCAGCATGAGGTGCAACATCACGAGAAGAACCACGGATGTCGCAAACATAGCGAGATCGCCGGGCGTAAGGATGAAGGGCCCCACGTGCAGTGAGTTCCCGAGGGTCACATTGAACCGAACCGGCTCCGCGCCCCAGATCAGTGTCAATGCGTTCTGAACGACGAAGGAGAGCCCAACGCCGGCAATAAGCAGGGTGACGGGCCGAACGCCTTGTCGCATGAAGGGACGGAACACGAGGATGTTTGCGAGAACGCCGAGGAGCCCGGTCGCGATACCACCCAAGATGATTGCGAGCACCAGATTGATCCCGTGTCTGGTAGCGCTCCACGCGATGTAGGCACCGAAGGTCATGAAATCGCCGTACGCGAAGTTGATGAAGTTCGTAACGCTCACCTGTAACGAAACGGCGACCGCGGCAAGGGCCACGACGGACGCTGTCGCGAGGCCGAACCCGACTGCGACAAGAAATTGGCTCAAGATCAGGCCTCTCGAATCCTTCGGGAGTTGAAGAGGGAGCAAGTGGTGGATCCGGCGTTTGGTAAAGGCGCCGGACCCACCACACATGGGTTGCGTCAGACCGCTATCCGTTGGTCAGGGTCTGTTGAATCTGCTGCGGAGTCAACTCGGTGAGCGAACTGCTTGTGCCATCCGCGTTGAAGTGCAGGATGTCGAACGGGCCATACACGTTGTGGAACTTGTCGAAGTCGACGCTGCTCGCTGCGCCTTGGTAGTTGATAGCTTTGCCGGTCTTCAGGAGCTGAAGGCACGTCGAGTAGTCGTAACAGTTCTGACCGGGCCCGTTTGCCGCCTTGGCAATTCCTTGCTCGATAGCTGGCGAATCAGTGGTCCCTGCGATCTGTGCTCCGAGCGCCCAGACGTTTACCCCGTCGTAGATGTATGTCTGGCCGTTGCTCGGCTGGTTTGAGCCGGTCTGTTGCTGCAGGACATTCAGGAACGGCTGGTAGCCCTGGTTCTCAGCCCCTGGGTTGGCGATGTAGATCGGCCCAGACGCGGTCGCGCCACCAACCGACGTGACGAACTCCTTCGCGAACCACAGGTTGCTTGCAACCCACGGAGTGGACAACAGGCCTTGCTGCTTGAGCTCACCAAACAGCACGCCTGCAGACGGGATGTCGAACTGCCCTAGAACGGCCTGCGGATGGGTCGAGAACAGTGTCTGGATCTCACTGCGGAACGACGTCGCTCCGACTGCGATCGTCACGGGCTTGTCAACCGTCATTCCGAGCGCCTTCGCCGCATCTTGGAGTCCCGGGACTAGGGACTGGTCACCTGACGTGTTGCCAATAGCTATGGCGACGTGATTCCAACCCTTGCTATGGGCGTAGACGACCATGGCATCGGCCTGCTCAGTGTCCGACGGCGATAGCCGGAAGAAGTGCGGGTCCGTGATGTTGTCAAAGGCAGATCCGCCGCCCCACATTAGGTCGGGAATGTTTGCCTTGGCCGCGATCGGCCACACGACAGACGCGGTTTGCGAGATGGGTCCGACGATGCCCACCACGTGATCGGCCTGAATCTCTTTTTGCGCGGCCGGTACTGCATCGGCCGGGTCCGCTGCGTCGTCCTGCACGTCGAGGTTGACGTGGTGCCCGAGCACCCCGCCCGTAGCATTGATGACGCTCAAGGCAATCTTTGCGCCGGTCTGCATGCCCTGTCCGAGGTCCGCCCGCGCGCCGGTTAATGGGGCCAGCAACCCAAGCTTGATGGCTGAACCCGTGGCCGCCTGGCTGGGAGCCGGAGCTAGACTTCCTGACGCCGCCGCGCTCGACGAGCCAGCCGACGCTGCGCTCGCGACCGGCGAAACCCCTCCAGATGCGCTGGCACTCGTCGCCGCCGCGGCGCTCGTGGACGCGGGTGAACTCGTCGAACTGGCTGTGGGCTTCGAGCTGGAGCATGCGGCGAGCACCAGCGCCGCCACCGTTCCAATACCGACGGCGACCCCCGTCGCGTGACGGCGACCTCGCACAAACCTCACAAACATGGGGCTTCTCCTTTGGTGAGAGCATCGACTATTCGGGTCGCCCGGCCGGCGGTTGCCACAGAGTAGGCAACCGCTCCCATGATGGACAAGAGATTCGCCTATAATTTATTCTTCGTAACCTATACGTGACCAACTTGGGATTGGGAAGCTATGAAGGACGGGGCCACGCAGCGCCAGAGGGGAGCAGGAACGCACGTGGACGGAATACGTAGCTCTTTAGTGCGGTTGCCACCGCAGCCGTCCCTGGGGTGGCGACACCTCGCGAGGCAGGACGCTCGAACTACCCGCCCAACACCACGCCACGCCAAGCTAGAGAGGTGCACAGCCAGTGCAACCGCAACACCCGAAGCGAATTGATCGCGCGTGGCGAGCGTCACGACTAGGGCTTTACACTGTCCGCGTGAAGCGGCCAGCGTCCATCGTCGGCTCACGGTGGCACCGGCCCGACATTGCCGAGTCTCGAGATGCACTGTGAACGCGCGAGACCGAGTACAGACCCCGCGACGCCAGACAGCAAGCCACGCTGACGGCATCACCAGGCTGGTGCCTTCGGCCCACGATGCTCCGATCGACGGCCCCCCTGTGACGGCGAGCACTTACGTTGCGAACTCCGTGAGGACTGAGATCTTGAGCGGCGTGTTTCGGCTCGGTGCTCGCCTGGACCAACAGGCACTTGCGCAGCGTTACAACGTGAGCATCATCCCCGTAAGGGAGGGCCTGAAGCTTCTCGAGGCGCAGGGCCTCGTGCGCACGGAGCAGCGGCGCGGCACCTACGTCGCAGAGTTGTCGGTGCAAGAGCTCACAGAGATGACCCTGATACGTGAGCGCCTCGAAGGACTCGCGGTAAGCCTGGCGACGCCCCGGATTCCGTCCGCGACTCTGGACGTATTAGAGGAACTGAACGCCCGGATGGACAACGTTCGCGACGATGATCCACCGTCCGTGTGGCGTGACCTGAATCGCGAATGGCACTTCGTGATCTATAGCGCATCGGGTGCGGCGCTTCTGCTTCAGCTAATCGGCACGCTTTGGGACCGCACGAGCATCTACCGTGAGGTCCTGGCGAATACCCCAACCGTCCGATGTGCCTCGGTCGCTCAGCACACGGAGGTAATGGCCGAGTTGAGGCGGGGCGATGCCGCGGGCGCAGCGCGGGCTATCCGGCGGCACGTGCGGAGAGGCCAGCGGGATATGCGGGTGGCTGAGATTGGATTTGGCACGAACAAGAAATAGAAGTGGACCGAAGACTTGTACCTGCCAGTGGAAGAGGTCTAGCGATGCCAGACGCCGTCCCGACCCGCACGGAAAAGCTTAGTTTCGGGAGCACGGCGTTTGAAGCCGAAATCCAGAGCGTGACCGAGGGCGCACCAGGAGCGGACATCGGAGCGCTGTTACGAACGTCGGGCCTTGTCACGTACGACCCTGGGTTCGCCAACACCGCGGTTTGCCGATCGACGATCACTTACATTGACGGCGACGCGGGGATCCTCCGGCATCGCGGATACCCGATCGAGGAACTTGCCGCCCAATCCTCCTTTGTCGAGGTCGCGTACCTCCTAATCCATGGAGAGTTGCCAACTCCACGTGAGCTCGGCCTCTTTGGTTCGCGGGTCCGGGCCCGCAGCGAGTTGGCCGAGCCGCTGCAACGGTTCTTCAAGTCGTTTCCCAAGGACGCGCACCCAATGTCTGTCCTGGCGTCCGCGGTCTCCGCGCTGTCGGCGTTCTATCCCGACTCGTTGGATCCGCTTGATCCGGAACAAGTTGAGGTTTCGACCGAACGCTTGCTGGCGCAGGTCCCGGTGCTCGCCGCGTGTGCGTTCAAGCAATCACTACAGCAGCCGTTTCTGCTGCCCGACCCATCCCTGGGTCTCGTCGAGGACTTCTGCCGGATGAGCCTTACCTCCTCGGCCGCACCCGAGGTCGATGATCAGATCGTTCGGGCGCTTGATTTGCTTTTCGTTCTGCATGCTGACCACGAACAGAACTGTTCGACTTCTACCGTGCGGTTCGTGGGCTCTGCTCACGCCAGCCTGCACGCGTCGATCTCCGCCGGCATTGGAGCCCTCTCAGGACCGCTACATGGCGGCGCCAATCAGGCGGTGCTTGAGATGCTCACGCAGATTCGTGACAGCGACGATGACGTCGCCTCATTTGTACGACGGGTTAAGCAACGTGAGAATCACGCGCGCCTCATGGGATTCGGCCATCGCGTGTATAAGAACTATGACCCGCGCGCAGCCATCATCAAGAAGACGGCCGACGAGTTGCTCTCTGCACTCGGCAAACGCGACGAGTTGCTCGACATCGCTCTCGAACTCGAAAGCGTGGCGCTTTCAGACGACTACTTTGTGGACCGGAAGCTCTACCCGAATGTCGACTTCTACACGGGACTGCTTTACCGAGCTATGGGCTTTCCTCCTGAAATGTTCACCGTCCTGTTCGCGATCGGTCGGCTCCCGGGCTGGGTCGCTCAGTGGCGGGAGATGATCACTGACCCAGAGACGAGGATCGGGCGACCGCGCCAGCTGTACGTTGGATCGGCCCAGCGGCCTTATCCCGTTCGGGGATGAGGTCTGCTTGACCCAGCACCCCCGAAGCGCCGCTAGGCGCTGACATCGAGAGGATCCGCCTCGGCCGACACTCCTGTCAGTCGATTGCGCGATGCAGAAATCCGCGGATGCCGATTGCCGTGAAGACTGCGACGGACACCGCGAGGCCGAGAACGCACACCCACGGGTACATGTGATGCACGGACGGCGTGAGCGCCGCTCGCATCCCCTCGCTCGCGTACGTCATCGGGTTGAACGCCGTTACGACCTGGAACCACCGAAGGTGCGAGAGCGACGGCCACGGATACTGGCTGCAGCCGGTGAACAGCATCGGCGTGAGGATCAGCGCAAACATGATCTGGATCCGGTTCGGCGGCACCAAGGTACCGAGGGTAAGCCCAATCGCCGACCCCGCGAGTGCGCCGAGAATCATCACCACAGCGAGGAGCCAAATCGCGCCTGCGTGCCACGGGATCGAGCCCAGTACCCAGATGCCGACCGGGAACATCACCAACGCCGCCAGCAACGCACGCATCGACGCAAACAGCATCTTCTCGAGCGCGACCGCCCATGTCGGCAACGGCGCGAGCAACCTGTCTTCGATCTCGCGGCTGAATGAGAACTCGAGAACGAGTGGCAATGCGGTGCTCTGAATACCGGTAAGCGTCACCGTCAACGCGACGATGCCAGGAAACAAGAGGTGCGCGTATCCCGGAGTCGTCAGCCCGATTGAGCCCAACACCTTGCCAAAGATGAACAGCAAGCCCAGCGGCTGCAAAATCACCTGGGCAAGAAAGATTGGTAGCTCGCGACCAGTCACGGTGATGTCGCGTCGCAACACACTGAAGAACGAGCGCCAAGGACTTGGGTCGCCGATCTCGATCCGTGGAAGAGCAACAGTAGCTGTGGTCATCGCAACGCACGTCCCGTCAGGTGAATGAACACGTCCTCAAGACTCGGCTCGCCCAGCCGCACTTCAGTGAGTCGGCCCTGGTGCTGCGTAACCAGATCCGACACGGGTGCTACCAGCCGCGCCGGCTCGCTAGTTACATAGAGTCGTGCACGCAAGGCCGCAGAACCCGCATCAACCCGTTCGACCTTCTCGACAGCAGCCAGGCCCTCAAACGCGGTAGCCAACGCGGCCGGGTCGGCAATTGGCTCGACGACGATTTCGAGCGTTCCACTACCGATCAATGTCTTTGTCAACGCAAGTGGCGTGTCGAGGGCGAGCAGCCTGCCGTGGTCGACGATGCCGACGCGGTCCGCGAGCTCGGCGGCTTCATCCATGTCATGCGTCGTCAACAAGATCGTGACCCCGGCCGACTTCAGGTCGCGAATCCTGTCCCACACGTAAATCCGCGCGGCCGGGTCGAGGCCTGTTGCGGGCTCGTCGAGAAATAGCACAGGCGGCGAGTGCATCAGTGCACGCGCAATCATCACCCGCTGCAACTGCCCGCCAGACAACCGGTCGACCTTGTCTTTCGCGCGATCGGCCAGCCCGAACTGATCCAGCAACTCGATGGCACGCTCCTCGCGGACCTTCGGCGCCACGCCGTGGTAAGCCGCATGAAAGAGCAGGTTCTGCCTGACGTCGAGCGAGCGGTCGAGGTTCGGTCGCTGCGGCACGACACCCAACTGCGTCCGAGCGCGCACCGGGAGGGCCACGACATCAACACCGGCGACGAACGCGGAGCCACCGGTCGGTTTCACGCGCGTCGTCAGCACGCCGATGGTTGTCGTCTTCCCAGCGCCATTCGGACCGAGCAGACCGAAGCACTCCCCCGACGCGACCTGGAAAGAGATGCCGTCAACCGCGTTCGTATCGCGCTTGGGGTAGCGCTTCACAAGATCGACGACCTCGACCGCTGGCCCCGCCATGACACCCCTCGCCTTTTGAGTACGCTCTGACAATCCGGGTCGGTGTTGGACGCCGCCGACCCCTTTTTCGGGAGTCCGAGCGGCATGCACCGGGCACATTCACCCGCTCCAGAACCGAGCGGCCTTGTACTCACCCGCCGCGACTTGTTCACCCTACTTGGCTCTGCTGCGGTGCTCGTCGCGTGCGGCGGCAAGACGCACACTACCTCGCCGATCACCGTCGGCTCCGGAACGCCCGCGAGTACTGCCGCGAACTCGACAACCACTAGCAGCTCGGCGCCGGCGCCGACGAACGGCGGCGGCGCGTGGCCGCAGCAACCGAGGTGGGCAATGAAGCCCAGCGCTCGTTCTTGCGTGCACAGGACTTCAACACTCCGGCGGTGCTCCCCAGCTGTCCGCTCCGAGATCACGAACTGGAGTCAGCGCTTTGACGAGCTGATCGGTGAATACCAGTCGCTCAGCAAGCCGCGCGCCTAGCGGTTCAGCATCATTGCGGCGAGCCGATCGACGATCGGTAGATCCGCAGGTACCCACTCAACATCGTGCAACTCATCGACGGTCAGCCACCGCAACGCGCAATGCTCGATCGCCGTCGGCTCGCCGGTAATGACAGCCGCCAGCCACACCCGCAGGATGCCGTGCTCGCCAATCGGCCAATCACGACCCACACGCGCGCCGAGCATGATGTCGATCGCGAGCTCCTCACGGCACTCACGAATCAGTGCAGCCTCGTCAGTCTCGCCCGGGTCAACTTTTCCCCCAGGAAACTCCCAGAAACCGGCCAGCGACGGCGGCTCGGACCGCTGCGCAGCGAGCACCCGCTCGCCGTCCACGATGGCGGCACCGACGACCACCTGCAGCCGCGTCTCCACAGTCGCGCAGTCTGCCACGATCTCGCCTTGACTCCACGCCGGTCGACGGGCAACGGTGGATTCATGGAACAACTGAGTGCGGTCGATGTGGCTCGGGCGCTCGCCGAGCTGAAGGACTGGACGGGCGACACCACCAGCCTGCGTCGCAACATCAAGGCGTCGAGCTTCGCCGCCGGGATTCAACTCGTCGATGCCGTCGCGGAGATCGCGGATGCCATGGACCATCACCCCGACATCGACATCAGATGGACGACGATCACGTTCGTCTGCTCGACGCACTCTGCGGGTGGGGTGACCGAGTTGGACGTCGAACTGGCGCGCCGGATCGACGATCTGGCCGGCAGTTGACCGCGGTAACTCAGTCGCCTTCAACCGCCGGAGTGCGGTAAACCAGTACACGACCACTTGAGGTCTAGTCCTTTCCGCATGCCCGGAACACACCAGGAGACGTCGTGCCACCGGTCATTCGCGTCGAGAACCTCGTCAAGGAGTTCCGGCGCCCGCGCAAGCAGGAGGGTCGGTTCGGCGCCATTCGGACGCTGTTCACCCGGCAGTTCGACTCGGTCCGCGCCGTCGACCAGGTGAGCTTCGCGATCGAGCCCGGCGAACTGGTTGGCTACATCGGGCCCAACGGCGCCGGCAAGAGCACCACCATCAAGATGATGACCGGCATTCTGGTGCCGACCAGCGGCACTGTCGAGGTTGGCGGTCTCGTGCCATGGCGCGAACGCGAACGCAACGCCATGCAGATCGGTGTCGTGTTCGGCCAGCGCAGCCAGTTGTGGTGGGATCTCCCACTCATCGAGTCCTTCAACCTCATCGCGAAGCTGTATCGGGTACCCGACGCGAAGTACCAGCGCAATCTCGCGCGCTTCGTCGCACTGCTCGACATGGAGGAGTTCCTCGAGCGGCCTGTGCGTCAACTCAGCCTCGGCCAGCGCATGCGCGGCGACCTCGCGGCGTCGATGCTTTACGAACCGCAGATTCTCTACCTCGATGAACCGACGATTGGCCTCGACGTCGTCGCCAAAGAGAACATGCGCATCTTCATCGAAGAGATGAACCGCGATTCCGGGACGACGATCGTGCTCACCACCCACGACCTCGCCGACGTCGAGCGGCTCTGCCGCCGGCTGATCCTGATCGACCACGGCAATGTGCTCTACGACGGCGGGGTTGAACAACTGAAGACCAAGTACGCGCCACACCGCATCCTGGTGGTCGAACTTGAGCCGCACGCCGTGAGCAGCGGTCGTCGCATCGACGCCGCCGACGTGCCCGGCGCCAAAATCGTCGAGCAGGCCGATGGCGTGGCGCGCATTCAATTCGAATCTGCGCGCACGCCAGTGCAAGACCTGATCGCGGCCCTCAACGCCCGCTACCCGATCGCCGACTTGTCGATCGTGGAGCCCGATCTCGAGGGTGTGGTCAGGCAGATCTACGACGAACGCGTGCCTGTCGCATGACGACGACCGTAACGACGACTGCGCCGGCCGGCCGCGAGCCAGTGAGCCGGTCGCCGTGGCGTGACGTCCCGGCGTACCGGCAAATCATCAACAGCCGCTTGAGAACAACGCTGGCGTATCGCCAGAACGTGTTCTTCCTGCTCGCGATCCTGATTCTGCAGATCTTCATCCTGCGCAAGGTGTGGACTGCCCTTTACCAGGGGCACACGACCGTCGACGGCCTCACACTGCACGCGCTGCTCGTCTACATCACACTGGCGAACTTGCAGAACTGGGTGCTGCAAGACCCAACCATCAGCTTCTACATGTATAACCGGGTTCGTGAGGGTCAGGTCGCGTTCGATCTGGTTCGACCGGTCGGGTTCGTGCCGCAGATGTTCGCCCACCTCGTCGGCTCAAGCTTCGCGACTGTGATCTTCGGTTCAGTCGCGTTGCCGTTCATTTTCTTTGCCGGCACGCTGGGTGCCCCGGCCTCGCCGACTGCACTGCTGCTCTACGTGGCCAGCTTCGTGCTTGGCTACGTCATTACGACGCTGCTGACACTCATGCTCGGAATGTTTGCGTTCTGGACTACCGAGATCTCCGGCCTCACGATGCTGTATCGGCTGATCAACCAGTTCTTCGCGGGTGCCCTCGTTCCGGTATCGCTGTTCCCGGGGGCGATCCGCATCATTGCCGACGTGCTGCCGTTCCAGGCAACGACCTACACGCCGGTGGCCATCTACGTGGGGCGCGTGCGGGGTGCGAACGCGATTGGAGCACTCGGCGTCCAGGCAGTGTGGGTTGTGCTCTTGATTTTTGCGTCATGGGCGATGTGGCAGCGCGCGCTGCATCGCGTCGTGGTGCAGGGCGGGTGACGAGCCGATGAGCACCCTTCGGGTGGCGTGGACATTGGAGATAGCGGCGCTTCGCGGCCAGCTCGAGTACCGGCTCAACTTCATCGTGTCGACCTTCATGGGCATCGCCTATCAGGGCAGCGGTTTCGCTTTCATCTACGTGGTCCTCCACAGTTTCCACACAATCGG
>Ga0207933_1001614_pt1 | contig 16422 bp, 16 predicted proteins | sample NGESurdeep092012_4_FD_184488 | JGI IMG/M metagenome (GOLD analysis project Ga0207933, IMG submission 184488) | Arctic peat soil microbial communities from Barrow, Alaska - NGEE Surface sample F53-3 deep-092012 (SPAdes) | ecosystem: Environmental > Terrestrial > Soil > Wetlands > Peat ...
TGCTTTTGAACTCGCGCAAAAGGACCCCCCTGCTGATTGACGAGTGGCAGTTGGAGCCAAAACTATGGAATGTCGTACGCCGCGAGATCGACGACCGAGGAAAAAAGGGCCAGTTCATCCTGACCGGATCAGCGTCGCTGCCACGTGATGACGCTCGACACGCGGGATCGGGCCGTATCGCACAGATCGCCATGCGGCCGATGACCCTCTTCGAACAGGGATGGTCCTCGGGAACTTTATCGCTCGGAGAACTCCTCGCAGGAACCCAAGTACTCGAATCTGAACACTCTGAACTGGCGTTACTCGACTACGTCGATCGAATTGTGATCGGCGGCTGGCCTGAACTCCTTGACGCCACCGTCGACGACGCTCGCTACTTTCTGGAGAGCTACATCAGTACGTTAGTGCATCACGACATCAGTGAAGTCTCCGAAGCCAGGCGCGATCCTCGCAGGGTGCGGCGCTTCCTCTTGGCGTACGCGCAACTCAGCGCACACCCTGCGTCGCTGAGTACGATAATCGCTCGTGCCGCCGACGCGGATGACGAAGACCCCTCACCTGGGCGTCTTGCGGCCGCGGCCTACGCCGACGCGCTGCGTCGAATGTGGATCATTGACGACGTCGAAGCTTGGAATACATTACTGCGCTCGAAGGCTCGGTTGGGAAAGACCGAGAAGCGCCATCTCGTCGACCCTTCGCTGGCCGCATCGTTGATGCGATGTGGCCCGAAGCGACTCTTAGGGGACCTGAGCACCCTGGGATTTCTTTTCGAATCCCTCGTTACTCGCGATGTGCGTGTCTACGCCACTGCCAACCGAGCGTCTGTCTATCACTACCGCGAACATGAAGGTCACCTCGAGGTAGACCTGATAGTTGAGCGTCTCGAAGATGGCAGCTGGATAGGCATAGAGGTCAAACTTGGTTCAAATCAGATCGATGGGGCTGCTGCGAGCTTGCTCAAAGTTAGTGAGACCCGTCTTGGAATGTCGGCATCCGCACTGCTCGTGGTAACTGCAACTGACTACGCTTACCGCCGTCGCGATGGCGTCTACGTGGTGCCACTCGGGATGCTGGGGCCCTAGGGGGTTTGGACAAGGGTGAGGACTAAAATTTTGGTAATTCTTCTACCCGGGATGACGGGTCGGTAACTGAAACCTAGAATTCCTGGTCTTGAGTTTGGGAATGAAATGGGCAAACGTGGGTGAACGGCGGCAATCAGCCACGGACAGCATTCCGTTCGTGGACTGCAAATTCGGACAGAAGCGAACATCCAAGAACACGCCACACCAGTCTTCGGAACCGGGTGTCGGGGGTTCAAATCCCTCCAGCCGCACTTTTCCCAGGTCATCGAGCGGGTGAAGTCTCGTGGTGCGCGAGTGGTGGTACTCTCCGGACATGCCGCATCGGCGCCGGCGACTACAAAGGAACCTCAGGGTTCCCGCGGTGTTCGTATGCGTGTTGGGTTCGGTGGCGACCGTGGACTCGGCTGCGGTCGCTACCGAATCGCCCGCTCGTCATTCCCTTGTGGTCGCGCACGCCCCGCCGCGCACGACCTTGCCGGGCACCGCGTGCTCAGTTTTTCCAGCCGACAACGTCTGGAGTACGTCGATCAGCCAACTCCCCGTGAACGTCAACTCGGCACGGTGGATGGCCGCGATGGATTCATCGACCACCAACCTGCACCCGGACTACGGACCGTCCGGTAATCCGCGCCAGCCCTACGGGATTCCCTGGACCATCGTCTCGACCCACGTGGCATTTACGCGAGTGGCGTTTCAGTACGCCTCAGAGAGCGACAAGGGTCCCTACCCGCTGACGGCGAGCACGCCGATTGAAGGTGGTTCGGATCGTCACGCGTTGATGGTCGACCCGCACGCGTCGGCGACGTCGAGTGCCTGCACGCTGTTCGAGACCTTCGACACGTACTTTCACCCCGGCAGTCGCTCCACCGCGGGCTCGGGGGCAATATGGAAACTAACGTCAAACGCACTGCGCCCCGCAACGTTCACGTCAGCCGACGCCGCGGGTCTGCCGATCTTGCCCGGACTGGTGAACTACGACGAGGTGAAGAGAGGGATCATGGCCCACGCGATTCGTTTCACCGCCCAATGCACCAGTGAGGCGTTCATCTGGCCGGCGCGCCACGAGGCTGGGCAGGCCGCGCCACGATGCCCTCCAATGGGCGCACGATTTCGATTGCGGGCGTCCTTCTTACTTCCGCCCGCCCAGTGTGACGCCTTCTGTCAGACGGTGCTGAGGACGATGAAGAACTACGGGCTGATCCTCGCGGACAACGGCAGCAATTGGTACTTCCAGGGCACGGCCGACACCCGTTGGACGTTCAACCAGGTGGGTCAACTCAAGGCGATCCCCGCGAGCGCCTTCGCGGCGGTGGATGAATCGTGTCTCGAGGTCGCAGCGAACTCCGGGCAGGCGCGCCAGCCCGGCACGGCCGCATTCGCGGCGCATTGTCTAGCCCGTTGAAGTGACCAGCACCCGACCGTGGGGTCGACGACGAGCTCGCTGTTACGGAACGATTCGCTCGGGAACCCGACGCGGCGTCACCAATACGTCGTAAGCGCCCACCTCTAACGAGACGCAAGTACCGAGCTCGAAGTTGTCGGCCTCACTCGATCGCACGTCGGTCTTGACGACCACGTCGGCGAACCCGACTTCGAGGCGAGTGGCGGCGCCGAGGAAACTCCGGTGCTGCACGACGCCAGCGCCCTGCTCGTCGGCTCGCACGTTGACGTCCTCAGGGCGCAGTAGCGCGTCGATCGGGCCCGCCTCGAGATTGGGTGCGAGTCCTCGAATGGCCACCGAACGTCCGAAGAGTTCCACCTCGTCAGCGCGTCGGGTGACTGGTACACGGCTCGAGACCCCGACGAACTCGGCGACGAACGCCGTGGACGGATGGGCGTAGAGTTCTGCGGGCGAGGCGACTTGTTCGACCCGACCCCGCGACATCACGCAGACACGGTCGGCCATCGACAGGGCCTCCTCTTGGTCGTGGGTGACAAACAACGTGGTGATGTCCAAGCGCTGTTGGAGGGCGCGGATCTGATCGCGCAGCTCGGCGCGCACCTTGGCATCAAGAGCCGAGAGTGGCTCGTCTAGCAAGAGGACGCGCGGTTCGATGGCCAGTGCGCGCGCTAGGGCGACGCGTTGTTGTTGACCACCCGAGAGCTGGTGCGGGTACTTCGTGGCGTGTTCGGCCAGGCCCACCAATTCCAACAGCTCCAGTGCCCGTTGGCGCCGCGGTGCACGGCGTTGGCGCCGAAGCCGTAATCCAAAGGACACATTGTCACGCGCGGTCAAATTCGGAAACAACGAATAACTCTGAAAAACCATGCCCATGTCGCGACGCTGGGAGGGAATACGCGACACGTCGGTACCGTCGACGAGGATCCGTCCCGCATCGGGGCGGTCGAAACCCGCGACCATGCGTAGCGCGGTCGTCTTGCCACAGCCCGAGGGTCCCAGCAGCGCGACGAACTCGCCTGGTTCGACACGCAGCGAGAATTCGTTGAGGGCACGCGTGGCGCCATAGACACGGGTCAACCCCTCGAGCGACACCGGTGCGCCGGCGTTCTTCGTCTCGAGAGCTACCTCGGTTTGGCTGGGGTCGAGTACTTCATTGGTAGTCAACTTAATTGTCCTTTACCACGTCGATGGGAACGGTCGAGAGAAACGATGATGGTCAAGACCAACCACATTGCGATGAGGAAGATCATGGAGACCGCGACTTGAATGTGGGGGTTGTTGGTTGACGAGTTGACGATCCATACCGGCACTGTCGTCCAGAGGTCCAAACTGGCCATGGTGTACTCGCCAAAGACGAGCGCCAAAGTCAGTACCGATGCCGATATGAGGGCCGTGCGCAAATTTGGGATAAGTACCCGCCACATCGTCGCAATCCAACCGGCCCCGAGCGAGCGTGACGCCTCCACGAGCGTCTTGAGATCCAGCGCGCCCAGTCCCGAGTCAAGTGAGCGATAGACGAAGGGCATAGCGAGGATGACGTAGACGAGCGCCAGTAGGTACGGTGACGCTGAGAGCCACTGGAAGGGCTTGGCGGCTTGCAGGACTCCCAGGATCAACACGATGGGCGGGATGACGATGGGCAGGATCGTGATGATTTCCATGACGCGGCGAAAGCGAGGAAGTCGTAGGTGTACGTATATCACCGTGGGGACCATGAGGAGAAGTTCGATGACCAGCGTCACGACGGAGAGCTTGAAGGAGAGACCGACCGCCGCGCCAAATCCGGGCTGACTGGCGATCTGCGTCAGGGGTTGTAACGAGAAGTGGCCCTGAAGGTTTTGCAAGGAGAAATCCAGGGCGGCGTATACCGGCAGTATGAAGTAGGCGGCCGCGATGATCAAGATCGCCGCCCGACCGAAACGAGGACGTGGACGCCGACGAATGGGGACGGAATCGGGCGCGTCGCGACTCGTCAACGCGTCATCAACGAGGAGATCGCGCAGGCCTTCTTGGCTCATGCCCGCAACCACCGAGTAGTGCGTCGTTGCAGCAAGGTGTAGCCCGCTACTGTCACGAGGAGGATCACGATCATGCCAAAGCCCAGTGCGTAGCCGATGTTTTCCTCGCCTGAGAGGACGTTGCCCGACAGGAACGCGCCGATCTGGATAGGCGTCAAGGCGATCGTGCCCCCGGTCATCGCCTCGGCCGTGGCGTAGGCGGAAAATCCACTTCCAAAGAGCAGCAGCATCGATCCCAGAACGGGCGGCATGAGAACCGGAAGTCCGACGTGACGCCAGTACTGCCTTTTCGACGCGCCGAGATTGGAGGCGGCCTCGCGCCACTGGGGGCGCAGTCCGTTGAGCGCCGGTGTGATGACGAGGACCATGAGGGGAACCTGGAAGTACATATAGACGAAGGCCACCCCCGAGAACTTGTAGAGGTCAAAGCCATGGTTCCACGGGTTGAGGTGGATGTGCGCCAGCCACGCGTCGGCCAAACCGGCGGGGCCGAGGGCGGCGATGAACATGAAGGCGAGGTTGACCCCGCCGAAGTTAGCGAGCACTCCCGCTGCTGCGGCGAGCACCCGCTTGAAGTATTCGTGATCGGACTGGGCGATGGCGTAGGCCAAAAACGTCCCCACCACGCCGGGGATGAGTGACGTGACGAGGGCCAACTTGAGACTGGTCTCAAAGCCAAACAGGTACTGACCGCCGCTCGTGATGGTCCTGATGTTGTGCATGGTCAATTGACCGCTGCGCGTACGGAACGCGAGGTTGGTGATGATCCACGTAGGCACGCCGAGACCTAACGCGACGTACACAACGAAGGGGAATACCGGTAGGACCGTCTTGAGGCGACGCAGAAGTGAATTACGCGCAGAAGTGGCGCGTCCCTCGACACCGCGAAGGGAGAGCGCGGTGTCGAGGGACGGAGTGAAGGCCATTGTTTGTACCTACCGGATCAACCGGCGCCGACTTCCGAGGCCCAGTTAGCGGCGACCGTAGCCTTGGCCGCGCTCAGCTGAGCCAGCGTCGGGTAGGTGGTGACACCCTTGGGCGCTGCGGGCAGCAGCTTGAGGTACGACTTGTTGACGGTGTTGGCCTTGGTCATCGCGGCCAACTCGATCGGACGGGCGTAGCCCTGCAAGAACAAGTTTTGTCCGGTCACGGAGTACAAGTACTCCTCCCACAGACGCGCGGCCGCGGGGTGCGGGGCGTCGGCCGTGATGGCCTGGGTGTAGTAAGCGGCGTAGCTCGCGTCGGTCGGGATGATCACCTTCCACTTGGCCAAGTTGGCTTGGATACCGTTCTGCAGGTAGTCCCACCAGATCAAGATCGGTGTGGTGCCCTGCACAGCAGTCTGCGCACTTCCACCGGGAACGTAGTTACCGATGGAGTTCAGGTTCGCGAAGAACTTGATGCCGGGCTCGACGTTGTTGAACGAGCCCCCGTTGGCGAGCGACGCTGCCATAACTGCGGCAAACGCAGCTGACGCCTGGGTCGGGTCACCGTTGATGCCGACCTCGTTCTTGTACATCGGCTTGGCCAGATCAGCGAATGACGTGGGGCAGACCGCAATCTTGGCCGTGTTGCAACCAATAGAGACATACCCGCCGTAGTCGTCAAACCAGCGACCGTTTGCGTCCTTGGTGGCCGCCGGGATGCTGGACCAGGTTTGCACCTTGTACGGTGCCAGCAATTTGGTGTTTTCCACCGCGTAGCTGGTACCCACGTCGAGGACGTCGGGGGCTTCGGCGCGACCCTTGTCGTTTTCGACCGCCGTAATCTCGTTGGCGCTCGAGCCGTTGGGGTTCTCGTCATTGATCTTGATGCCGTACTTCGCGGTGAAGTCCTTCATGATCGCGCCATAGTTGGCCCAGCCCTGTAGGGGAAGGGTAATGACGTTGAGGTGTCCCTCGGCCTTTGCCGTCGCGACCAGTGCCGCCATACCCTTGGTACCCGACACGGACTGCACCGTTGACCAGTTGGTCGTTGACGATGCGTCAGCCGAGTTGCCCACGAACGTGACACCGATCGCTAGAGAACTCAACACGCCAGCGGCCGTAGCTACCTTCAGTTTGTTCAACACTCGTTATCCTCCTGAATTTGAGTACCCGTGTAGTAACTCACCGCGAACAGTACGAAAGGATTGTTATCGTGAAGCGACGTGAACACGGGCAAAGAGTGACAACTAGGCGCACGGAGTGAAAATCTTCTGCGCGTCACCGTGACTGTTGTCGTGCAATTACCTCGGCGAGTTCCGCCACGGAACTAATAATGAGGTCAGCCCCGTGCTCGCGCAGACGCGCCTCGTCATCGTTGCCCGAGAGCACGCCAATACGTAGCCCGACGCCGGCGTTCGAGCCTGCTTCCATGTCCGACGCAGTGTCGCCGACGACCGCGACTCTCGACATCGCGGTCACCTTCGTGCGTAGGGCGCACACCAAGATCATGTCGGGCGCCGGTCGCCCGCGGCCGGCGTCTGCGGGCGAGATTCGCGCGTCGACCAGGTCCGACCAGTGCAGTTGGTCGATGAGGGACTCGCGAGTGGAGGGTGAAAAGCCGGTGGTGAACGCGACGGCGACGCCGCCACGCTGGATTTGTTCGAGGTTCTGGCGCGCCCCTGGAATCTCCTGTACGCCCAATTCCGTGGCGATTGCGACGAAGTGCGATTCAAAGAGGGCGTTCGCCCCCTCGGCTCCCGCGCCAAAGAGTGAGCGAAACACCTCGATCTTGGACTGGCCCATTGTCGCCACGACGAAGACCTCGGCCTGATGTGCTTCGTCCTCGTCGAGGTCGAGGGAGGCAATCGTGCGGTGAAAAGCCTCGAGGACGAGACCGTCGTCGCGCACCGTGGTCCCGGCCATGTCGCAACAGACGAGCTCGATCACGCGACGCTCTCTTCGGCGATGGCCGGTGCCAAGGTCATTCCCCGTCCGCCCGCACCCGTTACCACGGTGACGTCCTCGAAGACGTCACGGCGCAGATAGAGCTCGTCAGTGCGTGCGGGATCCATTTGGTGATAGACCCCCGTCCAGCGACGTTCGATACGCGGCAACGCCGGACCGATGAGGTGGCGCGCCGCGGCCACGATGAGGTCCATCGGTCGGTCCGGCGAATCGAAGACCCCGGGTCGGTCGCCCTCGTGAGTGTCACCAATGGTGAGACCCCCGTGGCAGCGCTGCTGGCAGAGCAACTGGATCGCGTAGTGCTTGGCGTTGGCCTCCTGGTCGGGCAGGACCTCGAGGGCGTCGGCGCGAAATTGTGGGTAGTAGCGAAACGAGTCGCCGTTGGCGATTGACGTCGTCAGGGTGTCGGCCAGGGGTTCGGTCTCGGCCATTTGCAGGCGCACACTGCGCACAGGCTCACTCTCGACGAGTTCGCGGGCGAAACCGCTGACCGACGCTCCGACGCATACGAACACCCGGTCACCCGTGTGGACGGTGCCGCGGTGGTCGATGGCGGCGTTGTCGCGCAGCCCGACCAGTTCGCGACCGGCGTGGTAGGTGTAGCGCCCAGTACGGATCATCGCGTGACGTAGCGCGATGAGCACCACGCGCGGCTCCACGGCGGCATCACGCTCGCAGTAGAGACCCGCGAGAAAATCCCCGCGCACCACGGGGTTACGCGCCGTGACTTCTGAGCGGTTCATGAGGGAAAATCCCCGCTGAGCGGCGCTCGGACGCGCCATTGCGCGCCGGGCCACCTCGAGTTCGTCGTCCGTGGCGAGCAAGGTAAAGGAACCATTCGCGCGAAACTTGATATCGGGCACGTCGAGGGAGATTTCCTCCCAGAGTTCGCGAGCACGCAGGGCGAGGTCGCCCTCACGACCGTCGGCGCGTCCGCTGACCCACACCAACCCGAAATTTCGTACCGACGCCCCCGTGGGTACCGCGTCACGTTCGAGTTGAACGACTTCGGCACCGCGAGCGAGCGAGAAGTACGCATGCATGGTGCCCAAGATGCCACCGCCCACCACGACGACGCGTCGTCCCGCGAGGCAGAGATCAGCGTCGAGAGGCATGGGCGAAGGGTAGGGCCTGCAAATGGTTTGACCGTGACGCGAGCGTGTCCACGCCGCAAAATCTGCGACACGCGCCTCGTCACATCTACGAGCGCGACGTGGGCGCGCCATCGCGGTGCGCGGTGTTAAGAATGTCCAAGATCACCGACGACGAAAGGATTGAAATGGTCGAACACACCGAGGAGGGGCTTCCCGATTTCTCTGACGCCGAGAGTGCGGGTGTCGCTCACCGCGTCTTGGGTACGACGTTGCCCGTACTTGAAGTGCAACTCCAACCGGGCCAGTCCGTCATCTCCCAAGGCGGTGAGATGTCCTGGATGACGCCGAGCGTGACGATGACGACCCAGACCAGCGGTGCGGGCGGCTCGGGGTTGGCGGGGGTTTTCAAGCGCGCCGTCGCCGGCGGGACCATCTTCATGTCGCAGTTCACCGCGCAGGGCGCGGTCGGCGTGGTGGCGTTCGCCGCCAAGATGCCGGGTCGCATCCGCGCGATCAACGTGTCGGCGAATCGCGAATACATGGTGTCGCGTCACGGGTTTCTTGCCGCGACCGACGCCGTCACGCTGAACCTGGGCTTTCAACAGAAGCTGGGTGTGGGCATCTTCTCGGGCAACGGATTCGTCCTGCAACGCCTGGCCGGCGAGGGGACGGCGTGGATCGAACTCTCGGGAGAACTGGTGACCTACGACCTCGCAGCGGGCGAGTCGATGATGGTGCACCCAGGTCACATCGGACTCTTTGACGCCGCGGTGCACCTCGACATCCAGATGGTCAAGGGCATCAAGAACATGCTCTTCGGGGCGGACACGATTTTTCTGGCGAAGTTGACCGGACCGGGAAGCGTGTACCTGCAGACCATGACGGTGCCGGGGCTGGCCCACGCCCTTGCTCCGTACTTGCCCGCCAACGAGGGTGGCGCCAGCGGCGGGGGCGCGTTTGGCTTCAAACTGGGCTGATTGCGCGGCGTGCGGACGTGATGTGGCACGCGCGCCGTACACTCGGTGTCCCGCTGGTGTCGTAGTGAGGGGTGGAGGGATCCGAGATGGAGAAGTCGCAACTGCGTGAAGCGCTCTACGAGGTCGGTCGGTCGCGCCTCTTTGACACGGTCAATACTCACGCCGGACCATTCACGCACGTGTGCCGCTTGGTGAATCCCGAGGGTGCTCGCATGAGTCTGCACTACGCGCCCGGCGTGCGGGTGGAGGCGTGGCACCAATCGGGTAACGAACTCGCCGCCCTGTATTCGTGGAATGGCGTGTGGATCTTGTTCGATCGCTTCAACGTGGGTGCCAGCGACGCCACGAGTACCGACACCGTCGTGGTCATCTCGGCGCCGACACTCGACCTCCAGGTGGCCGCAGGCTCGCTGATCATGCAGAGTCAAGAGTCCTTCGATGTCCTGTGGATGAACGCGGGCGATGATGACTAGTCACGTCCCCAATCCGCTGGCTTTCGCCATGGAGGAGTTCAACGTCGCGATCAATTCCCACGGCGACTTCACCTATGTGCGTTTCGGGCGTGAGCTCGAAAAATTACGTGTACGGCTCCAGGGCGGTAACCACGCGCTACTCGTTCGACGTCTGACCGACCTCGACGGCGAGATTACGTCGTTGTTCGAGTGCTACTCGACGGGCGCGCTCATCCTGGTTCGCGAGGAGCACGTCTGCGACGCCGAGGACTGCGACTTCGAGATGGGCGACGTGTCGATTTCGGCCACGTCACACGAGAGCCTTCTCGCGACGATCTCCCTCCTCGAATTCGATCGCGACGACCCCGAAGAGTTTCTCGGAATGATCCATCCTGATTGAGGCGCGTTAGGTTCGACGCGAGAAGTCGCGTCGCAGTTCCGTCGTCAATGAGTGTCGACGTGAACGAGTGTTGACGCGTCGGTTGAAATGTTTTCGTTGGTGACTCGGCGCTATTCTTCGTGGCTGCGACACAATTCTTGGAAATGACTGTGAAATACTTCGCGGTTCTCGTCACCCTGGCCTAAATCGGGGCGCTGGTAGAGTTGGAGGACCGCGCGACCTTTGACGAGGCGCGCCGTGTCGCGAATAGCGGCGTCACACAATGAGGAGTTGACATGAAGGTTCTGGTTCTGGGCGGCGACGGATTCTGTGGCTGGCCCACCTCATTGCACCTCTCGGACATTGGTCACGACGTCACCGTGGTGGACAATCTGAGTCGTCGCGAGATTGACGTGGAACTGGAAGTCGAATCCCTGACACCCATTCGCCCGATGGGCGTGCGCGTGCGTGCGTGGAAGGAACTGACGGGTAAGGACATCGACTTCGTCAATCTTGACCTGGCCGAAGAATTCGATCGATTCGAGACCTTGTTGCGCGAGAAGCAGCCCGACGCCATCGTGCACTTTGGTGAGCAGCGCGCGGCTCCGTATTCGATGCGCAGTACCATCACCAAGCGCTACACCGTGGACAACAACGTGCGCGGCACCCACAACGTGTTGGCCGCGATCGTGGCCAGTGGCCGCGACATCGCCCTGGTGCACCTGGGCACGATGGGCGTGTACGGCTACGGCTGGAGTGGATCAGCACCGATTCCCGAAGGCTATTTGACCGTCAAGGTCCCGACGCCCGACGGTGAGATCAATCGTGAGATTCTGCATCCGGCCAATCCCGGTTCCGTCTATCACTTGACCAAGACGCTCGATCAACTGCTCTTCGCGTTTTACGCCAAGAACGACATGCTGCGCGTGACGGACCTGCACCAGGGCATCGTCTGGGGCACCCAGACCCCCCAGACGGCGATGGACGAACGTCTGATCAACCGCTTCGACTACGACGGTGACTACGGGACCGTCTTGAACCGTTTCTTGATGCAGGCGGCCATCGGTCACCCGCTCACCGTGCACGGCATTGGCGGCCAGACTCGCGCCTTCATCCACATTCGTGACACGGTGCGCTGCATCCAGATCGCCCTCGAGAATCCACCCAAGAACGGCGACCCGGTCAAGGTGTTCAACCAGGTGACCGAGACCTATCGCGTGGGCGAACTCGCAGAACTCATCTCCCAGCAGACGGGCGCCGAGGTGGCATACTTGCCCAATCCGCGTAATGAAGCGGCGGAGAACGACCTCAACGTGAGTCGCGAACAATTCTTGGAGCTAGGCCTTAATCCGACGCTGCTCTCCGACGGATTGCTCGAGGAGTCGCGCGACATCGCGGAGAAGTACCGCGACCGTGCCGACACCACCAAGATCATCGCTCGCTCGGTGTGGCGCAAGGGTATGGAGACCTCGCCCGACCTCATCGTCAAGTAAACCCAGCAAAGACACCACCTGGCCCGTCGGGCGTGTGAGAATTTGGCGATGGCCGCTCTCTACGAATATGTCCGTCATCCCCGCGCCGCGGAATTACGGATCAGCGCGCCCACTAAGACCGCTGACTTGCGCCGGGTGCACCACAAGAATCCCTTCGTGCGCTTCAACGCACGTTTCGGGCTGCGGATCACCCTGGTGGTCGGCACCATGTGGGCCGCGTACGTCTTCACGATCCTGGCCCTCTTCGCATTACCGTCGGCCATCTCCCAGGGGACCTACTTCGTCATCGTGTGGCTCTCGAGCAGTTTCTTGCAACTGGTTCTCTTGCCCATCATCATCGTGGGTCAGAACATCCAGGCCGCCGCGGCCGATAAGCGCTCGGAGGACACGTACAAGGACGCCGAAGCGGTCTTGAAGGAGGCCGAGGAGATTCAAAAGCACCTGCTCGCCCAGGACGAGGCGATTTCGGACATCGTCGCGCGCCTGGAGAAATTGATGGGACCGAGCGCTTCGGCGTAGTTTGTTTCGGTGCCCCATTTACTTCTCTGGGCGGTCACGGCACCGGTGAACGTTCACAGGGGTGCGGTCTTGCCCCTCGCGCGCGTCGTAGTCATTCTCGTGCCCGTCCTCGCCCTGTGTTTTTACGTCTTCGTGGTGCGGACGAGGCGCAAATAGTCGCCGCCGTCCGTGCCCTCAACGAGTTGTCGGGTCGCTGAGCGACCGCGAGGATCGCTTAGACCTCGCGGCTGATTAAGCGCAAGACGTTACGGTCGGTGTGCAAAATGACGGTCGGCTTCTGCTGGTACTCAACGACGGTGGTCTGTTCGTAGGAGAACGAGTCCTCGCCAACAGTGATCGACACGTCAAAACGCGTCGTTTGGGCTAGAGCGTGCAGGTACGTCGTCGACAAGATGCCGTACGAGCTCGAACCCACGGCTGATTCGAGTTTGAAGGACGTCGCGTCGGCGTCCACGGTGGCGCCAGCGATCAGCGTGGTGGCGTGAGGAACGATGAAGCAACGCACGACCTGGCGGTTGGCTCCGTCCCACATCCAGTACCCGACCTCGGTGTGAAACGGCGTGTCCTCGCCGTCGCGCCACGTCGCGGTGCGGTAATCCAGCCCGTAGAGGGGATGAGGACCAACGTTCACGGGTCCAAAAGGTGCGAAGGTGGTCCGCTCACGAAACTTGGTTTCCCCGAGTTTTCCCTGGTCGGAATGGAATGAGACGTCGAGACCGTCGAGGCCCGATTCCCAGGTACCGATAAGTCCGGCGAGTGGGCCCCAGGGTGTTGTCGGCATGTTGTGGGTGTCGTTTCTGGATCGTTGCGGCGTGGACAGTTTACGCCGCGACCGCCGCGGGCCCGAGCAGTCGATCACTGAGGACGTAGGTCCGCGCCAACTGCGAAAAGGCCAATCCCGCGAGGGCGATACCAACCCAGGGTTGGGCCGGGCTAAGGACGACGAATCCGAGGGTGATGACGGCGTCGGCCGTGACCCGTGTCGACGGGCGAGTGATGCCGATGCGCTGGGACGTCAGATACGACACGGCGAAGGTGTTCACGAGGGGGAGCACCGCGTCCAGCGTCCACCTCCCTCGCAGCGCGCGTACGGTGACGCCGAAGGAGATCGCTCCGATGAGCGTGAGGCCAATTGCCGCGCCGAGGGTGGCACTCGCAAAGCGCGCCGAGACGGGGTGGGGCTGACCGGGCCAGTGCGCGACGAGCGACACCAGCAACGCGAAACCGGCGTAGTAGGCGAGAATCCCGAACTGAGTCAGTCGATGCAGGGCGCTCACGAGAACCAACCCGCTGGTGTCGAGTGCGAGGGACGAGACCGAGGATACCGGTTCACCGTAGGGTCGGGTCACGTCGGACCAGGCGGTGCCGTTCCAGACTCGCCACTGGCGCCCCCCCGAGGGATCGGGGTACCAGCCTGGTGGAATCTGACTCAGCGCGTTACTCACCGGCCCAGTCTCCCATAGCGACGCGAGCGTCAGTTTCGCGACACTTTATGGGCGCAACGCGACAACGGTCGTCAGCGCAATGGCGACGCAGATACTGGGTCGACACGCGACGTCGGTCAACGCCGACGGGACGTAGTCGAGGGTCACGTTGCGCGCGCCACTCGATTGCCATTCGCTCATCGCCGGTGTTTGGCCCCCGAGGTGACCGACCACGACACACGTGGTCACCGACGAACACGACATCGAACTGGCGTGCAGGGGCACGTACGTCTCGCTCCAGCCCTGGGACGCCACCTTCGTCGACGGTACTGCGACGGCCGAACCCTTGGTCGTGGTCACCAACGCCACGCACGTCGTGGAGCAGTCCAGCGAGGACAGCGATGTCCACGCCGTCGGAGTCGTCACCGCACGCCACGAGCGACCACCGTTGAGAGTCTCGCGTAGTACCACGTGGTGCGTCGCTGACGTGGTGGCGACGTAACACGTCCGAGCGCCGACGCACGTCATTGTCGTCGACTTGCTCGCCGTCCACGCCAAGGTACGCGGAGCGCTCCAAGACCCACCGGCGCTCGTGGTGAACGAGAATCGGGCCGTCGAGTTAGCCGTGGCGTCGAGAACGGCGCAGTCGTGATCGTCCACACAACTCAGGTCGTGAATGACCAGTCCGCCGGCGGGCCCCCGCAGCGTCTTCACCGCCCCGGTGTTGGCGTTGATCGACCAGAGCAGTTCCCCGGATTCGTCGGTGCCGCCAAACAGGCATCGCGTCGTCGCGCACGCTCCGGCGTAGATCGTGGCGACGGGGGCGCCGGGCACTTGAAGCGCGGACCAGATCCCTGGGTGGTTGCGCACTTGTGCGGTGGTGGTGGGCGCGCCCGCGCCACCCGACGCCCCCACCGCGACGCACGCGCCGGTCGTGGTGCAGGCAACGGCCGTGAGGGGCGCGTTGATACTGATCGAGGGTTGACCGTCGGCGTGGCGGGCGGTTGAGGCCGACGCGCAACTTGCCAACAACAAGGTGGCGCTCGTGAGCAGGAGGATGCTGCGGCCGACGCCACGCGTCTTGGTGATGTATCGGCTCATGCAGCAAATCTTTCGTACGAAACTCAGGTGTAGTCATGCTAGTGAGCCCCGTCGAGGCCAACGGACCGACGCGCGTCTAGCCTTTTTAGATGAGCTGGATCGATGTCGCCATCGCCGCACTGGTCGTCATCTCGGCGCTGCGCGGTTGGAGCCAGGGTCTCTTGCGTCAAATCGGTGGAATTCTCGGGCGCATCATCGGTTTCGTGGCGGGGTGTTACTTGGCCGCGGACGTCACCTCACACGTCAGCGAAGTCGCTTGGCGTCCGCTGGACGCCATATTGATTATCATCGCCTGCGTCGTGGTCGGGGGCCTGATCATGCGACTGGTCGGCGGGATCTTCTCGAAGCTTCTTCACGAGGCGCGACTCGGGGTTGTTGATTCCGTCTTGGGTGCGAGCGTGGGTGTGGCCGGCACCCTGGTGACGTGTTGGTTCCTCGCCGCCATCTTGACCGGCGTCCCGTGGAGTTCGGTCGGACAGTCCATTAATCACTCCGTGATCTTGCGAACTGTTCAGCGCGTCATGCCCTCGCCACCGTCGGTCGAGAGTCGACTCCAGGGTGTTCTCGACCAGGCCAACGTTCCGAGCCTGTTCGCTGACGTCGTGGCCCCGACGTTGCCCGGAGTTGCTCACGAGGCGCTGACCACCACCCACTTCGTGGGGGCGCCCGCCGGTGTCGTCGATGTCGAAGCGTCCGGGGCGTGTCACTTATTCACACAGGGGACCGGTTTTGTGGTGGCGCCCGGTGAAGTCGTGACGACCGCCCACTTGCTGGCGGGGCAGAAGAAGGTATGGGTGGGCTCGACGCTGTCGCACGTGGTGCTCTTTGACCCCCGCAGCGACATCGCCGTCGTCAGGGTTCCCGGACTGACGGCGCAACCCCTCACCTTGAGTACCTCGCCCTCTCGTGGGACGCGCGGCGACGTCGTGGGATTCACCGCGAGTAATGACCGCACGTGGTCGACGGCGGTGTACTTGGGGTCAGTCGTTGCACCCGGACGCGATATCTACAGTGGTCCCCTCTTCGCACGCACCCTGGACGTCGTCGTCTCGTCGGTGACCACGAGCGAGGCGGGTGCGCCAGTCCTCGCGCACGGGGCCGTCGTCGCCGTCGTCGCCCAACGTGCACCGATCGATTCGGGAGTGGTCTACGCCATTCCCGTGAGTCAGTTGCGCGCGCAGTTGGCAAGCGTCACGTCAGCCACGGTGTCAACGCAGCGTTGCGTCAACTGACCGATCGCACCGCGTCAGCCAGCACGCTCAGTCCGTCGGCTAACTGCTCGTCGGTAATCACCAAGGGTGGCAGAAGTCGAATCACGTTGCCCGCGGTGCCGCACGACAACGCGATGACGCCGTGGTCGTTGCAGTACTTGACGATTCCCTTGGCTGCCGCCGCGTTGGGATTCTTGGTGCCGGGCTCGACCAGCTCGAAAGCGACCATCGCTCCACGACCTCGCACGTCACCGATGATCGTGACGTCGCTCGACAATGAGGTGAGGAAGTCCAGCAGTATTGGTTCGAGTTCGCGTGCGCGCGCCACCAGATTACGTTCGCGCATCACGCGAATGGCCGCGAGTGCCGCCACCGCCGC
>Ga0207933_1001615_pt1 | contig 16422 bp, 8 predicted proteins | sample NGESurdeep092012_4_FD_184488 | JGI IMG/M metagenome (GOLD analysis project Ga0207933, IMG submission 184488) | Arctic peat soil microbial communities from Barrow, Alaska - NGEE Surface sample F53-3 deep-092012 (SPAdes) | ecosystem: Environmental > Terrestrial > Soil > Wetlands > Peat ...
GACAAGATTCGCGTGCTGCGCGACGCCGGCTACGACATGGACCTCGGCGGTCGCGACATGACGAGCGTGCAGTACCAGAACGCCAACAACTCGGTGCGCGTGAACGAAGAGTTCATGCGTGCGTACGAACAGGGCAAGGACTTCGGGCTCAAGGCACGCACCGACGGCTCGGTCATTGAGACCGTCGACGCCAAGAAGTTGATGCGCAGTATGGCGCAGGCGGCATGGGAATGCGCCGACCCTGGCATCCAGTACGACGACACAATTAATGACTGGCATACGTGCCCGGAAACCGGACGAATCACCGCAAGTAACCCCTGCTCCGAATACGTACATTTGGACAATTCAAGCTGTAACCTCGCATCTCTCAACTTAATGAAGTTCTTGAAGGACGACGACAGCTTCGACGCCGTGACCTTCGCCAAGGTCGTCGAGTTCGTCATCACCGCGATGGACATCTCGATCTGCTTTGCAGACTTCCCGACCGAGAAGATCGGTGACACGACGCGCAAGTTCCGCCAGCTCGGTATCGGCTACGCGAACCTCGGTGCGCTGTTGATGGCGACGGGTCACGCCTATGACTCTGACAGCGGTCGCGCACTTGCTGCTGGCATCACTTCATTGATGACGGGCACGGCCTATAAGCGATCGGCCGAGTTGGCGGGCATCGTCGGCCCGTACGAGGGCTACGCACGTAACGCTGAAGCGCACACACGTGTCATGCGCAAGCACGCCGCTGCATCTGACTCGATCCGCAGCGTTGGCATCATCGATCGCGAGGTCATCCGGCTGGCCAACAAGGCATGGCAAGACGGTCTGCAGATCGGCGCCCAGAACGGGTGGCGCAACTCGCAAGCCTCAGTACTCGCGCCCACTGGGACCATCGGCTTGATGATGGATTGCGACACCACTGGCATCGAGCCCGACCTCGCGTTAGTCAAGTTCAAGAAGCTTGTTGGCGGCGGCTCGATGCAGATCGTCAACCAGACCGTGCCGCGCGCTCTGCGCAACTTGGGGTACCAGGAAGAGCAGGTCGAGGCGATCGTCGAGTACATCGCTGAGCACGGCAACCCGGTCGATGCTCCGGGACTGCGGTCCGAGCACTACGAGGTTTTCGACTGCGCGATGGGAGAGCGATCGATCTCCGCGATGGGCCACGTAAAGATGATGGCCGCGGTCCAACCTGCGCTCAGTGGGAGCATTAGCAAGACCGTGAATTTGCCAGAGACGGCAACAGTCGAGGACGTCGAAGAGGTGTACTACCAGGGATGGAAGATGGGTCTGAAGGCCCTCGCCATCTATCGGAACAATTGCAAGGTTGGACAGCCGCTCTCCGATGCACGGGAGAAGAAGGCTGACGTTGCGGTCGTGGCCATTGGCGAATACAAGCCGGTTCGCAAGCGCCTGCCGAAGCGTCGTCCGTCGCAGACCGTGTCGTTCGCGGTCGCGGGCGCTGAGGGTTACCTGACGGCTGGTTCCTACCCGGACGACGGCCTTGGAGAAGTGTTCCTCAAGCTCGGCAAGCAGGGCTCGACGCTGGCCGGCGTGATGGACGCGTTCTCCATCGCCATCTCGATCGCGCTGCAGTACGGAGTGCCGCTCGAGGCGTTCGTGTCGAAGTTCGTCAACATGCGCTTCGACCCGGCCGGCTTGACCGACGACCCCGACGTGCGGATGGCGCAGTCGATCATGGACTACATCTTCCGTCGCCTCGCCCTCGACTACCTGACGCCCGAATCGCGTGCGGAGTTCGGCATCTTCACTGCCGACGAGCGGGCGCAGACGGTCGCGTCGAAGTATGGCGACGACACAAGTGCACCGGTCATCGACGACGACTTGGAGTACGTCGACTCGATCTCACAGTCGGCTCCGATAGTGAAGCCGTCAACGCCCGAGGTGCCTGAGGCCGCAAGTGCCAAGCCGGTGGACGACGATGTGCACTCGTCGACGGAACTGCTCGAGCGGCAACTGGGCACGGCAGCCGACGCGCCGCTGTGCATGAGCTGCGGTACGAAGATGCGCCCGGCCGGAAGCTGCTACGTCTGTGAAGGATGTGGAAGCACCAGCGGCTGCAGCTGACGTAAAGGGGGTCGCCTGCCGGCGGCCCCCGGTACGGACTGCCCGCTGCGTCCCGCCCGACAACTTCCTTCGACCTCGCCCGGCGCGGAGGTCAGCGGTGGTGAACCAGCCCACGAGTCGCACTAGGCTGCCGACGTGATCACAGGCGCCCTGAGGGGCCAAGTCGACCGGATTTGGGATGCGTTCTGGTCGGGTGGCATCGCCAACCCGCTCGAGGTGATCGAGCAGATCACCTTCCTTATATTCATCCGCCGACTCGACGACTTACAGACTCTCGCCGAGAACCGGGCGAACCGCACAGGTAAGCCCATCGAGCGCGCGATCTATGACAGCCCGACCGATCCGCGCCGTTGGGGCATATTCAAAAACCTGCAGCCGGCCGCGATGTATGAAGTCGTCGCCCAAGCCGTCTTCCCGATGCTGCGCAGCCTCGGCGGCGAAGGCTCGACCTACTCCGAGCACATGAAAGACGCCCGGTTCACCATCCCGACACCCGCGCTTTTGAGCAAAGTCGTTGACATGCTCGACGAGGTACCGATGGACGACCGCGACACGAACGGTGACCTCTACGAATACATGCTCAGCAAGATCGCAACCGCCGGGCAGAACGGCCAGTTCCGAACGCCGCGCCACATCATTGCGCTGATGGTCGAGATGATGGCGCCGACCCCGAAGGACGAACTCTGTGACCCGGCGTCGGGAACTTGCGGCTACCTGGTCGCTGCTGCCGAGTACCTGCGTCGTGAGTATCCGAACCTGCTCCTGGACGCTGCCGACAACAAGCATTTCCACAACAGCATGTTCCACGCCTACGACTTCGACTCGACCATGCTGCGCATCGGCAGCATGAACATGTTGCTACACGGAGTTGATCAGCCGGACGTTCGTTATCGCGACTCACTTTCCGACGGCGCCAGCGGAGATCGCGAGGCATACTCACTCGTGCTCGCGAATCCGCCGTTCGCGGGTAGCCTCGACTATGAGTCGGTCGCGAAGGACCTGCTCCAGGTCGTCAAGACCAAAAAGACCGAACTGCTTTTCCTCGCGCTGTTCCTGGAATTGCTGAAGGTCGGCGGCCGTGCAGCAGTCATTGTGCCGGACGGCGTGTTGTTCGGTGCCTCGAAAGCTCACAAGGAGCTACGCCGGACACTGGTCGAAGACCACAAACTGGACGGCGTCGTCAAGCTGCCTAGCGGAGTCTTCCGGCCCTACGCCGGAGTCTCGACTGCCATCCTTCTATTCACCAAGACAGGAATCGGCGGCACGGACTACGTCTGGTTCTACGACGTCGCCGCGGACGGGTGGTCACTCGACGACAAGCGAACCCCGCTCTTGGATGACGCCAAGCTCGGCCCCACCCCCGCGGTGCCGCTGACGCAGAAGGAACAACAGCGCAACGACCTTCCCGGCGCCCTGGCCAGATGGCGGGCGCGCGACGGCGACGAGCGCGCGCGCGTGCGGACGGATCAAAGCTTCACGGTGCCCAAGGTGGAAATCGCGGAGCAGAATTACGACCTAAGTCTCAACCGCTATAAGGAAGTCGTACACGACAAGGTCGAACACCGTGCGCCATTGGACATCATCGCCGACCTTGAGGGCTTAGAGGCCGAGATTGAGCGAGGGCTTGCAGACTTGAAGGTCCGCCTAGGGTGAAGCGCACAGTCACGCTTGGCGATGTAACGAATCGCGCAAGGACGTGGAACCCGGAGCGGGCGGCCGACGCCGAGTTCACGTACATCGATCTCAGCGCGATCGATCAGGAGAACAAGGCGATCGTCGGCGCGCGTTCGATGGTCGGTCACGAGGCACCAAGTCGCGCCCGCCAAATTGTCGCCGCGGGCGACATCCTTGTCTCGACTGTACGCCCGAATCTCAACGGCGTAGCGCGCGTACCAGCCGCGTTCGATGGAGCAACAGCATCCACCGGCTTCTGTGTTCTTCGTCCAACGACTGCGGTTTACGGAGGCTACCTATTCCAGTGGGTTCGCTCACCAGAGTTCGTCGGCGATATGGTTCGGCGTGCGACCGGAGCGAGCTATCCGGCGGTGTCCGACCGCATTGTGCTTGACTCGCGCATGCCGTTTCCTCCCATCGAGGAGCAGCGGCGAATCGCGGCGATATTGGATCTCGCCGACACGTTGCGCGCCAAACGCGGTGAAGCGCTTGCCCTCCTTGGCGACCTATCGCAGTCCGTCTTTCTCGACATGTTCGGCGACCCCGCTAGAAACCCACGAGGCTGGCCCTACCGGACTTTCGCCGACTTGTGCTCTCGGGTGACCGTCGGCGTAGTTGTTCAACCAGCCTCCTACTATGTCGACGCTGGCGTTCCCGCGCTGCGTTCGCTGAACGTCAAGCCGGGACACTTCCGGTTGGAGCCGCTCGTCTACTTCTCACAAGAAGACAACTGCGGTCGCCTAGCGAAGTCGCGGTTTCGAGCTGGTGACCTCGCAATCGTTCGGTCGGGGCAGCCGGGCACGGCTGCCGTGATCCCGGCCGAGCTCGATGGTGTCAATGCCATAGATCTGATAATCGCTACGCCGGATCCGGCGGCGTGTGAACCGGGATTCTTGGCGTCGTTCATGAATTCGAAGCACGGCAAAGCCATGGTTCTGGGCGCACAGCGAGGCCAGATACAGCAGCATCTCAACGTAGGCTCTTTGAACCAGGCGCGGGTCCTGACGCCGCCACTCGAGATTCAACGTGAGTTCGTTTCGCGAGTGGCTGCGGTCGAGGGAATCAAGTCCTCCAGCAATACTCACACGAGTCTTCTGCGCGACCTATTCATTTCGCTCCAGGATCGAGCATTTCGCGGCGACCTTTGAGTACGCCGGGGTCACCATTCGATCTGCGGATCCAGGTTAGTCGCCGCTGGCGAATCGTGTGTGGTGGCTTCGGCGCTGACCTAGACTGCCGATCGCCACGCCTAACGTGACGGGAGGAACGCTGAGTGAGTAACTTCGCGTTCTTGCGTGACGACTGGCCGGGCATCTTCGAGGAAGCCGTCCGGTCCGAGCGGAGCGCAGCCGCCGACCCGCGGACCTCCTGCTTCTATGCCCGCCGTTGCCTAGAACTGACGCTGGGATGGCTGTACGAATACGACCGCAGCTTGCGGCGTCCGTATCAAGGCGATTTGTCGGCGATGCTGTTCGAGCCGACCCTTCGCGCTGTGACCGGCAACGGCATTCACACCAAGATGGACATCATCCGCCGCCAGGGCAACGCGGCCGTGCACAAGAACCGGCCGGTCACGCCGCAGGAGTCGGTGACCGTCGTCCGCGAGTTGTTCCATGTCCTTTATTGGTTCGCGCGCAACTACGCCCGTGACGCACCGCCGTCGCGGGAGTTTGATCCGAACCTGATTCCGCGGCCGCTGCCAGCGAGTGTCCGGCAGCAACGGCAGGCCGAGTTAGTCGCGCAGGCCGAACGATACGCAGCGCAGGACGCTGAGCTGGCGAAGACCCGCGAGCTGAGCGCGTCACTGGAGGCGGAGCTCGAGCGGCTGCGGGCTGAGGTCGCCGCCGTGAAGGCGGTGAACCAGAGCTACCCCGATCAGCATGACTATGACGAGGCGACTACCCGCGATCTGTTCATCGACCTGCTGCTGCACGAGGCCGGCTGGTTGCTCGACGAGCCGCGTGACCGCGAGTTCGAGGTCGCCGGGATGCCGAACAACCACGGCAAAGGGTTTGTCGACTACGTGCTGTGGGGCGACGACGGGAAGCCGCTCGGGCTGGTCGAGGCCAAGCGAACTCGACGCGACCCATCAGCCGGTCAGCAGCAGGCGAAGCTGTACGCCGACTGCTTGGAGGCCGCGTTCGGTCAGCGGCCGGTGATCTTCTACACCAACGGATACGAGCACTGGATCTGGGACGACGCGAACTACCCGCCACGCGAGGTCGCCGGTTTCTACACCAAGGCCGAGCTGGTGCTCATGATCCAGCGGCGTACGACCCGCAAGCCGCTCGCAGGCATCGCCGCGAACCCGGGCATCGTGCAGCGGCACTATCAGCTGCGGGCGATCCGTCGTGTTGGTGAGGCGTTCGAACGCAGGGAGCGTGAGGCGCTGCTTGTGATGGCCACCGGTTCGGGCAAGACGCGCACCGCTGTCGCGCTCGTGGATGAGTTGATGCGCGCGAACTGGGTCAAGCGGGCGCTCTTCCTGGTCGACCGGGTCGCACTGGTGAACCAGACCGTCGCGGTGTTCAAGACTCATCTGCCTGACGCGGTCACGGTGAACCTCGTAAGTGAGAAGAACGTCGATGGCCGGGTGTATGTCTCGACGTACCCGACGATGATGGGCCTGATCAACCAGACGGACGACGATCACCGCCGATTCGGACCCGGCTACTTCGACCTGGTCATCATCGATGAAGCGCACCGGTCGGTGTATCAGAAGTACCGAGCGATCTTCCGCTACTTCGACTCCCTTCTGCTGGGTCTTACGGCGACCCCAAAGGACGAGATCGACCGCAACACCTACAGCCTGTTCCATCTCGAAGACCGAGTGCCGACCGATCAGTACGACCTGAACCTGGCCGTTGCCGAGGGCTATCTGGTGCCGCCCCGCGCGGTCTCGGTTCCGCTGAAATTCCAGCGCGAAGGCATCCGGTACGACGATCTGTCGGACGCGGAGAAAGAGCAATGGGACATGCTCGAATGGGACGACGACGGCGACGTCCCGGACGCGGTCACCTCTGATGCGGTGAACAGGTGGCTGTTCAACACCGACACCGTCGACAAGATGCTCGAAACGTTGATGACCAAAGGCCACCGGGTAGCTGGCGGCGATCGAATCGGCAAGACCATCATCTTCGCCAAGAACAACAACCATGCGAAGTTCATCGCGCAGAGGTTCGATCTGAACTACCCCGAGTATCGGGGCGCGCTCGCTCGAGTCATTACCTACCAGACCGAATACGCGCAGTCGCTGATCGACGACTTCTCCGTCAAAGACAAGGCGCCGCACATCGCGATCTCGGTCGACATGCTCGACACGGGGATCGACGTGCCGGAGGTCGTCAACCTGGTGTTCTTCAAAATCGTCCGGTCGAAAACCAAGTTCTGGCAGATGATCGGCCGCGGCACCCGCCTGTGCCCTGACCTGTACGGACCTGGCGAGGACAAGACGGACTTCTTCGTCTTCGATTTCTGCCAGAACTTTGAATTCTTCAATCAGAAGGTAGCTGCAGCCGAGGGATCGCTGGTCGAACCGCTGAGCCAGCGGCTTTTCAAGGCTCGAGTCGAGTTGCTGGCCAGGCTCGACGGCACCACGCCGTCCGATGACGAGACCGAGCTGCGACTCGACGTCGCGCAACACCTGCACGCACAGGTCGAGGGCATGAATCTCGACAACTTCGTCGTGCGTCCGCAACGTCGTTGGGTGGAGGTGTACGCCGACTTCGACAATTGGCGGCGGCTCACCGTTGCTGACGCGGCCGAGATCGATGAACATCTGTCTGCGCTGCCTACGGCGGTGCGGGACGACGACGAGCAGGCCAAGCGCTTCGACATGTTGATTCTGCGCCTACAGTTGTGTGTGCTTGGTGCTGAGCTCGGCTTCGACCGCCTGCGCACCACAGTGCAGGAGATCGCGTCCGCGTTGCTGTCACAGACCAACATTCCCGCCGTCGGCGCGCAAGCCGAGCTGCTCGACGACATTGCAGGCGACGACTGGTGGGTCGACGTCACGCTGCCACTGCTCGAGCTCGTACGGCGCCGGATCCGCGATCTGGTGAAGCTGGTCGAGAAGAGCAAGCGCCTGCTCGTCTACACCGACTTCGAGGACGAACTCGGCGACTCCGCGGAGGTTCCCCTTTCGGGCGTGCCGAGTGGCGACTTCGAGCGGTTCCGTGCCAAGGCCCGTGTGTACCTGCGTGCACACGAGGACCACGTCGCGCTGCAGAAACTGCGTCGGAACAAGCCGCTCACTGCCGATGACCTCGCCGAACTGGAACGGATGCTCACGGAAGCTGGCGTTGGGGTGGAGGCTGACATCGAGCACGCGCGCCGCGAGTCACACGGACTCGGACTGTTCATTCGAGGTCTCGTGGGGCTCGACCGGGTCGCTGCCGTCGAAGCACTCGACGCGTTCGTCGCCGGCAAGACGTTGACGGCGAACCAACTCGACTTCGTGAGCCTGATCATCGAGGCGCTTACCCAAAAGGGCGTTGTAGACAATGTGCTGCTCTACGAGTCGCCGTTTACGGAGCTGGCGCCGAGAGGTCCGGAGTCGTTGTTCACTCCTCCGGAGGTCGACCAGCTGATGGCCGTGCTCCGCTCAGTCCGCGCTACCGCATCACCCGATGACGCGGTTGCCTGATACCCGAGTGGAGTCGCCCCTCGCGATCGCGAACATGATGACGACGAGGAGGAAGAGTACGAAAAGGACGACGAAAGTCTGCTTGTAGCCTACTCTCGTCGTAGTCAACAGGATGGACTCCGAAGTGATTAACCGCACCGAGCGGGCGAGTGGCCTGCCGCCTGAAATCGCACGCCGACCATTTGGCGTGTTACGGCCCCTCGACGCGCGGGCCGTTTACGCCCGTCCAGGACAGGAGTTCCAGCGCCTTGCGGAGAGGGGCGTGCTTCACAAGTTGGCGACGGGCTACTACGCAGTCGTCCCGGCACACTCGACTGACCGCATCTGGTTGCCAAGCCTTGAGGCTGCGGCCTATGGCATCCCCGCCGCCGACTATGGGCGAGACGGCGCGGTGCTCATGGGCCTTTCGGCGGCCCGTCTACACGGGGCTGTCCCGCGAGCACTCGCGGTTGCGATCGTCGCGGTCCAAAAGAATCGGCCGCGGCTCAACCTCTCTGACCGGGAGGCCGCGATATTTTTCGCCCGCCGCGACCCGCGCCGGCTGGATGCTGAACGTATCGACACCGATCTAGGCCCGGCGCTGGCTACCACCGTCGAGCAGACTTTGCTCGACCTCGCACATCGTCCTGATCTCGGTGGTGTGCCAGGCGAGGCGAGGGACGCGGTTCGGGCGCTATGGGCGCGCGCTGACTCCGCCCGGCTGGCGGACCTCGCGGGCCAGCAGCGACTCAAAGCCGCGCTACTCCGGGCTGGAAACTGGGCTGCGGAGTAATGGGTGCTTGATCCGGTCGAGGCCGCCGCTGTCGCCGAGAAGTTCGGCGTCTCTGATGAGCAGGTTCGTCGCGACCATCTGCTGTCGTATCTGCTCGGCGCACTTGCGAGCGAGCTGCCGGAAGCGGTGCTGTTCTTCGGTGGCACCGCGTTGGCTCGCACGTACTTGCCGGATGGCCGGCTGTCAGAGGACCTGGATCTGTTGGCAGTGCCACGGCGGGCGGTGGTCGTCGCCGATATCGAACGGACCCTTGCTGAAGCTGCACGCCGCGAGTACGGCCGTCTCACGTGGGACCCACCGCTGTCGGCGGTGCGCGACACCGTGGCCGCAGTTCTTCGGGCGCGCGACGGGCTCACCGTTCGGATACAACTGCTCGACCCTGCCCACTACCCAACTTGGCCTGTCGAACGTCGTGTTCTTTATCAGCGATATGCCGATGCGCCGCCGGCGACGCTCGCTGTGCCGACGCTGCCTGCGTTCGCTGCGTCGAAGACCACTGCTTGGCACGACCGGCGCGCTGCTCGCGACTTGTACGACCTGTGGGGCCTGGCGCGGCTCGGAGCGCTTGATGTGGCAGCGGCCGAGTTGTTCGCGAGATTTGGGCCAACAGGCAGTCCACCTCAGCCGTGGATGTTCACCGAGGCGCCTACGATCGCTGACTGGACTGCGGAGCTCGCGGGGCAAACACGCGTCGCCGTCGGTCCGGACACGGCGCTCAATTTCGTCCGCACGGCGTGGGCCGCCATCAACCCGTTGTCGGACAGCTAGGGCGAAAATGAAGGCGAACAGACGACGGGGCATGCGTGCGAGCCGACGCGCACGAGCTCGGCGATCTCGATCTCGCTGTGAAGCTCGCTGCGCGTAGGCCAGAGTTCCTCGATCCGGACGTCCTGCTGGCGTATTCGCGGGCGTCTGATCGACATTTCTCTACCTTTGTCGATGAACTCGCGTGGCCGCAGACGGAGGCGGAATACCCCGACCCTCCAGCAACCCGACGCCGGCGCCGTCTAGACAAAATTCCGCACGGTCACCGCGACGACAGTGCACGATGTAGGTCGCGGCCACCATACGTCGGCCAGGACCAGGCAAGCGCGGGGCACCCGGCTTGAGACGGGAGCTGAAGTGCTGCTCACAATCACGACGACGCACGCCCCGGCGTCCGATCTGGGGTTCTTGCTTCACAAGAACCCGGCTAAGGCGCAGACGTTCGAGGTCTCGGTCGGTACTGCTCACGTCTTCTACCCCGAGGCGAGCGACGAGAAGTGCACCGTCGCATTGCTGCTCGAGGTGGATCCGATTGCGCTCGTTCGCGGGCGCAAGGGTCCGTCGAGCGAGGCCTTCTCGCTCGGCCAGTACGTCAACGACCGGCCTTACGCTGCCTCGAGCATGCTCGCCGTCGCGATGGCCAAGGTCTTCCGAACGGCGATGGCTGGCCGCTGCGACGCGCGCCCGGAGCTCGCGGCGTCCGAACTGCCTCTTGAGATCCGCATCCCCGCTGTGCCGTGTCGAGGTTCCGTCGATCTGCTGAAGCGATTCTTCGAACCGCTCCGATGGCAGGTGGAGGCAACGACGTCGTTGCTGGACGAGACCTTCCCGAGTTGGGGTGACTCGCGCTATCTCGACGTCACCCTCAATGGCACGATGCGGTTGGCCGAGGCGCTGAATCACATCTACGTGCTGCTCCCGGTGCTCGACGACGCTAAGCACTATTGGGTCTCGCCCGATGAGGTCGACAAGCTGATCCGTGCAGGTGAGGGCTGGCTCGCGACGCATCCCGACCGTGACTTCATCACCCGCCGCTACCTTGCCCACCGCACCGCGCTGTTCAGAACTGCAGTCAGCCGCCTCGCTGAGATCGACGACGCCACCGAGGAGCAAATCGACAATGCGACTGACGCTGCACAGGTCACGATCGATGTCGCCGAACCCGGCGACAAGCCGGTGCCGCTCGCGGAGCAGCGCAGAGGCACGATCTTGTCGGTCTTGCGTGCGGAGGGTGCACGACGCGTGCTCGACCTCGGATGTGGCGATGGTGCGCTGTTGCGCGTGTTGCTCGACGACCGCAGCTTCATCGAGATCGTCGGTAGCGACGTTTCGTGGCGCGCCCTCGAGATGGCGACCCGCAAGCTGAAGCTTGACCGAATGTCGGAGCGCGAGCGCTCACGGATCACCCTGTTCCAGTCGTCGTTGACTTATCGCGACGTGCGACTCGAAGGATTTGATGCGGCCGTCTTGATGGAAGTCATCGAGCACGTTGATCCGTCGCGGCTCGATGCGTTGGAGCGCGCCGTGTTCGGCCACGCCAAACCGCTTACCGTCGTCGTGACGACTCCGAACGTGGAGCACAACGTTCGGTTCGAAGGCATGGAGCCTGGCACGATGCGGCACCGCGACCACCGATTCGAATGGACCCGCGCCCAATTCCGAGGCTGGTCCGAACAAGCAGCCCAGAGGTACGGATACGGTGTGCGCTTCGTCGCCGTCGGCACAGATGATCCCGAGGTAGGTCCGCCGACCCAGATGGCGGTCTTCAGTCGGCTCGTCGGGGCAAGCGCGGCAGAGGTCGTGAACGCATGACCGAACTCGCAGAGCGCGCACCGACATCGCGCGAGCTCACCATCCCCCAGCTCTGCCTCGTGGTCCTGATCGGTGTTTCCGGCTCCGGCAAGTCCACCTTCGCGCGCGCTCATTTCAAGTCGACGGAAATCCTCTCGTCCGACTTCTGTCGCGGCCTCGTGTCTGATGACGAGAATGACCAGGCAGCAAGCAAAGACGCGTTCGAAGTGCTTCACTACATCGCCGCGAAGCGGCTGGCAGCAGGTCGGCTCACTGTCATCGACGCGACGAACGTGCAGCCTGCGTCACGGAAGCAACTGGTCGACCTCGCCCGCGCGCACGACGTGTTACCCGTCGCGATCGTGCTCGACATGCCCGAGAAGCTGTGCGCCGAGCGCAACGAGGCGCGCGCCGACCGCACCTTCGGCGCGCATGTGTTGCGGCGTCAGGGCTCTGACCTGCGGCGAGGGCTGAGAGGGCTTCAGCGCGAGGGCTTCCGCACGGTGCATGTACTTCACACGTCCGCAGAAGTCGAGTCGGCAACAGTCGTGCGGCAGCCGCTGTACAACGACCTCCGCCACGTGCCTGGACCGTTCGATGCGATCGGCGACGTTCACGGTTGCCGCGTCGAGCTTGAGTCGTTGCTCGGAGAGCTCGGCTACGTCATCTCCCGCGACGATCAAGGGCGCCCCGTCGATGCCGCGCATCCTGAGAGCCGAACGGTGATTCTGCTCGGTGACCTCGTCGACCGCGGGCCCGACACCGCAGGCGTCTTGCGACTCGCGATGGGGATGGCCGCTGCGGGCCATGCAATCGTCGTCCCCGGTAATCACGAGAACAAGCTGGTGCGTGCGATGCGTGGCCGCAACGTGCAGGTCACGCACGGCCTTGCGGAGTCACTCGCGCAGTTGGCTGCCGAGCCGCCAGAATTCCGAGCAGCCGTTGATGCGTTCATCGACGGACTCGTCTCACACTACGTGCTCGACGAGGGGCGTCTTGTCGTCTCGCACGCCGGGCTGAAGGAGTCGTACCACGGGCGCGCATCGGGACGGGTGCGTAGCTTCGCCCTCTACGGTGATACCACCGGTGAGACAGACGAGTACGGGCTACCCGTGCGTTACGCCTGGGCAAACGAATATCGCGGTCGGGCAATGGTGTTGTACGGACATACGCCGGTACCGCAGCTCGAATGGATCAACAACACGCTGTGCCTCGACACCGGCTGCGTGTTCGGCGGCAAGCTGTCGGCGCTGCGCTATCCAGAGAAAGAGATCGTCGCCGTTCAGGCCGAGCGGGTCTACTACGAGCCTGCCAAGCCTTTCCTGGACGCCGACCAGTTGCCGCCTGCGTTCGAAGGTGCGGGTCGTCGTGATCCCGACGTCCTCGACATCGCAGATGTCATCGGTCGGCGCGTTGTCGAAACATCGCACCACGGCCGGATCACGGTGGCCGCGGAGAACGCGACCGCCGCCCTCGAGGTTATGAGCCGTTTCGCTGTCGATCCTCGTTGGCTGTTGTACCTCCCGCCGACGATGAGCCCGGTCGCGACGTCCGCGCATCCGGACCTGCTCGAGCACCCCGCCGAGGCCTTCTCGGCGTACCGCGCTGACGGCATTGCGCAGGTGGTGTGCGAAGAGAAGCACATGGGCTCGCGTGCGGTTGCTCTTGTCTGCCGCGAGGCCTCGGTGGCGGCCGCAAGGTTCGGCGCACCCGGCGGCGCGAACGGCGCTGTCTACACGCGTACAGGCCGACCGTTCTTCAACCCCACCCTCACCGCACAACTAGTCGAACGCCTCAGCGCTACGGTCGGAGCTTCCGGACTGTGGGACGAGTTGGAAACAGATTGGGTGTTGCTGGACGCCGAACTGTTGCCGTGGAGCGCGAAGGCGGAGGAGCTGCTGCGTACCCAGTACGCCGCGGTCGGTGCAGCGGCTCGTTCGGCGCTTCCTGTCGCAGTCGAAGCCTTAGAGCAGGCATTCGCCCACGGGATAGATGTGGCTGATCTTCTTGAGAGGACGCGCTCACGGCTGCGCAATGCCGATGCGTTCACTGACGCCTACCGACGATATTGCTGGACGACGAACGGGCTGGACGGCGTCCGTATCGCGCCGTTTCAGTTGTTGGCGACGGAGGGCAAGACCTACCACGACCGCGACCATCTGTGGCACTTGTCGCAGCTCGCGCGGTTGGCCGTTGCAGATCCCGAGCTGGTCATCGCGACGCGCCACATCGTCGTCGACACCACCGACGCAGACGCTGAGTTAGCAGCGACCGCTTGGTGGGAGGACATGACGGCCGCTGGGGGAGAGGGCATGGTCGTCAAGCCGCTCTCGAACCTGACGCGCGGTGCGCGCGGCCTCGTCCAGCCGGGATTGAAGGTGAGGGGTCGCGAATATCTGCGCATCATCTATGGTCCCGACTACACCGAGCCGGCCAACCTCGAACGACTCCGTCCGCGAAACCTCGGACACAAGCGGTCGCTCGCCACGCGCGAATACGCGCTGGGCTTGGAGTCCCTGGAGCGGGCTGCGCGCGGTGAGCCGCTGTGGCGCGTGCACGAGCCGGTGTTTGCAGTACTCGCGCTGGAGTCCGAACCGGTGGACCCTCGGCTATGAGCGGCAACGCTCCCGATTCGGGCCGGGCGGACCTGCCGGCCGGCTTCCAGCATCCGCACGCGTCCGAGGAGGCCAAGCGGATCGCGGAAGCCGGCATGATCCTGCGTGCGCAGGTCGGTTCTGGTGTGCACGGTACGTCGATCAGCGGTCAGGACGATCGCGATGAGATGGGTATTTGTCTCGAGCCCCATGAGTATGTGACGGGCGTTGCACGCGTCCCTGCCGGCATCGGCGAGGGCGTTGGGAGCGTTGAGTTCGAGCAATACCAGCGACACACGGTCTGGGATCAGCCCGGCGGCCTTGCCAACCGATCGGGTGCGGGCGACCTCGATGTGGTCATCTATTCGGCGCGCAAGTGGGCGCGGCTCGCATTGGCCGGGAACCCGACAGTGTTGCTACTGCTGTTCGTGCCCGAGTCCGAGGTCGTGTTCTGCAACGATGCCGGCGCCGAGCTCGTCGCCAACGGCTATCGCTTTGTCTCCCGCCTTGCTGCAGATCGATTCATCGGATACCTGCAAAGCCAGCGAGACGCGATGACGGGCGGTTCGGGTGCGCACACGAATAGACCCGAACTGGTTGCTGTGCACGGATACGACACGAAGTTCGCGATGCACGCGCTTCGACTCGGCGTGCAGGGCGTCGAGTTGCTGACGACCGGACGTATTACGTTGCCCGTGCCCCAGCCGCACTGGGATTATCTGTTGCAGATCCGTCGGGGCGAGGTCCAACTGCAAGAGGTCATCTCAGCGGTCAACGATGCGGAGCAAACGCTGCTCGCGTTGCGCGCGAGTGAGGCAGTACCAGCCCAACCAGATCGGGCCTGGGTCAATAGCTGGCTGCACAGCTCGTACGAGGGGTACTGGGCTAGGTTGGCCGAGACCGTTCCTAGATCCAGTTTCTGAACCCGAGGCGGCTCGTGCGAGTACTCGCCTCCGTCGACATGGAGGGTGTGGCTGGCGTGGTCTCGCCGGACGACATTACACCGGGTCATTCAGAGTACGAACGGAGCGAGCTAGGACTTAACGCAGCGCTCGCTGCACACTACGGCGCCGTGCCCGTACTTGCGACCGGCGACGACACACTCGCTCGAGAAGCCGAGTCCGTGGTGCCTGGCATCACGACCGTCGGGGTCAAGACTGCGTTCGGCAACCGGGCAGCCGAGGGTCTGCACCCCGACGAATCGTGCAGTCGCATCGAGTCCGCGGCCAGGACCGCGCTTGCCAACCTCCACCTGGCGGCGAGCTCACAGCGAGCTGTCGTCCGCCACGATCCGATCGAGCGTGCGTTGGCCCATCCGACTCATCGCCGGATTGCTCTCGATGTAGTACCAAACTGCACCAATCGATTGCTCGAAGGCCCACGCCTTGCCGCGCTCCCACTGGAGGTCGTCGTACCCGAGGTCATCACGAAACGCTCGTCGCGGGCCGGCCTCGAGCACGTGCCACGCACCGACGAGGTCAAGTGCTGGATCAGCAGGGCCCAGGCCGCCGACATCCAGGACCCCGATGAGACGGCCTTCGAGTACGAGCAGATTTCCGGGAATCAGATCGCCGTGTGTCATCACGTCGGGCGCCTCGCTACGAGGTAGCTCACGCAGTGTCTCCCACATGCGGCGAAGCCGTCGCACATCGAGGATGTGTTCGCTCTTACGGAAACATGTGTCCATCCATGCGTCGTGAGCCTGCAGGTCGCCTCCGCGCCCGGTTCCGCGGAACGACCTGCCGCGAGTGTCGATTGCGCGCACGTCCAGTACAAACTCGGCCAGGTCGTGCGCGAACGCCACCGAGTCGCCTGGGTCATCGTCCGTTGCGACGATGCCAGGCAGCCAAGTCTGGACAGCCCACGGCAGCGGGTATCCCGCCCCCGGAACACCGATCCCAACGGGCTCGGGTGTTGGGAACCGCGTGCGCCCTAGCAGTTCCGCAGCAGCCGACGACTCGGAGTCCAACGAACGCAGCACCGCCCCGGCGTCCGACCCTTGAAGCGGGAACCGAGCGACTAAGCGATCGCCAATCCGAAAGATGGCGTTCACGGTGCCCTGCGAAGCGAGAGCTTGAATCGGCAGCGCTCGCCACTCCGGA
>Ga0207933_1001617_pt1 | contig 16408 bp, 11 predicted proteins | sample NGESurdeep092012_4_FD_184488 | JGI IMG/M metagenome (GOLD analysis project Ga0207933, IMG submission 184488) | Arctic peat soil microbial communities from Barrow, Alaska - NGEE Surface sample F53-3 deep-092012 (SPAdes) | ecosystem: Environmental > Terrestrial > Soil > Wetlands > Peat ...
ATAACCGATTTGCCCTTTGTTTCCCATCCTTCCATCGTCTGCGATCCCAAAGCGCTCCGATAGACCGATGATTTCAAAGGAATAAAGTTAATAACAGGCTCTAGAATCCTTGCTGGGTATAGCTATCTTGATTCTGCTCTAGTGATTAATCTGTGCGGGACTACTTCTTTAGGTGGAGGAGGGAGTCGCGGTCGAGGGGTTCGCCGTCGAGGATGACGGTGGAGATGCGGCGAGCGTTCCAGATGTTGACGGTGGGATCGGAATCCAGGATGAGAATGTCGGCGCGGCGGCCGGGAGCGATGAGGCCGAGCTCGTTCCAGCCAAACTGAAGCGAATAATTGTTGGTGGCGGTGGCCAGGGCTTCACGCGGCGAGAGGCCAAGACGGACAAGCAACTCCAACTCGGTGTGGAGCGAGACGCCGGGCATGGTGCCCATGGCATCGGCGCCGGAGCCGGCGAGGTAGTGAGGGAAGGCGGAGAAGATCGTCTGGTTGATGTGCCAGAGACGAAGAGCGGTCAGACCGGCCTTTTTCTGCAGGTCTTCTTCCATCCAATGCTGTGCAGTGGCGGGAAGGTGGCGTGACCAGGCGGGGAGCGGGAACATCATTTCGCCCGTGGATGGGTCTGTGGGCCGGAACATGCGGCCCGGATCGAGAAGGGCCGCCGCAGGTTCCTGCCAGAGATTGCGATGATCGGGGAGCTCGACGTAGTAGAGGCTAAAGGCGGGCATGAGCGCGGCGTGGTGCGTGGCGAGGAAGTGCGCGTACTCGCGCAGACGCGCGTCGGTGGGCGGAATGCGCTCAGAGTAGTCGTAGGCGGTATCGGCGGAGGGGCCATCGGGGTCTTCGACGAGGGGGCGCTGGAGCTCGTCGGGAATGACGCCGAGATCGTAGTGGTCCATATGGATGAGCGCGTCAACGCCGGCCTCATCGCCAACGCGGTCGGGCGTAGCAACGAAGTCGCCGTAGGTCACGAGGCCCATTTCGTGGGCGCGGGCGATGATCCACTGCGAGTTGGCAGCGGTGACGTGAGATGTGAGGACGAGCACTCGCGTGCCAATGTGAGCGGTGTCGATCATCTGGCGCGCGGTGTCCTGGGGCCCAAGCTCGACGGGATGCACGCCCTCACGGAGCTTCGAGACCCATTCTGGACGCCGGGCCAGCAGGCTCCAGTTGTCGGTGACTCCGATCGTGTCAATGGGATAGATGTGCGGAGTGGGCTGCGCTCCGGTATCGATAAAGCCCCGCTCTGAGTCGGCGCGGGCAACGACCGTGGTGACGCCCATGTAGAGGTTAGCGTTGGCCTGAGCCTGAGAGTTCATGCCGGCATAGCCATCGATGAGCCCGGGGATGAGGAATTGTCCGGTGCAGTCGATGATGCGGGCGTCTTTGGGGATGGAAACCTGAGGAGGCAAGCCAACGTCGGTAATATGGCCGTCGCGGATAACGACTATGGCGCCGGGGATGTCGCTTGCAGAGTGCCCCCAGGCGGAAACATCAACTACGGTGCCGCCGACAAGAGCGAGGGGAGCGGAGGATGTTGTGGGCTCGGGTGGGGATTGGGCTGAAACGGAGGCTAAAGCGCAGCCGATCACGAGCAGACCCGAGAAGAATTGGCGCAATCGCATGTGAGAGACGGTCGTAAGAGGATTGTCGCATAAAGGACAGTGATCAGGGGACAGTGATCAGTGGTCGGGGTCAGTGGTCAGGAAGTAGGGCGGGTCAACAAGTTTGCGACGTTTGTGCTTTGAGATCTTCAGGGTGTGGACGGGAGTGGGTGAGTGCGGCTGCGGCGGCCACGATGAGGATGGGGAAACACTGAATGGTGTAGCGCGGCTCGGGATTCTCCATGGCGCCGAGGACGACGAAACGCAGGATCAGATACGAGCCCAGCATCCAAGCGAAGGGGACCCGGCCGCGAATAAGCGCCCAGGCGGTAGCGGCGACGTAGAAGAGATTGATGAGGCCGAGGAAGATCGCCCATGCTGATTGGGCGGGGTGTTCGCTCCAGCGCCACCAGAAGACGTCAAGGTCGAATTCGATGGTGCGGGGCCGGAGCAGCATATCCGCGTCGCGCAGCAGGGGGAGCGTGACGTAATAGCGGAAGGGATGGTCGTAAATGCGCTCGGCGGCAAGAGCGGCGAAGCGTGCGTTAAGCGATGGCGGCAGCGTGTTGGTCTGGTTGTACTCGGCGATGAGCGCAAGGGTTTGCTCGCGTTGTTGCGGAGAGTCATATGCGCGCGGGGGAATGTCGGCGAGATCGATGGTGTCTCCCGGGAAGTTCCAGCAGACGTTGGCCGTGTTGACGTATTCAATGGTCCACGTGCGGAGCCAGCTTCGAGCACCGGCAATCGACGGCTCGCCGGGATCGGCATAACGCGGCGCGAGGGGTTGAAAGACATGAAAGTCCACCCAATTGCGCACAATCCAGGGGACGAGAGGCAGTAAGGCTGCCAGGCAGAAGATGGATGTGGCGGAGAGGCTGCCGCGGAGAGCTGTGGCTGTGTATGAGAGCTTCGCGCCGGGCCGACTACTGGTCGAGTCGCGGCGGAACGAATACCGCTTGCGAATCGAATAGAAGAACAATCCGAATGCGATTGACGCGAAGAGGACGATGCCGTCGGGACGCAGAAGCGTGGCGAGAGCCGAAGCGAGACCGGCCAAGACCAGCGAGCAGAGGGTCAGTGCGGGGAGATCGCGGCCTCCTGCGGCCTGCGCGTCGAGCGCGCGGCCAGCCGCGTAGAGGCCGAGGGCGATGGCAAAGACGGAGAAACACTCGGTCATGGCGATGTCTGCATAGGCCGCAGTAAAGGGGCAGAGCATGGCGAGCGCCAGGGCAACTTCAGCGGCGCGATCGGAGAGATGGCGGCGCGCAAAGGCAGCGAGCAAGAGACCGGCGGCGAGATCGGCAATGGTCTGGAAGAAAAAGACGGCGTTGAGCCAGGTGTTCGGCCATAGGCGCGCGAAAAGGAATTCGAATGTGGCGAGAAAGATGGGATAAGCGGGCAGACGGTACATAGTGGGAGAGAGATCGGCGCCGGAGCTCATGCCGTAGATGCCGTAGTGCAGAAGGTTGTGACCCAACTGTAGATAGTCGAGGGTGTCGTCGTCGCCGGGGCGCGGGAACCAGATAAATACGAGACGAAGGATGAGGCCCGCAGCGATCCACAAATAGGCGCGGCGCGGCCAGAAAAACCAGCGACGAAGCCAATGAAACGGCTGGCTCGGCGGGCGGATGGGGCGGGACATATTGAGGAGGATAAACGGCGCGGCTCAAGAACCAGAGCTTAGTAGGTGACGGAAACTGTAATCGTGTCGGTATAACTCCCCGGCGTGACATGTTGCGCCGCAGGAACCTGGCCGTAGACGGTGAGCGCCTGGGCGGACCCGCTGCCCGTTCCGCTCACCCAGTTGGTGGCAGAGGTGTTGCCCCAGTTGGTTGTGCGGCCGGAGTTACTGAAAAGGTTGTAGTGCAGCAAAGCCGAGCCATTCTGCATTTGCCGGGTGGTCACGGTTGCGCCGGTTGCCAGCCCGGCACTGAGGCCGACTGTGTAAGCGGTGCTGCTGGTGCAGGTGACCGAGACCGTGGATGTAGAGCTATTAACCGCGCCGGTGTAGTTGCCGAAGGCGAGATTGGTCGCCGAAGTCGAACATCCTTTTACAATTGTGGCGGTGACGCTGAACTGCGCGGTGGCGGTGGTGATGCCGGTGCCCGATATGGAAGCGGTCGGGGAATCGGTGTAGGTCTCCAACGCGCCACTCTCGCCCGCCGGAATCTGTGCATAGATGGTGTAAACCTGGGCGTTTCCATTGCCAGTGCCGGCTACCCAACCGGTACTGGATGAATTGCCCCAGTTGGTGGTGCGCCCTGCGTTACTGAACAGTTGATATCCCAGCAACGCCGCGCCATTCTGCATCTTCCGGGTGGTCACGGTTGCGCCGCTTGCCAAGCCTGCGTTGAGGGCGATGTCATAGGCTTGGCCGCTGGTGCAGGTGACTGTCACCGTGCCGGTGATATCCACGACACTGCCATAGTAGCTACCGAATGAGATGCCCGAGGCGTACGCTGAGCAGGAATTCGCCGCCGCGGCCGGATGGGCAACAATTGCGAGCAGGAGCGGCACCGCAAATGCGAGTCTTCGCATCATGGCTTTTTCTCCAGGCAACGAAGCGGTCCAATCGAGGGAATTTCCCCGGTTACCGGTTTGTAGTCGAAGCTGACTGTGCATCGACGCCCGTCGGGAAACTCGACAGCAAGTTGGTTGTGGGGACTGAGATCCTCAACGTAGGCGTCGCCGTCGTAACCGATCGGGACTACGACACCGGTGGCCTGCAGGGTTGCTGTACTGCCCAGGGGCACCGCAACCCGGGCCTCATCGACCAAGCGGAGCAATGCGCCGTGGCTGAATTTGATGCGGAACTTAAGGACCACACCGGAACGATCCTGAGGCCGCACCTGGCGCGAAGCGACGTCGATGGTGACGTCGGGCGGAATGTCGGTGGGCGCAATCGAGATTTGGTTCAGGTCAAACGCGCGCATGTCTGGCACCAGCAAACGCCCCGAGGAGTTGGTGCTGCCAACGTCGCGATTCTCCTGAAGGACATGCACGTGGGCCATGGCGCCGGTGTCGACAATGGCGAAGCTGTCGTAGATGGCGTTGGAAGGGAATAGCTCGCCATCGACGAACGAGAATGCTCCCTGAGTTTCCAGACGCAGAGTCGTCACCCCGCTGTCGCTGTCGATTCCGGCCGTGAACAAGCCTACGGGCGACTTGTATTGTCCCTGGGCGAATACATGGGTTGAATTGCCGGTGGAGATGTAGGTCTGGTAGCCCCACTCTCCGACGAGCGGCGCAGGCTGTTGCACGTCGATCTGAGCGGAACCGTTTGAACCTCCGCTGGCGGTGATCGAGTTGCGCCTGCCGAATGGTATCGTGAGGCCAATCTGGAGGCCGCTGCTGCCTTTGTTCACGAGGTCGCGAAACTCCGTGGCGTAGAGAAAGGCGTGGTGGATCTGAAGTGAATAGTTCGCGGACACGATCTGCGAGTGCTGGGCTGGGTTGGCGTTTTGTTGGAGCGGCACGGGTGAGGGGTCCATGTTGACCGCAGCGTAGGCTAGTCCTCCGGAGCCAAAACGCCTGAGAGACAAGCCGGTGAACGCGCTGATTTGCTTGCGTGGGACGCCGTCGCCGTTTTCGGACGCCACATCGCGGTAGTTGCGATCCGCCATGATCGCGGAGGCGCCCAGGCTGAAGACCCGTCCGATGCGCTGCGCCCCAGCGGAGAACTGCGCGCCTGCGTGGCCGGAGCCAAAGCTGGGCGCCACAGCGAAGTTGACTACGCCGAGATTGCCGACTTGCGCCACCCCGCCCACGCCGGCCATGAACGCGCCCGGAGTGCCCTCGGCACTGCTTTCGATGGTGAACTTCTGCGAGAGACCGCGTCGAAAGACAGCGGCGCCGGCCAGCTTTCCGTAGTCGTCGCTGATTGTTCCCCAGTAGCGCCGAACGAGGCCAGCTTGCACAGCGAAGGTCTGGAGGCCCTGGGCCAGCATGGTGGAGCTGGCGTAGAAAGGTTGCGTGACGGTGACTTGTTGTCCCATGGCATCGGTTACCGTCATCGAGATGGTTCCTGCGCCCTCGACCACCGGAAGTTGCGGAACCTCAAAGGGACCGGGAGCGATCTGACTGGATGCCGCGAGGTTGCCGTCGGTGAGCACGTTGACGGTGGAGGGAACTGCGGCCGAGCCGGTGATCGTGGGTACTGGAAACGTCACAAGATCGGGACGCATGCTGAAATCTGAATTGATCTGGACACCTTCAAGGTGAACAGGACGAGTCCAGGAAAGGCCGCCATTGATGAAATCGCCCAGACTATAGCGACGCAGGGAGTTGACGTCGGCGAAGGTGTAGGACGAATCAAGGCGAATGGCGCTGGTTGCGCCTGGGGTGGGCGAACCCGCGCCGGCAAAGGCAAGCCAGTCCGAGCTCACGATGCCCCAGGGCGAGAAGGCTCTGGTCTCGAATGACCCGCTGCCGCCTTTCTGCCCGCCAGAAAAGGTTCCCACTGTATCGTAGTTGAGCGTCACGCCAGTGCCGCTCTCGATCACGCGCCGGCTTCCATCCGGTTCTCGTCCAAGGGGCTGCAACAATGCCGGCAGCAAGGCACTGTCGGTGGCTGTTACTTTCAACACCTGATTTTTCTCATCGAGAACCCACGAAAATCCGGGCAAGCCAGACAAGGCGACGAGACCGCCGGTTTCAGAGGCGCGAGACTCGGGAACCCGAAAACCAAGATCGCGCAGCTCGTCTGGCCGCGCCATCAACATACCTTGCCGCAAGGTAAATTCGCCAACTTTGCCGATGGAATGACCATTGACCTGAACGTCGAGAAACAAGGTCTCGTCGCGAGATGGGCTGGTAGCCGGATCTGTAACCGGGCCGGTAACTGCTGTGCTGTCTGCGGGGGTCGTTGAAGAGACAACTGGGCCAGTGGCTGCGGCCAGTTGCGGCATTGCAGCTATCATAACGAACACGATCTGAGCACAGCGGAGCCCCCTGGCCATTGCACCTCGACGATCATGGCGCCGTGACGAAGCCGACCTGCTGCTGGATAACGCCGGCGTCCGTGTGGGCTGTCAACTGCATTGTTTCGCCTGGCAGAGGGAGGGGGCCGTCTGTGGCGATGGCCCAAGGGCGAGTGACTCCGGCGAGAATGTAGGGCGAAGCGCTGGAATCTCCCTTGAGCTTTCGCCCGTCGCTGGTCGTTAGCACGACATCGCGAATCACTTCGTGACTAAGGCCATCGTTGATTCCCACGAGGACGAGCTTTTCTGCATCGATCTCCAAGTGAAACTGCACGTGCGGAACCGCGCGCGTCGGGGGCTCGGCAAAGATAGGAATCGACATGCGCAGGACCATATGCACCATCCCCGGCTCCGCCGGAGGTGGAATCTGGTCGATAAGAATGCGGTAGGTTGCCTCACGGCCCTGCGGAAGCTTGCGCAGAATAAGGCGGACCACCTGGGACGCGCCAGGAGCGATCGTGGCCAGCGGAGGGCTTAGCACCACCGCATCAGATTCCGTCAGTTGATCGCCGTCATCCTTCTGAGCCCAGGCGAAGGCGCGAATCTGAATCGCGGTTTCGCTGGTCGCCTTGTTGGTGACGGTCAGGGACGAAGCCTTCTGTCCGGGAGAAAAGAGAATGTTGACAGGCAATACAGCCAACGACTGCGCCGTTGCTGCCGGGCCTGCAAGAAGGAGAATGACGGCTGCGGCGGCGTACGCCAGGGCCGCCGTTCGACGGAATGCGTTTCGCAAAGTCATGGGGATCCCGAATGCAAGTGTTCAAAAACAACAGTTAGTAGGTGACGGTAACCGCAATCGTATCGGTGTAAGAACCTGGTGGGACATACTGCGCCGCCGCAAGTACGCCGTATACCGTGAGTGGTTGCGCAGCGCCGCTGCCTGTGCCGCTTACCCAACTGCCGCTGGTATTGCCCCAGTTGGCGCCCGAATAGGAAGTCGTCAACAGCGAATAATTCAACCCGCCCGCGGGCTGAGTAATGCCCATCTGCCTGGTTGTTACTGTTGCGCCGGTCGTTAATCCTGGATTGAGGCCGACGGTGTACTTCGTGCCGCTGGTGCAGGTAACCGTGACAGTGGAACTGGTGTTGACGACCGCTCCGGTGTAGTTTCCGAATGGCAGAGCCGTCGCAGAGACGATGCAGTCTTTGAGTACCGTCGCGGAGACGCCAAATGTGGTGGTTGCCGGATTGGCCTGAGCAACGGCAGATATGGGGGTCAGACCCAACACGACGAATCCCAGAAAGGCGGAAAGCAGTGCGGTCTTCGAGAGGTTCGAGAACTTCATGACACTTACTCCTGGTACAACAAGTGTTCGAGATTGAGGTCAACGGCCGTCCGACGATGAGTCAAACGGGATCAGTACATGTCTGAATCAGGCAATTATGAATAAGAGCGGACGAATTACCGGGGGGCTCTGCACTCATTTGCCGCCGAGGCTCGAACACAGTTCTCCTGTGTTCGTTGCATACTTGCTCGCAAGAACAATCAATGTGCAGGCGCGGGCAGTTTTGACACGGGGGCCCTGGCCTGACAGTCTGTCATTGAGCGTTATCGAGACAATATCGGTTACGATGGTTTGCTTCAATAGTACCTTTATGTCATCCCGATATACGCACCATAGTAATAAACAGGCAGTTGAATCACTGCTGGCGAGGACGCCGGGGCGCACTGCTGCCGATCGCGGGAAAGCGATTCATCAGGGTATTGGCAATGATCCTTGTCGCGCTTCCGCCGTGGGCGCGGTCAGGCACCCCGGTTCAATAGGTCACGAGGATAATCAAGGTATCGGCGTATGCGCCGGCCATGGCGTATTCCGCCGACGAACGCTGACCAGGAAATGCAAGTTGCGGAGCGGAGCCGCTGCCAAACCCGGCCGCCGCACCGGCGCTTCTGGCCAGACCGCGGTTGTCAATGCCTCGGATATTCGGACTGAGCGCATAGCCCAGCAGGACGAAGCGGGAACCGGTCGTCTTTTGAAGGTCCCTGGTCGCGGCGGGCGCCGATGTTGCGCTGAGGGTGACTATGTACGGGGTGGAGTTGCCGCAGGCAACGGAGACGGCGGATGCCGCGTCCGCCGGCGCAGCGTAGATTCTGAACGCCGCGGCGGTGGCGGAGACCAGGCAGGAGGCCTGAACTGTTGCGGTGATGCCGATTGAGGCGCTGGCAGTCGCCGCAGCGGCGGGTCTGGCTGCCAGCGCTGACGCCAGCATGCCCAAAGCGAGAACCAGCGATGTGGTTTTCATGGTCACTGCGCTTCCCCTGCGCGGGCCAACTCATGATAGTTCTCAAATCGGCAGTTCTTGAGGAATCCTTAGTGCTTTTCGAAGGAACGTTGGGGCCTCATTTTGGTAACCACAGATTGCCCCGGACGGCGAACCCCATTTGGCGAACAGCGAAAGAGCAAATCCTTCCGCGGGGGAGGGCGAGTGAGCAGATGAGCAAATCGGTGAGTGCGATTAGCTTGCGACGAGTGTCGGCCTGCGGCGGCGTGTGAGCAGCGGTAGAACCTGGGCGAGAGCTGCTTCGGCGGTAAGGCCGTAGCGCGCACGGAGCGCGTCGATTTTGCCGTGCTCGATGAATTGGTCGGGCCAGCCGATGCGGATGACGGGAACCGAGAGGCCCATTTCGTCGAGAGCTTCGAGAACCGCAGTGCCGAAGCCGCCCATTTTCACATGATCCTCAAAGGTGACGAAAGCCGCAACGCGCGCGGCGTAGCGCGATAGCACCTCGCCGTCGAGCGGCTTGATAAAGCGGGGATTGATGACGGCAGCAGAGTAGCCATCGCGCTCGAGGAGCCCGGCGAGCGATTTGGCTAGCGAGATCATGGGGCCGAGGCCGAGAATGGCGACATCGGAGCCGTCGGAGAGGACTTCTGCGTTGCCCACGGGGAGCGATTGCGGCTCGGGTTTGCGGGTCACGCCGGCAACCACGCCGCGGGGATAACGGATGGCGCTGGGACCGGGAAGATCGAGCGCAGTCTTGAGCATGTCGGCGAGCTCGTCTTCATCTTTAGGCGACATAAGTACGATCTCGGGAATTCCGCGCAGGTAGGCGATGTCAAAGACGCCGTGATGAGTAGGGCCGTCATCGCCGGAGAGGCCGGCACGATCCATGCAGAAAAGGACGGGCAGCTTTTGCAGGCATACGTCATGGACGACGGGATCGAAGGCGCGCTGCAGGAATGTGGAGTAGATGGCGCACACGGGGCGATAGCCGCGCGTGGCCATACCCGCGGCAAAGACCACGGCGTGCTCCTCGGCGATGCCAACGTCGAAGTAGCGCTTAGGGTGGCGCGGCCTAAAGAGATCGAGGCCGGTTCCATTGGGCATGGCGGCAGTGATTGCGACGACGCGCGGATCTTTTGACGCAAGATCGGCCAGGGTGTTGGCGAAAACCTCTGCGTAGGTGGCAGAGCCATCGGGGGTCTTGCCGGTTTCGGGATCGTAGGGGCCGAGGCCATGAAACTTTTTCTGGCCGTCGAGAGCAGGCTGAAAGCCGCGACCTTTTTGAGTGAGAACGTGGAGCAGGACGGGGTGATCGAGAGTCTTGAGGAACTTGAAGGTTTCCACCAGCAGCGGGAGATTGTGGCCGTCGATGGGACCGAAGTATTCCAGGCCGAACTCCTCAAACAAAATGGAGGGCCACAACATGCTTTTCGCGGCTTCCTCGGCGCGGCGGACCACTTTGATCGCGGTCTTACCGCCGAAGCGTTCAATGAGACGCGTGGCTTTGTCATGCAGGTGCTGGTAGTGCTCGTTGGTCACAATGCGGTGGAAATAGCGGGCTATGGCGCCGACATTGCGATCGATGGACCACTCGTTGTCATTGAGGACAACGATCATGCGCTTGGTATGAACGGCAATGTTATTGAGCGCTTCAAAAGTGATGCCATTGGTAAAGGCTGCGTCGCCCGCGATGGCGATGACATGTTCATGGCCGCCGGCAAGATCGCGGGCTACGGCCATTCCGAGCGCGGCGGAAAGAGCCGTGCCCGCGTGCCCCGCTCCGTAGCAGTCGTGCTCACTTTCGGTGCGCAGCATGAATCCGTTGAGACCGCCGGGTTGGCGGATGGTCTCAAGGCGGTCGAGGCGGCCGGTGAGAATCTTGTGAATGTAGGTCTGGTGGCTGACATCGAAGAGGATTTTATCTTCAGGGGTAGAGAAGACGGCGTGCAGGGCGAGGGTGAGCTCGACGACGCCGAGATTGGGGCCAAGATGGCCGCCGGTTTTGGAGAGAGTCTGGACGAGGAACCCGCGAATTTCTTCCGCGAGCGAGACCATATTGTCGTAATTCAATCGCTTGAGGTCAGCGGGAGAATGAATCGTCTCCAGAAGCGTCCCCATGTACATCCTTCCCCCGGGGAGAGCAAAGTATGACCGGGAATCCAAGGAAAAATCCCAAGCTGTGAAACGCTCCTCGAACAGGAGTCTGAAGATCAAGACTGAGCAGAGATTGTGCCTGCCAACCTTTAGTATACCTGCGCGCCAGAACGCCGCTGTGATGGATTAGACGCGAGAAAGAGGATGGGGTTTGGGGACGGGAGTTGGTCGGCAATAGAGCGGCGACAAATCCAAAACGTCTATACTGATGCGGCGGAGCGCGGGACAAGAGCGTAATGCGCAAATGGGTCATCATTCTAATTCTTCTGGGAATTGCCTGTCCGGCAATGGCGGATAAGACTTTGTCCATTGAGCAGATGGAGCAGTTGCTGATCAAGCTCCATGGTAAGCCGGATGGAAAAGTGGCCGGAGAGCTTGAGGATTTAAGGGTCACGGAGAGGGTGAACCCGGCAAGACTGGCGCGATGGGAGGCAGATTTTCCCGGCAAGCGCGCCCAGGAAGAGCTCATGAAGTTGGCGGATTTGAGCGCCTTTCAGGATCCTCCCGCAAGCGACGTGCTTCGCGATCCGCCGCTGGACGCCAATACAGAAGAGCGCATGCTTGCGCTGGCCGAGGACTACGTGAGGCTTACGACGGTGCGGCTACCGAACTTTTACGCGACGCGCGAGACCACGCACTTCGAAGACGCGCCGTCGCATAGGTCGGAAGACACCTACGCGGGGTCGATGGCGATGGGCACGCAAGGGTCGCTGGGCGCCCTTCCAACCCCAACCCCAGGGCAGGGCAGCACCACCGAATACAGGGGACTGCACAGCACGGGCGTATTCAACACGACGGTGACTTACCGTGAAGGGCATGAGGTTCTGGAGGAGGACAAGGGCAAACAAAAGAAAGGGGAGGAATCGGCGGGGGGGCTGACCTCCAGCGGTGAGTTCGGGCCGGTTCTCGGAGCGGTGATCGACGATCTGGTCCACAGCGGGGTGCGCTGGCTGCGGTGGGAACAGGGAAATGGCGAACCGGCGGCGGTGTTCGGTTTTGCGGTGCCGACGAATCAATCGCATTTCAGGATAGAGATCACGGTTGACGGCAGGGCGGAGGCACTATTTCCCGCATATCACGGGGAGATTGAGATCGATCCGGCAACAGGGGAGATTCTGCGATTTAGCGAGATAGCGGATCCAGCGCCAACTCATGCAGCGATGCGGGCGGCGATCGTGGTGGACTACGCGCCGGTGAAAATTGGAGATCAAAGCTACATCGTTCCGGTGAGAGGTGTAGCGTTCTCGATAATCCCTGTTCCGAGCGCAGGCGCGACGGATGAAGCCTCAGAGCCGGTGCAGGTCAATTTGAACGACGTGGCGTTCACGCACTATCACGAGTTCGGCTCGGAAGCGCGGATCGTAACAGCTGCGAACGGCGGAGGAGAGAACGGCGCGGCGGGAAGCAGTGAAGCACAGGCGGCGAACAGTTCAGAGGCCACTGCGAGCAAACCGGCGGAAAACACTGTTGGTGCGCCGGGGCCGATGACCGCGGCGGCTCTGCTGGGCGCGCCGCCGTCGACGCAGATTCTGTTTCAGGCGCGGGTGCTGGCGGAAGGCGATCCAGAGTTAAAGGGGCCGGAGCCCGAGAACGGGCCGGCGGGTGACAAGTCGGCAAGCCTCAAGGGTGGAGCGCACCGCTATATTGTGGACCTGTCCGTCAACCTGGAGAGTCTGACACTGGCGCAGAGCGCGGATGACAAGAGGAGCACGGAATTGGAGTGCGCGCTGGTGGCGTATGACAGCAAAGGCAATTCAGTGAATTCCCTGGGCCGCAAATTCGACTTCAATCTTACGGCGGAGCAATACGAGCGGCTCTCCGCGGAAGGAAAAGGTATTCCTGTGCGTCTTGCGCTGGATTTACCGTCAGGCGCAAACGTGGTGCGAGCCGTTGTGTACGATCCGACGACAGCCAAGACCGGATCGCTTGAGATCCCGGTGCAGGTGACAGGCAAGTAAAAGAAGACGGGTCCCCGTTATTTTGCAGGTCCATCGGAGGGCGAAACGTGGCTGGATTGCGGAAATGTTTTTCATCGTTGATCTTGATTGCGGGATTGGTAGCGGTCGGCCCGAGCGCTTCGCTGGCACAACTGCTGGAACCGGGAACGCAGCCGCAGACGCCTAATCCTCTGACTGATTCGACCGTAAAGCCGGGCAAGATGCAGCTCTTCGACCTGGAAGCGCGTTTTGCGAAAGATGTAGCGGAGCGGGGCGGCGCGGCATTTGCTTCCTGGTTTGCCGACGACGGCGTGGAGCTGGGAAATGGCGCTGTGCCGCATATCGGAAAGGTAGCCATCGTCAAATCCGCGCACTGGTCGCCCAAGGACTATCAACTTACATGGACGCCGACCGACGCAATGATGGGGCCATCGGGAGATATGGGCTACACGTGGGGACATTTTGAGGGGCACAGCAAGGATGCGAATGGAAATCCCGTGGTCACGAGCGGAAGGTACATGACGGTGTGGCGCAGGGAGCCGGACGGGAGCTGGAAGGTGGTTCTGGACGCGGGAGCTAATGACGCGCCGGCTGCCGGAGATTGCTGCAAGCTGCCAAATCAGTGATCTGGGATCGGAAACGGTCGGGGATTGGAAACGGTCGGGAATTAGAAACGATCAAGGAATAGAGATCAGTTGTGTTTTTTGGCGGCTTTTGTGGTGAAGCGCGAGAGGTAACTCGCAAGAAGTGTCCATGGTAATCATGAATTCAATCGAGCGGTGCGAAGAATCGCGGGTACTTCAGTTGTACAGCTTTTTCTCCCAATTGACCGGATAGTGGAAGAGCCAAGTTTATCAATGTCTTTGATACTGGCTGCAAGAGCAGCTCCAGGTATTTATATCGATACGGTCGGTTCGCATGGGGGAGAGAACCAGGAAGCGGTAGTGCGCGCGGAGATGAGCATCTTCGATCGCAACTCCGATCCTGCGCTGGACGAGTTGGTTGAGCTCGCCGCAGTGTTGTGCGACGCCGATGACGGTTACATCGGCTGGATGGACTTCAACCGGCTGTGGTTCAAAGCGCGATTCGGGTTCAAGGCGACAGATCAGCCGCGCGCCAGCACTGCCGACCAATGGATGATGGAAAAAGGCGAGCCTCTGCTGATTGCGGATGCGAGCCAGGATCCGAGATTTCCTCCCGAGGGCATTCCACTGGCCGGCGCCGGTTCCTGTCTATCCTACGCGGCGGTTCCTCTTTTCAGCAGCGATGAGCACATGATCGGCACGATGGCGGTGCTGTCGCACAGACCAGACCAGTTCAAGCTGGAGCATTTGACGCTGCTGGAGATTCTGGGCCGGCAGGCAGTGACGCGACTGGAGTTGTACAACCGGATCCGGCTGCAGGAGCAGGCGCAGCGGCAGCGGCAGCGCACGGAGCGCGCACTGGCGATCGAGCGCTGCTTTGTGGCCGCCACGCTGGATTCGATCCCCGCGCTGGTGACGGTGCTGGATACGGCGGGTCGCGTAGTGCGGATGAATTATCCCTGCGCGCAATTGACAGGATTGAACCTGGCTCAGGCCGTGGGCCGGCCATTTGTGGAGGAGTTCCTGGAAGCGGGCGACCGCGGATGGGCGGCAGGAAAGCTGAACGAAGCGGCGTCCGGGCAAGCTTCAGGACCGTATGAGACGTTGTGGCGAGCGGCGGCCGGCGAAAGCCGGCGCGTGAGCTGGACCCTGCGGCCATTGATGGGCCCGAGCGGAGAGATTCAGTACCTGATTGTGAGCGGACAGGACGTAACCGACCAGCGCGAGATGGAGAACACGCTGCTCGAGAGCGAGGCCCGTTATCGCGAGGTGGTGGAGAACAGCCTGGGATTTGTTTTTACCTGCTCGATGGAGGGAAGGCTGACTTCGCTGAACGCGTTCACGGCCGAGACGCTGGGTTATCGCGCCGAGGGCCTGGTGGGACGCATGTTGACAGAGCTGATGGACGCTGAAGGGGCAGCGGCATTTCAGGATTGCCTGAATACTCTGGAAAGCGCGGAGGAGTGGCAGGGTGCGTTGCCGCTGCGGCGCAGCGACGGCGTATACCGGCGCATTGCGGTGCGCAGCCGGCGCATGCAGTTGCCGGGCGAACGGCCATTTGTGCTGAATCACGGCATGGATGTGACCGAGCAATACGAAGCCGAAGAGGCGCTGCGCATGGCCACGCGGCAGCGCGAGCTGATTCTGGAAGCGGTGGACGACGGCATCTTTGGCATGGATCTTGAGGGCAAGGTAACTTTCATTAACGAAGCCGGCGCCCGGATGCTGGGATACACGGCGAATCAGTTGGTGGGCCACGATCTGCATGAGCTGATCCATCACAGCCACGCCGATGGAGCGCCGTATTCTCGTTCGACGAGCCCGATGCTGCAAGCGCTGCGGAGGTCAGAGCCGATTCGCATGCGGGACGAAGTGTTCTGGCGCCAGGACGGAACTGCAATTCCGGTTGAGTACAGCGCCACTCCGCTGATTGAGGAGGGCCAGGTGAGCGGAATGGTGGTGGCATTCCAGGATGTAGGCGAGCGGCGCCGCCTGGAGAAGATGAAGGACGAGTTCATCTCCACCGTGAGCCACGAGTTGAAGACTCCGCTGACCTCGCTGCGCGCATCGCTGGGGCTGGTTCAGTCGGGCACGCTGGACAAGCGCCCGGAGAAGCAGCGGCAGATGATCGACATGGCGATTGGGAATTGCGATCGGCTTGTCAGGCTGGTGAACGACATTCTGGACTTTGATCGTGGCGAAAAGGGAAGGTTGCCGCTGAATCGCGAAGCAGTGGATCCGATGACGCTGCTGAGACGTGCCGCTGACATAGTCCACAACGCGGCGACGCAGGCACAAATCGAATTCCACTTCGATGTGAATGCATCGCCGGTATTGGTCGATGAGGAACGGGTGCTGCAGGTGCTGAATGAGATTGTTGGCAATGCAATCAAGTTTTCACCGCCCGGCACGGCCATCCAACTGGCGGCGTGGAATGTAGATGGAATTGCACCCGGCGCCGGCGCCACTGAGGCGGGCGCGGTGTGTTTCATGGTCGAGGACCAGGGGCGCGGCATCGTTCCGGAGAAGCTGGACCGCATCTTTGAGCGATTCCAACAGGGCGATGGCTCGGACTCGCGCGCGCTGGGCGGAACAGGGCTTGGACTGGCACTGTGCCGAAGCATTGTGGAGCAGCATGGCGGGCGCATCTGGGCAGAGAGCGAAGTGGGCAAGGGAAGCAGGTTCCTGTTTACGATGCCGGCTGCGAGTGCGGCGGACGTGCGATAGATCAAGATGTGTAAATATTGGCGACGCAAGCGGCAAGAACCTACTCCGTCGCAAGTGTTGGCCGTTGGTGGGTCAGTTTGAGAAAAAACTTCCCTCAGGGGCTAAACAGGCTGCGGAAAAACTCAATTTCCCAAAAAGCGTGAAGAATGAATCGCGCCAGGATGCCCCAGGAACGATCCGCGAGGGTTGATCGAT
>Ga0207933_1001618_pt1 | contig 16406 bp, 15 predicted proteins | sample NGESurdeep092012_4_FD_184488 | JGI IMG/M metagenome (GOLD analysis project Ga0207933, IMG submission 184488) | Arctic peat soil microbial communities from Barrow, Alaska - NGEE Surface sample F53-3 deep-092012 (SPAdes) | ecosystem: Environmental > Terrestrial > Soil > Wetlands > Peat ...
CAATACTCGGTTAGAGATTTGGGATTCCTCGTCGTGGAACACCTATCTGGCAGATCGCGAGAAGGGCTTTGCAGATGTCTCAACGGAGGTGCTCCCAGGACTCTTCTGATCTCTCTTGTTAGGCCACCGCCGACTTCCTATTAACGACGCCTCTTCCCCGGCGCCGTTCCCCCCAAGATCCGTCGGTCGGCGGTGACCTAACAAGAGAGATCTCTCGGATAAGTCGCAAGGTCGAATACGTAGGCCAGAAAAGCACGAGCCGCGAGTGAAATACGTAAGAGAAAAGGGAGGGGCCATGAGCAAGGTGGGTAAGCAACATATTCCTGTTGCACTCGAGCGTTGCATCGAGTTGTTGACCCCCGCCATTGAATTTTCGCTCAACAATCATCCAAAGACATATCTCATCGACGCAACTTTGGGACTCGGTGGACATACTCGCGCACTGCTTGCAAAGTTTCCTACACTTATTGTGATTGGGATTGATCGAGACCAAAGTGCAATTGCGATCGCACGCGAAAATATTGCTCCTTTTGGTGATCGTTTAATCATCGCCCAAACGACTTACGATCAGATTGAATTCATTTTGCACGAACATGGCATCGAAAGGGTTGCCGGCATACTTTTTGATTTGGGTGTTTCATCGATGCAACTCGATGATGGCGAACGAGGTTTTGCATATTCGCATGATGCGCCACTGGATATGCGGATGGATCAGAGCAGTGGCTTGACCGCTTACCAAATTTTGCAGTCCTATGATCGCAATTCGTTGATCCGAATCCTTCGACGTTATGGTGAAGAGAAATTTGCGCCACGAATCGTTGACAATATTATTGAAGCTCGAACCGCAGGTCTCTTAAATTCGACTAAAGATCTTGCAGAGCTTGTAAAAAATTCAATTCCCGCACCTGCTCGTCGGACGGGTGGAAATCCTGCTAAGCGAACATTTCAAGCTTTGCGTATCGAGGTAAATCAAGAGTTGTCTATTTTAGAACGAGCGATTCCTGCTGCACTTGACGTCCTTGATGTACATGGTCGGCTTGTTGTGATGGCCTATCAATCCCTTGAGGACAAGATTGTTAAATCTGCACTGACCAAAATTACTGAATCGAAAACACCTCGCGGATTGCCTGTGGAACTTCCAGATAGCGCTGCCAAATATGCCCTTGTTATGCGGGGAAGTATCGCAGCTGATGATACTGAAATTGCCTCCAACCCGCGATCACAATCTATGCGCCTTCGGGCCGTTGAACGATTGGCTGCATAATGGCGATCGCGCATTTTGAAGAACTCGCGACAGATCGCCCACAGCGCATACGAATTCGTGGTTTTGCCGATCAGACGCGCGCGGCGCTCAAGTTGGTTCCCGATTTAACAGTTGATAATAGCAAAGCGGTTAGTAGTCGAGCTTTTATAGGATTTTTAATTGGTGTATTTACTGCTGGACTTCTTATTTTGCTCAGCATCAATACTGCATTAACCTCTGGCGCTTTTACTCTCGAAAATGCGAAGATTCAGTTAGCGTCAGTGAACGATCAGCGAGATGCTCTCTTGAACCAAGTGGCAACTTTTTCTTCGCCAAATAGATTGGCGAGCGTTGCCTCCAAAATGGGTATGCAGCCACAAACGGCAATAAATTTTCTTAACATAAGTGGTGTGACCTCCAAATGATAACGAATGAGTTATTTGCTAAGCGAGTTCGTTACTTAGTTGTGGGATGTGTTGTCATCTTCTTTATTTTTGGTATTCGACTAGTTGATGTGCAGGCTGTACAAGCTGGCGGATATGCTAAACGCGCAGCAAATGAAATGATTAATAAATCCATCTGGTTGGCACCTCGAGGCACCATTACAGATGTGAATGGCATTGTGCTTGCTCGTAGCGAGGCGGCAAAAAATATAATTGTTGATCAAACGATGATCGCCGATCCTGCAAGAACTGCAAGTGTCACGGCGGCCATGCTTGGTTTACCGTTAGTCGAACTGCAAAATCTGCTCACTGGGAAAAAGAGATATCAAGTTATTGAAAATGCAGTTGCCCCCATTATCTGGGACAACCTGCAAAGCGCAATCGCGCAGTACAACGCAAAGGTTGAAGAGTCACCTGGTGGACTTTCCAGACGAATCGTGGGTTTTTTTAGCGAGAACGCCTACACCCGGAATTATCCAACGGGAGTTCTCGCAGCGTCGCTTGTCGGGTTAACCAACGCCGCAAATCAAGGAGCCGCGGGAATCGAAGCAAGTATGAATTCAGTACTTTCGGGTTCAAATGGTGAATACGACTACGTCAATGGCGATGGCGCGATAATTCCAGGATCGGAGCAGTTCATTAAAGCGGCAAAATCTGGAACAGATGTGCGACTGACAATTGAAAGAGATATTCAATGGGTCGCACAGGATGCGATCTCTAGCGCGGTAAAGAGCGCAAAGGCGTTTTCTGGCACAGTTATCGTTATGGATCCAAAGACAGGAGCAATACTGGCGCAGGCAAGCGCACCTACATTTGACCCCTCAAAGCGTAACAAAGTCACTTTGGAGGAGATGCGCAACCCAGCAGTGCAGGATGTTTATGAACCTGGATCAACAGGAAAAGTTATTACTGTCTCTGCGGCATTAGAGGAAGGCACTACAACTCCAACAACTGTTTACAGAATTCCCAATACTCTTAAAGTCGGTGGTCGAACATTTCATGATGACAAGAATCACAAGGTCGAGGAGTTAACGACGGCCGGGGTGCTAGCAGTTTCAAGCAATATCGGCGCTATTCAAATCGGAGCCGCCATCCCAAACAATATTTTTTATTCATACCTGCAAAAGTTTGGTATTGGCCAGAACACTGGATCTAACCTTCCTGGAGAATCATCCGGAATCTTGCATCCAGTTTTACAGTGGTCTTCTTCTTCGGCACCTACCATGGCTTTTGGTCAAGGGTATTCAGTGACAGCAATGCAGGCAACCGACGTTTTTGCAACGATCGCAAATGATGGTATTCGAGTTACCCCCAATGTTGTGGCGGGACTAGTCGATTCAAATGGCACTTACACACCGTCGAAACCATCAACCCAGATCCAAGTAATTAGCGCTGCAACGGCGCAGAAGATTCGTACCATGCTTGAGGGCGTTGTTTCGAATGAAGGTACCGCGCCAGCCGCAGAAATTCCGGGTTATCAAATAGCCGGCAAAACAGGTACCGCGATGCGTATTGATGCAAAATGTGGTTGTTATCGTGGTTATACCGCATCCTTTATTGGTATGGCTCCGGCACAAGCGCCTAAATATGTTGTGAGCGTTGTCATTCAAAATCCACAAGGACTGTACTTTGGTGGCGAAATCGCGGCGCCAGTATTCCAGAAAGTTATGAGTTTTGTTCTGCAATCAAAGCAGGTGCAACCTATTGCATTAAAAGATCCTGTCTACCCTTTAACTCAAGCATCACTTATGGTGAGTCAGAGCCGTGGGGTGAAACCATGACTATCGCAGAACCAAAATTACTACCACTCCAAAATTTTGAACAGAGTTTGAGCGCACTAGCAAATTATCTTGGAACGCAATTTTCGGGAGAGGATGTTCGATTTTCTGGCGTGACTCTTGATTCTCGTAAAGTTGGGTCAGGTGACCTATTTATTGCGCTACCCGGGATGAAGCACCATGGCGCAACTTTTGCAAATGATGTGATTGCGCGTGGAGCAGTTGGCATTCTCACAGATCCTGCAGGAGCTGCGATTGTAGAATCAGATATCCCTATGATAGTCGTGCATGATCCTCGTGCTGTCGCAGGCGTGATTGCAACTTGGTTTTATGAAAACCCATTTATCGCTCTTGATGCCGTTGGAATTACTGGAACAAATGGTAAAACAACAACAGCCGCGCTCCTTGAACAAATCTGGCGGATGGATGGTCGTAGCACCGGATTTATTGGAACGATAGGTATTTCCATTGATGGGCAAGATTTTGATGCAACTTTTACTACTCCCGAAGGGACCGATCTCCAAGGGATTGTTGCCACAATGCGGGAACGCCATGTTCGAAACTTAGTGATGGAAGTGAGTAGTCACGCGCTATCTCTACACCGTCTCAACGGTACGCACTACACTTTAGTCGGGTTTACCAATTTGTCTCAAGATCATTTGGACTATCACGACGATATGGAGCAGTATTTCCAAGCGAAGGCTAAACTTTTTACAACGGAATTTGCCGATAAAGCGATAGTAAACATCGATGATTCTTATGGTCTACGTCTCTACCAAAGAGAAGATATTCCCAGTATTTCGTATTCGCGTTCAAACAATAAAGCAGATTGGTACTACCAAAATTTTGAAATTCTTGAGCGTGGAACTGGTTACCAGATTGCTATCCGTGGTACGGGCGGAATACTCATTGAAGGCAGATTGCCACTTTTAGGCTTACATAATTTGGATAATGCACTTCTTGCTATCGCACTTGCTGTAGAAACTGGCATAGATCCGATTGCGGTTGCAGCGATTATGCGTCATCTTTCGGCGCCGCTCGGACGATTGGAGCCGGTTAGCGTTGGTCAAGAATTTCTTGCTCTTGTTGATTATGCACATACGCCCGATGCCGTTTCTAGAGCGCTTGCAACTGCTCGAACTCTGGCAACGGGGCGCGTAATTGCAGTTTTGGGATGCGGCGGAGATAGGGACCGCACCAAGCGAGCACTTATGGGGAATGCGCTTCGAGCTGGTTCTGATTTCGCGATTTTTACCTCAGATAATCCCCGTAGTGAAGATCCGTTGATAATACTTTCAGAAATGGTCGGCGTGACACCCAGTGATCATGAAATTGTTGAGTCTGATCGTCACAGTGCAATTGCTCTCGCCGTGGCAAGGGCTGAAGCGGGTGATTGCGTTATTATTCTTGGGAAAGGGCATGAACGAGGTCAAGAGATTAACGGGGTGAAGTATCCGTTCGATGATCGAATTGAACTCGCCCGAGTAATAGAGGAACGGTCATGATTGCATTCACTGTTGCAGAGTTAGCGTCCATTATGGATGCGCAGATCGTTGACCTTGATCCCACTGAAATCATTACTCATTACCCAGAAATTGATTCAAGAAATGTCGATGCGGAAACTTTCTTTGTTGCTTTGCCAGGTACGCGAGTTGATGGAAATGCATATGCGCGCGAGGCCATTGATAATGGTGCGCGCTTTGCACTGACAACGCAAAACCTTGGTATCCCATCGCTGGTCGTTAAAGATACTTCGGTGGCGCTCACGAAGTTAGCAACTGTTGCCCGCTCGCGTATGACTCAATGTGTTTTTATCGCCATTACGGGTTCGCATGGAAAGACGACAACGAAAGATCTTCTGGGACATATTCTTCCAATTAAGGGCGAAACAATGGTTCCCACTGGTTCTTTCAATAATGAGATTGGTGTGCCGTTAACTATTTTGCGAGCATCCGAGTTGACCCAATTCTGTGTCATCGAAATGGGAGCTCGTCATGCGGGTGATATCTCCGCGTTATGTGGGATTGCAAAGCCGAACATTGGGATAGTTCTCGTCGTTGGTAGTGCGCATCTAGGTGAGTTTGGTAGCCGCGAATCGATCGCGAGAGCCAAGGGCGAGTTGATTGATTCACTTTCGGAACATGGCGTTGCGATTTTGGGTACCTACGATCCCTTTACGCCGCATCTGGGTGATGGGGGCGATCACAAACTCATAACATTTGGCGAGCGCAATGATTGCGATGTTCGCGCCGCTGATCTTGAATTCCGCGCCGGCCTTGCCCACTTTGATCTGGTCAGTGATTCTGGGCGAGCCCCAGTTTCCCTCCGACTTCTTGGCGCTCATCAAGTGGCCAATGCTTTAGCAGCTGCTGCCGCTGCACTGGAAATCGGAATTTCTATTGAATCAGTTGCCGCGGCGCTCTCGACCGCCGAGCCAAGTAGTAAGTGGCGCATGGAACTTCATGACGTGGATGAACTTCTTCTTATTAATGATTCTTATAACGCTAATCCTGAAAGTGTTCAAGCTGCCTTGCGCACCTTGGTACTTCTGACCCAAGAGCGGGGTGGTTCGTCATGGGCTTTTCTCGGGAAGATGCATGAACTCGGCGAGTCCGAGCGCGAAGAACATCTTCGCATTGGCAGACTCGCCTCTACATTGGGGGTGGATCATTTGGTATCGGTTGGAACAGATCTTTACCTTGATGGCCTTCACCTCGACTCCGAGGCTGGCGATGAAATGTTGACCCATTACTTTCTTACTCAAGAAGATGCCTTGGCAATGGAGCGGCATGTACAACCCGGCGATGTACTTTTAGTGAAAGCATCTCGCGCAGAGCACCTTGACGAACTCGCTGAGAAATTATTAGCGAATTGGCAGGTCGCGAGCGAATGAAGGAAATCCTTCTGGCAGGTAGCGTAGCAACGCTTCTAAGTTTTTCTCTTACGCCGATATTTATTCGCTTTCTTACGAAGCGCAACTATGGACAAAATATTCGCGATGATGGGCCAACTACACACCATGTAAAGCGTGGTACGCCAACAATGGGTGGCGTAGTTCTCATAACAGCTGCGATCGTTGGATATTTCATTTCTCATCTGATCAACGGGGTGCGTATCAGCGTTTCGGCGCTCCTCGTTATTGGTTTGGTATTGGGACTTGGTTTTGTTGGTTTATTAGACGACTGGTTAAAAATTGTTAAACAACGCTCCCTTGGGCTTCGTGCAAAACAGAAACTTGCCGGGCAGGCGCTTGTGGCGGCTGGCTTTGCTTTTGCCGGGTTGCATTTTAAAGATAGTTTTAAACTCACACCGATTTCATTTCACTTATCAACGGTTCGAGATACCTCACTTGCGCTTGGAACTGTTCTCGTCATTGTGTGGGTTGTCTTTCTTGTCCTCGGTACTAGTAATGGCGTGAACTTAACCGATGGATTAGATGGACTAGCTAGTGGAACCTCAATCATGACACTTCTGGCCTTTGTCCTGATTGGCGTATGGGAGTTTCGCCAAAGTTGCGGGTTAGTGAGTAGCGAGGTGCTCACCTCTAAGTGTTATGAAGTTCGCGACCCTCTCGACTTAGCCGTTCTTGCCGCCGCCTTTGCTGGATCCTGCGCAGGATTTTTGTGGTGGAACACTTCACCGGCTCGAATTTTTATGGGAGATGTCGGATCACTGGCGCTCGGAGGGGCCTTCGCCGGACTGGCTGTCACCTTAAGAATAGAGATGCTCCTAGTTGCCCTCGGAGGACTCTTCGTAATCATTACCATGTCAGTAATCATTCAGATGCTCTACTTCAAAGCATCGGGAGGCAAACGCATTTTTAGGATGGCTCCTCTTCAACATCATTTTGAATTACTCGGGTGGGCTGAGGTAACGATCGTCATCAGGTTCTGGATCATTGCCGGCATGTGCGTTGCAGCCGGACTTGGACTTTTTTATGCGCAGTGGGTGACTTCGTAAATGTCTTTTTTGCAATCACTTACCGCAAAGAAGATTGCGGTAGTGGGAGTCGGAGTGACGGGCACAGCGATCTTAAATTTTCTTTCAAAGCGAGGCATTAGCGCCGATATCTTTGATGAGAAATCTCTTGGCGCATATCGCGTCGTCGAATCACAGTACGACTTGGCGATCGTCTCTCCCGGTTGGCGCATAGATCATCCGATTCTTGAGCAGTTGCGAAATGCGAGGACGGAGTTAATTGGCGAGATTGATTTTGCTTGGCTTGTGAAGGAAGAAATTTCGCCAGATCAGAAATGGATCGCCCTCACTGGGACTAATGGCAAGACGACAACGATTCAGATGGTGCAGTCAATATTTGATGGCAGTTCTAAGAGTGGAATTGCTTGTGGCAATGTCGGCGATCCAGTTATAAGTATTGTGGGATCAGGCGAGAACTACGATTTTCTTGCCTTGGAACTTTCCTCCTTTCAACTTGAGTGGAATCATCTTCCACATTTCGAAGCGATTGCTTTACTTAATATCGCGCCAGATCACATCGATTGGCATGGTTCATTTGATGCTTACGCCATAGCGAAATTGAAGTTATTGGAATCAAGTGCGATCGCCATTATTAATAGTGAAGATAGCGAGAGTGTTTTGCGATCATCGTCTTGGGCTGGCCTGAAAGTTTTTTACTCGCTAGGTATCCCGCAAGAGGGGGAGATCGGATTAGTTGAAGATCTTTTGATTGATCGTGCATTTACAGATGATCCACGAGACGCGATTGATTTTGCGGAACTTTCAGATATTCGCCCAACGGTTCCACATAATGTTTCAAATGCAATGGCAGCGGCTGGACTCGCTCTGGCCATTGGAATTTCACATGAAGAGATTCGCATGGGGATCAAGAATTTCACTCTTGATCGACACCGCTTGGAATTAGTTCTTGAAAAGGACGGAATTTCATGGGTGAATGATTCCAAGGCGACAAATCCGCATGCCGCGGCGGCTGCGCTTACCTCGCACTTATCATCAATCTGGATTGCAGGTGGGCTTGCCAAAGGCGCCGCTATGACGCCACTTATTGAGAGGTGCGGCAATCGCATTAAGGCAGCGATTCTAATTGGCCAAGATGCGCCGATTATTGCTTCAGCACTCTCTAAATATGCACCCGAAGTTCCTTATTTCATCATGCGATTTAACGGTGATTCCGAAGATTTGATGCGAGAAGTTGTGTTGAAAGCTCAAGAGCTCGCAACGAGCGGGGATACTGTATTAATGGCACCGGCCTGCGCATCGATGGATCAATTTAAGGATTATGCCGACCGCGGTGAAAAATTTGTTGCCATGGTCAGAGAGGTGGTTGGCCAATGAACAACAAGGCTCCCACACGGCGCCAGATGTATTCTCATTATCTCCAACGAAGTGATGCTCCCTATTATTTGATTATTGGTTCGCTCTCCTTGTTATCGGCGCTTGGAATTATTATGGTGCTTTCGGCGTCCAGCGTGGTTTCGTTGCAGCAATCGGGCTCTACATATTCTATTTTCTTCAAGCAACTACTCTTTTTTGGATTTTCAATAATTGCAATTCTCGTTACATCTCATTGGAGGACGAATGTTTGGACGCGTATAACTAAATACTCCCTCGTTCTATCTCTTCTTGCCCTCTGTCTTCCACTTATCTCTGGAATCAAGTGGACCGTCAATGGAAACACAAACTGGATTCACTTTGGCGGTTTCACGATGCAACCCTCTGAATTTGCAAAATTCGGTCTTATTCTTTGGTGTGCTGGTCAGCTTCGCAAATTTGATGAAACTGTTACCGATAGATCTGCCCTACGCCAAGTGGGTTTTGTCCTTTCGGGAACTATCCCACTTCTTATTTTGATTCTTAAGGGTGGCGATCTTGGTACGACCGTGATCATCCTTGGAATAGTTTCGATCATGCTCTTTGTTGCCGGGTTACCAATCCGCCACTTCGCGCTTATGGGAGGAGTGGCTCTTGCTGGCGTCATTGGTCTCGTTGCGATAGCTCCATATCGACTTCATCGGTTTACTGCTGTCCTTAACCCCTTTGCACCGGCTGTGTACAAACTCGCGGGTTGGCAACCAGCACACTCGGTGATGGGCCTTGCTAGTGGTGGAATCTTTGGTGTTGGTTTGGGGGCTAGTAGGCAGAAGTGGGGCAATCTTTCTGAAGCTCACACCGATTTTATTTTCGCTGTAATCGGGGAGGAACTTGGACTTCTTGGCACCATCATTGTTCTTCTCCTTTATGCAGCGCTCATTTATGGAATCTTCCGAACTGCAATGCAGTGCAAAGACCTCTTCGGACGCTATGCCTGCGCCGGTATTGGTGCGTGGATGATGATGCAAGTCATCATTAATGTGGGGTCAGTTATAGGCGTTCTACCGGTTGTCGGTGTAACTCTTCCCTTTATTAGTTACGGCGGTTCATCTCTCATCGCCAATTTCCTGGGGATTGGCTATGTTCTCAATGTGGCCCGTAACGATCCGAATGTGCGCACTGCCATTAAATTGCGCAAACGGGATTAAATATGCCAACTGTTTTTTTTGCAGGTGCTGGTACGGCCGGTCATGTTGAACCTGGACTTGCCGTTGCCCATTGGCTACAACATGAACGTCCAGATATTGATATCAAATTTCTTGGAACACTCGGTGGAGTTGAGAACACCTTAGTTCCGGCGGCTGGATTTCAACTTTTACTTGTAGAGAAAGCGCCATTCCCCAGACGGGTAAATAAGGAATTATTTACGTGGCCGCTACGATTTCGTAAAACGCTTCGTCAGACCCGCACCTATATGGCAGATGCAGATCTTCTCATTGGGTTTGGCGGCTACGTCGCGGCCCCGGCTTATTTATCCGCTCGGCGAGCTGGGATACCAATACTTGCTCACGAGGCAAATGCAAAGATGGGATTAGCCAACAGACTCGCAGTTCGTTGTGGTGGGACGTTACTGCGAGCCTTTGCCTCCGGAACTGATGAAGTTGTAGGTATCCCGCTTCGAGAATCTATTGTTGCACTCGCACAGCTAACTCATGATGAACGTCAACTGGAAAAAATTAAAGCACGACGATTGATGAACTTGAATCTAGAGACTCCAACTATTTTAGTTTTTGGTGGTTCTCTAGGTTCGGTGAAATTTAATGAGACGATAAGTCATGCACAACGAGATATTTCCAGCATGGGTTTTCAGATTATTCATGCGGTTGGCGGCAAGAATAAGATTCCATTAGCCCAAGCGGGATATCTTCCGATGGCATATATCCAGGACATGGAAAGAGCGTACGCCGCCAGTGATTTAGTTATTTCCCGGGCCGGGGCCGTGACGGTTACCGAGACCGGAGTTTTGGGAATTTATAGCCTTTATGTTCCACTTCCGATTGGTAATGGTGAGCAGATGATTAATGCACGAGTTGTTTCCGATCATGGTGGCGGAGAAATTATCTCGAACCAAGAGTTTAACGCCCAATGGCTTATCGCAAATATCCACAGACTTATGGTGCTGGCTCAAAGTTATAGTCAGACAAGTGTTCATCAAAATTTTCCGCTTGATGCAAGCGCACAAATAGTCGACAAGATTCTGAAAGAATTGACTCATGGATAGCATCTCGGAGCTGAAGGGTAAACAGATCCACTTCGTTGGAATCGGTGGCGCGGGAATGTCAGGAATTGCGCGCATCATGCTTTCGGAAGGTCTAAAAATATCGGGAAGTGATGTTAAAGAATCTTCGATAACGCAATCTCTTGCCACCCTTGGAGCTAAAATTTTTATTGGTCACCGCACCGAGAATATTGATGGCGTTGATTTGATGATTATTTCTAATGCCATCGCTGCAACTAACCCAGAAATCGAGGCTGCCCAGCGCCTTGGGATTGAAATTCTTTCCAGGGCAGAGGCGCTAGCGCTCCTAATGGTTGGCAAACGTTCAATTGCAGTGGCAGGAACTCATGGCAAGACAACAACAACTTCAATGCTCACTGTTGCCTTGCAAAGCGCCGGATTGGATCCCTCTTTTGCAATAGGTGGTTTGATAAATAGTTCAGGTGTCAATGCGCATCTGGGAAGTGGCGATATCTTTGTTGCCGAGGCAGATGAATCAGATGGATCATTAACTGCCTATCGTCCGTACGGCGCTATCATTACAAATTTAGAGTTAGATCATGTCGATCACTTTGCGATCCTTGAAGACCTTTATGTCACTTTTATTGAATTTGTGGAAACTATTCAGAGCGGTGGATTCCTAGTTGCATGTACTGATGATCCTGGGGTAGTTGAACTCTTATCTCGAATCACTCGGAGCGATATATCAATAGTCAGTTATGGAGTTGGCGAAGCGGATTTCCAAATTTCTAGAGTTGTGCTTCAGCCAAGCGCTGCATATGCTCGAATAAGCAAAACCGGAAAGTTGCTCCCAGAACTTCATCTTTCTATCCCAGGACTACATAATCTTTTTAACGCCACCGCCGCGCTAGCAACTGGCGAAAGGTTGGGAGCGGGCGTAACGCAACTGCTTAGTGGACTTGCATCATTTAGTGGCTCTCGCCGCCGTTTTGAACATAAAGGGACGGTAAATGGCATTGAAGTTATTGATGACTATGGTCACCATCCGACTGAAATCCGGGTAACTCTGGAAACCGCAAAGTCATATGCAGTTTCAGGAAGAGTAATTGTAATTTTCCAACCTCATCGCTTTTCGCGCACTCAAGCCTTTGCTTCTGAATTTGCGAAATCTCTTGAACTAGCTGATCTGGCTTATGTCTTAGAAATATATCCAGCCAGTGAAATTCCAATCCCTGGAGTGACTTCGCAACTAATTACTCGTGTCGCTCAGACTGGCAGTGTCCGTTATGAACCATCAATGGTGGATGTTGTATCGAAGGTGCTCGATGTGGCGCAGCCCGGAGATCTCATTATGACACTCGGCGCTGGCGATGTGAATTCACTTGCGCCAGTCATCGTTCAAGCACTCGAAGAGAGATATGCGTAAGAAGGGATTGCGAAATGCACCAGGAATTGTGCTTCTCATTCTCTTGGTGGGTGTTCTTACATATTTTTTAGGATGGTCAAAAGTTCTTGCAATCAAAAGTATTGAAATATCGGCAGTGGGTAACGAAGCGTTAGTAACACCTCTGATTCTTCCCAAAGATGTTCATATCGGGATGCCGATGGCGCGAGTAAGTTCGGCGCGTATTAAACACGATTTAACGAGCTTGTCTTGGATAGAAAAGGTCACCATCAACAAGCGATGGCTTGCTCATGATTTGCGAATCTCAATTTCCGAGCACCATGCGATCGCGCAATACCTCAGCAGCCAGGGGCAGACAGAATATTTTGATAGGAAGGGTTATAGTTTTATTTCACCCAATCCACCTTCTGGATTACCGATAGTTACCTTCACACAACAGGACCAACAATCCCGAAATTCGGTAGCTCAATTCTTGGCTATCGTTCCTAGTGATATCACAGTGGGTATGACAGGTCTTTATGTTGATTCCCTCGATCAGATTCTCTTAACAACGATGCTTCCAGGGTATCCCCAGCTAATAATTAGTTGGGGGACAGCTACCGAAATTCCATTAAAAGTGAGGGTACTTAGAAAATTATTGACCTTGCCAGAAAATAAGAAGATCACCAATATAGATTTAACAAATCCATTGACTCCCATAGTGAAGTAATTACCCTCAATGTTCTCTTGAGAGATTGCTCCGCTTATATTCGTGTCGGTATTTGATTGCCAATGTAGTGAACCCTAGTTTTACCGCATAGATGTAGACCGTGCTTTAACTCTCGACTAGAGAATTAGAGTCTAAGGAGAGGGAGACCGTGGCGACACCGCAGAATTATTTGGCCGTTATCAAAGTAGTTGGAATTGGTGGCGGAGGAGTGAACGCTGTTAATCGAATGATTGAAGCGGGGCTCAAAGGTGTTGAATTCATTGCAATCAATACAGACGCTCAACAATTAATAATGAGTGACGCGGATGTAAAACTTGATATCGGTCGTACTTCCACTCGTGGTCTCGGGGCTGGGGCGTCGCCAGAGGTAGGTCGTCAAGCTGCTCTTGATCATCTCGAAGAAATCGAAGAAGTGTTGCGTGGTGCGGATATGGTTTTTGTTACCGCTGGTGAAGGCGGTGGCACGGGAACTGGTGGTGCGCCGATCGTTGCAAAAGCAGCAAGAGAATTAGGCGCATTGACTGTTGGAGTAGTTACAAAGCCATTCTCCTTCGAAGCTAAACATCGCACCGTGCAGGCTGAAGAGGGAATTGAATTGCTTCGGGCTGAAGTTGATACTCTCATTGTTATTCCTAATGATCGTTTGCTCGCAATTTCAGATCGATCGATTACCGCAGTAGAAGCTTTTAGACAGGCCGATCAAGTTTTGCTTTCGGGCGTGCAAGGAATTACAGATTTAATCACCACGCCAGGTCTTATCAATCTCGACTTTGCAGATGTGAAGAGTGTGATGCAAGGTGCCGGTTCTGCTCTGATGGGAATTGGTTCTGCGCGCGGTGAAGCTCGCGCAACTCGCGCTGCAGAGTTGGCAATTGCAAGCCCGTTACTTGAGGCCTCTATAGATGGTGCTCGAGGTGTCCTTCTCTCCATCGCAGGTGGATCAGATCTTGGGCTCTTTGAATTGAGTGAAGCTGCCGAACTCGTCGCAAAATCTGCGCATCCTGACGCCAATATCATTTTTGGTACGGTCATAGATGATGCTCTCGGCGATGAAGTTAGAATCACTGTCATAGCCGCAGGTTTTGATGGTGGAACTCCAAAGCGAGCACCGATGCCAATGATTAGCGCAGCCGCTTTAAGTGGACAGGCAGATCCCATTCCCGCCAACGATCCCATTGCCGTTGCTCTTGATCTTGATGTGCTCGAAGAGACCATCGAAGTTGCCATCGCCGCAACTTCTCGCAGGCGAGTCACCTTTGAAGAGCTGGTGAATGAGGATGAGATAGACGTTCCTGACTTTATGAAATAATCGGGAAATGAAATAATCGGGAAATGAAATAATCGGGAAATGAAATAAATGGCACGAACGCTCTTTACCGCGCGCGCAGGCGGTGATATGAAACTTCTCCCCAATCGCGAACTTTTGTGTAGCAAAATTTCTTTAAATGTGCTGCACTTTATGAGACAAACACATAGCAATATCGTTAAAGTTGTTGACGAAACAGGAAGCGATTTCGAATGTGATGCCCTTATAACGAGGTCGACAGGAGTCGGCTTAGTCGCGCTTGCAGCCGATTGTATGCCAATCACCTTTGCGGCACATGATGTTATTGGTGTTGCTCATGTGGGTCGGGTAGGGCTCGTGAATAAAATTTCTATCTATACTATCCATGCTATGCGAGAGTTAGGTGCGCAGGAAATTACTGCGACGATTGGTCCTAGTATTTGCAGGCGATGTTATGAAGTTTCCCCCGAAATGTACCTCGACGTCACAACACAAGTGCCAGCATGTGCGACATCCATGCACGCACATTCCCTTGATCTTCAAGCGGGCGTAACGGCGCAACTTGAAGAGTGCGGTGTGAGGGTTATTAATCTTGATATCTGCACCCTTGAAAATCCGCAGTACTACTCGTACAGGCGTGGGGGAGAAGCAGCTCGGCAAGCAGGAATTATTTCCCTGTGAGCAGTGGTATGAGCAGAAGCCGAGAAATCACCGATAATTTGAAGAAAGTTCAGCAGCGCATTCGCACAACCGCAGAAAAGGTTGGCCGCGATCCAACTGAATTAACCCTGATAGTCGTCACGAAGAATTTTCCCCCGAGTGATCTTGAAATTCTTTATGAGTTAGGTGTGAGGGATCTTGGAGAGAATCGAAATGAAGAAGCAATTATCAAAGTTGAGCAACTTCCAGATGATATTACTTGGCATTTCTTAGGTCAGATACAGAGTCGCAAGATCAGATCAATCTGCCAGTGGGCCGATGTAGTGCATTCCCTTGACTCTCTTGATCACGCCGGAAAGTTCGCTGGCTCAGGTACGGGCAATCTCGTGGATTTTTTCGTTCAAGTCAATCTAGAGCCAGAACGCGCCGATCGCGGTGGGATCGTGGTGGGAGAACTCCCTGAATTCTTTGAAATATTGGTCTATAAAATTGGCATTTTGCCCATTGGTCTTATGACGGTTGCTCCGCAGGACCGGGATCCGTTTGAAACCTTTGTCCAGGTACGAGAGGCGCGAAGCCAATTAATTGAGATTTTCCCTAGACTTTCCAATAGCCCGCTCGAGTTGCCTCTGGGGCTCTCTATGGGAATGAGCAATGATTTCGAGGCTGCAATAACAGCAGGTGCGACACATTTACGCATAGGGAGTTCAATCCTCGGATCTCGCCTCTTGGGAGTCTAAAATTTGAGCATGGCAAATGTATTTAAGAAGGCAGCGAACTACCTCGGTCTTGTTGATGAGGAAGATGATTTTGCAGACCCAGAACCAACTCACGAAACTCATCGAAGTGTTCGCTCTGTCTCGCAAACAATTCGCCCAACCTTTAACCCAATCCCTGCCTCGACCCGCAGCGCATCGACTCACTCCCTACCTGCGGTACTTCCCGTTCACACAGCGCCTCCTATCATGGATCAAATTTTTACAATTCATCCCCGTTTTTATAATGAAGCTCGAACAGTCGGTGAGCGTTATCGCTTGGAACAACCAGTGTTGATGAATCTTTCTGACATGGAAGAATCCGAGCGTAAACGGTTGGTTGATTTTGCATCTGGTTTAGTCTTCGGCTTGCATGGAAGTATCGAGCGGGTCACTTCGAAGGTATTCTTGCTGACACCAGCAAATGTTCGTGTCAGTACCGAGAACAAGACAGCAGCGGCAGAAGCTAGTTTTTTTAATCAGAGTTGAACTAACCTCCCGTAAGGTGGAGCGCAATCATGAGTAGTTTTGGTTCCCTTATTGCATTTGTGTTGCAATTATTTATTATCTCGCTCTTTGCTCGCGTGATACTTGATTACA
>Ga0207933_1001619_pt1 | contig 16401 bp, 10 predicted proteins | sample NGESurdeep092012_4_FD_184488 | JGI IMG/M metagenome (GOLD analysis project Ga0207933, IMG submission 184488) | Arctic peat soil microbial communities from Barrow, Alaska - NGEE Surface sample F53-3 deep-092012 (SPAdes) | ecosystem: Environmental > Terrestrial > Soil > Wetlands > Peat ...
CTGTCGCCTCTAATTACGGGCACGTGCAGGTTCGTCAGGATGAAGGCAGCCCGAAGTTTCTCAACGACTACTGCCCGGAGCAGGATCGCTACGGCGGAGGCATTGGCTTTCTCGCAGATGACGAGGGCTTTGCGCTGAGCACCTACTACACCGGCGCGGCTGAGAGGTTTGATCGCGTCTTCGGCATGGGATACATGCAGAAGCGGGTATCCGCGCGCCAGTACACGGTCGATCAGGTCATCTTCGCTCCATATGGCGATGATTCTGTCATGGTCTCGCAGGTCACGGTCACCAACCACTCCAGCCAGACAGTCAGGCCTCGCTGGATTGAGTACTGGGGATGCAGCAACTATCAGTTCTCCTACCGGTCGCTCATGGAGTCGGGAGTTCTGGGAGGATCGCCTTCAGCCGTCGAACGCCGCCGCGACTTTTCTGCCCGCTTCTCGCATCACTTTCAAATGCTCGAAGACGGTAAGGGATTGATGGAGACACAGACCTTCCTCGGACGCACGCCGCAGGAAGAACAGACATGGCAACAGACACAGGCTTCCCTCAAAGCCAAGCCAACAGGATTCTTTGGCGGCCCAACGCCTCCGCTGCCTGCGGGCACCAGCATGGACGACCTTTCGCCGCCGCCAACCTTCCTTGCCTCACTCGATGCTCCGGTCGACGGCTATGCAACCAACGCGAGGCGGTTCTTCAGCGGCAGTATTGAGCATCCCCACGGAGTCTTGATCCCCCTAGGCAACGACCTCGGCGCGCAAGGACCAGAGAGCGCGTTCTTCCTTGAGCGGCAACTCGACTTGAAGCCCGGCGAGAGCCGCACTCTGTATTTCCTCTACGGGTATCTTCGGCAGGGTTCCACCATGGACGCCCTCGTCGCGAAGTACGCTGGCGACCCGGCTTCACTTTGGTCGCGATCCAGTGCGCAATGGAAGCACGACGCCCCGCTGTTTCGCACTCCCGCACATCCCTGGGTGGAGCGAGAGGCCTTGTGGAGCAGCTACTATCTTCGCAGCGGTCTCACCTACGACACCTTCTTTCGCGAGCACATCCTCTCCCAAGGCGCAGGATATCAGTACCAAGCTGGCCTGCAGGGTGCCGCTCGCGACCCGCTGCAACATGTGCTGCCGCTCAACTTCACCGATCCGGAAATTGTGCGCCAGGTTCTCCGCTACACACTCAAGGAGATCCAGCCCGACGGCTCAATCCCCTACGCCATCGTCGGCGATGGTGTTCCAATGCCATGCGTGTACCGTCCCAGCGATTTGCAGCTGTGGGTACTCTGGGTGGCAAGCGAATACGTTCTGGCGACGCGCGACCGAGCATTCCTCCATGAACGCATTCCCCTCTACCCGCGCCATGAGGTACTGCCGGAGGATCCAACCGTGCTCGATCTCCTCTCGCGGTCGTTTACGCATATCACCACCGCCATCGGCGTCGGCAAGCACGGTTTGTTGAAGATCTTCAACGGAGACTGGAACGACAGCATCGTGTACACCCATCTCACGCCGGAGCAGAGGGCGGAGGTGTTTCCGATCGGGGAGAGCGTTCTCAATGCTGCGATGGCAGCCTACGTCTTTGACTACTATGCGCGCATGCTGGACTATGTCGAGCATCGCGAGTTGGCCGACAAGTCCCGCGTGAAGGCGAAGGAACAACGCGAGGCCGTGCAAGCGCAATGGTATGGGCGATGGTATCGTCGCGCATGGCTCAGCGAAGACCTCGGTTGGGTCGGCGAGAAGCAGATGTGGCTCTCACCACAGCCCTGGGCCCTGATCGGCGGCTGCGTGCCTCCGAAAGAAATCGGAACCCTCGTGACTGCCATCGACGAGCTTGCCCGCAGACCGTCACCGATTGGTGCGCTACTCCAGAGTCAGCCGGATCCAACCATGAAAGACGAACCCGGAACCGGGACGAACGGAGGCATCTTCGCCGCCATCAATGGCACTCTCATTTGGGCTCTTGCATTAGTGAATGGCGAGATGGCTTGGGACGAGTGGCAGAAGAACACACTCGCGCACCATGCGGAGACCTACCCTGATATGTGGTTCGGCATATGGAGCGGGCCCGACTGCTACCACTCCGTTCTATCCAAATGGCCAGGTGGAACCGGCGTGAATTTTCCTGTCCTGAACATGCACTCGCATGCCTGGCCGCTTTACTCCGCCATCAAGCTTCTCGGTACGGAGTTTCATCTGGACGGCGTTCGATTTCAACCCGGCCTCCCCCTCGACGAGTACGAGCTCAGTACGCCTCTGCTCGGCTTCAAGAAAACTCCAAAAGGATACTCCGGTTGGTACGCGCCGATGACAGCGGGGCATTGGAGCATCGAGGTCGCGCTTCCGGACATTGAGCTCTGCCGCTTCAGACATCTCAGAGTAAACGATGGGCGGGAAGCACTGCATTCGGCTGAGGGACGGATTCGATTCAATGGCGACAGTGCGCCAGGCGAGCCGCTACGATGGGAGCTCAGCTGAGCTGCTGATCGAGGAACTTGTAAGCGCCCTCGCGCATGGGTTGTGTGAACGCATGTCCACCAGGCCACGGCCGGAGTTCCAGCACCGAGCCTGCGAAGGCTGGCAGCGCCGCTTCGTAGACACGTTGCACGCCTTGGCTCCATACGTCCTCCATAGAAGCCGAGATGCAGAGCGCCATTGGAGCGACCACTGCGACGACGTCTTCGATTTCCCCATGCTCCATAAAGCCCGGCACGCAAAATTCCATCTGGATCCCCGCCCGTGATGAAGGGAATCCGCGTAGCCCACGCAACCGCAGTGGGAGACGGACGCGCAAATGGGATGGTCCACCACGGCAAGCCAGATGGCCGTGCCCCCTCCGTAAGAGTGACCCAGGAAGCCTATACGTTCGGCATCCACCTCGGAACGGCTGGCAAGATAGTCGATCCCAACCGCTGCATCGTGCAACACCTTGGCGAGCAGTATCTGACCGCGCACGAGGCGCGAAGCAAACTCATGGTACTCGGCCTCGAAGGTTCCCCCGCTCCAATTCCCTTCTTCAAACGCGACCGCATCGGGTGCGAACGTGATGTAGGCGCGCTCCGCGAGTTCGGCAGCATAAGCCTGATCCGGATGACCAGCGAGCCCAACGACGTCGAGCGTCCGCGGCCCCAAGGAGACCCGTTCAGGAAAGGGGCCCAGCAATGCCTGGAACTTTACTCGATCGATCACTGTCGCGTCTCCACCGCTGGGTCGCTACTGAACGCAGCGCTCTGAATTGCTCTACTTCGGGACCGGCGAGATTGTTAGGGTAGAGCAGCCATCTGGATGGATCGACAGTGGCAGCGAGGGGTGTGGACGACCAGTGTTGTAGTGGACTCGCACCGCTCCTCCGGCACTTTGATCTCCTTCATCGAGTAGAGGCTTTCGGGGGTGATGGGGCCGGGCATCAGTTATTGTTTGGTTCAGTGCGGGTGTGCGGATCGTCCGCTCGTCTGGTGCGGGTTTCGTAGCGGTGGACGGAGATCGTTATCGATTGCTGGTTGATTCTGCGAAGGGCTCGATCAATTCTCTGCAATCTACCTTCGGCATCGATCATGAGTTATTGATTCCAGACCATTCGCAGTTACCAGTTTTTGTGATCGAGCTGATGGATGGCTTTTCCGAATTCAAATCTGTGAGTTCCTCGGATGCGAAGGAAATCCATGTGCAACAGGGTGGTGATGAAACAAAGCAGACGTTGGCTTTCGACTTCAAGGGCATTGGTGGCCTCCCTATCGATGCTCGTGTAACAGCTCGATGCCCAAGGAATGAATCGCTGACTTACTGGAATCTTGAATGGAACAACGGCACCAAATCATGGATTGGGCATGTGCAGTTTCCAGTCATTCAAGTTCCGTTCGATAGCTCTGCCAACGGAAACTCAAGCCATATCCTATCCTCCTTTGCCGATGGCATCCTGGCGGGGCCGGTTGAACCCTCTGTGGCTGCAGGCTCATGGGGAGGAAGAGAACGAAATTCGCCGGAGATATGACGCTACAACAATTACCTGGGGCAATGGGCTTCGACCCAGTTGATGGCTTATTACAACGAGCGGGCGGGTTGTATGTGGCCTGCGACGATGCAACGGGACTTCCTAAGTTCATCGATCCCCTATTCGAGGCGGACGGAGTGACGCTGGGTCTCGGGCACTAGCCGAGACGCAGGTAAACCGCGTGAATGGGCTGACGTTATCGACTGGATCAAGTCTGGATGGAATCTGTGGGCTATCGATCACACAGTTCAGATCGATCCCCGGCCCCGAAGCCGCACCCTGGTTCGCCGGCGAACTCTCCGTCGAAGGCGCTCCCGACCCTGCGCCCTTCGCCTCCAACCGTAGGAAACGATCAGAGGTTCGTGCAGCTGTTGCAGAAGTTGGGTAACGAGGTATGTGTCAGAGACGCGGCGCAAATTAGTGCCAGCTAGGAGCTCCGAGGTGTCGCATGCTATGTTGCACGTGCTACCATCTCACCGGACCAGTTATCTTCCTTCTGACTTAGGTAATGGCCAAGGCCAGGAACCGAAGGGAGTAAGTGTTTGTTGCAAATCGACAAAACTCATGGCGGTCGCTCCTACGAAGATTTAGAACTTGATGAGCGGTGGCAACTGATTGGGAGAATCCTCGCTACGAGCCCTTTTCAGAAGTCTGCGCGTCTCCCTGATCTATTGCGCTATATGGCCGAGCGTTCAATCCACGGCCATCCGGAAGAGCTTACGGAACAGCGCATCGGTAGCGCTGTCTTTGGGAAGCCTGTAGATTACAGCCCGACAGAGGACAGTTCTGTTCGCGTTCATGTTCGCCAACTCCGACTCAAGCTGCATGAGTATTTTGACTGCGAGGGCCGAGACTCTGACATCGTGGTCGAGATTCCCAAGGGCGCGTACACTCCGGTTTTCCGGACCGTCAAGACTGCGGTGCAGGAACTTCCCTCACATCAGTTGACGACAGCGCCGGGAAAGCAGACCTTCTGGCCGATGAGGACGCTTCCTTGGATACTTACCGCGGCGATGACTGTAGTAGCTCTGTTTCTATGGCATCAGTTGAGGATGTCGAGAGTACAGGCGACGGCTTCGCCCTGGCCACTATCGGAAGTCCTGGGAAGCGATCAGGATACGCGCATGGTGGTGGCCGACATCAACTATGGAATGCTGCGGATCCTCGGTGAGAAATCAGGTTCTCTCGAGCAATATCTTAGCCCGCAATATCAGCAGGACTTCATGCCTGTGAAGATGACGGGGCGAGAAACCCGGCTTGTGGATTACATCTCTAGTTCACTCCTGACATCGTATGCAGATGTGGTCGCGGTGCATGCACTGGCAAATCTCTTCGGAAGCAGCCGTAACCAGGTCACCATCTCTTCCGCACGTGACTTACGCTTGAGAGACATGCGGCATGGAAACTTCATTCTTGTCGGCAGCCCTGGATCGAATCCCTGGGTATCGCTCTTCGAAGACAAGCTCAATTTTGTGGAGCGAGAAGGAGTTGTGGGGCAGAGCAAGAAGTTCTTCCAGAACAAGCATCCGCATCCTGGAGAACAAGAGACCTATAGTGGCTTGGAATTCACGGGGACTACAGGTTTGGACTACGCTACGATCTCAGTTCTTCCCACTGAGACCGGACAAGGAAATGTATTAATTCTCCAGGGATTACAGCAGGAAGGAACCGAAGCAGCAGCATTGTTTCTTGCTGACCCGGAGGGCCGAAAGCGCCTTGAAAATGCCTTGGGCATTACCGGAACACCTACCAAGACGGTCCATTTTGAAGCGTTGCTTCGCACCACTGCAGTCGCTGGTGCATCAGAAGCAACAGAGATTGTCGCAACCCGCATCATCAATCCGTAAGCGCAATACCGACTACTCCTGCCTCAAAGTTCCTGAGACTCCTGCACGCGGGCTCACTGCGCGGAATAATCAACTGCTATGTCGTCAAAATATAGGACGCCCTTAGTTATCGATCGCTTCTTCCCTGAAGGAATTGTCACGAGAACCTTGGAGCTATTGGCATCTAGCGAGATAGGAATCGATCCTCTGATACCTTCGCGCACAAATCGATGTGTAGATAGGTCATAGATATCTGTCCTGCCGCTGCCTACATTCATGATGACCTCTATCTTACCGTCCCATGGGTTGTAGTAGAGATGGGTTGGAAATCTCTTCCCAGCCAGAAAGTCGGTCTTAGAAATATCAATCTGAAGAATGTATTTGTCCGTGGTGGGCATCACGATTTCTCCGAGCCACAGGGCATAGGCGCCCCCATACACCGAGCGATGACTGTCATAGTCTCCAGTCGCATACGGGCTATGACCTTTTTCACTCTTACTAAGACGCTCATACGGAAATGCGGACGATAATTCCGGCCTATCCTGCAGGTCAGCGGGTAGGTAATTAGAGTAGAACCAACGCATGTTCGAGAGCGCATTTAGGGCATATTTACCGATGTCATTTGCATACTCCGGTCTGTATCGGAGAACCGGCAAGACATACGGAAGCACAACCATCGATTCCATGCTGTACACCTGATCAGGCGGTTCGGTACTAAAACCTGACATCAATCCATTGACTTCTTTGCCGCCCCACGTCCCCGTGTGCATCAGGCCTAGTTGAGGATCAAGGACGAAACCGAGAACCTTGTGCAGGTCCACGCTTGGGTCGAGCGTTGAAAGCCGAGCTGCTGCAAGGCTTCCCATCGCGCCGCTTGGGATCTCATACCAGGGATTGTGCTGGAAGGACTGATATCGTGCGATAGCTGTTCTGGCCTCATCGGCGAATTTCTCGTCCCCGAGAAACTCATGTGCAAAGAGCATGAGATAGCTATATCCGGCGATTGCGTCCGGTTGACGATAGATGTCCTGCTTCGTGAATGGTCGATGCTCTTTGAAGTTGTAGCCCTGATCATTGAAGTCGTACTTGATCTGTTGCGCCAAAGCTATCAGGCGTTCACAGCTACTACGCACTCTCCCTACCCACTTTGGGTCCCCTGACAGCTTCGATCGAATGATCCCGGCGGCCAGTGCGTTGATATTCATCAGATACCAGTACTCACAGAGGTCGGCATCGACGCCGTCCAGAAATATTCCAGCCTCTTCATTGAAATATCCCGCGAACGAGGGGATCAATTCAGAGACATCGTCGTTCCGTATAATTTTTCCCAGGAGAATTGGGCCAAAAGTAGTGAGACCGCCGTCAGTCTTGCCCTCGAGAGCAGATACAAAACACGGGCTCCCGTCCGGTCGATGGATAAGAACGTGATTACTGCTTTGCATGATGTAAGAGTCGAACGTGTCGGCGATGGAGCGCCATGGAAGCGGCAACTCGATTGGTTTCGCGGGCAATCCATCTTTGATGGAACTGTAAAGCTGACGCTTGATTCCGTCGATTTCGGCAGCAGACGCAATTCCGAGCCAAGGCTTGAGCGCCAGCGTTCCGGCAACACACGCCGCGGAACTATACATAAAGCTTCGCCGGCTCAACGAGCTCTTCTTATCCATTTCTATCCTCAACTTCTTCAGCATCAGTTTGACAATTTTCTGATTGGCGATGCGTCGCAGTTCCCTGCTCCAATTCAGCTCATTCGCTAGGTTCTTGAATTCTTGTCGTCTAAGTGGCAGGACTCGCCATCTAAGGATTTTTGGGCAAGCACAGATACGAGAGTCAGCTAATTGGGGGTCTGCTTCCAAGGTGTTTACGCATGAAACAAAGCGGAATCATTGTTAGTCACATTTAGAAACAGAGATTTTCGAATAATTTGGGAGATTTGCAAAGAGCCGCGCAGCAGGCTCATGGTGAAGGAGTAGCATCAGGCGCCTCTTGGGGGCCATCCTATAGTGGCAATCACCCCTACATTTTCCTGGATCGTGACCAACTGATTTGCGGCAATCCCTTTGAGATTCTGAAGAAGGCCACTCGGCCAATGAATCTCAACTTCCGCAGTGGTCTCCGGCCCGAGACCGAAGTGGAGCCTTGGGTCATTGCCTGATAAGTAGCTGGACTGGCTAAGGACTTCCTGCTTCTGAATCTTCTTTCCGTAGCGCAGCAGCACTCGCGCTCCTATGGCGCTGCGGTTGGACTTGGTGCCAATCAGCTTCAGCTTCAACCAATGATTGCCGACGACAACATCGTTCCTCAAGAGCGACGGAGTTTCGTTCTGGTTCATCACAAGAATATCCAGGTCCCCGTCATTGTCGAAGTCCCCGAAGGCACAGCCTCGACTGGAATGACGAGCGACGATCCCTGGCCCGGCCTGGTCCTGGAGTTCCTCGAACGTGCCATTGCCAAGATTTCTGAAAATCACCCGCGGGCCCTTGTCCGGGAACTGTGGAAGCGTCTTCTCGACTTCGGGATAAACACTCCCTGTCACCATAAACAGGTCCGGGTATCCATCATTGTCCAGATCAACGATTCCGGCGCCCCAACAAATGTAACGAGTTTCAACCGCCAGGCGAGCGGCCATCGAAACATCGTCGAAATTACCTTTCCCGTCATTGTGGAACAGGCCACTGGAGTCGTTCTGAAAATGAGTCTTGAAAATATCCGGGTGACCATCCAGATCGTAGTCCCCTACGCCAACTCCCATTCCAGCCTGCTCGTTGCCGTCTCCACTTAGCGCCAGTCCCCGCGACATGCCCTCTTCGCGAAATGTGCCATCACGGTTATTCATGAACAGCAGACTTGGCGTTGAGTCGCACGCTACAAAAATATCTGGCCAGCCATCCTCGTCAAAATCTGCGGCGACAACGGTAAGTCCATAAGAATCTCTAAACTTTGAAATTCCAGCTTCCTTACTCACATCGGTGAACGTGCCATTCCCATTATTGCGGTAGAGGGAATGATAGCCCGGGATTAATCCACGAGGGCCGCAGTTGACGGGTACACCCTTGAAATTGCAGGTTGGATTCTGTGAGGGCTTCGGAACGGTTTTGAAGTCAAACTGGACATAGTTGGAAACGAAGAGGTCTAGATGACCGTCACGGTTGTAATCAACGAAAGTACACCCGGTGCCGAAACGAGAGACAGGACCTAGTAGGCCTGCCTCCTTCGTAACATCGGTGAAAGTGCCATCACCATTATTCCTATAGAGCTTATTCTGGCCGAAGTAAGTACAGAATAGATCCTCGAAACCATCGTTGTTGTAATCCGCAACGCAGACTCCGTAGGCCCAGCCAACGTCGCGGAGGCCCGCTTTATCCGTCACATCTGTAAATGTTCCATTCTTGTTGTTCTTATATAGGCGATTGGTAGCTCCAACCGGCGCCCCGTCCAGCCGAGTGCCACAGAGAAGGAAGATATCCATCCAGCCATCATTATCAAAGTCAAAGAACGCACAACCAGATCCGACCGCCTCGATAATGTAGTCCTTATGGTGAACTCCGCCGGAGACTACGATGGCAGTGAGACCCGCTTCTCGAGCAACGTCAACAAAGCGGGAGAACGGTCGTCCGGAAGGAGCTGCACTCGTCTGTGCCGTGACCACGCGAGACGCCATTCCTCCGGATTGCGATAGTGCTCTATGGGCCGAGGCGGCCATCAAACCCGAGAGGAAGGTGCGGCGATTAAAGTTCATGGGGAGGGTTCAAATGTATCGAGAACCGCGAGATTCCTCCCGCAGAAAATCATCCGACCATATGGATCTAAGTTTATATCAGCGCCATCCTCGAAACAAGGCAGGATAGAGCAGAGCTCAACCTGGTTTCGGCGGCCAGTAGGTGAGATCAACTGGCACGCACTGGTGATTAGCATGTAAAGACCTTTTCCTTAAACCGATGCGACTGTAACGTTGGGCCTGACCATTCATTTCAGTTAGAGCGAGGAACTGTTGACGAACTTGATCGGACGAGGAACACTGAACCGCCGGAAATTTATCGCCCTCTCAGCACTCACGAGTTCGGCAACGTTATTGCCCCGATCCTTGCACGCCACACAAATATCTCGAGGAGGCCACAACGCTCTTTCTCTCCAGGCAGTGGGGGATCCTCAACTTGGATATGGCGTCACGCTTCTGCACGATGGCCGGCCCATCGCTCGACACAACCAGGGAGGAGAATTTTCTGCGGTCTTTCAAAATGGTGAAAGGAGCCTTGAGGATCACAGCACTGACTGGAAAGCCACCTCCTGGAGTGGAGATGGTAGAAAAATAAGTCTCTTCGGCAAGATACTTCTCACCAACCTGCGCACAACCGTCTTCGTCGAAGTGGTGTACGAGGTTCTGCCATCGCAGGTTGTGAAGAAAACCATTCAGCTGCATCAGTCGGATATGTACATGCTCTTTTATCAGCTCTCCAATCGAATGGAGCCCGTAGTGGACCAGACCAAACTCTGGAGTTTCGATCATCCAGAATGCAAGGGAGGCGCGTTGCATGAATACTTCCCCGCCGCTGGCTTCCGCACGCAGAATGGAGTTACGGTCGGGCTGCTCACTGATTCCGGCTACCGCAATCTATGGGGCCGAGTCATACGGCGCGACGGAGTGCCCGTCAAACCCGCGCCGACCAGGATTCTGGATCTAAATCTTTACCTCCTACCGGCACCTGATGAGCGCGTCAAAAGCGGCGCATTCATCCAACAGACTTTCGGCGAGGCTACAGTCCAGATGTCCGGAGAGCATTCCCGCACACCCATCAAACTCCCCGAAGCTTCACAGTGGAATAGAGAAGGAGATATTCACATTGAGGAAAATGACGGTGTCGTAAAGCTATCGCCACAAGCGCTCAAAGACAACGCGCTCCTGCCCTTTGGGGCGGCGGGAGGTGAAATCTTTTCCTTGCGTCTGAAGTATCGTTCATCGACTCCCATTTCGATCCACGCATGGGATACCAACGACAAGTTCCAGAAGCTCGGGGATCTGACTCTGTTTAATGATACGACCCCGGCATCTCCATCCACCTTCACAGAGTTTCGCAATTCTTTCGTGGTGCCCACGTTGCAAGGTACCGAGGCCGCCATTGTCCTAGGGCTTCCCGATTTCCTCGGAGAAGGCCTGCATGGCAACAGCAAAGACGGACTACCGTCATTTGAGATCCGAGAGATCGAGCTTTCTCGTGTCGCAAGCAAGAGCGAGCCATATCATCGATTGGAGATGGGGCACTCGCAAACGAAGACCGTCTTCATCTTCGCTAGCGATGCGGTCCCCGATACGGTTGGAGGGTATCGACTTGCCAGCCAACTCAAACTCGCCGACGGCCTCGGGTTTACGGGCGGCGAGACGGAGAAGGTGCTGTATGCCGACGTAATGATGCTGAGCTGGAATGCTGACGCGGAGGACTTCCGCCCAATGCTGGCTCCCAGCATCTGGTATTCAGCCGCTGGCGAAATGTATCTGCGCGACAGCTTCTACGCTCTCAACGGAATTCATAACGCCGAATTAAACGAAAAGGTCTTTATGCTCTGGGCCGACAACCAGGGTGCGGACGGTGCGATCAATACTCTGGTGGAGCCGAATATTGCGAACCTGGAGCGGAAGTCGAACGACTCTACACCGCTGTGGCTGATGTGGGCACTCCTCAATCGCCGTCGATTCGGAACTGCGCTGCCGAACGATAAAGTCCGGCTGGCAGCAGAATACTGCCTTGCAACCTACGATCCGATGCGTGAAGGTATCTGCACGGCCAAGTTTGTTATCGGACAACTCGACGTGATTCAATACCCGGGAGGCACCAGCATTCTTTGCGAGAACCAGGGAATACTGGCCGTCCTCCTCAGGGTTATCCGCGAGCTACAGATTCCGCAGCTCAGCGAATCTATATCAGATAGCTATATTGCAAAAGCAGAAGAAGGTTATCGAAGCTATTACAACTCGGCCCGAGGATTCCTCTACCCTGCACGGAATATAACCGACGCAATCGGTTTCTCCGATATCTTCCCGGAGTTCCTGTCACTCTGGCTATTCAAGCGCAAACTCCTGACCGATGAAATGGTCGTTAGCCACCTTGAACATATTCCAGTCATGTTGCCGAACAGCAACTGCCCCTACCCGACGGAGGGCGGCTCGGTAAGACCCATCTTTATTGGTCTGCCCGCAGATCAAAAGAAGGGCAGCTTCTTCACGGAAGCATGGCACCCCATGGTAAGCGACTCCTACGCTACCAGCTATGCACATCATGCGATGGATGGCGCTTACTATAACGGCGGCAGCTGGATGAGAGTTGAAGTCTGTGGTTATGTGACTGGCAAGCTTCATGGCTGGCAAAGGGCGGATCGCGCGATTGCCAACCGTCTATGGGCTGAAATTCACACAGATGAAAACTTCCCAACGAGTCAGGAGTACCTGGCCACAGATCCGATGAATCCATTCTTTGGATCGCATCGAGTCTTCGCCTGGAATTCTTTCGTTCTTCAGGCACTCGAAGTAGCGGGGCTGCGCAAGCCCGCAATGGATCCGGGGTATCTCGAGCAGACTCAGCCAACATCTATGCATCCTACTGGGAGGTAACAGACGTAGATGTTGGAGCCCGAAAATCTCCTAGACGTTCTCGCTGAAGTGCAATGGCTTTCTGTCGCTGCTCCTGCATGAGTCGCGCAGTATCTAACGCCATCTGGTGCGACTTTTCCGTATCTCCAAGCCGCGCATAGATCCTGCTTAACTGGTAACGGGCATTACTATATTCCGGGGCGAGCACAACGACCCTTTCAAATTCCCTTTGAGCGTCTTTTAGTTGATCCGTCTGGAAATAGAGTTGTCCCAGTTGGTAGTGAGGCCCGACCACGTCAGGCCCAAGACGCTCAGCATTCTTTAGAGCGAGGAGTGCTTCCGCATTTCGCCCCAATCTCAAAGCGACGAGTCCGTAATAGTATTCGAGCGTAGCGTCTTGCGGCAGCTTCTCACGCGCGCCGGTCAGCGTATCAAATGCCTCGGCATTGCGTCCTTGCTGCATATAGGTCTTTGCCAGCGCTATGTAGCCGATCAGGATTTGGGGATGCAACTCGATGGCGTGATTAAACGACGTACGAGCGTCGTCATATTTTCCCTTTTTCATTTGCAATACGCCTAAGCGAATATCCAGCGCGTACGCGTCTTGAGCCCCCTGGATTCCCTCCTCGACTATCCGAGTGGCCTCATCATTTCTATCTAGATCCATGAGTAACCTGGTGTAATCCAGATATCGATCCGGGTTCTGGGGATCGGCACTGACTGCCTTCTGATATGCGTCTAGAGCCTGAGGTAGTTGGTTCGCTGCTTCGTAGGCTGAACCCAATAAACTAAATACGGATGCATTCTCCGGTTGCTCAATTGCCAATGGCTCAAGAACCAAGATTGCTTTATCTGCGCGATTCGCATTGAGCCATGCGATCGCCAGATCATACTTGTACTCCCACAAACCGGGCCGTGCCGCAACAACGGTTTGGAAGCGACGAGTCGCTTCCGTAAAGAGGTGAACCTTGTCTAGAAGGACTGCCATCTCATAGGTCTGATCCACTGAGAGTTGAGAGCGTGCCTCCATGGCCTCAATCAGTGCAATCCCTTCGACAGGGTGATTCGAGTTCAGGCAAGCTTTGGCCATCAGAAATTCATTGTCGGGATCATTCAGAAGGAGAGACCGGGCAGGATCCAACTGCTTGACGGCCTCCTGATCTCTTGACGTCGCAAGATACAGGCTCGCAAGATAATAGTGAATGAACGGATCATGCTGATTTAGCGACAAGGCAATATTTAGCTCGTGCTCGGCCAATGCGTAATTACCTGCCGTCAGATAGTTAAATCCAAGATTCTTATGCGGAGCGGGGAGCTTGGGGTCTAGATGGATTGCTTCCTTATAGTGTGAATCAGCTTCTGTGATTCGGTTCAATTTGCTATCTGTAATACCTAGAAGGTTCTCAATCACGGCATTACGCGGTTGGACTTTTCGTGCTTCCGTGAATTCCTGGCGCGCCGCTTCGAATTGCTGCTGGCGAAATAAGTCCAGTCCACGCTGCACATGGACGTCCTGGCCCAGAATCAGCCTTGGTCCAACCACCAACAACAGGAGAATCAATCCTCGATTGAACTTGATCACTGTTTTGTTCCCTCAGGCATTTGCAACTTAGCCTGGGATCGGAGATCCGATTTAATCTTGCGAGCGGCCTCAAACTCCCGGTTTGCGTCGCTAGATTGACCCATCGCTTTATACACCATGCCAAGTTGATAGTGTGCGTTTCCGTCTGGGTCGTCCGTGATCGCTAACTTCAATTCCGCGAGAGCTTTTTCGTAATCCTTTTGCAAATAGTAAGCCTTCCCCAATTCCTGATGAGCGATCCATAGGTCTGGCTGAAGAGTGATTGCTCTCTTGAAGTATTCGATAGCATCTTCCTCGCGACCTTGCTCTGCCAGAATCATTCCCATTTCCGCATTCGCCTCCGGATGCTCAGGATTGATTCTTAGCTCTTCCTTTAGCTCTACAGCTGCATGGTCGAAGTCTCCATCCTTGAGAAGCAAGTGGCCCATCGCAAAGTGTATTCCAGGAAGCGTAGGGTCCAGCCCTTCAACTTTCTGATACTCCACAATCGCGTTGCCATCTTCATCTCGTTGCTCGAATGTCTGGGCAAGGAGTTGATGAGATCGGGCCGAATCTGGAAACGATTTGAGTACCCTATCCAACACCGAGAGTGAAAGGTAGTGATCTATTCGTGCCTCGAGATACCGCGCTTTGAGATCCTGAGGATGCGTACCTAGCCAGGAATGGATCTCCGCTTCTGCATCGTTGAAGGATTGACGCTCGAAGCTTTCATTGGCTCTATCCCATGAATTTATTCCCGCAACTCTCACGCGAACGCTGGCTTGAAACTGCGTCCAGTTTTGTTGGAAAGTATCCGGCAGGTCGACTCTAGCGGCAATCATCGCCAGAGCCAGACTCCGAGCGGGTCCAGCCTGCACCTCTTCGAGTGCCGGAACGGCGTTGCGCAATCGGCCCAGCATGTCGTCATTCAACAACTCATCACTTGTCGCAAATGACGGGGGCACACGAAGCGCGCTTGCAGCCCGCTCAGGAGAAAGAGCGATGGCTTCATCTAGCATCTCAAGGGACGGCTGAATTTCACCCTTTAGAAGACTGATCTCGGCAAGTCTTGCCTTCGACGGCACGTTCGCCGGATCCACATGCAACTGCAGAAGATACTGCTCCTTCGCTTTTTCGAGCTCATCTCGACGTAGGAAGACCTCGCCCAGACAAAAGTGAATGTTTGCGAGTTTCGGATCCTGATCTAGAGCCCGCTGGTAATGTCCTTCTGCTTTCGCCAAGGCGTGTTGCTCAAGGTAAATGTCTCCATATATCTGGTGGACATAAGCTGTTCCACTTGCGCTTCGGATTACCGATTGTATCTCTTGATCGGCAACCTTGCGATAGGACTCGCCCAGCACAAACATAATATCGGGGTCATTGGGGAAGCTTATTGCGGTCTTACGCAACTGCTGTAATGCGGCCCAGTGTTGACCCGCATCCCAGTAAGCCGTCCCGAGCCAACTCTGCACGTCCTTGTTTCCTGGATCTAAGAGTGCCGCATGTTTGAGAAATAGTATTGATTTATCCGCGTGGTTCAACTTTATGTAGTCGATTCCAAGATAGAGGTTGGCCCCGACAAGAGCGGGGTTAATCCGCAAGCCCTCCTGTAACACTGAGGCTGATTGCTGAAGCTTCCCCTGGACATAATAGATAAGGCCAAGATTGCTATAGGCTTCTGCAAAACGGGGCCGAAGATGGATAACCGCCAGGTACTCGTGCGCGGCTATATCAAAATTGTTGGCATCCTGAGCCTGGTGGGCGGCCGTAAAGTGTTGGCGAACCTCCGGAGATAGTTCTTGCGCTCCTCCCACGCCGGCTTGGGCAACAATGGCCAGACAACAGGAGACCACTCCGTTGCATACGAGAGAGGCGATGAGGGGGTAGCGCGTTTTGTGCATTGTCCGTCAGTAGGTCCGGTCTTCAACTCTCAGCCCCTCCACGAGGAGGGGCTGAGGGTTTGGGATGTTCGTAGTTAGAAGGTTACTCTCAAATTCGCCTGAATATTCCTTGGACCCGTTGCACCACTGGCCTGGCCAAATCCAGGATCCCCAGCAGAGGTATTAAACCCTGTGAATCGGTGCCTATTGAGAACGTCAAAGAACTCCATTCGAAAGACCGTTTGAACTTTGTCGGTGAACATCGGGATCGTCTTCGAGAAGTTTGCGTCCTCATTAAGGGTAGCGAGTTCACTCACACCAAGCGATCGTGGAGCATTGCCGAATGTAAAATTCGGCGCGGTGGTGAATGCAGCAGGGTTCAATCTTCTACTCTGCCCATAAATGAACTTACCTTTCAGACCGTTTGGGTCTTGACCGGGGACAACATTCCCGCGGCTGCAACCTAAGCAGAGGTTCCCTGCGAAGATTCCGGAATCCCAGTTAGGAGAGCTCACCGAGAGCGGCGTGCCGCTCTGGTAGGTCTGGACCGCTGCAATC
>Ga0207933_1001620_pt1 | contig 16398 bp, 12 predicted proteins | sample NGESurdeep092012_4_FD_184488 | JGI IMG/M metagenome (GOLD analysis project Ga0207933, IMG submission 184488) | Arctic peat soil microbial communities from Barrow, Alaska - NGEE Surface sample F53-3 deep-092012 (SPAdes) | ecosystem: Environmental > Terrestrial > Soil > Wetlands > Peat ...
GCTGTCAGGACTCCAGCAAACTGCCGCCCAAGGATTCCATCGCCTACATCAAGGTCAACCCCGATCTTTTCTCCGCCGAGTACCGCGAGCCGCCCTTCGAAGGAGGTCGCGTCGAGGTCTACACCAAGCCCGGCCAGAAGGTCTATCACGGCGCTCTCTTCGCCACCAACGGCAGCCCCTGGATGAACGCGCGCGATCCGTTTTCTGTGAGCAAGGCTCCGCTGGGCAAGCAGCGATACGGCTTCGAGCTGAGCGGTCCGATAACCCGGAAGGGCAGCGACTTCACTTTGGATCTCGAGCATCGCAGCATCGACAACTTCGGTGTCGTCAACGCCATCACGCTCGACAGTTCGGGCAATCAGGTCAAGACAGTCGGGAACGTCGCCACGCCGCAACGGTTGTGGATTGGCATGGCGCGCATGGACTGGCAGCTCGGCCCGAAGAACACGTTCATCGCCAGCTATAGCGCGAACGTCAATCATCTGCAGAACGTCGGCGGCGGCGGCACATCGCTCGCCGAGACCGGCTACGACAGCCAGCAGTACGAGCATGTTCTTCGCTTCACCGATGTCACCACCGCCTCCGCGACGTTGATGCACGAGGCTCGCGTGAGCCTCAAGTGGGACGGTGAAAACGACTCGCCCAACTCGATCGCTCCGCAGGTGTCTGTGGCCGACGCCTTCACCGGCGGAGGAGCCACGCTCGGTCCACAGCGTTTGCACGAGTTCGCCATCGAAGCCGACGACGATGCAATCCTCAGCACGAAGAACCATCTGCTCAAGTTCGGCACCCAGTTTTTCGTCTACAACGAGCACGATCGTCTGACGTCGAGCTTCAACGGCAGCTACACCTTCGGCGGTGGGCCCGCGTCTGTGCTGGATGCGAGTGGCAACCCTACAGGCCAGAGCGAGACGATCAGCGGCCTCGAGCAGTATCGCCGCGCGATTCTTGAACTGCCTGGTGGTGCTCCAACAGACTTCAGCAACGTCGCCGGTACGCCTCAGGTGAACTTTACCCAGATCCAAGACGCACTCTTCATTCAGGACGACTGGAAGGTGCGCCCCAATTTGCATCTCGCGCTCGGCATGCGCTACTTCGTGCAGAACGACCCCGCCACCTACTCCGGGGCAACGCCGCGCGTCGGCGTCAGTTGGTCACCCGATAAGAAAGCCACGTGGAACCTGCACGGCCATGTGGGTCTCTTCACCGGCCGCTACGGCCCCAGCGACTACGCTGAAATTCGCCGCATGGACGGCGTCAACCGCGTAACCAGCACCATCTACAACCCCTCTTGTGCAGACCTTGGCAGCTCGACCAGTTGCGATCCCTTCGCCGCCGCCACGCCGATTCATAGCGTCCGCACGCTGCGGCCACGCCTGACCGATCTCACCTTTGCGATTGAAAACCTGGGCATGACCAAGGCACTCCCGCACGGCTGGAATTTTTCCGCAGACCTTTATTCAGCACGCATCTGGAACTACGCCCGCACGGAGAACGTCAACTCTCCGCTCAACGACTCGCCCACCGGACCCCGCCCCGGCCCGGCGAATCTCAACATCCTGCAGGTGCAGAACAGCGGTCAAGGCGGAGGCAATGCCGAGTTCTTCAGCCTTGAGCAGCACACGCTCAAGCACGTTCAATTCTTCGTCGGAGCCGTGCGCGTCAATATCTTCGATGACACCAATGACAACACCTTCTTCACTCCCCAAAGCTCAACCTCCGACGTAGGCGAGGTCGCTCGCCGTACCGGAAACAGCCTCTGGCATGCCTTCGGCAACGCCGTGCTCCATCTGCCCGAAAAGGTAGACCTCAGCGGCAATATCAACGCCGACGGAGATGCGCCCTATGACATCACCACCGGCTTCGACAACAACGGCGACGGCGACTTCAACGATCGCCCGCAGTATGCCAGGCCCGGCGACCCGAACGCTATATCCACACCTTTCGGCCTTCTCGTCGCCACTGGCGGCGAAGGCGTCTTCCCGCGCGACAAGGGCACGATGCCCTGGCAGATACATCTCGACACCAACCTGCAACGCGCCTTCACCCTGACGAAAAACGCCAAGGCCGATCATCCGCAGACCCTGACCGTCAACCTGCGCGAGGCCAACCTGCTGAACCGCACCAACGTGACGCAGGTTGGCGGTATCCTCGGCTCTCCACTCTTCGGCGTTCCCTACGCCGCCGACAACGGCCGCCGCATCGAAGCCGGCCTCCGCTACAGCTTCTAGCGCATCGCTGATCCACATCCCGGTTTGCCAATCGGCCAAAGGCGGGGTAGCATCCAACGCAGAGACCGGCCTGCAAAGCAGGTGCAGTGATCCACGCTGGTTGAACCAACATTCAATGAACAGGGGCCTAGCTCGTATATATGGTTCGGTGTGCAGTGTCCGCCAGTCCGGAATGCCTAAAGAGCCACGGCCGGGTCCCACCGTCTTAAGACGGGTTCACCAGCGCTTCACAGCACGGCCCCGCGGGTCGGTCTTTGCCTCCCTCACCCCATGAACTCTCTCTCTGCCGCGCTGTTTGGCTGCATCGCAGTCTTCGGCCGTCTTCATCTCTCCGCGTACACGGTCATCGCGATCGCCGGCATCATTGCCGCGCTCGCGCTCAGCCAGTACACGGCCCTGCGCCTTGGCCTCTCTGCAGAAAAGCTCTGGGATGCTGGGATCTTTGCCATCCTCGCCGCCTTCGTCATCTCGCGCCTGCTCGGCTTCGGCCTGCTCCTCATCATCGAGCACGGACAACTCACACTCTCCATCCGCGACGTTCTCAGCTTCTCGTCGATCAGCTATCTAAGCCTGCTTGTCACCGCTCTCGCCGTCATCCTCTGGTTGCGCCGCAAACATCTTCCTCTACTGCGCGTGATGGACGCCTGGTCGCCTTGCGGCGCTCTGCTTTGGGCTGCGCTCTCGCTCGCCGACGCAGCCTCAGGAACCGGTGCAGGCCTTCCTACGCGGCTTCCATGGGGCATTCACGTCACCGGCATGTCCGCAGGCGCTCGCGTGCATCCCGTCGGGATCTACACTATGATCGCTGCGCTCGTGCTCTGCGGCGTATTGCTCGGCCTTCTCAAATCACCCTTCGCCAAGCCACATCCTCCGGGCCGCATCGCCGGCATCGCGCTCATCGCCGCCGGCATCATCTCGTTTCCGCTCGATATGCTGCGGCCACCTGAGCAGCCCTACGCGTCTAACTTGCTTGACGTCACGCAATGGCTCGTGCTCGCGGCCATTGCCGCCGGAGCCGCTCTGCTCCTCTTTGCTCCGCGCCTCGAAATTCGCCGGGAGACTCGCTGATGCCCTCCAAGAACATGCTCCCCAAAGGCAAGCGCCGCCAGTCCGTAAAGGCCGAGTACCGCGCGCAACGCACGCTTGTGAATGAACGCGAAGCCGCCCAGCGTGCTGCCGGCGAAGTTATCGACGAACCCGAAACCGAGGCGACGTACGAAACAGAGCAGCAGCCCGAGGTGCCGGAACATCCTTACCTGCGCACGACCGGCGCCTCTGGCTCGAAGGTGGCCGCCGAGACCCAGGAGCCGAAGCGCTACCCCGGCCTCAAGTTCGTCGCAGCCGAGCCGGAGATTCAGGTGCTCGATGATCTCGAAGCCGAGGACGGCGTACGCAGCTTTACCGCCGAGGCCGCCGCTGCCAACATGCGCATCGACGCCTATCTAGCCAAGGCCCTTCCCGACATCAGCCGCGCGCGCGTGCAGCTCCTCATCGACAATGGCCAGGTAACCGTCGACGGCGCGACGGTTAAGGCGAAGCACAAACTCCACGGCGGCGAACGCATCGAGATCGAAGGCGAGCCACACCCTGCCCCACTGCGCGCCGAGCCCGAAGACCTTCCGCTTCGCATCGTCTATGAGGACGACGACCTCGCCGTCATCGACAAAGCCGCGGGCATGGCCGTGCATGCGGGCGCAGGCTCACTCGAAGACAACCGCGGCACGCTGGTCAATGCGCTGCTGTTTCACTTCGGGCGCCAGCTCTCCAGCACCGGCGGCGAGCTGCGCCCCGGCATCGTCCACCGTCTCGACAAGCAGACCAGTGGCCTGATCGTCGTCGCCAAGAATGACCCAACCCACCGCAAGCTCGCCGAGATATTCTCCGAGCGCAAGCTGCGCAAGATTTATCTCGCACTCGTCCACGGCACAGTCAAGGGCGAGCAGGGAACGATCGATCTCCCCATCAGCCGCGATCTCGTCCGTCGCATCCGCATGACCACACGACGCACCGGCGGCCGCGCAGCCGTCTCCCACTGGCGCGTCCTCGAACGAATCGGGTCGGAAAAACCCGGCGCGCACGGCCCATTCACGCTCCTCGAAGTCCGCATAGAAACCGGCCGCACTCATCAGATCCGCGTGCACCTGCAGACCCTCGGCCATCCTGTCGTCGGCGACACGCTCTACGGGGCCCCGCATAACGTCGCGCGCTCCTCTGCGAGCGAAGAGGCCATCACCCTCGACCGCAACTTCCTCCACGCTGCCGAGCTCGAATTCACTCACCCCACCACAGGCGAGCCACTCCACCTCACCGCCCCTCTCCCGCCCGAGCTCACCGCCCTGCTCGACAAACTCCGCGTCTAAACTGTCGTAACCTGCTGGCCGGACTAGACTAAAAGCATGAACTTCCCCGCCACGCGTCTGCGTCGCCTGCGCGCCACACCTGCGCTGCGCTCGCTCGTGCGCGAAACTCATCTGCACCCCGGTGCGCTCGTCTACCCGCTGTTCCTCTGCGAAGGTGAAGGCATACGCCGCGAGGTCAGCTCCATGCCCGGCGTCTTCAACCTCTCCATCGACGAGGCGGTCAAAGAAGCCGAAGCCTGCGCCGCACTCGGTCTCGGCGGCCTCCTGCTCTTCGGCCTCCCCGATAAGAAAGACGAGCAGGGCTTAGGCGCTTACGATTCGAACGGCATCACCCAGCGCGGCCTGCGCGCTCTCAAAGCAAGCTCCGCCGCGCAGTCCCTCGTCCTCATCGCCGACGTCTGCCTCTGCGAGTACACCTCGCACGGCCACTGTGGCATCGTCACCCGCAGCGGCGCAAATTCTGCAGACTACGCGATCGAAAACGACGCCAGCCTCGCGCTCCTCGCCAAGACTGCAACTTCGCTCGCCGAAGCCGGCGCCGACATCGTCGCCCCCAGCGACATGATGGACGGCCGCGTCGCCGCCATCCGCTCCGCGCTCGACGCCGTTGGCAAAACCAACACGCCCATTCTCAGTTACGCATCAAAGTTCGCCTCCGCCTTCTACGGCCCCTTCCGCGAAGCCGCCGGCTCCGCTCCGCAGTTCGGCGATCGCCGCACCTACCAGATGGACGGAGCCAATCGTCGCGAAGCCATGCGCGAGATCGCGCAGGACCTCGCCGAAGGCGCGGACATGCTGCTGATGAAACCCGCGCTCCCCTACCTCGACATCATCCGCGAGGCCCGCGACCGCTTCGATGTTCCCCTAGGCGCCTACCAGGTCTCCGGCGAGTACGCCATGCTGCACGCAGCCTTCCAGCGCGGCTGGCTCGACCCCGAGCGAGCCATGCTCGAAAGCCTGCTCAGCATCCGCCGCGCCGGCGCGGACTTCATCATCACCTACTTCGCCAAGGAAGCCGCACATTCACTTGCCTGAAATCCTCGTCTCGCAGTGCGAGTCCTTCAGCTCTCCCGCTGCATCCAAACCAGCATTAACTGAGGCGGCATCTGCATTCCGACAAAGTATCGCCGCCCACTCCAAAATCTCGAAGCGAGGATCATTATGGAGTATCGCTCACTAGGCCGCTCCGGCCTGAAGGTTCCCGAACTCTGCTTCGGTACCGGCACCTTTGGCGCCGGCGACGAGTTTTTCAAAGCCTGGGGTAACACCCAGGCTGACGAAGCCCGCAAGCTCGTCGACATCTGCATGGAAGCCGGCTGCAACTTCTTCGACACCGCCGATATCTACTCCAACGGCAAAAGTGAATCCGTTCTCGGCGAAGCCATCAAACACCTCAAGCGCGAAGATGTCCTCCTCTCGACCAAGGCCACCTTCCGCTTCGGTGAAGGCCCCAACGATGTCGGCAGCTCGCGCTACCACCTCACGCAAGCGCTTGAGGCCTCATTGAAACGCCTGCAAACCGACTACATCGACGTCTATCACCTGCACGCCTTCGACGCGACAACTCCGGTCGAAGAGACGCTCAACACACTCGACAAGTTTGTGCACGAAGGCAAAGTCCGCTACATCGCCTGCTCCAACTTTTCAGGCTGGCACCTGATGAAGTCTCTCAGTGTGTCTGAACGTTACGGCTGGGCGCGTTACGTCGGCCACCAGGTCTACTACTCGCTCGTGGGCCGCGACTACGAGTGGGAACTGATGCCGCTCGCACTCGATCAGGGCGTCGGCGCACTCATCTGGTCGCCGCTGGGCTGGGGCCGCCTCACCGGCAAAATCCGCCGCGGCCAGCCGCTGCCCGAGAACAGCCGGCTGAAAAATCAATCCGTCGTCGATGCCGGCCCAACACCAGACTGGGAGTACGTCTACAAGGTTGTCGACGCGCTCGACGAAGTCGCCAGAGAGACCGGCAAAACTGTCCCGCAAATCGCGCTCAACTGGCTTCTGCGCCGCCCGTCTGTCTCCACACTCATCATCGGCGCGCGCGATGAGAAACAGCTTCGCGCCAACCTCTCCAGCGTCGGCTGGAAACTCACGTCAGAGCAAATCGCCAAACTGGATGCGGCCAGCGAGACCAAGCTCGCCTATCCCTACTGGCATCAGGTGCAATTCGAGGAGCGCAATCCTTTTCCTGTCCCACCCTACGCGAGCAGGTAAACGCACCCAAAACAAGGCGGCGCTGGTCAGGGGGAGGGACCAGCGCCGCCTTGTTTTATATCGGATGCTATTGCGCGGCTGCAGGTGTAGGTTTAGTTGCCGTCCTATGGGCCGGCGCTGCGGCTTTCGGCTTCCAGTAATCGGGCTCGGCCTTAATCCATGATTCCGGAGGACGGCTCATCTTCGGGCTGATCGAGAACAGATTCGTCTGTTCAGATTCAATGCATGAGGATTCCAGGCTGGCCAGTTTCTTCATGCCCTCGTCGCCCATCGCGTCCCTATAGCGCGTATCCGGTCCAATCCTGCTGTCCTCTTCCGTCATGGATTTCAGCGGCGTAACCACAATGTACGCATTGCCGCCCGCACCGTACACCTCCCGAAACATCGCAAAGTTCGCCTCAGGCACTGACTTCGAGAGACCCCCGAGGACCATCTTCACCAACTCATCCCACTCGTGGCTGTGGCCAGGCTTAATGCGATACTCGCTGATCCTCATATACCTGGCGCCCACCAGGTTTCCCGTTCTCAGGCTCATTTCCTTCTGCATCTGCCACACGCTCGAATCCGTTTGCGAGAGCAAATCGCCATCGGCAACCATCGCGTGATCCAGCGAGCTGGAGAGCGCCGCATTCCTGGCAACACTCTTCTCTTCCTGCTCCCACGCCGTCAGTGACGTATATCCGCTGAAGAATAGAGCCCGGTCCGGCCCCGTCAGGGAGGTTAGTGCGAGGTAGTGTGGCTGTCCCTTACCTTCCTCCAGGGCATGGATGTAGGCAGCCTCGCTCCTCTCGTGCATAGCGCCGCCCTTTCCAGGCTTGGTGAACTCGCGCTGGATCACCAGAATGTTGGGCGGTCCGTTGACACCGTTGGTGCCGTCATCCTGCGCGGAAAGCGTCAGCGGTGCGACACAAAAACCAATGAGAAGACAGGCAAGCAAAGTGGGTTGTTGCAAAATTGATAACTTCATCTTTCATCTCCTTACGGCAGGACAAGTTAGTTGCGAAGACCATCTCCAGGCGGAGATCGGCTCACAAAAGACAGAAACTATGGATCGTCGCACGACAGCAGCGTCGATAGAGTCAAAGTGCAGGGTCGAATGTCCCGATGGATGCATGAGCGTCACCTGCACGCGAGCGTGCGGACAACGTTTCGCCGAAGAATCCCTTTTTTGGAAAATAGCCCGAATGCGGCTCAGTAGAGCCGAAAAGCAGCCCCTTCGCCATACATGGCGACGCGTCGACTATGAAGTTTGCGCGCGGCGAGAAGTGTCCGCCTAAAACCCCACCGTGTCAATAGAAAGATGGACCTGCAAAAGGAATGGGCGGGGACATTGGCCGCGCCCGTTCCTCGTTTCTAATCACAGTTCAAGCAGCGCGGGCATGCGCCGACTGCTTCTCAAGCACTTCGATAATCTTCTCCGAAAACGCCGGAATATCCTCCGGCTTGCGGCTGGTAATGAAGTTGCCATCCACAACTACCTCGCGATCCACCCAGTTCGCACCCGCATTCTTGAGGTCCGTGTGTATCGACGGCCATGAGGTCATCGTCCTGCCCTTCACCACGCCTGCCTCAACCAGCGTCCACGGCCCATGGCAGATCGCCGCAACGGTCTTTCCGCTTTCCGCAAACTTCTTCACAAACGCGACAGCATCCTTGTCCATGCGCAGCTTGTCCGGATTGATCTGACCGCCCGGCAGCACCAGCGCATCGAACATAGCCGGGTCCGCCTCGGCGACAAGCCCATCGACCTTCACCTTCTCGCCCCAGTCCTTTTTGTCCCATCCTTTGATCTCCTTCGGCGTCTTCTCCACCGAAAGTACCGTCACCTTTGCTCCTGCCTTTTCCAGATTTTTCTTCGGCTCCGTCAACTCAACTTGCTCAAAGCCATCCGTCGCCAGGATTGCGATTCTCTTGCCTTCCAGTTGTTTGCTCATGACCTCTCCTCGTGGCCCGACATCTCAAGGCATCTGCTGCATAAGCAGCACTCAGTAAGATGCATCTGAGAGAGCGTGCGTCCGCACACATCCCGCAGTACGAGGTGTGGCTTGAAACCAAGCGTGTCACACCCCGGCGAGCATCGCAATCTGCGCATCGGCACCGCTGGATGGACGCTACCTAAGCAGCACGCACATCTATTTCCTGCACAAGGCTCCCACCTCGAACGCTGTGCGCAAACCCTCAACTGCGTTGAGATCAACTCGAGCTTTTACCGTCCGCACAGACGCAAAACATGGGAACGCTGGGCAGCCTCCACGCCTGCCGACTTCCGCTTCAGCGTGAAGATTCCGAAGTCCATCACCCATGAAGTAAAACTCGCCAATTGCGGCGCCTTATTGCAAACCTTCCTCAACGAAGTCAGAGGCCTCGGCAATAAGCTAGGCCCTCTGCTCGTACAACTCCCACCCACGCTCGCCTTCGATGGAGGCCTCGCGCACGAGTTCTTCACAACCCTCCGCGAGTTATATCCTCCCAGCGAAGACGCCGAAGATCGAAGCCTCGTTGCGCTTGAGCCCCGTCACGCAAGTTGGTTCACTGCTCCCGCCGATCGCATGTTACGTGACTACGCCATCGCCCGCGTCGCCGCCGATCCTCCCAAAGGCTCGCCGCTTGCGTCGGAGCCCGGCGGTTTTTCGCATCTCCGCTACTGGCGTCTCCATGGCGCGCCGCGCACGTATTACTCGGACTACGACAAGAGCTTTCTTAGGCGATTCGCAAAGGAGCTGCGCGCAGACACCTCAGCCGGACAAACCTGGGTCATCTTCGACAACACCACTCTCGGCCACGCCACCGCGAACGCACTGGGGCTCTTGCAATGCATACACCGCCCTGCTCCTTGAAGGATTGGAAAGGAGCAGGGCCATTGTGTCTCATCGTGCGTTGACTCAATGCCCCGCGTGCATCGCTGCGTCCTTCTCCGGCTTGGGAATAAAGAACAGCAGCGGAACCATGCATGCGCAGAAGATAGTCAGATCGCGGATGATGTCTACATACGACAGCATCGCAGCCTGGCGATGAAGCTGGTTATAGATCCACGCCTGCGCCATATGGATCGCTCCCGGCGAAGGCCCACCTCCGGCAGGCCCTTTGCCGTTGCCGGCCTTGAACATCCCCGCCAGCGCATTCACGCGCGTGTTAAACGCCACGCTCCCGGTATTCAGATTGCGCACCATCGACGTCTCATGCGCCGCCGTGCCGCGAATCAGCATCGTCGACATGAATGCCGTGCCCGACGATCCGCCGATATTGCGCGCAAGATTCGTCAGGCCTGACACATCATTGCTCTCGCTCTGCTTCACCCCCACATACGCAATCGTATTGATCGGAATAAACAGAAACGCCAGTCCGGACGCCTGGAAGCAGCGCATCAGCACCAGCTCCGCATAGCTCACGCCAAGGTTCAGCTTGCTCATGTACAGCAACGCCAGCGTGAGCATCAGGAACCCATAGCCGATCAGCTTGCGCGGATCCACCTTGCCTGAAAGGAAACCCACCACGGGCATCATGGCCATCATCATGAACCCGGCCGGAGACAGTACTTTCCCTGCAAGCTCCGCCGTATACCCCAGAAGCGTCTGCACAAACTGCGGAATCAGGATGGTGGTTCCATAAAGCGAAAAGCCCAGCACAAACATCAACGTAAAGCTGATCGCGAAACTGCGTCGATAAAACAGCGTGAGGTTCAGGATCGGTCGATGCCCTATGCGAAGCTGTCGCAGCTCCCACCAGATCATCACGATAAAGGCGGCCACCATCACAATCGCAAAGAACGTAATGAGATGCGAACCGAACCAGTCGTCCTCCTGCCCTTTATCCAGCACGAACTCCAGGGAACCGAACGTGAGCCCGAGCAGGCCAAAGCCAAGAAAATCCAGCTTGATGCCGCCCTTCTTCGCCTCCTTCACCTCCTTCGCAATCCAAGGCGGATCCTCAACAATACGCGACGTAAGAAACAGCGACAGCAGACAAACCGGAATGTTCAGGAAGAAGATCCATCGCCAGTCGAAGTTGTCCGTAATGTAGCCGCCCAGCGTCGGCCCAATCGCTGGCGCGCACACTACGGCCAGGCCATACATCGCAAAGGCCTGCCCACGTTTCTCGGGCGGAAATGTATCGGCAAGGATCGCTTGCTCGCTTGGCGCAAGTCCGCCGCCACCCACCCCCTGCAGCACGCGGAAGAAGATCAGCAGCGGTAGCGACGGAGCCAAACCGCACAGCATTGAAGAGGCGCCGAACAGCGCAACACAGATCATGTAAAACTTCTTGCGCCCGATGAAGCTCGTCATGTACGCGCCGGCCGGCAAAATGATCGCGTTCGCGACCAGATACGCCGTAAGCACCCACGTCGCCTCGTCCTGCGTCGACCCCAGACCCCCGGCAATATGCGGCAGCGCAACATTCGCAATGGAGCTATCGAGCACCTCCATGAACGTCGCCAGCGTCACCGTCATGGCAACAACCCACGGGTTCACGCGCGGCCGCCACGGCTTGGCAATGGGGGCTGCGAGCGGTTCGTGCCCGCTCGGAATCTCTAATACGCTAGCGGCTGCGGCCATGTTGGGGTCTGTGGTTGGATAGCGCATCCCCCCACGACGATTCAGAAAATAAGCGATTTCCTCGCCCAAACGGCTAAACCCTGCGCGGTGCTACGCTTAATCTTTGGCCCTCCAGACGCAGCCCGCGCCTTGGCGATGCCGGAGAGGAGAGCGATGAACGCCGATCTTGAACATCTGATCGTCCTCCAGGCGCAGGACCTCGAGATCCAGCGCTTGCGCCAGGAGCAACTCGAAGCACCACGTCGTGTCACGATAGCCGAGGCAGCGCACAAGGCTGCCGAGCAGACACTCGCCAAGACCCAGCAGGAACTGGCCCGCGAAGAAAAGCTGCGCCGCGGCCAGGAGCTCGACGCCGACAGCCATCGCAACAAATCCGTGCGCCTGCGCAAACAGATGGACACAGCCACCAGCGCCGCGCAGGTTACAGCCTTGCAGCATGAGATAGCCTTCGCTGAAGCCGCCATCAACAAGCTCGAAGACGAAGAGATAGCCTCGCTCGAACGAACCGAAGAGCTCGAAGCCGCGCAGACGAAAGCCTCCGCAAATCTCGAATCGACACGCGCTTCGCTCGAAGCCGAACGCGCCCGCGCATCCGCGACAGCCGACAGAACTCGCGCAGACATCGCCTCCATCGAAGCGGAACGCGCCGCACTTCGCGCGCAGATCACGGAAGCACCGCTCGCCACCTACGATCGTGTCAGCAAGTCGCGCGCCGCTGGGCTCTCCGAAGCGGTGGATCACAAATGCTCTGCCTGCCAGATGATGGTGCGGCCCCAGCGCTGGAACGACCTCACGGGGAACGATCACGACGACCAGCTCTTCACCTGCGAGACCTGCGGGCGCATCCTCTTCTGGGACCCGCGCCGCGACGCCCCGCGCACATGGACTGCGGGCGAACGCCTCACCGGCCCACGCCCCTCGCCAAACGCCGCGGAATAAACTTCGTGACTCCGTCGCACCCCATGAATCCGCGCAACCCAAAAGACCGGCCCATCATTTGCGTCGACATGGATGAGGTCATCGCCGACGCGCTGAGCGAACACCTTCTGCGCTACAACCGGGACTTCCGCGAACGCATCACCCCTGCCGATCTCCACGGCCAATGGCTTTGGGACGTCGTCCCTGCCGACCGTCAGCAGACGCTCCTCGATCACATGCTTTCTGAGGACTTCTTCGCTGTGCTCGGCGTCATGCCCGGCGCACAGCGCGTGCTGGAGCGATTACAGTCGCGCTACGAGATCTTCATCGCGACCGCCGCCATGGAGATTCCTTCCAGCTTCAACGCTAAATTCAAATGGCTGAACGAACACTTCCCCTTCATTCCCGCATCGCACATCGTCTTTTGCGGCGACAAGGGTATCCTGCGCGGCGACTATCTTATCGACGACAATCCGCGCCAGCTCCGGCGTTTTCACGGCGAAGGCATACTCTTCAGCTCGCCCGCCAACGCCAACGTGACAGGCTTTCGCCGTGTGCGCGACTGGCCTGATGTAGAACGGATGTTTTTCTCCGACGTCGAACCCTAGCGTTGGTACGCAGCCGCGCCGTTTCCACTATTTGAACCGCTTTGTATCGAAGCCGCCTGCCTCGAGGCTGCCTGGCTGTTGCTCAGCGACTCCGGCATCGTCAGGATCAACGCGCTGCAAGGCTCATCACCGATCCGCTCATAACCATGTTTGGCCGATGGATCGAAGTACACGGCGTCTCCAAGTTCCAGCGTCTCCGTCCGTCCCTCATGCGTGAGCCGCAACCGCCCGCTCAACACGTAGAGAAACTCCGCGCCCGGATGCTGATGTGCGACTGGCGAGTGTCTCTCGCCGCTACGCACAAACTCCGCAACATAGGGCGCGATCGTCTGGTCGGCCGACACAGGTCCGAGACTCTCGAAAAAATAATCCGGCTTGTCCGTGCCAGTTTGCGGCTGCCGCTGCCGTTCCGACGCGCGCAGAATCCGAAACAGCTCTGGCCGCTCCGGCTCGAAAAAATAACTGAGGTCCTTGGAAAAAACCATCGCGATCCGCGATAGATTGCGCAGCGTAGGAACTACGCGACCGGTCTCAAGCTGCGAAAGAAAGCTCGCCGACAATCCTGTATAGCGCCCCAGCTCTACCAGGCCCATTTGCTTGCGCTGGCGCAGCGACTTGATCCGCCCGCCAATGCGCTTATGAACGATCAGCGCTTCAGCCGCATCGGCCGACACGCCGCCCCCGCCGGCTTCTGCCCCGGTCGTCTGACCCGCGCCGCGGCCGGCATTCTCCAGCCGCGCATCGCCTTCTTCACCTGCCTTCCGCGGAGAGGAAAGAATCGGCACAAGCTGGCCATTTCTGCGGCCAGCGCCACTGACTCTTTCCGAAGCCGCGACAAAGCCCTTGCGCATGAGCATCCTGCCGTCAGTACGACACTGCGCCGGATCACCAGCCATCGCGATTTCGCCCATCACTCAAGAGCCTCTGAACCTATAGGTGTGCAAGGGGTGGGTTTCGCCCAGCCGCTTCAACCTAGAAAGATGTTTCCATCACACCAAAAGATGTATGCAGGCCAATGGCTTCCCTCACATCACCGGCCCTTCAATTGCAGTTTCTCGGCGCCGTCCGTGATCGGCCGATCCGAATGCTAGGCTCAAAGCATGAGCGCAAACCGTTTGAAAAAGCTGCGTTACCCATGTGGACTCGCGGCTCTGTTCCTCAGCGGCTGCGCCAGCCCCGGTCCTCCGCGGCCGCCGTCACTGCGACTCCCGCAGCCCCTCCGCAACCTCAGCGCAGCCCGCGAAGGCAACGAGGTCGAGCTCCGCTTCACGCTCCCGCAACACACAACGGACAATCTTCCCCTCCGCCCGCCCGTCGTGCAGGCGACGCTCTGCCGCGGCCTCGAGCGCGATCCCTGCGTTCTGGTTCCCGGCAGAGAGAGCCAGCAGCTTTCAATCTCGGAACCCAACGGAACCGCGCGCGCAATCATCTGGCGCGACCCGCTGCCGCCCGCTCTGACCGCCGGCCCGCCCCGCGTTCTTATCTATCGAGTGCAGCTTGAAAACACTCGAGGCAGAACCGCTGGCTGGTCTGCCTCGGCCTACACGCTCGCAGGGGCGGCACCACCCTCCGTGAAAGACCTGCACGCTGAAGCAACCCGTCAAGGCATCCTTCTGCGCTGGCGCCCCGCGCCTCGCCAGACAACTGCAACCGATGTTCTGCTGCATCGCGAGCCGATCGGTCCGCCGCCCACACTCAAAGCCAAACCAAAATCCAAGAACGAGCCCACATGGTTCGCGACGAACGCCGACACCGCAGGAACCGCCGCCGCAGAATCTCTCGACAGCTCCGCACAGGAAAACGTGCCCTACCGCTACACCGCCGTTCGGCGTCAGAAGGTATCGATCGACGGCCACCCTCTGGAGATGCGCAGCGCCGACTCCGCTCCCATCGAGATCACGCTGCGCGACATCTTCCCGCCGCCAGTCCCGACCGCCCTCAATGCTGCCGCCTTTACTGAGGCCGGCCATTTCGCCGTCGATCTCGTCTGGGAACCTGTCGAAGATCCCGGCCTGGCCGGCTATATCATCGAGCGTCAGCCCATCGATGCTAGCGGCACCGCCACAGGTCCGTCACAGCGCCTCAGCCCAACGCCGGTAACACTTCCCGCATTCCACGACGCATCCGCCAACCCTGCACAGCGCTATCGCTACAGCGTCAGCGCCCTCGATACACACAACAACCGGAGTGCCGCAGTCAGCGTAATCGTCGAACCCTCGCAGCCGCAGTAACTCCTTCTTAGTCGCCCATCTTCACCTTGGGAACGTTCATCACGCCCAGCCGCTGCAGTGTCTTGCGTGCCAACCCCGTAAGCGGAAGAAGAGGGAGGCGCATCGACCCAACCCACTCCATGTCCTCCGGTCTCGCAGGAATCTGCGTCAGCAACCACCCTTCAGGCGCAGTCAACCGAGGGTCGAGTCCGCTGCCCGCAAGGTCCTCCCTTCCATCCATCTCATCCTCATCCGCCCTCATCGCAACAGAACGCGCTCGCCCTCGCCGCCGTGCGCGCAACGCCATCATCTTCTCGCCGCGTTCCACCGCACGTTTTTCCGAACCGTCTTCGATCACCTCTTCTATCTCGTCCCATTCAGCGGAAGACGGTTCCACCTCATGCTCCAAGGGAGCGACGCCCTGCGCACTCTCCGTGAAGATCTGCACGTAGTAGTTCGTGTTGGTAATCGAGTGGCGCAGCCGCAGCGCCGGCTCACGTCCAGCCACACTCTCCATCGGCAGCGGCGGAAGCTCCAGCATATTCGGCATCAACGCAGCGCTCGCGGCGCGGCGCAGCAGCAGTACCTCCGTCACAATCCCGCGCTTGCGCAGCGCCAGCAGATGGGCAACGATGCGGCTCTGTGGCTTGTCTCGTTCCGCAATCGGATGTTCACCGCGCGTCTGGCAGAAGTTGACGACAGGACATTGCAGGCACACCGGCTGCCGCGGCAAGCAGATTGTCGCGCCCAGCTCCATCATCGCCTGATTATGATCGCCCGGCGGATTACTCCGCTCACGCCGCTTCGCCGATGCCGGCGCCAGCGCCTGCGCCACCGCTCCCAATCGCGCCCGCGCCTTGCCGGAGCGGTCTTCCGCCAACCCAAGAATGCGCAGCAACACCCGCTCCACATTCCCATCCAGCACGGCCACACTTTCGCCAAACGCAATGCTCGCAATCGCCGCCGCCGTATACTCGCCAACCCCCGGAAGCGTGCGCAAGGCAGTTGCGGTCCTCGGCAGCTTGCCGCGAAACTCCCGCTGCACAAACTGCGCTCCACGATGCAGCAGCCGCGCACGCCGGTAGTAGCCCAGCCCGCTCCACAGCGCGAGCACATCGTCCTCCGGCGCCTCCGCCAGCGCCTGCAGCGTAGGGAACCGCCGCAAAAATTCCACATAGCGGTCGATCACCGTGGCAACGCGCGTCTGCTGCAGCATGATCTCCGAAAGCCACGTCGCGTAGGGATCCCGAATGCCGCGCCACGGCAGCGTCCGTGCATGCTCCCGGTACCACCCAAGCAGTTGA